>Ga0210400_10000478_pt1 | contig 44729 bp, 41 predicted proteins | sample IncBWH26MmetaG_FD_155456 | JGI IMG/M metagenome (GOLD analysis project Ga0210400, IMG submission 155456) | Forest soil microbial communities from Barre Woods Harvard Forest LTER site, Petersham, Massachusetts, United States - Inc-BW-H-26-M | ecosystem: Environmental > Terrestrial > Soil >... | reverse complement strand
GCGGCGAGGCCCAGCGCGTGAAGCTGGGCAAGGAGCTGAGCAAGCGCGCCACGGGCCGCACGCTCTACATCCTCGACGAGCCCACCACGGGCCTGCACCTCAAGGACATCCAGAAGCTGCTGGAGGTCATCAACCGCTTGGCGGACACGGGCAACACTGTCGTCGTCATCGAGCACAACCTGGATGTCATCAAGACCGCCGACTGGATCCTGGACCTGGGCCCCGAAGGCGGCGCCGAGGGCGGCACCATCCTGGTGGAAGGCACCCCCGAGCAGGTCGCCAAGCACAAGGCCAGCATCACAGGCCGCTTCCTGGCGCCATACCTGAAGTGATGCGTGTCGTGCGTTGTTTTAGAAATTGTTAAGAAATGTGAATTTTCACCACGAAATTGAAGACGGCGCATCCAGGGTCCGATGACAGGAGTGACCCTTTGAGGCCCGTCATGACCCTGGTCTACACCCTCCAAAGCCTGCACCTGGAATCCGGCGAACGGTCGGACCTGCCCTGGCGCTTCGATTCCATGGAGGAGGCTCAGGCCAAGGCCCGTGAAATGGAGAGCCACGGCTACCGGTTGATGGTGAGGCTGCTGCCCGCTAGCTTGTGAAGAGCAGCTCGTCTTCGCCTTCGGTGCCCGTGCCTTTCGCCGCCGCCTCGTCCTTGAAGACCGTCCACAGCGCTTCCAGCCGCTTGCGGCGGAAGCGGGGGTTGGGGATGGTGCGCTCCAGGGCCTCCTTCGTGCGGGGCGGATGCTCCACGCGGGCGAGGATCCAGCGGTTGCCCATGTCCATGATCGCGCCGATGTCGCCCTCGTTGCCCCAGGCGGCGCGCATGTGTGTGAGCGCGCGGGCCCGGGCCTCGGCCACTTCGCCTAAGCTCCGCGCCTTGGCCACCACGGGGTCGTGGTCGGGCTTCTTGTAGGCGCGGATGCGGCGGAAGAGGGCGCGCAATTCCTTCGGGAGGTTCGCGAGGCGCTCCGCCGTGGCAGGATCCTCCAGCTTCTTGACCTCGGTCTCTTCCGCCAGGCGGCGCAGGAGCGGCAGCAGCAGGGCCGCGTCCCGGGCGGCGTATTCCAGCTGGCTCTCGCGCAGGGGCCGCAGCATCCAATTGGAGTCCTGTTCCTCCTTGGGGATCTCGATGCCCAGCTTCAGCTTCGCCATGGTCTTGAGGCCCGGCTGCGGGTAGCCCAGCGCGCGGGCCAGCAGCATGGTGTCCAGCACGGAGCCGGGCACGAGGTCGTAGAGCCGCTTCATGACGATGCCGTCGTTGGAGAAGTCGTGGCAGATCCAGGGCACCTTCGCCAGCGCCTCCAGCGCGGGCCTCGCGAGCTCGCCCAGCGTGATGGGGTCCACGAGCCAGACTTGCTCATGGTCCGCCACCTGGAGCAGGGCCAGCGTGCAGTGATGGATGCCCGTGAGGCTGCACTCGATGTCCACCGCCAGCAGGTCCGCCGCGAACCACACCGGGAGCGCCGCCTCCAGGGACTCCGCGGAGTCCACGATGGAAAAGGGGAGGTCGAAGGGCGTGGTGGGCATGGGCTCCGGCGCGAAGGCGCACCCTCCAGTCTAGACTGAGGCGCGGGGGCTGTCCGTGGACAAGCGACTCTTCTGGGGGACCTTCGTGGCCGTGTTCCTGGCGGAAGTCGGCGACAAGACTTCGCTGGCGGCCATGACGGCCAGCGCCAAGAGCGGCGCGGTGTGGACGGTCTTCTTCGCCGCGAGCCTCGCCCTCGTCTGCGCCACGGCCATCGGTGTCGCCGTGGGCGGCGCGCTGTTCAAGGTGGTGCCGCCGGTCGTGATCAGGTGGGTCGCGGGCCTGCTCTTCATCGGCGTGGGGCTCTGGGTGCTGTCTGGCAAGACCATATGAACGAGGACCGGGAAGTCCGTGTGAACCCCATTCTTTTCTACGATGGCACCTGCGGCCTCTGCCATGGCGCGGTGCTGTTCGTGTTGAAGCGCGATCGGGCGGGCTTGTTCCGCTTCGCGCCTCTGCAGAGCGAAACGCTCGTGGAGCTGGTGCCCGAAGACACCCGCGCCGCCCTCCCTGACAGCCTCGTGCTGCGGGAGCCGGATGGCCGCCTCTTCACGCGATCTTCCGCCGTCGTCGGGATGCTGAGGCGGCTCGGTCCCTTCTGGAGCGCGATGGGCGCGCTGCTCTGGGTCATTCCGCGCCCGCTTCGCGACCTCGGCTACGACCTCATGGCGAAGGTGCGCCACCGGCTCTTCAGGGAACCCCAAGACGCCTGTCCGCTGGTGCCCGTGGAGCTACGAGGCCGCTTCCTGCCTTGACCGCAACATTCTGCATTGACGGCGGAGCCTGACCCCCATAGCTTGGGGTTGTTCACGGTTCTCCGGCTCGCGGGCCGGAGATGAAAAGGGAACCCGGTGCGATTCCGGGACTGCCCCGCAGCGGTATGGGAGAACGAGGGCTCTACCTGCACTGGTCCTGCGCGGACTGGGAAGCACGAGCCCAAGGCACGCGGCCTTTGTCCATCGACGGCCGCACGCTCCTGAGTCCGAAGACCTGCCAGGAACCCGCTTCAGCGGACGGTTCCGCCTTCGAGGGGAAGGCGCGATCCAACGGAAGACCCTCGTCCCTTCCGCCCCATCTCACGTCTGTCGCCGCGGCACCGTCCGCGCTGAGGAGCCCGTTCATGAGCGCCCTGTTGGAACAGGAGGCCGCGCGGCCTCCCCAGGAATCGTCTGTCCCCACCACCATGCGCATCCGCAAGCGCAACGGGGCGCTGGAATCCGCGGACCTGAACAAGATCCTCCGGGCCATCGGCCGCTGTTGCGACGGGCTCGACAAGGTGGACGCCGTCCGCGTGGCCACCAAGACCATCAGCGGCGTCTACGACGGCGCCAGTACCAGGGAGCTGGACGAGCTCTCCATCCAGACGGCCGCTGGCCTCACGGCGGAGGAGCCCCAGTACAGCCGCCTCGCCGCGCGGTTGCTGGCCACCTGCATTGACAAGGAGGTGGAGAACCAGGGCATCCACAGCTTCAGCCAGAGCCTGCAGGCAGGAGAAGCCGCGGGTCTCATCGGCGAACGCCTCGCCAGCTTCGCGGCCGAGCACCGGCGCAAGTTGGACGATGCTGTGGACGCCGCGCGCACCGAGGCCTTCGAGTATTTCGGCCTGCGCACCCTCTATGACCGCTACCTGCTCCGCCACCCGCGGACCCGGGCGGTCCTGGAGACGCCCCAGCACTTCTTCCTCCGCATCGCCTGCGCGCTCTCCGAATCTGTGGGCGAGGCGTTGAACCTCTACGGCCTGTTCTCCCGGTTGGAATACCTGCCCAGCTCCCCGACCCTCTTCAACGCGGGCACCTGCCGCGAGCAGCTCAGCTCCTGCTTCCTCCTGGATTCGCCGGAGGACGATCTCGCGTCCATCTACGACCGCTACAAGGATGTGGCGCTCCTCTCCAAGTGGAGCGGCGGCATCGGCCTCGCGTTCCACCGGGTGCGGTCGCGCGGCTCGCTCATCACGGGCACCAACGGCCACTCCAACGGCATCGTGCCCTGGCTGAAGACGCTGGACGCCTCCGTCGCCGCCGTGAACCAGGGCGGCAAGCGGAAGGGCGCCGCCTGCGTCTACCTGGAGCCCTGGCACGCGGACATCGAGGCCTTCCTGGAGCTGCGGGACAATACGGGCGATCCCGACCAGCGCGCGCACCACCTCAATCTGGCCAATTGGATCCCCGACCTCTTCATGCGGCGCGTGGAGGGGGACGGGGCCTGGAGCCTCTTCGACCCCAAGGTCGCGCCGGAACTCTGCGACCTCTGGGGCGAGGCCTTCGACCAGGCCTATGAGGAAGCGGAGGCGGCGGGCCTCGCCTCGCGCCAGGTTCCCGCTCGGGAGCTCTACGGCCGCATGATGCGCACCCTGGCCCAGACGGGCAACGGCTGGATGTGCTTCAAGGACGCCTCCAACCGCGCCTGCAACCAGGTGGCCGCAGGCGGCACGGTGCATCTCTCCAATCTCTGCACAGAGATCCTGGAGCGCACTTCCTCCGGAGAAACGGCCGTCTGCAATCTGGGCTCCATCAACCTGGCGCGGCACGTGAGCGAAGGTAGCTTCGACTTCGCGAAGCTGGCGGAGACGGTGCGAGTCGTGGTGCCCCAGCTGGACCGCGTCATCGACCGCAACCTCTACCCCATCGAAACGGCGAAGGCGGCCAATGAGCGCTGGCGTCCCGTGGGCCTGGGCGTCATGGGCCTCCAGGACGTCTTCTTCCAGCTGCGCCTGCCCTTCGATTCAGAAGAAGCGAAGGCGCTCTCCACCCGCATCGCCGAAGAGGTCTACTTCCACGCCCTTTCGGCCTCCGTGGAGCTGGCGGCGAGGCATGGCGCCCATCCGGCCTTTCCCGAGACCTGGGCGGCGAAAGGCGTCTTCCACTTCGAGCACGGGGGAACCGACCCCGCGGACTTGGACCGCTGGGACGCGTTGCGGGCCCGCGTGATGCAGCACGGGCTCCGCAACTCGCTCCTCATCGCCATCGCGCCGACCGCCACCATCGCGAGCCTGGCGGGCTGTTCGGAGTGCATCGAGCCCGCGGTATCCAACCTCTTCAAGCGGGAGACGCTCAGCGGCGATTTCCTCCAGGTGAACCGCCACCTCGTGCGGGACCTCCAGGCCCTGGGGCTCTGGAACGAGAGCTTGCGCGACGCGCTCAAGAACGGCGAGGGCAGCGTGCAGTCCCTCTCCATCCCTGAGGAGCTGAAGCGTCTCTACCGCACGGCCTGGGAGCTGCCCATGAAGGCGCTCATCGACCTCGCGGCGGCGCGCCTGCCTTTCATCGACCAGAGCCAGAGCCTCAACCTCTTCATCGAGACCCCCAACATCGCGCGGCTCAGCTCCATGTACTTCTACGCCTGGCAGTCGGGGCTCAAGACCACCTACTACCTGCGCTCCCGCCCCGCCACCCGCATCGCCAAGGCCACTGTGGCGGATGCTCCCGCGGCCCAAGCGGTCGCCTGTTCCCTTGAGAATCCCGAGTCCTGCGAGGCCTGCCAGTGAGTTCCAGACTGCTCGATCCCGGCTTCAACCTCACGCTCCGCCCCATGCGGTATCCGGCCTTCTACGACATGTACAAGGACGCGCTGAAGAACACCTGGTCCGTGGAAGAAGTCGACTTCTCCACGGACCTGCGGGACCTGGACACGCGCATGGGCGCGGCCGAGCGCCACCTCATCCGCCGCCTCGTGGCCTTCTTCGCCACGGGCGACAGCATCGTGGCCAACAACCTCGTGCTGAACCTCTACAAGCACCTCAACGCGCCGGAGGCCCGCCTCTTCCTCAGCCGCCAGCTTTTCGAGGAGGCCCTGCATGTGCAGTTCTACCTCACGCTGCTGGACACCTACCTGCCGGACCTGGCTGAACGCGAGGCGGCCTTCGCGGCTGTGGAGGCCATCCCCTCCATCCGCAAGAAGGCGGACTTCTGCTTCAAATGGATGGACGGCATGGAGCGGCTGGACCGCATCGAGACGGAAGCGCAGCGGCGGACCTTCCTCCTGAACCTCATCTGCTTCGCCTGCTGCATCGAGGGCCTTTTCTTCTTCGGCGCCTTCGCCTATGTGTTCTTCCTCCGCTCCAAGGGCTTGCTCCACGGCCTGGCGGCGGGCACCAACTGGGTATTCCGGGACGAGAGCCTGCACATGGCCTTCGCCTTGAAGGCCATCGGCCAGATCCGCGCGGAAGACCCCGGCCTCTTCGATGCGCAGCTGGAGGCGCAGGTGGCCATCATGCTCGGCGAGGCGATCGAAGCCGAAATGCAGTTCGCGGAGGATCTCCTCAGCGGCGGCGTGGCGGGCCTGTCGCCCGCCAACATGCGCACCTACCTGGAGTGCGTGGCGGACCAGCGCCTGCGCCAGTTGGGCTTCGCGCCCCGCTACGGCGCGCGCAACCCCTTCCCCTTCATGGAGCTCCAGGATGTGCAGGAGCTGGCCAACTTCTTCGAGCGCCGCGTCTCCGCCTATCAGGTGGGCGTGACGGGCGCTGTGGCTCTCGATGCGGCATTCTGAAGGCATGAAGACGCGAAACGCCTCCCGCTCCATCCTCAGCGTGACGGTGCTGCCCGAGGATCTGAACCAGTACGGCTCCCTCTTCGGGGGGCGCCTGCTGGCGTGGATCGACCGGGTCGCCTCCATCTGCGCCACGCGCCACTGCCGCGGCAACGCCGTCACGGTGGCGTTGGAGGCCATGAGCTTCGAGGTGGCCGTGAAGCAGGGCGACATCCTCATCCTCACCGCCGAGCTGGAGAAGGTGGGCCGCACTTCCATGGGCATCCGCGTGACGGCGATGCGCGAAGACCCCGTGAGCGGCGAGGCCCGCCGCGTCTGTGCGCCGCTGCTCACCTTCGTGGCGCTGGACCGCGACGGGCGCTCGATGCCTGTGCCCGCGCTGGCGGATTAAGGCCGCAGGAACCGGGCTGCGCCCAGCAGAGCCGCGGGCGCCGTGACGGCGCGGAGGATGCTCTTCCCCAACGAGACCGGCTTCCATCCGGCCTTCTGAAGCGCGGCGAATTCCTCGTCCGTGATGCCGCCTTCGGGACCGCTGGTGAGGGCGAGGGCGCCATCGCCGATGGAAGGATTGGACTCGTCCGTGGGCAGCTCGTAGGCCACCCATTTCTGGGGCGCGTCCCAGCGGAGGAGAGTTTCGAAGGGAAGCGGATCCCGCAGCTCCGGCAGCAGGGAGCGATGGCTCTGTTCCGCGGCGGACTGAATGAGGCGCAGCCAGCGGTCGCGTTTGGAGGCGCCCTTCTTCGCATCGTTCTCGCTGCGGGCGTAGACGACGGGCTGGATGAGCGTGGCGCCCAGCTCCACGAGGGGCGGCAGCATCTCATCCACGAGGCTCAGCTGGGCCGTGAGCGGGATGCAGAGGTGCAGCGGCAGGGACGGCTCGCGGTCCTCGGTCAGCGGTGCCACCAGCCGCACGAGGGCCCGCTCCCGCTCCATCTGGGCCACCTCCGCCTTCCAGACGCCGGAGGCCAGCACCAGTTCCAACGCGTCGCCGGGGTGCAGGCGCAGGGCCTTGAGGTGCCGCGCGTCATCAGGGCCCATGGGGATGACGGCCCCTGCCGTGGCCAGGGGCGCGTGGGCGATGAAGATGCGGGGAAGGCTCACGGTGTCCATCTTGCCACCACCCGTAAACTGAAAGTGATGGAGGCCCTTTGATCAACGCCCTCTCCCAGGCCGCCCCGTGGTGGGCCTGGCTCGGCTTCCACTTCCTCATCCTGGCCATGCTGGCCCTGGATCTTGGTGTATTCAACCGCAAGGCCCACGCGCCCTCAGTGAGGGAGGCCGCGGCCTGGAGCGCGGCGTGGATCCTCCTCGCGCTCCTGTTCAACGCCGTCATCTTCAAGGTGGAGGGCCCCAAGCCAGGCCTGGAGTTCTTCACAGCCTGGGTGCTGGAGAAAAGCCTCAGCGTGGACAACCTTTTCGTGTTCGTGCTGCTTTTCGCGGCCTTCCGCGTGGAGATGCGGCACCAGCACCGCGTCCTCTACTGGGGCGTGCTGGGCGCCCTCGTCATGCGGGCCGCCATGATCCTGGCGGGCACGGCGCTGCTGCGGCGCTTCGAGTGGATGATGTATGTCTTCGGCGCCTTCCTCATCTTCACGGCCCTGAAGATGCTCTTCGGCGGAGAAAGCAAGGACGACCCGGCTGACAACGCCATCACGCGCCTCTTCAAGCGCTGTGTGCCCTTCGACCCGGACGGCGGCCACGAGCGCTTCTGGAGTCTCAGGAACGGGCGCCGGCATGCCACACCGATGCTGCTGGTGCTCGTGAGCATCGAGGTGACGGATCTCGTCTTCGCCGTGGATTCCATCCCCGCCGTGCTGGCCGTGAGCCGCGACCCCTTCATCGTCTACACGAGCAACATCTTCGCCATCCTCGGCCTGCGGAGCCTCTACTTCCTGCTGGCCAAGATGATGGACCGCTTCCACCGCCTCAAGACGGGCCTGGCATTCATCCTCGGTTTCGTGGGCCTGAAGATGTGCTCCGAGCATTGGATCGAGATCCCCGTGGCCTGGAGCTTGCTCGTGATCCTTGGCATCCTGGCCGTGAGCGTGGCGGCAAGCCTGGCCTGGCCGCGCCGCCATGAGGAGGAGGCCTGATGGAAGTCTGGCGCCACGCGCTCGAAGCCGCCCCGGATGCGGGCGCGCTCGTCCTGACCCTCGGCAACTTCGATGGCGTCCACGCGGGGCATCGTGAATTGCTGGCGGAGGCCGCGCGCTCGGCCTCCGCCCGCGGGCTTCGCAGCGCCGTCCTCACCTTCGACCCCCATCCGGCTTCCGTGGTGGCGCCGGAACGGCGGCCGAAGCGGCTCATGACCCTGGACCAGCGCCTCGCGGTCTTCGCCGAATGCGGCGTGGATCTCGCGTGGGTCATCCCCTTCTCCCGCGCCTTCTCGGAACTCGCGCCGGAGGCCTTTCTGGATGGCCTCGCCCGCGCGCTCCATCCCGTGGAGCTGCATGTGGGCAAAGCCTTCCGCTTCGGCCGCGATCGCGCCGGAGACATTGCGCTGCTGGAGGCCTGGGGTGCCGCGCACGGGTGCGCGGTGCGCGCCCACGCCCTGCACGCGCCCGATGGCGGCCTCCTCAGCTCCACCCGGGTGCGGGAGGCGCTTGATATGGGCGATGTGGACGCTGCCGCCCGCCTGCTGGGCCATCCCTACGCGCTCACGGGCATCGTGGTGGAGGGCGACCGGCGCGGGCGTCATCTGGGGTTTCCCACGGCCAACCTCGCCTGGGACCAGGAACAGCTGCCCGCCAACGGTGTCTATGTGACGGAAGCGCGCAGCGCGCACTTCGACAGCCCGCGCCTGGGCATGACCAATGTGGGCGAGAAGCCCACCTTCGAAGGCCGCCGCCTCACGGTGGAGACCCACCTGCCCGGCTTCGAGGGCGACCTCTACGGCGCGCGCCTGGAGCTGCGGTTCCGCCACCGCATCCGCGGCGAGCAGAAGTTCAACGGCCCCGATGCCTTGCGCGAACAGATCGCCAAGGATGTGGCGGAAGGCGAGACATGGTGGAAAACCCAGGGTGGTTGATGCCAAGCTGGGGCCTCTTCATGGAGCCCCCATGCGCCGCGCCCTGACCATCCTCCTCGTCCCTGCGGCCTTGGTGGCCCAGGCTCCCGCATCCGCTCCTGCCGCGGATGACGCCGCGGCCGCCGCCAAGCGGGCCGACATCCGCAAGCTTCTGGACGTCATGCGCGCTGGTGAGGTGGCGGCCCAGGGCATGCAGAAGATGGCGGAGGCGATGAAAGCCGCCAACAAGGAACTGCCCGCCCAGTTCTGGAGCGAGTTTCTCAAGGAGGCCACGCCGGAGAAGCTCACGGAGATCGCCATCCCGGCCTATGAGAAGAATCTGAGCGCCCAGGAGGTGAAGGCCTACCTCGCCTTCGCAGGCACACCCGATGGCGCCGCCATCATGAGGAAGCTGCCCCAGATCACCTCGGAGGCCATGGAGGCGGGCCAGGCTTGGGGCCAGCAGTTGGGCATGCAGATCGCGCAGAAACTCCACGCGGAAGGGAAGATGTGAATCCGCGCCTCCTCCAGCTCCGTGCCGGTCCCGTCCGCCAGCTGGACGGCTGGCGAAGCGCGATCCACAAAGAAGCCGTGGACCATCCGCTCCGGCTTTCCGCAACAGGCCTCGCGGGCGATGCCGTGGGCGACACGAAGCGTCACGGCGGCCCAGAGCAGGCGGTGCTGGCCTACGCGGAATCGCACTATGCGGACTGGAAAGCCGAGGGCTTCACGGATGAGCGCGGCGCCTTTGGCGAGAACCTCCTGGTGACGGGTCTCTCGGATCAGACCGTCTGCATCGGCGATGTCTTCGAGCTGGGCGAAGCGCGGCTCCAGGTCTCCTGTCCCCGCGTCCCCTGCAATACCCTTGTTCGCCGTCATGGACGCCAGGACATCCTCACGCGGGTCTTCGAGACCGCGCGGGGCGGCTGGTACTTCCGCGTGCTCCAGGAAGGCTTCGTGGCGCCCGGCCAGGAACTGCGCCTGCTGGAACGGCCTCATCCCGACTGGAGCGTGGCCCGCGCCCTCCACGCCCGCTGGCGCGCGGCGTCGGACAAGGTAGAAGCCCACGCTCTGTCGAAAGTCGCGGCGCTCAATCCCAAGTGGCGGGCTTTGGGAGCCTGATGCGCCTCTTCTTCGCCCTGGATCTTCCGGGCGCGGTGAAGGCGCGGCTTGAGGCCTGGCAAAGGACACAGGGCGGAATCTGGCGCTGGGCGCCCTTAGAAAGCCTGCATCTTACGCTCGCCTTCCTCGGCGAAACGGGGGAGACCCAAGTTCTCGCCGCGCGGCGCATCGGTGCTGTCGTGGCCGCGAGACACGGACCTTTTGCGTTGCGGGCGAAGGGACTCGGCGGCTTCCCGCGAGACGAGGCCGCGCGGGTGCTGTGGCTCGGGTGCGAGCCCTCCGCGCACGTGGAGGCGCTCTCGACGGATCTGCGGCGTGAGCTGGCTTCGGCGGATCTCTCCTTCGATGCCAAACCCTTCAAGGCTCATGTCACGCTGGCGCGATCGCCACGGACGCAGCTCACGGCACCCTTCGGCTTACCTACTGGTGAGCTCGGATGGGAGGTCCGCGCCCTCGCGCTCATGCGGAGCGAGGGTGGCGGCCGCTACGCTGCAGTGGCCTACTGGCTCCTGGGCTAAGCTGGTCCTCATTCCTATCAGGAGGCGCCATGAAGGGTTCCGTGATCCTCCTTATCATCGGCGCGGCCCTGGCAGCGCTGGGCTGGTTCCTTCTCTTCCGCGCCCACCACAAGGTTGATGGGCGGCCTGTCATCCAGGGCGAGGTGGCGGAGCTCATCCCTGTGCGCGGATCAAAGGGCGGCACCAGCTACAAGCTGCGGATCGCCTACCAGGATCCAGCCGGCAACGCCGGCATGCTGACCACCACCTGGGCGCAGAACCCGCCCGCTGCGAAGCAGGGCGAGCGCGTGAAGCTGGCCTGGATCGGCCCCGGCGAGACGCCCGTGGTGTTCCTCTTCAGCAGCCTCTTCGGCATCGGCTGGGTCCTCGCCATGGCTGGGTTCGCCTTCTTCGCCATGGGTGCGGGCTTCGCGTATGGACCGGAGCTGGTGCGCAAGTTGTACCTGAGCTAACTCCGCCAGGCCTCCAGCACACGGAAGCGGGCGCCCATGAGGCCCGGCAGCGTGAGCTGCAGGAGGTTCTCCATGCGTTTCGTGCGATCGGATGAAGGTAACGCCTGCCACTCGGCCTCCCACTGCATGAGTGGCGCGTGGGTGCGGATCCACTTCGACAATTCCTGATGGCTGGCTTCACCAAGGCCTTCGGTTTCCAGCAACGATTGCAGACGCGTGAAGTCCACATCGGCGGTGAGGTCGCTTTCACCGATGTCCTCCCACCACTTCCCGTCCACGGCGTGGCCCTTGAAGCGGCGCAGGTCCGAGCCCTTGGCCAGCAGTCGCTCAGCCGAGTCGCCGTAATCGATGGCGAGGAAGAGACCGCGTTCCAGCGCGGCCGTGAGCGTCCGCGTGACGGACGGTAACGCCTCACACCAGATGCTGCCATCGCTGGCTTCCAGGGCTTCGCCTTTGGATTGCATGACGCCCTCGAACCAGGCTCGGGATTCTTCGTCTTCCGCCGCGTGCCATTCGGGGCCGGGGGCCGTGAGCACTTCACGCACCCAGCGCGCGCCATCCCATTTCCAAGGTTGCGCGGGCAGGGCGTCGAAGAGCTCGTTGGAGACGATGGCGCCCTTGAAAGGCGCGATGGAATCGGACTCCGCCACGAAACTCGCCTGACCGGAACCGAGCCAGGGCGCGAGTGCTTCTTCCGCCATGCGCCGCGCGGCAGGATTGTCGTCGCGGTGGACATAGCGGAGCGCTCCCACGAAATCGCCGGAGGCGGCGGTCAACAAATCCCGCCCCAACCAACCGCGCCCCGCGCCGGGCTCCAGCACAGTGAAGAGGGCCGGCCGGTCCAGCCGCCGCCACGCCGCCTCCAAGCGCAGCGCCAACGCCTGCCCCAGCAGCGGCCCCAGATCCAGCGCCGTGTAGTAGTCCTTGCCCTCGAAGCCCCAGGGCCCCTCCACGCGCCGGTAGTAGCCGTGCTCGGGATCGTAGAGCGCAAGCGCCATTACCTCGGTGGCCGGGATGGGGCCGGCCTTCAGGCGTTCGACGACGCGCGCCCCCAACGGGTTCACTTCCCGCTCCGCAGATCCCATTTCTTCAGCAGCGTGGGCAGCAGCCATTGGGTGAGCAGCAGCGCCAGCGCCACACCGCCGAGGCAGGCGATGCCCACGCCGCGGAGGGCGCGGTAACTGGAGAAGGCGAGGCCGCCGAAGCCCGCCAGCGTCGTCCCCGCGCAGACGGCGTTGACGCGGGCCACGCGGGCTGCGGCATCGGCCTCGTGGCGCGCGCGGTGCAGGAGGTTGAAGGCCGTGTCCACGCTTACGCCGAGCGCGATGGGGATGGCCGTGAGGCTGAGGAAGGTGAGGGGTTCGCCTGTCCATCCCAACGCGCCGAAGACGCCGGCCTGGCTGGCCAGCAGGGGCGCGATGGCCAGCGCCGCGAAGCGCCAGGAGCGGCCGAAGAGGGCGATGATGATGAGCACCGCCGCCAGCGACAGCAGCACGGCCTCCTGGATGGAACTCTTCGCGATGGCCTTCACCACCTGGAGCAGGGGCCGCGTGCCCACGAGACGCGCGCCGGTGTCATCGAGTTTCGCGGCGAGCCGGTCCTGCGCGGCTTCATCGATCCGCAGCGGCAGCGTGAGCGCCTGAGCGGCCGTTGATTCTGAAGAAGGCCGCGGAAGCAGGGCCAGCAGCGCCGCCACGGGCACCTTGGGATCGCGCGCCGCTTCGCCCAGCGTGCGAAGCGGGCCCTCCAGGGCCACGGGATCGAGTCCTTCCTGGCTGGCGATATCGAGGGCCTGCTGGCGCCAGGTGTCTGAGCCCAACACGGCGCGGAGGCGTGGATCGGGGTTCTGCCAGTCGGGCACGGGCACGCCCTCGGCGCGCAGGAGCGGCGCCAGCTTGTTCCAGCGCAGGGGCAGACGATCCGGATCGCCCAGCGGGATCTCCAGCGCCAAAGGCCGCAGGCTCGCGCCCAGCACGCCCTGGAGCCGCTCCTGCAAAGCCAGCGCGGGGTTGTCGGCCATGCGGAACTTGCGCAAGTCCTCCTCCCACCGCGTGCGCGGGGCGCCGAGGAGGGCGAGGCCGAGCAGGGCGAGCGCCGCGATGGGTTTCCAGCGGCGCAGCGGTTTGACCTTCGCTTCCTTCGCCGCTTGTGGCGCGAAGGCGCCCTTGCCCCGATCAAAGCGGAGCAGCATGGGCGGCATCAGCACGAAGGTCGCCACGAGGCAGCAGAGCAGGCCCAGACCTGTCGTGAGCCCCAGATCACGGATGCCCGGGAAGGGCGCGATGGCCAGCGCGAGGAAGGCGGCCGCCGTGGTGAGGCTGCCCGCCACCACGCCCGGGCCCGTGCCCAGCAGGGCTTCGCGGAGGGCGCGCGCCTTGTTCCGCCCCCGCTGGCGTTCGTCGCGGTAGCGGCTGAAGAGGAGGATGCCCACATCGTCGCCCACGCCCAGCAGCACGGCCCCGAAACCCGCGGCCATGAGGTTGAGGCGGCCCAGCGTCCAGCCCGTGAGCCCCAGCGCGCACACCATCCCCACGAGCAGCGGGATCATCACGAAGCCGTAACCTGCGAAGGTGCGGAAGCCGATGAAGTAGACGAGGCCGATGAGGATGAAGCTGAGGCCCAGGCTCAGCAGCACCTCCCGGGTGAGCCGCGCGGATTCCCAGGCCGTGACGGCGTGGGCGCCCGTGGCCTGGATGGGGAAGGCGCGCGTGGCGTTCGGCGCGCAGGCGGCTTCGACTTCTTTGAGCGATGCGCGCGGCGGCACCGCCCCTTCCGCGCCGCGACCCAGCCAGCTCAGCACGCGCGCCGTGGTCCGCGTTTCCGTGGTGGGGAAGCCCGCCACCAGCGGCACGAGCACGAAGCGGCCGTCCTTGCTTTCCGCATAGCCGGTCTTGAGTTTGAGCGAGAAGTGTTTCGCCGCCACCTGGGCCTGCCCAAATCCCGACGCGCCATCGGGCGCGAGGCCCCGGATATTGAGCGGGTCCAGGCGCGCGAGATTGGCCCGCACGGGATCGAGGGAGGCGAGATCCTTCGCCGTGGCGGCAAGGCGCGCTTTCACCACGGCAGCGTCCTCCAAGGGCGCGAGCCGGTCGCCCAGCCATGCGGGGGCGAGGGCGTAGAGCGTCTCCGTCAGCAGCCGGTCCACGGCCGCGTCGCCATCAGGCACGGCACCCGCGGCCAGCAGCGCGGGCCAGGGCGAGACGCCTTGCTTGGACGGCACGAAGACGGGATCGCTGAGGCGGCCTTCGGCGGCGAGGCCATTGAGCGAGAGTCCCGAGCCCGTGAGCAGCTTGTCCAGCAGGCCTTCGGCCCAGGCCTCGCGGGCGTCGAGGTTGTCGGCGTTGCCTTCCGCCACGAGCCAGATGAGTTCCTGTTGGCCCACGCCTGCTTCCAGGTTGGCCTTCACGGCCGGATCGCCCTTGGGAAGCAGACTCATGAGGTCCAGTTGACGCTCCACCCGCGTGGCTCCCAGCGCGAGGAGGACGGCCGCGATGAGCGCGGGAGCCAGCAGGCTCCAGGGTCGCGCGAGTTGCCGCCGCAGGAGGGCCCGGAGCAGGCGCCTCATAGCCGTTCGAGCCACCAGGCGAGGGCCGGGACCATCTCCACGCGTTCGGCGGCGCCCAGGCGGCGCAGGAGGCTGTCGTCATTGAGCCGCGCGAAGGAGGAGCCTTCGCGCTGCTCCAGCGCCTGCGGGCTCAGGTTCGCCGTGATGATCGTGGGCAGGTTCTCGTGGTAGCGGTGCGTGAGCAGCTCGGCCATGGCGGCGCCCACACGGCCGTCGCCGTCCAGGCAGTCCATTTCATCGAGCACGATCGCGGGCTGCGTCTTCAGGGGCTCGATGAGGTCGCGCACGCTCACGAAGTCGGCGTTCTGCCATCCCCGCTGGTCGTAGTAGGCGTTCTTGATCTGCTGCGAAAGCGTCCGCACGGAGACGAAACGCCCGGCCCGGCCCTCGCGCTCCGCCAGCGCCCGCAGACCCGCGCAAGCCAGCGTCGTCTTGCCGCTCTGGGGCGGGCCCTGGATCCACCACACCTCCCAGCCGCCCTTGAAGCGGTGGCGGCCCTTCGTGGCCCAAGCCTGGAATTCCTCGCCGCCCAGCGCCTTCAGGCCGTGCTGGATGTTCGTCTTCGCCTGGTGGACGAGCCGCTCCAGGCGCTCGCGCTGGGGAAGCTCCCCCACCTTGGCGGGATCCGCCGCGAGCAGCGATTCCAGTTCCGGCAGGCGGTCCATGACGAGGCGCTGCCGTTTCTGGCTGCCCTCCCAGTCGCGCCACCACTTCCAGAATGACATGAAGGAAGCCTCGCGGTAACGGGCGGGCAGACCGAAGGCGTCCGCGTCCGGTCCCGTGCCGCCGCAGTCGCAGAGGCGCGCGGGCTTCAACGGATCCTTCTCCAAGATCACGCCGCGGCCCAGGCAGCGGGGGCAGTCGGCCCGGGGCCTCACGACAGTTCCCCGTGCAGGAAGCCTTCCAGCTCCGAGCGACGCCGGTCGCGGATCTTGGCGAAGGCGCGCTCCTCCAGCTGCCGCACGCGCTCGCGGGAGATGGGCGGGTCGAAGCTCTTGCCGATCTGCTCCAGCGTCATGGGCTCCGCGCCGTGGAGGCCGAAGTGCAGCTCCAGGATGCGGCGCTCCTTCTCCGAGATGGAGGCGAGGCTCATCTCCATCTGCTCGTGGAAGGCCTCGTGGTCCAGGGCCTGCAAGGCCGAGGGCTCCACCTCCTGCTCCAGGCTGTCGCCCACGGTGAGGTCCGTGTCGCCGAGCCCTTGCTCGGTGGAGATGGTGCTTGTCGTCTGCTGCAGGCGCTGGAGGCGGTCCACCTCCTCCTCGCTGAAACCGGCCGCCGCGGCCAGCTCTTGAAGGGTCGGCGCGCGGCCGAGGTCCTGCGTGAGGCGCTGGCCGAGCTTGTTCAGCTTCACCATGTGCCCCGCCACCTTCTGGGGCAGCTTGATCTTGGAGCCGTGCTCCGCCAGCGCGTGGAAGATGGCCTGGCGCACCCACCAGCTGGCGTAGGTGAGGAACTTGTTCTCGCGCTCCGGGTCGAAGCGCTTGGCGGCCTCGATGAGCCCGAGGTTGCCCTCGCTGATGAGGTCCAGCAGGTCCAGGCCCATGCCCTCGAACTTCCGCGCCTCCTTCACCACGAAGCGCAGGTTGCCCTCCACCAGCTTGCGGAGGCCTTCCGGATTGCGGTCGTTCCGCCACAGACGCCCGTTGATCCGTTCCTCGTCCTGCTTGAGCAGGGGCAGGTGGCGGATGGAGTCGAAATACTTGTCGAGGGCGCGTTCTTCGAGATGCCGGAAGGGCAAGGGTCACCGGGTCGGAAGAGGACAGGATAGCAAGGAGCCTCCTACAGACAGGCTCCTATGAAAACTGGTCCATCAGCGACCCAAGCTGGACACAGAGTCCACGGAGGACACGCAGGGGACGCAGAAGGCCCCATCGAACGGCCAGCGGGGAGGACGCTGAGCGCGCGAGGCGGGGAAGCCGTCGGAGCTTCCTGGCTTCGCGCGCTCAATCTGCCGCTTTGCGGCAGTCCCGCCAGAGGCGGGCGGCTCCTGTGTCATGCGGCCTGGACCCCTCTGTGCCTTTTGCGCCGTTCTGCGGATTCTGTGTTCAGCTATCCGTGTCCTTGCAGATCCGTGGTAATCCGGAGAAAAAGGAGCCCCGCATGCCGGACGCGCCTTCCCCCTTCCAGGCCTATGTGGCGACTCTGCTTGACGCGCTCGGCGCCCGCGATCCCTTCGAGGTGCTCGCTGGGACGCCGGAGGACCTGCGCCGGGCCGTGGCGGGGCTGAGTTCTGAACAGGAGCAGCGGCCCGAAGCGCCCGGCAAGTGGTCCGTGCGGCAGACGCTCCAGCACCTTGCGGATTCTGAGCTGGTGGGCGCCTTCCGCTTCCGCATGATCCTCGCCCACGATGCGCCTGAGCTGCCGGCTTATGATCAGGATGCTTGGGCCGAACGCCTGCACTATCAGGAGGTGGACAGCGCCGCCTCTCTGGCGGATTTCACAGTCTTCCGCGCCGCCAACCTCCGCCTTCTGCGCTGCGCCACGCCCGAAGACCTGAAGCGCGTCATGCGCCACTCCGAGCGTGGCGACGAGCCCCTGGGCAAGATGATCGCCATGTACGCCGGCCATGACCTCGTCCACCTGGCCCAGCTTCACCGCATCCGCAAGGCCATCGGTGCCTAGATACATAGCTCTTCTCCGCGCCGTGAATGTGGGCGGCCGCATCGTCACCATGGATGTGTTGCGGGGGCTGTTCGAGGAACTGGGCTTCACGAAAGTGACGACCTTCATTGCCAGCGGCAATGTGATCTTCGAGACATCGTCGAAGGCGGAGGATGCGCTGCGAAAGAAGATCGAGGCCCATCTCCGCGCCTCTCTGGGTTACGAAGTGGCCACATTCCTGAGGACGGACGCGGAGCTGGCCGAAGTCGCTGCCCGCGCGCCGTTCACGGAAAGCGAATTGAAAGCCGCCGCCTCGCTCAATGTGGGATTCCTTGAAGCGCCCCTGGACGTGGAGACCGGGCGCGCTCTCATGGCTCTGAAGACGCCCGATGACGAGTTCCGCCTCCATGACCGCGAACTCCACTGGCTCAGCCGTGTGAAGCAGAACGAATCCAAGCTCACCAATGTCCGCATCGAGAAAGCCATCGGCGGGAAGATCACCTTCCGCGGCGTGAACAGCGTGCGGAGGCTGGCGGCGAAAGTCGCTGCGAAGTAACCGCAAGAACCGGGTCGAGCCTTCGAGGCCGGGGGCACATCCTTCAGCCCAGGAGGAGCACCCATGCACCGCGTCATGCAGCCCAAGATGCTCTACTTCGGGACCCCCGTGGTCCTCATCAGCACCCTGAACGAGGACGGCTCGCCCAACCTCGCGCCCATGTCTTCGGCCTGGTGGCTGGGCCAGTCCTGCATGTTGGGTCTGAGCCGCCGTTCCAAGACGGCCGAGAACCTGATGCGGGATGGCGCCTGCGTCCTCAACCTGCCCTCGGCGGACATGGTGGATGTGGTGGACCGTCTGGCGCTCACCACGGGCCGCGATCCGGTGCCCGAATACAAGGCGAAGATGGGCTACCGCTTCGAGCGCGACAAGTTCGGCGTCGCGGGCCTGAGCGCTGCGCCTTCGGATCTCGTGGCCCCGCCCCGCGTGGCCGAATGCCCTGTGCAGCTGGAGGCGCGCATCGAGCGCATGCACGAAGTCGGCGACCCGGAGAAGATGCTGGCAGCCTTCGAGGCAAGCATCCTGCGCGTCCACATCGAGGAGAGGCTGGTCATGGCCGGGACCGACACCCACATCGACCCCGAGCAGTGGCGCCCCCTCATCATGAGCCTCTGTGAGTTCTACGGCCTGGGCGTGAAGCTGCATCCTTCAAGGCTGGCGGAGGCCTGGGGACCGGCGAAGGCCTCCTAAGGCTCCCGCTTCCTCAACCCCTGCGGCGTGAGCTTCACCAGCCCCCGGCTCGGCCCCGCCTGGTCCCCGAGGCCGTGGGATTCGAGGATGGCGAGCATGCGTTCCATCTCGGCTTGGGCCTGGGCCATGCGCTCGCGGAGGTTGAGCACCACTTCCACGCCGGCGAGGTTCACGCCCAGGTCGCGGGTGAGGTTGAGGATGAACTCCAGTCGCTCCAGGTCCTCGTCGCTGTAAAGGCGCGTCTTGCCCTCGGTGCGGGACGGCTTCAGCAGCCCCTCGCGCTCATAGAGGCGGAGCGTCTGCGGATGCACCTCGTAGCGCGTGCTCACGACGCCGATCATGTAGGCGCCCATGCGGCGGTCCTTAGCCATGGGTTCCCTCCCGTTGGGCGCGCAGCGCGGCGTCGTTCAATTCCGCCAGCTCGCGCAGCAACTCCTTGCTGCGTTCGTCCTGGATCTGCGGCGTGAGCACGGCCACTTCGGCGAAGAGGTCGCCGCGGGTGCCGCTCTTGCCCAGGGGCATGCCGTGTTCCTTGAGGCGCAACTTCTGCCCGCTCTGCACGCCGGGCGGGATCTTCAGCGTGGCCTTGCCGTCCGGCGTGGGAACGTCCACCTTCGCGCCCAGCGCGGCCTCGGAGAAGCTCACGGGCAGCTTCACATAGAGATTCGGGCCTTTCCGCTCGAAGCGGGGATCGGCCTGGACGGCGATCTCCAGGAAGAGGTCGCCGGGCCCGCCGCCGCGGCGGCCGGCCTCGCCCTTGCCTGCCACGCGCAGGCGCTGGCCGTCGTCCATGCCGGGCGGGATAGCCACGGTGACGGTCTCCGTCTTCGGCTTGCGGCCTTGGCCTTTGCACTCCGGGCATGGCGGCGAAATGGTGCCCTTGCCGTGGCAGGCGGCGCAGACGCGGCCCATAGAGAACATGCCGCCCTGGACCTTGCCCTTGCCGCCGCACTGGGCGCAGGTGGTGGCGCGGCCCGCGGCCTCGCCGCTGCCATGGCAGGTGAGGCAGGGCTCCGTGCGGTTCACCTGAAGCGAAAGCTTGGTGCCCTTGAAGGCGTCCTGGAAGCTGAGCTGCACGCGGCGCAGCAGATCCTCGCCCCGGCGCGGGCCGTTGGACTCCGGTCGACCGTTCTCACCCATGAAGGTGCCGAAGAGGTCGCCGAAGTCGAAGCCGCCCGGCGGTATGCCGCCGAAACCGCCGGGGCCCGGTCTCATCTGCATCTGGGGCGCGCCGGCCGGGTCGCCGTACTGGTCGTAGTTGCGACGCTTCTCCGGATCCGACAGCACCTCGTTGGCCGTGGCCAGCTCCTTGAACTTGGCCTCCGCCGCCGCGTTGCCGGGATTGAGGTCCGGATGGTACTTCCGCGCCAGCTTGCGGTAGGCCTTCTTCACCTCCTCATCGGAGGCGGTCTTGGGCAGGCCCAGGATCTTGTAGTAGTCAGGATGGGGCACGGGTTCAAACTAGCAGACTTGCGCGCTTCTCACTCACATTGCATGAAGACAAAATTACGCGGAGGGCCGCTGAGAAAGACCGGAGGGCAACGGAGGGTTGAAAATTCTCCGCTGCCCTCCGCTTCTCCGCTTACCTCCGCGTGGTGCTTTTCACCGGGTTCAGCTCACGACTTCGGCATCGATGACGCCGTCATCTTTCTTGGGCTCTCCGCTCGGGGCCGCATCAGGCGCCGGGGCGCCACCCTGTTGGTACAGGGCTTCGGAGAGCTTGTGGGCCTTGGCATTGAGATCGTCCAGGGCCTTCTGGATCTGCTCCTTCTCGAAGGAGGCGAGGGCGGCCTTGGCTTCGCTCACGGAAGTCTCGGCGGCCTGCTTGTCCTCCGCCGGGAGCTTGTCGCCGCCGTCCTTGATGAGCTTTTCCACTTGGTAGACCAGCTGGTCGAGCTTGTTCTTGTCCTCCAGCAGCGCCTTGCGCGCCTCGTCCTCGACCCTGTGCGCCTCGGCGTCCTTCACCTTGGCGTCGATCTCCTCCTTGGAGAGGCCCGTGCTGCCCGTCAGCGTGATGCTGGCGTCCTTGCCCGTGGCCTTGTCCTTGGCCGTCACATGCACGATGCCGTTGGCGTCGATGTCAAAGATGACCTCGACCTGCGGCATGCCGCGGGGCGCGGGCGGGATGTCGCCCAGGTGGAACTTGCCCAGCAGCTTGTTGCCGTCCACCACCTGGCGCTCGCCCTGGAAGACCTCGATGTCGACGCCGGGCTGGTTGTCCACGGCCGTCGTGTAGATCTCGGAGCGCTTGGTGGGAATGGTGGTGTTGCGGGGGATGATGACGCTCATCTGGCCGCCGTTGGCGTTGATGCCGAGCGAGAGCGGCGTCACATCCAGCAGCAGCACACCCTTCACATCGCCCGCCAGGACGCCGCCCTGGACGGCCGCGCCCACGGCCACGACTTCATCCGGGTTGACGCTCTTGTTAGGCTCCTTGCCGAAGATGGATTTGACGAGCTCCTGCACCTTGGGCGTGCGGGTGGAGCCGCCCACGAGGATGACTTCGTCGATCTCGTGGTGGCTGAGCTTGGCGTCCTTGACGGCGTTCTCGCATGGCACTTTCAGCTTGGCCAGGATGGGCTCCAGCATGGCCTCGAAGCGCGAGCGCGTGAGGTTCTGGTTGATGTGCTTGGGGCCGCTGGCGTCCGCCGTGATGTAGGGCAGGCTGATGTCCGTCTGCGTGGTGCTGGACAGCTCCACCTTGGCCTTCTCGGCGGCCTCCTTCAGGCGCTGCATGGCGTCTGCCTGCTTGCGCAGGTCGATGCCCTCGGCCTTCTGGAACTCCTCCACAAGCCAGTCGATGATGAGCTGGTCCACATTGTCGCCACCGAGATGGGTGTCGCCGTTGGTGGACTTCACCTCCACCACGCCTTCGCTCACCTCCAGAATGGAGATGTCGAAGGTGCCGCCGCCGAAGTCGAAGACGGCGATGGTGCCGTCCTTCTTCTTGTCGAGGCCGTAGGCCAGGGCCGCGGCCGTGGGCTCGTTGATGATGCGCTTCACATCCAGGCCCGCGATGGCGCCCGCGTCCTTGGTCGCCTGGCGCTGGGCGTCATTGAAGTAGGCGGGGACGGTGATCACGGCCTCCGTCACCTTCTGGCCCAGATAGGCCTCCGCGGCCTCCTTCATCTTGGTCAGGATGACGGCGGAGATCTCCTCGGGCGTGAGGTGCTTGCCGTCGATGTTCACGGCGCAACCGCCCTTGTCGCTGCGTTCCACCTGGTAGGGGACGAGCTTCTGCTCCTTGTCGCTGTCGGCGAAGGGCAGGCCCATGAAGCGCTTGATGGAATAGATGGTGCTCTTGGGTTGGGCCACAGCCTGGCGTTTGGCCGAGGCGCCCACCAGCCGCTCGTGGGTCTTGGGGTTGAAACCCACCACGGAGGGCGTGGTGTCCGCGCCTTCGGGGTTGGGGATGACCTTGGGCTGCCCGCCTTCCATGACGGCCACGCAGCTGTTGGTGGTGCCCAGGTCGATGCCGATTATCTTGCTCATTTGAGTGCCTCCAGAGGGCACCCGAGGGTGCCCGTAGTCTTAAGGATAGGGCATGAGTATTGGGTGTCAATAGAATCTTCTAAAAAACACTCATATTTTCTTCTTAAGAAATGAAGGCTATTCTTTCATCCATGACGACCCGTCCCTGCCCCATCTGCAAGAAACCTACGAGCTGGGAGGGCAATGCCTGGAAGCCCTTCTGCTCCGAGCGCTGCAAAACCCGGGATTTAGGCGCTTGCTCCAGCGAGGCTTACCGGGTGCCCCTGAAGCCTGAGGATGAAGCTGAAGAGGGGGCGGACGCTCCAGAAGACGATATATCCATGGATGACAGCCATTTTTGAGCCCCGCGGTCTCGGTAATCCACGAAGTGGATTCCGAGTGGAGGAACAGGGCGAAGGCTGGAGCGAGGACGAATGAAGAGCTCTGAATAAAGGAAGCCGGAGCGCGAGGCCCCGGCTTCCTCCACGAAGCGGTCCGGTCTCAGGGCGCGACGATGGCGCTCGCGATGGGCGCGGTCCCGTAGGGGAAGGCGCTCTGGAACGGGTTCGAAGCGTAGTTGACGCCCGGACTCCGGACGGCCGAGATCGTCACCACATAGGTGTTGCCGGCGGTCATGAGGCCCGGCGGGACTGTGATCTGTCGCGCGGCGGTGCGCATGGAGCCGGTCCTCAGCAACTGGCTGGCGCCCGCGTTGTTCTTGAGCTGGTAGACGGTGACGACATAGCCCGTGGGAACGCCGGTGGCGGGAGCATCCCAGGCGATCACGGGATCCTGTCCGACGGACACCTGGTTCTGGAACAGGTCCTTGCCATTGATCCGCGGATTCTGGACGGGGCTCAGCACCGGTCCCAAGGGCGCGGTGGCCGTGGGCAGGGTCATGGTGGCCGTGTAGCTGGAGCGCAGCAACGGGATCGCGGAGCCGGCGCCCGGCGCCAGGTAAGAGATTGACCAGGTGAAGTAGGTCTCCGCCAGCGGCGTCCAGGAGGCGGGGAACGGGTTGCCGTATGCCAAGTCACCCAGGTCCAGGTCCGTGGTAGCGCTGACGCTGCCGCTGTCATAGGTGAAGAGTTGGAAGGCGTCGCCCGGGATACCCATGCCTGTGCCGAGCGGAGAGGCCCAGAGGCCGAACTCGGTCTGGACGACGGTGGCGTTGGGGTTCACGGAAGGGGTCATGGCGGCCAGTGCCGAGCGCTTCCAGCCCAGGTGCAGGGTCGAGGACTGGGGGATGTCGAGAAATCCGCCCGAGGCCGTGGCCGAACCGCCGTCGGCCATGGTCGTGGCAGGCACATTGAAGACCTTGCCCAGCGCGCGATAGGTCTCAGTGGAAGCGGTGCGGCTGGTGAGCTGGGTCAGGTAGGCCTGGTCGTTCTTGGTGGCGTCCAGCAGAGGCAAGCCGAGGCTGACGAACTCCATCGTGAAGCTGCTCAGGGCCGTGGCGCCCAGCGCGGGAGCGTTGGTGATGCCGACCGCGCCCTTCGTGGAGATCGTGAAGCCGGCGTTCGGGACAGTCCAGAACAGTTCGTCCGTGCCTTGCCAGGCGTTCAGATTGCTCGCGCTGAGGCTGAGATTGGTAGGCGAGGTCCCGGGGTAGACGACATCCGCGCGCCCGTAGAGGTCGAAGACCCATTCGACATTGTCGACATTGGTCCAAAGGTGGTTGCGGCCGATCTTCAGCCAGTAGTAGCCGACGGGGACATTCTGGATGCTGAAGGTGCCGTCGCTGTGCCCGACACCCGCATAGGTGTCGAATCCACCGCTCACATTGGGCACCAGTGCCTGAACGGGAATCGTGGTCATGTCATTGGGCTGGAGGGTGGTCGCGCTGTCCTGGTGGTAGGTGTAGCTGAACAGGCCGGTGACGATGCGGAGCGGCGTCGCGAGGGTCGCGACCGTGGCGGGCGTCTTGACGGCCGAGGCCGCCTGCGGCGTGGAAGCCTGCACCATCGCGATCTCCTGGGCCGAGAGCGCGATGGTCGTGCCATTGGTCCCGGTGACGGGGTGCAGGGGGTGTGCGCGGTTCGGGCGGCTGGGGCTGTCGCTGGCCCAGAACGGCTCCATGGGCGGCGCGACAGTGTGCGCGCTGGGGCTGTTGTTGGAGGCCTGGGATGACGCGCTGCCGGAGGAGGACCCTCCGCCACAGGCCAGTGCCAGGGCAAGAGCGGGTAGCGTGAGCGCGAAACAAAGCCGCGCGCGGGAAGATACGAAATCCATGGAACACCTCTCCAAAAGGGCCGGATGGAATCCGGCTGAAGCTGGGATTGGATCTGATATTTATTCTTCTAGAAAGTAAAATTTTGACTGTTTTTTCAAAGTAGCTAGTAGGCTTAGACTTGAAAATATTAAGTTTTGTTAAGGCCCAAAAACAAGAAGGGTCGAAGGCCGACGCGTTGCCCTCGGAGGCGTCCTCGGTGAACGGCCGATAAGCTAGAGGGTTCGGAGCCCTCATGCCTTTCGAGCCCCTGTCGCAGGAACCCGCGATCCAGCGCCGCTGGATGGAGGAAGGCGCCTTCCGCGCCAAGAGGGCTTCGGAGCTGCTGCCGGACTCGAAAACCTTCTACATGCTCGTGATGCTGCCCTACCCCTCAGGCCGCATCCACATGGGCCATGTGCGCAACTACACGCTGGGCGACATCGTGGCGCGCTTCCGCCGCATGCGCGGCTTCGAGGTGATGCATCCCCTGGGCTGGGACTCTTTCGGCCTGCCCGCGGAGAACGCGGCCATCAAGCACGGCATCCATCCCGCCATCTGGACGCGGCAGAACATCGCGGACATGAAGGCCCAGATCCAGACCATGGGCATCAGCTACGACTGGGACCGCGAGATCGCCTCCTACCTGCCCGAGTACTACCGCTGGAACCAGTGGTTCTTCCTCCAGATGTGGAAGCGCGGCGATGTCTTCCGCGCCGAGCGCATGGTGAACTGGTGCGAGGCGTTGGGAACCGTGCTGGCGAACGAGCAGGTGGTGGACGGCAGGGACGAGCGCACGGGCGCCGAAGTCGTTCAGAAGCCCCTGGAGCAGTACTTCTTCCAGACCACGAAGTACGCCGACGAGCTGCTGTCGGGCCTCGACCAGCTGGATTGGCCCGAGAATGTGAAGACCATGCAGCGCCACTGGATCGGCAAGTCCGTGGGCGCGCGGCTGATGTTCAGCTTGGCGACGGGGGAAGAGGTCGAGGTCTTCACGACGCGCCTGGACACCATCTTCGGCGTGAGCTTCCTGGCGCTCAGCACCGGACATCCGCTCATCGAGGCCGCCGCGAAGTCCGATGCCGCGTTGAAAACCTTTTGCGATGAAGTGGCCGCCGTCAGCCGCGAGGAGCGCCTCACCAGCGATGTAAAGCTGGGCCACCGCTCGCGGCTCGAAGCCATCCACCCCTTCACAGGCGCGAAGATCCCCGTCTACGCCGCCAACTATGTGCTCATGGACTACGGCACCGGCGCCGTCATGGGCGTGCCCGCCCATGACGAGCGGGACCAGGGGTTCGCCGAGAAATACAGTCTGCCCATCCCCCAAGTCATCGAGGGCGAGGATGCCTTCGAGCACGGCACGCTCATCAACTCCGGCGAGTTCACGGGCCTCGGCAGCGAAGCGGCCGCAGACGCCATGATCGCGAAGCTGGGCGCGAAGGCCGCCAAGGCCACGACCTTCAAGCTGAAGGACTGGGGCCTCAGCCGCCAGCGCTACTGGGGCACGCCCATCCCCACCGTCCACTGCCCGGACTGCGGCGTGGTGCCGGAGAAGGAGGAGAACCTCCCCATCCGCCTGCCAGAGGATGTGGCCTTCACGGGCGTGGGACCGTCGCCTCTCACGACTTCGACGACCTTTCTGAACTGCGCCTGCCCCGTCTGCGGCAAGCCGTCGCGCCGCGAAACGGACACCATGGACACCTTCGTGGATTCCAGCTGGTACTGGATGCGGTATCTGGATCCCGGGAACGGCACGCTGCCCTTCGCCAAGGCGGAGAGCGACGCCTGGATGCCCGTGGACCTCTACATCGGCGGCATCGAGCACGCCACCATGCACCTCATCTACGCGCGCTACTTCTTTAAGGTGCTGCGCGACCTCGGCATGGCATCCGGTGACGAGCCTTTCACCAAGCTCATCTGCCAGGGCATGGTGCTGAAGGACGGGGCCAAGATGTCCAAGTCCAAGGGCAATGTCGTGGACCCGGATGAGGTGCTGTCCCAGTACGGCGCCGACGCGCTGCGGCTCTTCATGACCTTCGCCGCGCCCATCGAGAAGGAGCTGGACTGGACGGGCTTCGAGGGCATCGAAGGCGCCACCCGTTTCCTCAAGCGCGTCTCGAAGCTGGTGGACGATCACGGCAAGACGGGCGCCGCCCTCTCAGCGAAGGACGCGCTCTCCAAGGAAGAGAAAGCTCTCCTCGTGAAGCTGCATCAGACCATCGCGCGCCTCACGGGCGATCTGGAGACCCGCTACAGCTTCAACACGGTGGTGTCGGGCCTCATGGAACTGAGCAACGCCATCGGCGAGCTGCCTGCGGACGCGCCGCATCGCGGAACTGTCATGCAGCATGCCCTGGAGCGCTTCGCGCTGATGCTCTCCCCCGTGGCGCCCCACGCCGCCGAGGCGCTTTGGGCCCAGCTCGGGGGGAAAGGCCTCGCCATGCAGGCCTCTTGGCCGGAGGCCGATCCTGCCTTCCTTGAAGCCGACGAGATGCTCGTCGTCGTGCAGGTGAACGGCAAGCTCCGCGGCCGCGTCACCGTACCCAGCAGCGCCACGGAAGACGACCGCCGTGCCGCCGCCCTGGCATCCGCGGAAGTGAAGCCCTGGCTCGACGGCAAGGAGATCGTGAAGGTCGTTGTCCCTCCCGGCGGCAAGCTCGTCAGCGTCGTCATCAGATAGGAGCCGCCATGCAGCTCATCGAATGTGTCCCCAACTTCAGCGAGGGCCGGGACAAGGCCAAGATCAAGCAGATCACCGATGCCATCGAGGCCGTGGCCGGCGTCTCTCTCATGGATGTGGATCCGGGCTCGGACACGAACCGCGCGGTGGTCACTTTCGTGGGAGGGCCCGAAGCCGCGCTAGAGGCGGCCTTCCAAGGCATCGCGAAGGCGGCGCAGCTCATCGACATGAGCCAGCATCACGGCGCGCACCCGCGCATGGGGGCCACGGATGTGTGCCCCTTCATCCCAGTGGAAGGCGTCTCCATGGAAGACTGCGCCGAGCTGGCGCGGCGATTGGGAAAACGCGTGGGCGAGGAGTTGAGCATCCCCGTCTACCTCTACGAAGCCGCCGCGTCGAAGCCTGAGCGCCGCAACCTCGCGTCGGTGCGGGAAGGCGAATACGAGGCCCTGCCCAAGAAGCTTCAGGACCCCAAGTGGAAGCCCGACTTCGGCCCGGCGGCTTTCAACGCCAAGTCCGGTGCCACCGTCATGGGCGCGCGCGAATTCCTCATCGCCTTCAACATCACCCTCAACAGCCGGGACAAGGCCCACGCCACCGACATCGCCTTCGAGCTGCGGGAGAAGGGCCGCGTGGCGCGCCGCCACCAGACCCACGCGCTCTACAGCTCGGGCCAGGAGCTGAAGTACGCGGAAGGTGTGTTTCCTTGCGGAAACTGCGAGGCCCATGACGAGACGAGCTTCGAAGCGCTGGAGACGCACTGCCGTGATGAGCACGGCTACGACCTCCGCCACCTGCTGGGCCTCAATGGCATCGACGCGTCGAAGGACGTCATCGGCCAGAAGGCCTACCGCGCCGGGCTCTTCGCCCACTGCAAGGCCATCGGATGGGTGGTGGAGGAGTACGGCCGCGCGCAGATCAGCGTGAACCTCACGGACTACAAGGTGACGCCCGCCCACGAGGTGCTGGACGCCGCGCGGGAGCTGGCATCGGAACGGGGTCTCGTCATCACGGGCAGCGAGATCGTGGGTCTCGTGCCCTACGCGGCCATGGCCGAGAGCGGCCGCCACTACTTGCGAAGCATGGGCCGTTCGCCCTTCGTGCCCGGCGAAGACCTCATCAAGACGGCTGTCTACAGCATGGGTCTGGCAGATGTGGCGCCCTTCGACATTGCGAAGAAGGTGCTGGGCCTTCCCAAATCCGGCTCGCTCATGGCCATGAAGGTGGACGCCTTCGTGGACGAGGTGAGCCGCGACACACCGGCTCCCGGAGGCGGTTCCATCGCAGCGCTCGCGGGCGCGCTGGGCGCGGCCCTGTCGAGCATGGTCGTGAACCTCACTCAGCCGAAAGCGAAGGACGAGGGCCACGAGCTGGAGCTGCTTTCCATCGCCATGGAGGCGCAGAAGCTGAAGGACGAGCTGCGCGCGGCCGTGGACGAGGACACCCAGGCCTTCAACGGCTATATGGACGCGCTGCGCTTGCCGAAGAACACCGACGATGAGAGGGCCGAGCGCAAAGCCGCCATGCAGACAGGCCTCAAACAAGCCGTGGCAGTTCCCATGAAGACGGCGGAGCGGAGCGTGGAAGCCATGAAGGTGGCGGAGCGGGCCGGGCTGTCCGGCAATCCTGCTTCCCTCACGGACGCGCTGGTGGGCGCGCAAGCCGCCTTCACAGGTGTGCGCGGCGGACTCTGGAATGTCCTCATCAACCTCAAGGACATTGATGACGCGGCCTTCGTGGTTTCGTCTCGGAAGCGTTGCGAAAGCTTGCTCAAGGAAGCGGAAGCGCTCATGGCGCGCATCGCGTCCGGAGGCGATGCCCGTCTCGCCGCCATGATCGATTCTAAAAAACGCTGATGCATCCGGCGCTTGTGTCCGCCGCCTGGCCCCAGGGCCGCGAAGGCTCTGTCTCCGAAGCTGTGCTGCCACTTAACGAGACGACGCTGCGATCCGGCGACATCGTGCTCTTAGGCCTCTGCAACGAGGTGGGTGTGCTCGCGAATGGCGGACGCCCCGGCGCTGCGGAAGGTCCCGCGGCCTTCCGCGCGGCCTTCGGACGCCTCCCCATGCGGGCACTCCAGGGCCGCCGGTTGCTGGACGCGGGCGACATTCCCGCGAGCGTGCCCTACGAAACGTTCCTGGATGGGGCTGAAGTCGTCGTCGCCGAAGCGGCGCGCGCCGGCGCACTGCCCCTCGTCATCGGCGGCGGCCACGACTGCTCCTACGGTATCTATCGCGGCCTGGCTGCCACGGGCAAGGCCGCGGTGCTGGCCGTGGATGCTCACCTGGATGTGCGGCCTGAGCACGGTCCCAATTCGGGCAACCCCTTCTTCCGCATGATCGAAGCGGGCCTCGACGGCTCCGATCTCGCGCAGGTCGGCCTGGTGCGTTTCGTGAACGCGGCGGAGCACGAGACCTGGTTGCGGCTCAAGGGCGCGGCCCTGCAGTTCCTGGAGCCGGGGCGGGAGATGGAGACCGTGGGCACCGCCAAGGGCGCCCTCGCGGTCTTCGCCCAGCGGCAGCGCCGCGTGCTGGCCACCTTCGATCTCGATGCCCTCCAGGCCGCCCACGCGCCTGGCGTCAGCGCCCTCAACCCCTGGGGCCTGGACGCCAGCTCCGCCCTCGCCATCGCCAAGGCCTGCGGCGCTTGCCCCGCCGTCGCCGCCCTTGACCTCATGGAACTGGCGCCGCCCCTGGACCGCGACGGGCAGACCGCCAAGCTCGCGGCCTTCCTGGCCGCGGCGTTCCTGGAAGGGGCCGCGTCACGGCCTTCGTGATATGCGGCACGGGCTGAGGCGCTAGAATCGAAGGCTTGGGAGAAGCCATGCCTGCCGGTGCCGTCCGTCCGCTTCAGACCGTCGAGAGCGTTCTCGACCTCGTGGGGAACACGCCCCTGCTTCATCTGACGCGTTTCGCGCCGGAGTGCGAGCTCTACGCGAAGCTGGAGTACCTGAATCCCGGCGGCAGCGTGAAGGACCGCATCGGCGTGGGCATGATCCTTCGGGCGCAGAAGGCGGGGAAGATCCGCCCCGGCATCAGCACCGTCATCGAACCCACGGCGGGCAACACGGGCGTGGGCCTCGCCATCGCCGCGAAGGCGCTGGGCTACCGTTGCATCCTCTGCGTGCCCACGAAGTATTCGCGCGAGAAGATGCAGCTCATGAAGGCGCTGGGCGCGGAGCTGGTGCTCATCCCCAAGGCGGACGGCATGAAGGGCGCCATCGCCAAGTGCCACGAGCTGGCGGCGCAGATCCCGGACAGTTTCGTGCCCCAGCAGTTCGAGAATCCCGACAATCCCGACAGCCACTACGAGACGACGGGCCCCGAGATCTGGGAGCAGATGGAGGGCCGCGTGGACGGCCTCGTCATCGGCGCCGGCTCCGGAGGCACCTTCACGGGCACCGCGCGCTACCTCAAGGAGAAGAATCCCAAGCTGGTGGCCGTCTGCGTGCAGCCCGTAGGTTCCGTCTACTGCGGCGCGCCTTTGCAGGAATGGAAAGTAGAGGGCATCGGCAACGGTTTCATCCCGGGCAGCCTGGACATGAGGCTGGTGGACCGGGTCATGGATGTGAAGGACGAGGATGCTTTTCAAACTGCGAAGGACCTCATCGGTTCCGAAGGCTGTCTCGCGGGTCCCAGTTCGGGTGCCAACGCCTGGGCCGCGCGGGAGCTGGCGAAGGAGCTTCCCAAGGGCGCGCGCATCGTCACGCTCTTCCCCGATGGCGCCGAGCGCTACCTGAGCAAGTTCCCCATCGCCGAACTCGATATCCAGGATTGAGATGATGCTCGCGCCCGCGGAACTCGCAGGAGGCCTCCTCGAAAAGGGCGCGGTGAAGCTCTCGCCCGCGGCGCCCTTCACCTGGTCCAGCGGCCTCAAGGCCCCCATTTACTGTGACAACCGCCAGCTGCTGGGCGATCCCGCGTTGCGGGGCCGCATCGCGGACGCGTTGGCGGCGGAGACGGCGCGCTTCAAGCCTTCGCTCGTGGCGGGCACCAGCACCGCCGGCATCCCCTGGGGCGCGCTCGTGGCGGACCGGCTGAACCTGCCCTTCGCCTATGTGCGACCTGAGCCCAAGAAGCACGGCATGGGACGGCAGGTGGAGGGCCCCAGCGCGAAGGGACAAAGCGTCGTGCTCATCGAGGACCTCATCTCCACCGGCGGCTCCAGCCTCAGGTGCGTGGAGGCTCTCAAGGCCGAAGAAGCGGAAGTGAAGGCCGTGCTGGCCCTTTTCAGCTACGGCCTCCCGGCCGCGATGGAGGCCTTCCACACCGCCGGTGCCAAGCTGCGCACCCTTGCCACCTTCGAGTCGCTCGTGCTGGAGGCCCGCCGCCGCGAGCTCGTGGATGCCGAGGGGGCCGATTCGCTGCAGGCCTGGCAGCGGGATGCGGCGGCCTGGTCGAAGGCGAACGGCGGCGCGTAATGGCGAAGAAGAGATGAAGCTGGTCGCAGAGATCGCTGAGCAATCGCAGAGGTCGCAGAAGAACTTCTGCGCTCTTTCGCGCCTTCCGCGACCAGCTTACTTTCAGCCCGCGTAGCGATCTGTCGCGGCCACGAGGGCCTTCGAGATGTTCCACTCGGTGGCGCTGTGGCCGGCGTCAGGCACCATGACGAGCTCGGAGTCCGGCCAGGCCAGATGCAGGTCCCAGGCGTTCTGGGGCGGGCACACGCAGTCGTAGCGGCCCTGCACGATGGCTCCCGGGATGCCTTTCAGCTTCCCAGCGTCGCGCAACAGCTGGTCTTCGGACTCCAGCCAGCCCTTGTGCACGAAGTAGTGGCATTCGATGCGCGCGAAGGCCAGCGTCGTGGCCTCTTGGCCGTAGGTCGCCGCGAAGGCTTCGTCCGGGAGCAGCTTCGACACGCTGCCCTCCCAGACGGACCAGGCCTTCGCCGCGGGCAGGTTCACGGACGGGTCGTCGCTGAAGAGCCGCTTGGCATAGGCCGCGGCGAGATCGCCGTGCTCGCTTTCCGGGATGGCAGCGCGGAAGGCGGCGAACTGTTCCGGGAACATCCGGCTCGCGCCCTCCTGGTAGAACCAGCGCAGCTCCCATTCCCGCAAGAGGAAGATGCCCCGCAGCACCAGCTCGCTCACGCGGTCCGGATGCTTCTGCGCATAGGCCAGCGCGAGTGTCGACCCCCAGGAGCCGCCGAAGACCTGCCAGCGGTCCACGCCCAGGTGCTTGCGGACGCGCTCGATGTCCTCCACCAGATCCCAGGTGGTGTTCTCGCGCACTTCCGCATAGGGCGTGCTCTGGCCGCAGCCCCGCTGGTCGAAGAGGATGATGCGGTACTTGCGCGGGTCGAAGAAGCGCCGGTGTTTGGGCCCCGTGCCGCCGCCAGGCCCGCCGTGGAGGAAGACCACGGGCTTGCCTGCCGGATTGCCGCTCTCCTCCACATGGAGCTCGTGCAGACCCGACACCCGCAGCCGGTGGATGCGGAAGGGCTCGATGGGCGGGTAGAGCCAGGTGAGGGGGTCCTTGGTCATCGCGGCCTCACACGAAGGTTTGGAGGATCTGGTTGGACAGCAGCATGCCACGCTCCGTGAGGCGGCGGCGAGGGCCTTCAGCGATGAGAAGGCCATGGGTCTGGAAGCGGGTGAGCGCGGCGTCCCAGGCGTCGAAGAGCGGGCGGAGATTCAACGCCTCCGCGCGGATGCGGAGCGCGTCCCAATCCACGCCCTCGTGCAGGCGCAGGCCCAGCAGCGGCAACTCCGCGAGCGTCTCGGCCTCGGAGAGGTCCTGGAACTCCACGCCCGCGCGGCCCTGCGACCAGGCGGGGATGTTGCCCTCCTCGGTCCAGCGGAAGTCCGCCAGCTGCGAGGCGGCGCTGGGGCCGATGCCCAGGTAGGGGCGCCGCTTCCAGTAGCGGAGGTTGTGCTTGGACGGCTCGCCGTAGTTGCTGATCTCGTAGGGCGCGAGGCCCAGCCGCGGGAGCTCTGTTTGAAGCGCCTCGAAGACGGTGGCGACGGCATCTTCATCGGGCAGCGCGAGACGGCCCGCGTCCACTTCGGCCTTCAGGGGGCAAGCCTTGTCCAGGTCCAGCAAGTAGACGCTCATGTGGGAGGCGCCCGCGCCGACGAGCGCCCGCGCGTCGCCCAGCACGCGATCGAGGTTCTGCGCGGGAAGGCCCACCATGAGGTCGGCGCTGATGCGCGCGAAGCCCGCGGCCTCCGCCATGTGGAGCGCATCAAGGGCCTGCTCGCCGCCGTGGATGCGGCCCAGCATGGCCAGGAGCGTGTCATCCAGGGTCTGCGTTCCGATGGAAACGCGGTCCCAGCCGAGGTCACGCGCGGCCTTCAACCAATCGGCATCCACCGTGCCGGGGTTAGCCTCGAAGGTGGCTTCTTCCAGCGTGGAGCCATCGAAGGCTTCGCGCACCGCAGCCGTGAGATCCGACAGTTCCTCTCTGGTCAGCAGCGAGGGAGTGCCTCCGCCGAGATAGAGCGTGTCCAGCGCAGGACGGTCCAGCGCCTCGCCCCAGGCGCGCACCTGAGTGATGAGCCGCGCCACGGCGCCGGACTGGAGCGCCGTGTCCCGCGTCGTCACGAAGGAGCAGTAGGTGCAGCGGTCCTTGCAGAAGGGCATGTGCAGGTAGAGCCCTAGCGGCTCCGCCTGGGCCGCGGTGCGGAGCGCGTCGAGGTGGGGCGCGAGGACGGGCGGAAGGCCGTCCATCAGAAGTGCGCGTCGAGCGCCTCGCACCAGAAGTGGTAGACCATCTGGTGCACTTCCTGGATGCGGGCCGTCACGGTGGAGGGCACGATAAGCGCATCGTCCACAAGGCCCTTGAGCTTGCCGCCATCGCGGCCCAGGAGGCCGAGGGTCTTGAGGCCCAGTTCCTTGGCGGATGCCACGGCCTTGAGGATGTTGTGGCTGTTGCCGCTCGTGCTGATGCCGATGAAGAGGTCGCCGGGGCGTCCGAGGGCCTCCACCTGCCGCGAGAAGACGAAGTCGAAGCCGTAATCGTTGCCGATGGCCGTGAGCGCCGAGGTGTCGGTCGTGAGGGCGATGCCCGCGAGGGCGCGGCGTTCCTTCAGGTAGCGCCCGGACAACTCAGCCGCGAGGTGCTGGGCATCCGCTGCCGAGCCTCCATTGCCGGCAACAAGAATGCGGCCGCCGCGCCGGAGCCGCTCAGCCATGTCGTCGGCCTGGGCCAGCACATGGTCCAGCTCCGCATCGAAGAAGCGGCGCTTGAGCTCGATGGCTTCCTGGACCTGCTTGAGGAGGGTGTCGCGCATGGAGACATTCATGAGAGCATTTTCGCAGCTTTCATGGCGGGTGGGCGGTGGCACACTCAAGGGATTCCCGGGACGGCCATGAACTACCTGGACTGGATCGCCTTCAAGCACCCCATGTGGATCCATGTGCCGCTGGCCTGCGCGATCCTCTCGCCGCTGGCGCTCCTGGCCGCGCAGCGCCGGGGCCGGGGCATCCGCCCCTGGTGGACCGCCTGCCGCTACCTGGCCTGGATGGGTGTGCTGGGCCTCATCCCCGCCCTCGTCAGCGGGCTCATGTGGGCGCACCGGCTGGGGTTCGTGGCGCCGGGCAAGCTGCTAGCGGGCAAGGAGGCCCTGGGCGGCCTCGTGCGGCATCATCAGCTCTGGGCCATCGCCGCGCTCGCGATGGGCCTGCTCACGCTGCTTTCCGTCCACCGCAAGCGGCAGGACCACCAGGGCCTCGGCATCCAGGCGCTCTTCTTCGGCTGCCTTTGGGCCTCCGCCACGCTGATGACCGGCATGTATGGCGGCAAGATGGCCCATCCCATGCCCGGCGAATCCGCGCCGGTGAAAGGGGCGACGGCCGCGACTGATGCGGATGCGGACCTGCCCGCGCATTACCTCGACTTCGGCGGTCTCATCCCCGTGGGGGATGCCTGGGCCCGCATTCCGCAGCACGAGGGCCGCTGGGGCCGCGTGTGGGTGACGGCTTCGGGCATCGAGGCCTATCAGGTGGGCCGCGCCCTGCCCCCCGGTTCTTACGCGGTGATGTCCACGGCCCAGGATCGCGCGGCCCAGCCCGGCCCCGATCCCGGTCCGCTCTACGCGGTGGAGATCCTCGCGGACGGAACGCCCAAATTCACCACCTACTGGGCCAATGTGCCCGAGGCCGAGCAGGCGAAGTTCGATGCTCAGGACTCCGTCTACTGGCACAGTCCGGACGCCCATGTGCAAAGCTGCGCTACCTGCCATGCGAGCGGCGCCTCCGATCCGGCGCAGCGGGTGAAGTTCCCCGTGCGGTGATGGCAGGCCTCAGCTCTCGAATTCACCCATCACTTCCCGAGGCTTGCCCGCGCCGCGATCAGGGCCCACAAGGCCTTCCTCCTCCATGCGGTCGATAAGGCGCGCGGCGCGGCCGTAGCCGATGTTGAGCTTGCGCTGCAGGAGGCTCGTGCTCGCCTTGCGCTCGCGCTTCACCACGGCCACGGCGCGGTCGTAGATGTCGCCTTCAGCGCCGCCCAGTCCGGGCAGGCCCTCGTCATCGCCTTCTTCTTCCTGCTCCATGGCCTGGAGGAGGCCCTGGTTGTAGTCGGGCTTGCCGCGCTCCTTGAGCCAGCCCACGAGCCGCATGGTCTCGTCTTCCGTGAGGAATGGCGCGTGGATGCGCCGCGCCCGCGCTGTGCCTGGCGCCAGGAAGAGCGCGTCACCCTTGCCCAGCAGCTGCTCGCCGCCGCCACTGTCGAGGATGGTGCGGCTATCGATTTTCGTGTTCACGCGGTAGCTGATCCGCGCGGAGAGGTTGGCCTTGATGACGCCCGTGACCACATCCACGGAGGGCCGCTGCGTGGCGAGGATGAGGTGGATGCCCACGGCGCGCGCCTTCTGCGCGATGCGGGCGATGCTGTCCTCCACCTCGCTGCGGGCCACCATCATGAGGTCCGCCAGCTCGTCGATGACCACCACCACGAAGGGCAGGTGCTCCAGCTCCTTGGGGCGCTCGGGCCAGCGCGGGTTGGGTGTGCGGTCGCTGAGATCGATGCGCCCGCTGCTCTCGTCCACCTTCTGGTTGTAGGTCTCCAGGCTCTTCACATTGATGAGCGAGAGGCGCCGGTAGCGGTCCTCCATCTGCGCCACGACCCATTTGAGAACCCGGCCCGCCTCGCGCATGTCCGTGACCACGGGCGCCCAGAGGTGGGGGATGTTCTCGTAGACGCCCATCTCCACCATCTTGGGATCCACGAGGATGAGCTTGACCTCGTGCGGCCGCGCCCGCAGAAGGATGGAGGAGATCATGGCGTTCACGCCCACGCTCTTGCCGCTGCCGGTGGAACCGCCGATGAGGAGGTGGGGCATCTTCGAAAGGTCCGCTACCACGGGCTTGCCTTCGATGTCCTTGCCCAGGGCAAGGGTGAGGAGGCTATGCGCGTCGCGGAAGACGGGCGCGTCGATGACTTCCCGGAAGGTGATGGGCTCGCGCTTCGGGTTCGGCACCTCGATGCCCACAAGGTTCTTGCCGGGGATGCGGTCCATGCGGACCTTCTCCGCCTGCAGCGCCAGCGCGAGATCCTCCTCCATGCCGAGGATGCGCGAGAGGGGGATGCCGGGATCGGGCTGGAACTCGAAGACCGTCACCACGGGCCCGGGCTGGATGCCGGCCACGGCGCCCTTGATCTTGAACTCCGCGAGCTTGGCCGAAATCACTTCCCTGGTCTGTTCCAGCACGGCGGGATCGAGGCGGCCATGAGGCTGGGGCGGATCGAAGAGGCGGCGGGGCGGCAGCTCGGAGGGCTCGTGCGATTCCTGCGCGGGCAGCTTCCGGGGCGCCGCGGCCTTCGCGTCGGAGAAAGGAGGCAGTGGATCGCGGGGCGTGGGCTCGCTCATGGGGAGGCCCGGCTGCACCAGTTCGCGGCCGTAGCGGTCCTTCATCACCTGGGGCGCCACCAGTGGAGCTTTGGCCTTGGGCGCGGGCGCGTTCAGCAGCTTGGGTTTGAAGGCGCCCGTTGGAACTTCCGGATGGCCGTCGAGATGCACGGAACGGATCTCCGGCAGCGCGCCGCTCGGCGTCTCCAACCGCATGGACTGGATGTTGGGGAAGAGGTGTTCCTCCACGACGACGCCCCTGCGGCGCAGGTCCGCCGCCTCCATCTCGGCACGGATGAGGGCCTCGCGCTGGGATTCCAGCTCGGATTGCCGGGCGTGCTGCGCCTCGATGGCGAGCACATCCGAAGCCGCCAGCTCGGGCACATCGCCGCCGCTCCAGCGGAGGAAGGGGCGCTGCGCGAAGGTGAGGAAGCCCCTCACGCCCTTGAAGGGCAGGGGCCGCAGGAAGGGCCAGGCTTTCTCGCCCATCCACTTCGCCACCAGGCGCGCCGTCGCGCGGGACAGCGTGGGCGCCAGCACCAGCGCGCAGAGCACAAACAGCAGCATGAGGAGGACGGGCAGGCCGATGGGCCCCAGCCCTGCGTGCAGCTTGGGCCAGAGGACGCGTCCCATCCACCCGCCAAGGGACACTTCCATGGGCGCGACGCCGTTCTGCAGGCCCCAATGCTGGGTGGGCAGGCCGCCCAGCAGCGTCCATACGGCGAAGGCCAGCGCGATCCAGGCCAGGCGCCCTGCCCAGCGCCGCAGCGCGCTCATCTCCTGATGAGGCCAGCATTCCCAGGCCAGCCAGCCGGGCAGCACGAGGGAACCGTAGCCCGCGAAGGCCTGGAGCAGTCCGCCCAGGGTCGCGCCTACGGAACCGCACCAGTTGAGGATGGGGCCGCTGGCCGCGCCCGTGTCGAAGAGCTGCGGGTCCGCGGGATGGAAGCTCAGGATGGCGAGGCCCAGCAACACGGCTGCCGCGCCGCCGAGCAGCCGCAGGGCCACCCGCGCCGCGGGTCCCCAACGATCTTCGCTGCCGCCGCCGACGGCTTTCTGCGCCACTGCGCCTCCATGAAGTGCTGGGACCAGTCTAGCGGCCGCCAGCCGTGTCGGTCTGCTGGAGCAGGGCGGCCCGCCGGTCGCGGTCCCAGGCGGGCTGGCCCATGAGGCGCAGCATTTCGGAGGCTGTCACGAAGCGCCAGCCCTCGGCCCGCGCCTGGTCGATGAAGGCGCCCAGCTGGGCCGCGGGCCGATCGGCTTCTGGCCGGCCGCTGCCCAGGTGCATGAGGACGACGAGTCCGTCCCCGTCCACCGCCATGCGGGCGTGGAGCTTGTCTAGGATGGCGCCCCCGCTGCGGTAGAGGCGCCGCTCCTTGGGCGTGGCCCAGTCCAAGCTGTCGGCACCCTCGCTCCAGCCCACATGGCGGTAGCCGATGGCCTCCGCCCAGGCGCGGATCTCCTTGGTGTTCTCGCCGTAGGGTGAGCGCCAGAGCGGATCCATGGGGCGGCCCGTGAGGCGGAAGAAGGCCTCGTCCGCCCGCAGCAGCTCGTCCTGCACTTTTGTCTCGCCCCAACGGGGATCGCGATGGAAGTCCGGGGCGAAGTGGGGATGGTCGAAGGTGTGGTTGCCAACCTCGTGCCCGTCCGCCACGATGCGGCGCACCACCTCGGGGAAGCGCTCGATGAAGGCGCCGGTGAGGAACACGGTCGTGCGGAGGTTCCGCGCCTCCAGCGTGGAGAGGATCTCGTCCGCCGCCTCATCGCTGGAGCCGCCGTCGAAGCTGAGGAGGATGACCTTCCCGTTCCGGGGCCCGCGCGTGAGGTTGAAGGCGCCGCCCGCGCCCGGCCAGCTGCCGGTGAGGGTGAGCGGGACCGGGATAGGCGCTGAGGATTCGGGTGGGAGCTTCGGTGAAGGCCTCGTATCGCGCGGCGCGGTCTTGGCGACGACCACCCGGGCGGGGCGAGCGGGGGCCTTCGCAGTCGCGCGGGACACGCGGGCGATGAGCGGCGCCTCATCCGAGCCTCTGCCCTTCATCACCCAGGAGGCCAGCAACCGTCCGTCGGCATCCTTCAACGAGATGGGCTCGCCCGCCAGCGGGCTGCGCAGCTCCCAATGCACGGGCCCGAAATCCGCCGCGGTCGTCACATGGGTGGAAGGTCCCGTCAGCGCGAGTTGAGTCGGACGATCCAGCTCGCCATCAATGACGATGTAATCGCCCATGCGGTGCCAGGACCAGGTGGCGGCCTCGGTCTTCATCGCGCTCGTGGGCGCGGGCGGCTTCGAAGTGCCGCAGGCCAGGAGGCCTGCCAGCGCCAGAAGGGAGGACGCGCGAAGGGTCCTCATGCAGGCCTGCAGAGCGCCCAGTAGTTTGCCTTCTCGCGCACCTTCACGGACGCCACGTGGAAGCCCGCGGCCGCGAGATGCTCGCAGGCCCACTGGGCCAGCAGCTCCGTCGTGGGGTTGCGGGCTTGCAACCGGGCCTGCTCGTTGAGCACCGTGTAGTCGAGGCCTTCCACCCAGGCGTCCAGCGCCGTCGCGAAAGCGCTTTCCTGGGCCCCATCTTCCAGCAGGACGGCAGCCTCCACCATCCAGTTATGGCCATGCCGCGCCTCCACGAAGTAGGGTTCCTCGTGGAAGTGGTCCGCCACGAAGGGGCGGCGCAGGGAAAGCAGGAAGGCCATGCGCCAGTTTAATCGGCGGAGGGCGGTCCCGCCTGGAGTTCCGTCCGCAGCGCGTCCAGGTAGGCCAGCAGGGTCTTCTGCCGCGCCTCCGCCAGGCGGCGGCCTTCCTGTGTCGTCATGCGGTCGCTGAGCTTCAGGAGCTTCTTGAAGAAGTGGTCCAGGGTGTAGGCCTTATCATCCAGCTCGCGGCGCTCGGCCCAGGGATCTTCGGGATGCCAGAGCTTCGAGTGGAAGCTGGCGCCGGTGGCGAAGACGCGCGCGATGCCGATGGCGCCGAGCGCTTCCAGCCGGTCAGCGTCCTGCACCACGCGGGCCTCCAGCGTCTCGGCGTCCGTCGCGCCGCTCCAGCTGTGGGCGGCGACGGTGTGGACGATGGCTTCGACTTTCGGCGCCAGCGCCGGGATCTGCGCGCACCAGGCTGCGGCGAGCTCCGCGCTCAGTTCCGCCGTCCGGGGCGACTCGGGATGGTTCTTGGGGCGGTAGACGAGGTCATGGAGCAGCGCGCCCGCGATGGCCACATCCACGTCCGCGCCTTCCACGGCCGCGATGGCGCCCGACAGCCGCGCCACCCTAAGGATGTGCGCGAGGTCGTGGGCTCCGTCCCGCGCGAAGGGCTCCGCCCTCAGATGGCTTTCGAGCTTCGCCACCAGGGCGGGGTACCAGGTCCGGTCTTCCATGCGCATCCTCCCAGGCTAACGCGACTGCCCGCGCGGTTCCTGGCATCCTGATGGGTCACGGAGTGTGGACGATGGGGTTCCTGCGGCGCCTGCTTCTCGTAGTTCTCGCCATTCCCGCCTTCGCGCAGGGTGGCTTCGATCCCGTCTCCTCCGTAAAGGTGGGCTTCGACAAGGGCACCGTGGTGGTGACGGCCCCTGAGGGCGCGCACCTGAAGGCCCAGTTCATGAAGGTGGAGAAGACGGGGGGCCCCGGCACCATCACGCTGGGCGCCATGACGCCTACCAACGCGAAGGACGATCTGGGCGATCCCATCTGGCACGGCGCGGTGCGCATCCCCGTGAAGGGCGAGGGCCTGAGCGGCACGGTTAAGCTGGCCGTCACCTACCAGCCCTGCACCGAAGGCACCGGCGGCATCTGCTATCCGCCCACGACGCGGGAATTGGAGGTGCCTGCCTCCGCCATTCCTGGCAGCACGCCGGTGGTGAAGGAAGCGCCGAAGCCCGCGCCCGTGGGGGCGCCGAGTGCGGAAACCGTCAGGCCTGTCGCGTCCGCGCCGGTCGTCCCTCCCGCGCCCGCCGCCACTCCTTCCTCGCCAGCCTCCGGGGGGTTGTTCTGGCTCCTCATCGCGGCCTTCGGCTGGGGCATCGTGGCCTCGCTCACGCCCTGCGTGCTGCCCATGATCCCCATCACCATGGCCATCATCGGCGCCAAAGGCGGCGGCAAGATGAAGGGCCTGATGCTGAGCCTCACGCTCGTGCTGGGCATGGCCTTCACCTACACCATCCTCGGTGTGGTGGCCGCGAAGACGGGCGCGGCCTTTGGCGCCGCGGCCCAGAAGCCCGCCTTCCTCGTGCCTGTGGCGCTCCTCTTCGCATTGCTCGCGCTGTCGCTCTTCGGGGCCTTCGAGTTGCGCCTGCCTTCTGCGTTCCAGACGAAACTCCAGAGCGGGGCGAGAAAAGGGTTCGGCGGCGCCTTCATCATGGGTCTCATCCTGGGCCCCATCTCGGCGCCCTGCGTGGGGCCCTTCATCGGCGCGCAGCTCCTTGATATCGCTCAGCGGGGTGAAGTGCTCGTGGGCGCGCTCACGCTCTTCGTCTTCGCGCTGGGGATGGGCGTGCTCTTCGTCATCGGCGGCACGGCCAGCGCGGCGCTGCCTCGCAGCGGCGACTGGCTCACGCGCCTGAAGCAGCTCATGGGCCTCGTCATCCTCGGCTTCGCCGCCTGGACGCTGCGCTACATCGTCCCCGCGTGGCTGAACTGGACGATGTGGTCCCTTGTGGCGTTCCTGGCCGCGCCCGCGCTGGGCGCCTTTGAAGCTGCGACGGGCCTCACGGGCGGGTTGCGGAAGGGCCTCGGCATTCTGGCCCTCGCCTGCGGCGTCCTGCTGGGCCTGCGGGGCCTGGAAGCCGGGTTCGCGGTGAAGCTGCTGCCCTCCGGCGGCGGGGCCGCGCCCGCGCTGGAGAGCCAATGGATGTCCCAGGATCTCGAAGGCGCTCTTCTGAAGGCCAAAGCCGAACACAAGGTCGTCCTCGTGGACATCTACGCCGAGTGGTGCGCCTCCTGCCACGAGCTGGATGATAAGACCTGGTCAGATGCTCAAGTGAAAGCCTGGATCCAGGCCAACACCATCGCCGTCCGCATTGACACCGACGCCGTGCGCAAGGACCTCGCCATCAAGCTTAAGATCGGTAGCTATCCCACAGTCCTGGTGCTCGACGCCGAGGGCCAGGAGCAGAAGCGCATCCTTGGCTACCAGCCCCCGGCGGAGATGCTGGCTTTCCTGAAGAGCCGCTGAACGCCTAGTGGGCGCCTTTGGCGGCCTGCTCCTCCCTGATGAGCTGACTGAGGCGCTGTCCCACCATGCCTTGGGTGTATCCGATATCCAGGGTTGCGAGATGGCCTGTGCGATCCACGACCATCATGACGGGCAAGCTATCGATCACACCGATGAAGTGGCCTGGGTTCTCATCGCCAGGGCCTGAAACACCGAGAGACAAGGGCATCTCCTTGAAGCTGCCAGCGTTTTCCATCTGGAACCGGCGGATAGCGGCCCAGCCGCCGAGGGAGGTGGCGTCCTCCGTCATCCGGTTGGCGTCGTAGTTGATGGCCCACACCTCGAAATCGTAGCGGTCTTTGACCTTTAGGACCTTGGCCATCTCCATGAGCATCCTGGCGGAGGGCTGGCATCGGTATCCCCATAGGCCGATGATCACGAGCTTGCCCCTGAGGGAGGCGATAGAGACCCCTTTCTTGCTTTCATCGTAGAAGGTGACGGCGGACAGGTCTGGCCGCTCTCCAATGGGGAATGTCTTGATACCCCAGTGGTAGTTGCGAGTCGCATCCAGGGTCGCTCCCCGCTCGCCTCGTGTGAGCCGAGGGTCATTCTCGATAGTCAGCTGCGGGCAGATAGGTGAATCCGGCTTGTCGGAATTGATGTAATAGCCTTGAGCTGAAAGAGGAAGGGCGAGGAGCGTGGCTAAGGCGATCTTGGGCAACATGTGGCCTCTGGTCGAGTGGTTGATACTCCATGCTTCCTGCGAGGAGTCGATCAGTCAAGCAAGAGACATGAGAAGCGCCAGCCCCTCGTCCGTGCGGCTCAGGTACCAGGTCATGGCCTGGCCATCCACGAGTTCCACGCGGGCTTTTGGGAAGCGTTTACGCAACTCAGCGGTGTGGCGGGCGTTGAAGCGGTAGGGTTCGGTGGGGAGGAGGATGAGGGCGGGATCGAGCGCTTCGATATCGGCGTCGGTGAGCTGCGGATAGCGGTCCGGGCCGATGGGCGTGAAGCCCGCCTGCCGGGCGAGGTCGGCCACATAGGTGTCCGGTCCTGCTGCCATCCAGGGCTCGCGCCAGATGAGCGTGAGCGTGCGCGGACCCTTCTTGAGATGTTTCGGGAGCAAGGCCTTCAGCGACGCGACGCGCTTCGCGGCTTCCGCTTCGGCGCCCAGTGTTTCGCCCAATTCCTTCCATGCTGTGAGGCAGTCCCGGATGGCCTTCACTTCCAACACCATCCAGGGGATGCCCAGCTTGGTGAGCGCGTCGGCCACCGCTTTTGGATTTTCATCCTTCTCCAGGATCACGAGGTCCGGCGCCAGGGCCGCGATCTTCGCAAGGTCGGGATCCTTGGTGCCACCCACGGCGGGCACGGTGGCCCGGATCCATTTGGGCGCGATGCAGTAGCGGGTGCGCCCCACGAGCCGCATGGCGAGCCCCCACTCCGCCAGCAGCTCCGTGACGCTGGGGACGAGGCTGACGATGCGTTGGGGGTGGTGAGGCTTGAGGCTTGAGGCATTAGGGGCCGGAACGGACCGGCCTTGCCTCAGGCCTCGCGCCTCAAGCTTCAGGCCTGAGTGCGGATCCACCGCTTTGCCGCGCCCCACATCGCAAAGTTCCAGCACGGGACAGTCCCCGCAATCGGGCTTGCGGGCGTCGCAGGTCCGCCGTCCATGGAAGATCAGCTGGTGATGCAGCTCGATCCAGTCTTCGCGGGGAAAGAGGCGACAGAGATCCTCCTCTACCTTCTCCGGCGTCTTCGCGGCGCTCAGGCCCAGGCGCCGCGCCACGCGGAAAATGTGGGTGTCCACCGCCAGCGCGGGCACGCCGAAAGCGTTGGCGAGGACCACATTCGCCGTCTTCTGTCCCACGCCCGGCAGGGCCGCCAACGCCTCGGCATCGCCCGGCACATCGCCGCCATGCCGCGCCATGAGCGCCTGTCCCAGGCCCAGCAGGTTCTTCGCCTTGTTGCGGTAGAAGCCTGTGGAATGGATGAGCGTTTCCAGCTCCGGCAGCTTCGCCTTCGATAGCGCGGCGGCGTCCGGGTAGCGCTTGAACAGCGCGGGCGTCGTGAGGTTCACGCGGGCGTCCGTGCACTGGGCGCTGAGGATGGTGGCCACCACGAGCTGGTAGGGGTCCGCGTGGTCCAGCGCGCACTTCGCGTCGGGATAGGCGGCCCGCAGCCGGTCCTGGAGTTCCTTCAACTTGGCTTTCGTCCAGCGCATGGCTTCATCATGACGCGACCCCGCGAGAGTCGGCGATAATGAAGGGCTGGAGGGAGCCATGGCGCACGAGCCGACGGGCCGCCTGGACTGCAACGAGACGGCCACCCATTACCGGGAGCTGGTCCGGACGAACATCGAGAAGCTGGGCTTCGCGCCGGGTCTCGCCGTCATCCTCGGCTGCGACGACCTCGGCTGCATCACCTACCACCGCTGGCTGCTGAAGGACTGCGAGGAGCTGGGCGTGGACGCCAAGAACATCGCGGTGAAGAAGGGCATCGAGCTGGTGCAGACCATCGCCCGCCTGAACCAGGACGACAAGACCCATGGCGTCTTCATCTTCTATCCCTTGCGCTATCCCGAGCTGAAGGACGACGAGATCATGGACCTCGTGGATCCCGACAAGGACATCGAGGGCCTGCACGCCACGAACATCGGCTACCTGAACAAGTACAAGAAGCGCCTGGACGGCGGGGACAAGCGCTGCATGACGCCCTGCACCGCCCGCGCCGTGGTGAAGACCATCAAGCGCGGCTACGGCGATACCTGGCTCACGGGCAAGACTGTGCTCATCATCAACGACTCGCTGCGCATCGGCCGCCCGCTCAACGCGATGGTGGCGAACCTCAAGGGCACGCCCATCATCTGCCACGCGAACACGAATGTGAAACACCTGGAGCAGTTCATCAAGC
>Ga0210400_10000477_pt1 | contig 44787 bp, 44 predicted proteins | sample IncBWH26MmetaG_FD_155456 | JGI IMG/M metagenome (GOLD analysis project Ga0210400, IMG submission 155456) | Forest soil microbial communities from Barre Woods Harvard Forest LTER site, Petersham, Massachusetts, United States - Inc-BW-H-26-M | ecosystem: Environmental > Terrestrial > Soil >... | reverse complement strand
ATTACCCCTGAAAGGTACAGTAAATTCGCCAAAAGCATACGACATGAAACGATTAAGATGCCATAGCATCTGGTCCACACTCATTTCGCCCCATTGACGCTGTGATTGTGTATTAATTTTTTCAAGCCGGCTCAATACTTCTGTTCTGGCTTCGGATTCAAATAGATTTCTCATTGTTTGCGTTGGATGATTATTCAATTTTATTAAATATAGTTACGTGAGGATGGAGATATTATCTTTCTTTATTATATTCTTATCCCCAAAAGCGAAATATCATCCGTTTGCTCTTCCAGCCCTTGCCAATCTGTAATTGTATTTTGCAGAATACGCTCACGATTATGAAACTCTTCATTGTTTATAGTTAGGAGTAATTCGCGAAATCGTTTTGAAGTAAATTTTTTTCCTGATTCTCCTCCAAACTGATCACAAAAACCATCCGAAGATAAATAAATGGAATCTCCTTTTTTTAAAGAAATTGTTTTTGAGTCAAACTTCTTACCTGTTTCTGCATTTCCAATGCTATATCTGTCTGTTTTGAATTGTTGTATTTCTTCACCCCGAATAAGATACACATTGCTGTTAGTTCCGGAAATAGTTAACTTCATTTCCTTCTTATCAATTTCGCAAATGGCAAGGTCCATACTATCGTTCATTACTTTGCCGGTTGATTTGTGACTGAGTTTTCCATACATATCCTCATCAAGAAATTTCAAAAGTAAAGGCGGGGAATATATTTTTTGAACATTAAATGCTGAATGAAGTGTACTCAGTGCCAGCATAGTAATTAATGAACCGGGAATTCCATGTCCGGTGCAATCACCAATACAAACATATACTTTGTCCCCTGAATTTTTAAACCAATAAAAATCTCCTGAAACATAGTTTTTGGGTAAATACAAAATAAAGGATTGAGGAAGAGATTCTTTTAGCTCTTCCTTTTCCTGAAGAAGTGCGCCTTGCAGGTTGTGAGCGTAGCGAAGACTTTCTAAAATTTCCTTTTTAAAAACATTCTGTGCCGCATGAGCAATTTTCAGTTCTTCGGCATATGTACTAAGTTCACTATGCAGGTTTTCTATTTTTTTCTTATTAACTACGTTTTCAATTGATGAAGGCAAGCGAAGAAGGTTTTCTTTTAAAATATAATCATCAATCCCTTCTTTCATATATTCAGTTAATAATTTTTCGGATACCGTTCCCGTAGTTAGAATAAAAGGGATGTTTTTCCCTTCCTTTTTTAAAATGCGAAAAGCATCTATGCCACTAAACTGAGGCATAGAATGATCCGATATGATTAAATCAGGAGCGAATTCATAAAGTGCTTTTATATAATCTTCTTTTAACCAAACTCTGAAATAACTGAAAGCAATACTCTCTTTCTTCAGGTACCTGATAAGTAAATCGGCATCTGTATCTAAATCTTCAATAATAAGTATTTTTAAATTACCCTCCATTAATGAATTGTTTGGTTGAGTATAATCCAATACATGCCCAGTTCCTTAATCGCCTGAAAGAAATTATCGGTATCAACCGGTTTTACAATATAACTGTTCACTCCAAGTTCAAGACATCGTTTAATATCAGGGTCTTCCTTTGATGAGGTTAGTACCACTATTGGTATTAATTTAAAGTTTGGATCTGATTTTACTTTTTCCAATACTTCAAAGCCTGATACTTTAGGCATCTTCAAATCGAGCAAAATCAATTTTGGAGTTTCTTTATTGCTACGAGTGGCATATTCTCCTTTGCAATAAATAAAATCAAGGGCCGCAGCTCCGTCTTTAACATGGTACAGATTGTTTGCCAAACCATTTTTTTTGAGTGCCCTGATGGTTAGCGCAGCATCATCCATACTATCTTCTGCAAATAAAATTTCAACGGCATCGTAATTCATGGTTACTTATGTTTAAATGTTTATATTGGTAAAGTAAAATAAAAAGATGATCCTTCCTTTAGTTTAGATTCAGCCCAAACGGTTCCGTTATGCCTGTGTATTATTTTTTGAACGATGGCTAATCCAATTCCGGTTCCTTCAAATTCCTCATTAGAATGCAATCGTTGGAAGACACCAAAAAGTTTATCATAGTATTGCATATCAAAACCGGCCCCATTATCTTTTACATAATAAACCATTTGGTTTTCTTTGAGATAAGACCCTATTTCTATAATGGTACTGGGTTTATGTTGTGAATACTTAATTGCATTTGAGATTAAATTAACCCAAACTTGTTTTATTAAGGTGAAATCTCCCTGCGCCGGAAGAAGATTATCACAATTAAAATTGGTTCTGTTTTCTATATCATTTGTTACTAAATCTTCTTTTACAAGTTTTACCAGCGCCATCATATTTATTTCAGAACTTGTTACTTGCTTTCTTCCAAGTCTTGAAAATGCGAGAAGATCATCAATAAGCTCACCCATTCTTTTTGTATTTCTTATTATAGCATGTATTAGTTTTATGGCATCTTCATCTAATTTTCCCTGATAATCTTCCAATATAATCTTTGCATATCCGCTTATAGCTCTTAACGGAGCACGCAAATCATGCGAAACAGAATAGGAAAATGCTTCCAGCTCTTTATTTACGGTGACTAATTCATTATTAGCATTCTCTACTTGTTTAATATGATTTTCCAATTCTTCACTCAGGGTATTTAATCCTACAGCAATAGCATCTAATTCATCTGCCTTTTCTGTAATAGGTATCTGGCATGAAAAATCCATCAATGTGTACTTTAAAAGTATTTCCTGTATGTTATTTATTCTTTCCTGGTTATCTTTAATAAACAATGATTTTTTTTCCAATTCCAGTCTGGTGGTATTCATTTCCTCTCCCAGCGTGTTCAATCCTGCAATAATGGCATCTATTTCATCCGCATTTTTTGAAAGGGGAATAGAGCCGCTGAAATCCTGCTGCGTAAATTTTATAAGTTGCTCCTGGATAAGGTTGAGACGTTTGTCTTTTATTATATTATTATGCGTTTCCATAAATGTTGGAAGTGTACTGTTTTTACAAATATTGTTTTATCCACTTTTTTGCTTCAAGCTCGTTTGAAAAAAACTTTACCGGATATGCCGGTGGTTTGAGCCCGAAAAATAAATTGGCCACCATCCTGCTTAATGGTGAAGTTGAAATAATACCCATTGCTTTGGTTACTGAATCCAATTCCTGAGCGATCCAGTCTCTATCTTCTTTTTTAGGCGGAGGTGCAGAACTATCAGTTTGTAATATCATGCATGTTTTTTTATCCCCCACCAGCTTTCTGAATTCCTTCATTTGTGTTTCAGTTTCTTCTTTGCTTTGAACTTGTGGAGCTCCGGCTTTTGGTACTGAATACAATACCCCGTCCTCATCAAACCACATAGTTGAAGAAGTCCATTCAATTAATTTTGCATTTTTAGGCAGGACCATAATGATATTATTAATTTAAAAATGGGTTTTATTTTTTTGAAACAAATGTATAATAACATACATAAAGCGCATATTTACTCTATAAAATACTTTTATGTATAGTCAAATATAATGATTTTTAAACTAATAACAAAATTTCTTAAAATGCAAGCACACCTTTTGGTACGCAGCTATTATGAAAAATTTTTTTTGCCGAAAAGTTCGATAATGCATGTTTGGGTTCATTTTATCGAACTAAAGACCACTGAAAATCAGTGGTTTTTGTGGAAAGATTAATTTTGTACCCGAAGCGAGACTCGAACTCGCAAGCCGTAAGGCATACGCTTCTGAGACGTACGTGTATACCAATTCCACCATCCGGGCATTATTTTAAGAATAGAATAACAACAGTCACCTTTTTAGATACCATCCCGATGGCTATCGGGACCACCATCCGGGCCTGTTGTAAAAATACAAAAAATCGGAACAAATGAGACCTAAATACATGATAAATATTTATAAAACCTTTATAAATCCGGTAGTAAGTTTAACACCGGGTTTATAAATGTAAACGTAATTTTGTGACGGAAATGGAAAGGAATATTTTTTACAAACTTACAAAACCCAAACAATACCTGTTCGGAATTCTCTCTGTGATTATTGTTTCGGCCGTTTGTTATTTAATAACGGATTATATAGGTTACCGGGCAATTGCATTTATTTTGCTTTTTACGGTGTCGGTTATTGCTATGTTCTTTGATATATTTCCGGTGCTATTAGTTGCATTTCTGAGTGCACTTATTTGGGACTTCTTCTTTATTCCGCCAAAATTTACCTTTTATGTTACTGAGCCGGAAGATGTTTTAATGCTCTTAATGTATTTTATAATTGCCCTGGTTAATGCGGTTTTAACTTACAAAAAACGACAATGGGAAAAAATTGCCCGGAACAGAGAAGAGAAAAGAGCCACGCTTAAACTTTATAATACTTTGCTTAATTCTCTATCGCATGAATTAAGAACTCCCATTTCAACTATTCTTGTGGCAGCCGATAATTTAAAAGCGGATACGAAAACATTGCCGGAGGCCGACAGGAAGGAATTAATAACGGAAATTTCGAAAGCCTCGCTAAGGCTTAACCGACAGGTAGAAAATCTTCTTAATATGTCGCGGCTTGAATCAGGAGTTATAAAACCGATAAGAGACTGGTGTGATATAAACGAACTTATTCACGAAGTACAAAATCAATTAAAGGAATATGCCGGCAATCACACCCTGAAAATTAGAATACAGGAAAATTTGCCGTTGTTTAATCTTGATTTCGGTTTAATAAGCCAGTCTATATACAATTTAATTTACAACTCACTGGTATATACACCCGCAGGCACTTTTGTGACAATAAACGCAACTTTTCAGTCCGGTAACCTGATTATAACTGTTGAAGATGAAGGAGCGGGATTTCCGGAAACAGAGATTGAACACGTGTTTGAAAAGTTTTATCGCCTCAAAAATTCACGTGCAGGTGGTATCGGGTTGGGGTTATCCATTGTAAAGGGTTTTGTGGAAGCGCATAATGGACTGATTAAATTGGAGAATAAAAGAACAGGTGGGGCAAAATTCACAATTATAATTCCGGTTGAAACGTCAACTGTAAATAATTTAAAAAATGAATAAGCAGGAAATTTTGATAATTGACGATGAGGATCAAATACGGAAACTCCTGGAAATAACTTTGCGTAACCAGGGTTACAAAATTGTTGAAGCTTCAACTGCCAGAGAAGGTCTGGCAATGGCAGCAAATCATCCGCCTGATTTAATTTTATTGGATATTGGCCTGCCGGACGAAAGCGGGCAAGAAGTATTAAAGAAACTAAGAGAATGGTATCATAAACCCGTAATTATTTTATCCGTACAGAACGATGAAGAAAATATTATTACCGCTTTGGATAATGACGCGAATGATTATTTGACAAAACCATTCCGAACCGGAGAATTATTGGCACGAATCCGTTCTTACTTAAGAAACAGTGGAAATGAGGAGGAGAATGATGAAATAACTGCCGGACATTTAACTATTGACTTTAAGCAAAGAGCTGTAAAAAAGAATAATGAACTTGTTAAACTTACAGCAACCGAATATAATTTACTTTGCCTGCTTGTAAAAAATGAAGGCCGTGTCCTCACACATCAGTATATACTAACACAGGTATGGGGTCCGGGCCATGCCGATCAGTCACAATCGCTTCGTGTATTTATTGCTAACCTCCGTAAAAAAATTGAAAATGATTATAACAACCCGGAACTTATTTTAACCGAATCAAGAGTCGGATACAGATTCGTTTTACCCGAATAAATTTAAAATAACTTAAAACAAATAAAATGAAAACAAGAGAAAAAACCTTGTACAGGATAGCTATTGCCCTTACCCTGGTAAAACTATGCTTTTTAAGTACAATTCTGACGGCCCAACAGGCGCAGGGAGTTTATATTTCTGCTGCGGATTTCAGCGATAACAAACTTTCGTATAAAAGCGAGGGAGGGAAAAAATGTAAAGTTAAAATTCATAATTTTTCTTTTAAATCGCCCGTAAAAATTATTTGCGGAGATTCGGTTTTTCATTTCAGTAAAGATTCGGTTTACGGATTTAAGGATTATGATAATAAATCGCATCGTTTTTATAATAAAACGGTTTATGAAATTATCAGCATAAACCCGTATATTTTATTGTATAAAGTGCAGGAAGCCGCTAAAACAAAATATGAGGCGGCAATTTACAGTTATCATTTCAGCATAGGGGCAGGCGGACGTGTCTTTCCGCTCACAATTAAAAATCTGGAAACTTCTTTCAGAGATAATAAATTATTTATCGATTTTCTGGAAGTCCATTTTAAATCAAATGGCGATTTACTTGAATACGACACGAATCATAATACTTACAAATTAAACTATTTGCTTGAATTAAGTAAAAACCAAAAATAACATATGAAAAAACAAATACTGCTTGTAGCTACGCTACTTTTTACGTCTTCTGCTTTTGCACAGGAAGACACAACAGCCTCCGTAAACGGACAAAAAGGCGAACCATTGGAAGGAATGGATTTTACCTGGCTTAACGGTGCCGACAGGCGTTCTTCTGCCACGTTAGCCGGAAAATATTTTACGCCAACCATTATGCTTGACGGGAATGTCACTCATTCATTTAATAATCCTATTGATAATACAGTGGTGGGTTCAACTGCCCTTGCCCGGAATAATGAAATGCAGATTTCAAGTGCAAACGTCGGGGGTGATTTTTATTATGAAGGAGCACGAGCGCATATTGTAACGCAGTTCGGAACGCGTTCAACCGTTATTCCGCGAAATGATTTAAGTCCTTATCGCGGGCAATATCAATTGGCAGATGTGTACCGGTATCTTGCAGAGGCCAACGCGGGCTGGCATTTTAAAAAGTGGTATGGAATAAATGTTGATTTTGGTATGTTTATGTCGTACATAGGTTTAAATTCTTATTACCAGGTTGAGAATTGGGAATACCAGGCATCTTATACCTCCGATAATACTCCCTGGTTTTTTAACGGAATACGGATTCAAATTCATCCTACAAAAAAATTAAAAATAGAACCGTGGATAATTAATGGCTGGCAAAGCTACGGCACCTTTAACAACACTCCGGGTTTTGGTGGAAATATTACCTGGTGCCCCAATGAAAATATAAAATTGTTAACGAACGATTATTATGGTCACGACGCTGCGGGTTTGCCCGGAAGAATTCGTTTTCATTCCGACAACAGTTTTTTACTCAGGTATTTTAAAAGGCCGAAGGCAAAAGGAATCAGTCAAATGGCTTTTTCAATGACGTATGATATAGGTTACGAAAAGGGCGACGGAGTAAACGGATTTCATGATGATGCTGTGAACGGGCCGGCGCAATATTTTATGAGTGGAATGGTCTATAACCGCATCTGGTTTTATAAAAATAAAATTGCATGGACATTGGGCGGAGGCTTTATGCAAAACCCCGGGCGTTATCTGGTTCTTGCCCCAACCGGTGATGCAAGCCCTTTCCCGAATCCGAACAATCCAACGCAGGGCGCGGGTACGCATCCGTTTACAGAAAACCCCGGTGACCAATTTTTGGGGTGGGATTGTTCAACAAATATTGATGTTTTGGCCAACGAACATATTGCATTCAGGTTAGAGTTTGTGCATCGTGAGGCAAGTGTTGGATATTTTGCCGGACACGGAGGTGTGACTTCTCCTTCGGGATACACGACTACAGCATTACCTTCTACCTGGGTTCCTGATCTTGTGAAATCTGAAAACAGAGTGATTTTTGCCATTCTGTTCCGTTTATAAAACAAAAAGGTTACGTAATCGCGTAACTTTTTTAATCCGATTCAGATTTTTTAATTCCAATCTGCGTTTGTTCAGGAATAAGGGTAAATAATTAATCAGTTCCCTTTTTAAATAAATCACTGATGGCAGTTGACGAATAAATACAGCCGTTACAGTCCTGGTAATTTCCTTTTTTTGTTTTGATGAAGTCGATTAATTTTTTTTGCAATGAACTTAAAACGTAACCGCCTTTTTCCAGTTCTTTAAAACCTTCAATGGCATAAAGCTGTTTTTCGGTTACAGCGCTTTGTAACCATTTGCTGAGTTCCTTGTGATTTTTTTCCGCTATAAGTATTTTCATTTTTTTTCTTTCGGGCGGGTCAGCACCAACAAAGCCGCAACCTTTTCCGTATCGAACGGTATCCGCAAAAAAATTGCCCGTTTTAACTTTAGTCCCGAAGAAAGCAGAATAGGCTTTATAAAATTGTTTTACAGCGGCACTGTCTTCGTTTTCAAATATTTTTTTACGTGCCGAAACTAATTTTGAGTAAATAATTTTATCTCCATTGCTGATGATGCAAATCAAATATCCCGGTGTTTCGCGACTTTCAAAACTCATTTCAAAATATTCGTTCAGTATCTGACGGTTAAGAAGAGCGCGCACGTTTTTGTGCTTGCTTTTCTCCATAAATATTTTTGCCCCTGCAACATCGTTCTTTTTCAAAATTGTTTTAAGGCTATCGGCAAAAGTTTGCGCAAAAGTGTTTATTACGAAAAGAAATAAGGCGGAAGTAATCAGTTTTGTTTTCATCGTTCTGATTTTGTTTTACATTTTATCGGGAACTTCAATACACAAAAGCGCCATACCTTGTTTAACAGCTAAAGCACATTTATAGGATAATTGCACACGGAATAATTTCTGTTCTTCATTCTCCACACTTAAAACAGATAATTCGTGGTAAAACTGATTATAAGCTTTTGCAATTTCGTAAATGTAATTAGCTATCAACGCAGGATTGTAAGTATATTCAGCTTCCGCGATAATATTTTTGAAATCACTTAACAAATGAATGAGGTCGGTTTCTTTTTGATGAAGCGCGTGAGCAGGATTTATTTTTTTATTTTTTATTTCTTCCGCTGTTAAACCCGATTTACGCAAAACCGATTGTATCCTCGCGTGCGTATACTGAATAAAAGGGCCGGTATGGCCGTTAAAATCAATACTCTCATTCGGGTCGAAAAGCATTTTCTTTTTCGGATCAACTTTCAGAATAAAATATCTTAATGCGCCAAGTCCGATTATTTTAAATAAATTTTTAGCTCCCTCTTCAGTCAGTCCCTCCGTTTTTCCTAATTGTTGTGTGGTTTTTTTTGCGGTATCAATCATTCCGCTTATTAAATCATCCGCATCCACCACAGTACCCTCGCGGCTCTTCATTTTCCCCGTAGGCAATTCCACCATTCCATAAGACAGATGGTATAAATTATCGGCATAAGTTCTTCCTAATTTTTTGAGAATTAAAAACAGCACCTTAAAATGATAATCCTGCTCGTTGCCGACAACGTAAATGGATTTATCAATTTTAAAATTTCTTTCTTTTTCATTGGCGGTTGCAATATCCTGAGTGATATAAACAGAAGTGCCGTTACTGCGCAAAACTAATTTATGGTCAAGGCCATCTGCTGTTAAATCAATCCAAACCGAGCTGTCTTCCTTCTGATAAAAAACTCCTTTTTGTAAACCTTCTTTAACAGTTTCCTTTCCCAAATTATATACATCGCTTTCGTAATAATTTTTATCTGTTTTTGTACCGAGCGATTTGTATGTTTCGGCGACTCCTTCGTGAAACCAATCGTTCATCATTTTCCAAAGCTTTCTGACTTCGGTATCGTTATTTTCCCATGCAACTGTCAATTCTGTAACCTGCCTGGCGAGCTCCGATTTTTTCTCTGCTTCTTCTTCGCTTAAACCGGTTTTTTTCAGTTCATCAATTTCTTTTTTGTACGCGGCAGAATATTTCACATAAAAATCTCCTACCAAATGATCGCCTTTCAAACCTGTGCTTTGCGGTGTTGCGCCATTTCCATATAATTTCCATGCCAGCATGGATTTTGAAATATTGGTGCCGCGGTCATTATACAAACAGGAATGAATTACTTTATGTCCGCGTGCTTTTAAAATTTCCGCTACTGAAGAACCCAGGAAAATATTTCGCAAATGCCCCAAGTGCAACGGTTTGTTAGTATTAGGCGAAGGGTACTCCACCATAACGGAAAGCCCTGATGATTCCCGTTTTTCTATTGCGTAGGCATCTTCTTTTATAATTTCTCCAAAATAATTCAGCCATTCGCTATCCGCCATGCTGATATTTAAAAACCCTTTTACAATGTTGAATTTTTTTACCAGCTTGGTTTTCGTCAGTAAATAATTCCCGATATCCGCACCTGTATCTTCCGGTTTTTTGCCCGATAGTTTTAAAAAAGGAAATGCAACAAGAGTTACTTCTCCCTCAAACTCTTTACGCGTTTTCTGAAAAACAATTTCTCCTTCAAAATCTTTCCCGTACAAATCTTTTACGGATGCTTTTACTGCTTTTGTTAAATCGGTTAAAATATTCATTTGTCTTTCCGTGTGCGGGGTACAAATATGCGGAATTTAGAGTGATGGAACAAATGACTTAAAAAGTAAAAAATAGCTTTTAATTGTTTATATTTGCTATATAGTTTAACTCTATGAGAATTTGCCCGGTAATAGCCTGTTTAGCCATAACAACTTTGTTGGTTTCCTGCGGTGGTGATAAGCCCAAAGAAAAAAAACTCAGCAACATTGTAATTTATCATACCATTGGTGAGCCCGATGGCATGCATCCTGTTAATGATAATTCCGGCCCCCGCACCGAGGTTAATACCTACACACAGGTTTTTATGGTGAATACAGATGTAAAAAATAATCAACCTATGCCATATCTGGCAGCGGCTTTGCCTGTGGTTTCTGAAGACGGAAAAACGTATACTTACACTTTGCGCAGCGGTATTAAATGGGATGACGGAAGCCCGGTAACGAGCGAAGACGTGCTGTTTACTTTTAAAGCAAATAAATGCCCGCTTGCAAATAATCCGCATGCAAAACCTTATCTCGACAATATATTGGATATAAAAACTGACGGGGAGGATAAAGCCAAAATGGTTTTCACGATGAAGGATAAATACATTCAGAATGTTTGGATGCTTACCGATTTTCCGATTATGCAACGTAAATTTTTCGATCCTGACGATGTACTTTCTAAATACACTTTTCAGCAATTTGACGATAAAAACTTTAAAGCAGATAAAGAAAACGCTTTGGTTGCCTGGACAACCGAATTCAACAGTCCGAAATATAGCCACGATTTAAAATTTATTGCGGGAGCAGGCCCTTATAAAATTACAGGATGGGAACCCGGGCAAACAATGACTCTTGAGAAAAAGAAAAACCATTGGAGTGAAGGAAAAAGCGGAATGTATGAAACTGCCGGTCCTGATAAAATTGTAATAACCATTAACCGTGAACCCAACTCGTACATGCTGGAGTTTAAAAAACAAAAATACGATGCTTCTACTTACATCGAGATTAAAGCTTTGATGGAGTTGGAAAAAAGTAAAGATTTTACAGATAATTACAATTACGCTTTTTTGCCGACTTACAGTTATTCATATCTCGCTATAAATATGAAACCCGATGGTGTGAAGCATAAAAAACTTTTTAATGATGTAAAAGTGCGTTGGGCACTTTCTATGTTGACACCGGTTGATGATATCAATAAAGTTATTTACAAGGGAAAAGCAAAACGTCAAACCACTTGTATTTCTCCTCTTAAGCCCGATTACAATCAGGATTTAAAACCGATTGAATTTGATGTGGAAGGAGCTAAAAAATTATTAGTCGAAGCAGGATGGAAAGACAGCGATGGCGACGGAGTTCTGGAAAAGAAAATTGACGGAGAAACTGTGAAAATGGAATTTAATATTCAGTATATGGCCACTGCGCCCTCGTGGAAAGATATCGCCTTTCTGACCGCTGAAAGTTTTTACAAGGCGGGCATAAAAGCAACGCCGGTTGCAGTTGATTTTAATGTAGCGCTTGATAATCTGAAAAATCATGATTTTGATATTCTGGTTTCTGCCTGGCAGGGAGTTGCCGCGCCCGAAGACCACGAACAGATATGGTCAACCAAATCATGGGCAAACAAAGGCTCTAATTTTACCGGTTGGGGAAATGCGCAAACCGATGCCTTGATTGATTCAATGAAACATGAATTGGACGAAGGCAAAAGAGCTGTAATGAGTAAGCGTTTTCAAAAAATGATATACGACGACCAGCCGTATATTTTTCTTTTCTCGTCGGTGCGCCGTATTGCCATACACAAGCGTTTTGGCAAGCAGGAAATGTATTACGACAGGCAGGCTATCCTCTTAAATCAGTTTCAGCTTACTGGCGCTTCTTCCAAGCCATCTCTTTCCAATTAAATTTTTGCGGAAGCTTTTAAATCCCGAATTTTTTCCTTAAACTTGTTATATTAAATCCTGCCTTATGAAATGTAAACCTAACCGCTTAGCATATTTAAGTTTAACCTTTTTTTTGTTTTGCCTGAACTCTTTTTCATTTGCGCAAAAAAACAAGGCAGCAAACGACAGTGAAATCAATTGCCTTGAGGTTACCGGTAAGTTTGACGAAAGCATGAAAAGCCTGGAAGGAAAATACACCGTTAAATTAATGCGCGATAATAAAGTGGTAGAGGAGCAGAATTTAAAAGTAAATAAGGGTTTCAGATTTGTTTTAGCGAAAGATGTGCAGTACACAATTAAGATAGAAAAAGAAGGATATATCCCGCGTTTGTTAAGTGTTTCAACAAAAATTCCTGAAAAATCTGACCTTACGGAGTTGTTTAAATTTCATTTTGAAACTAATCTTATCGATCAGGCCTTTTATTACCGTTTTGACGATGACGATATTGATTTTCCGATTGCCCTTGTCAGCTATGCTAAAAAATGCGACTGCTTTGAATATAACAAAAAATACACGCAGGAACTGATGAGTCGCCTCATTAATAAATTAATGGTGGGGGGTTATTAAATTTTAATTCCCGTTTCTCTTTTTCAATCTGTTTAGTTATCTTTAAAGAACTTTTACGGTTTTATGTTAAGGTATATAGCCAAACGTATTTTATTTTTTATTCCGACCCTGGTAATAATTACTGTTATTGGTTTTGTTATTTCTGTAAACGCACCCGGCGACCCTGTTGAACGCATGATGACCGCGGCAAGTTCCGGTGGGGAAATAGGTTCTCAAAGCCGCAGCCAGGTGGAACAAAAAAAATACTGGAAACAAAAACTTGGACTCGATTTGCCCGTTTTTTATTTTTCGCTCGAAAAACTTTCTTATCCCGACACACTTTATAAAATTTATGATAAAAACGAACGTGAAGCACTTTGCCGTTTGTTGGACCAGCATGGGAACTGGGAGCAAATTTCAACTTATTACAATCGCGTAAACACACTTTATTTAAGCCTCGTGGCGTTCAATCCCGCTGTTTTTAATCTGGAACAATATGATAAAAATGTGGTTACTGAAAATTTCAATACTATAAAATTTGAAGCGCTTTCTTTAAAGTCGGCATGGCAGCAACCGGTTATATACAGCAAAATTACCAGCGTACGTAAACTGATAGGCGGTTATATTTTTTTAAAAGAATTTCAGGATGAGTTGGATTCTGTAAGGGCAGCTTATCAAAATATCATGTCGCACGAGACAAAATGGAAAAGTTATTTTCCGGTAATTTATTTTTACGGCAATAACCAGTATCACCGATGGCTTTTTGGCGACGGAGGAATTTATAGTAACGGACTTTTGCGTGGCGATTTCGGGACTTCCTATCAAACAAAAGATTCTGTTTCAAAAACTATTTTCAGTCGTATTGGCTGGTCACTTTTTTTTACCGTGTTCTCAATTATTATTGCGTATCTGGTAAGTATTCCATTGGGAGTAAAGGCCGCGCGGAACAGGGGAGGGCGTTTCGACAGGATTTCATCTGTAATACTTTTTGGATTGTATTCTTTACCAAATTTTTTTGTTGCAATTTTATTATTGATGCTGTTTGCTAATCCTGATGTGTTGGATATTTTTCCTGCTTCGGGTGTGAAACCTAACGAAGGTTTTGATGAAGACGCGACTATTTTTCAAAAAATCCGGCTTACGCTTCCGCATTTAATTATTCCGATGATTTGTTACAGTTACAGTTCTTTTGCTTTTTTATCGCGCATTATGCGTGGCTCGGTTATTGAAAATATCGGTTTGGATTATATCCGCACCGCGCGCGCTAAAGGGCTTACAGAAAAAGCGGTTGTGTGGAAACATGCTTTCAAAAATTCTTTATTGCCAATCATTACCATTTTTGCAGCGGTGTTTCCGGCAGCCGTTGGAGGTTCAGTAATTTTAGAAACCATATTTACAATTCCGGGTATGGGACTCGAAGCTTATAACGCCATCACTACTCAGAATTACCCGATGATTATTGCAGTTTTAACTATAACCAGTGTATTTACATTGGTAGGGTATTTAGTTTCAGATATTTTATACGCAGCGGTTGACCCGAGAATTTCATACAGTTAATGGAAGAAGAAATAAAAGATAAGGAGTTTAGTTTTTCCAAATACGCGTGGAAACAGTTTCGTATAAACAAACCCGCCATGTGGTCGCTGCGTCTGTTAGGATTTTTAATTGTACTTGCGCTTTTATCTCCGATTATTGCAAACGACAAACCCGTTTATTGCAAATACAAAGGAGAAACTTTATTTCCCGCTGTTTCTTTTTATACGAAGGCAGAAATCAGAAACCCGGATGAAAAACTCGACATCATACAATACGATATTGCCGATTGGAAACATATGGATTTAGAAAGCGCGTGGTGGCCGCTGTGCGCTTACGTTCCTTATAAATCCGATTTTAATAATGCGGATTATATTTCTCCCTGGGGAGCACAGGTTTTTACGGATGATAAGGGAGAAACCATTGCCATTCCTTTAAAATTTCGTCATTGGTTGGGAACAAATAAAAAAGGCGAAGATGTTTTAAGCGGATTGATTCACGGTACTAAAATTTCTCTTACAATTGGTGTTTTCTCTATGATGCTGGCTTCTTTCATTGGTGTTTTTCTGGGGGCATTGGCGGGTTATTTCGGCGACAAGCGTTTGCAAACCACGCGTGCAAAATTCTGGCTTTTAATTATCGGAACTTTTGTAGCCTATTTCTATGCATTCCTTGTGAGGGGAACTATTTTGCAGGATGCCTTAAGTACTTCAGGTTTTAGGTTTTTTGTGCAATTGCTTATTAGTGTAGTAATTTTTATTGGTATAATTTATTTATTTAACCTGTTCAGTAAAATTTTTAACCGGGTCCCCTTTTTAAACAAAAAAGTTTTTGTTCCGGTTGATATGTTGGTTTCGCGAAGTGTGGAAATTTTAAATTCACTGCCCAAATTAATTTTAATTATTTCTCTCTCGGTAATTGCAAAGCCTTCGGTTTGGAATATTGTTTTAATAATCGGCTTAACTAATTGGACCGACATCGCGCGCTTAACGCGAGCTGAATTTTTACGCACCTCTCAATTAGATTATGTGCAGGCCGGTAAATCTTTGGGTCTATCCGAGTTCCGGATTATTTTCCGGCATGCGCTGCCAAACAGTATTGCGCCCGCGTTTATAGCAATTGCTTTCGGAATTGCCGGAGCTATTTTGATTGAATCCGGGCTTTCTTTTTTAGGAATTGGCGTGGCTGCCGATTCGGTTACCTGGGGCTCCCTCTTAAGTGCCGCTCGTGAGAATTTTAATGCCTGGTGGCTGGTTCTTTTCCCCGGCGGGGCCATTTTTTTAACGGTTACGATGTATAATCTTATAGGTGAGGGACTTAGAGATGCTTTAGACCCTCGATTAAAGCGTTAATTTTTTTGCCATAATCCCTTGTTTTTCCTATCTTTGCCTCCCTTAAAAAAATAAATAATATAAACATGAGCAAACACTATGAGACGGTCTTCATTTTAACTCCCGTTTTGTCTGATGAACAGGCAAAGGAGACCGCAAAAAAGTTTAAAAAGCTAATGGGCGACCTGGGAGCAAAGGTCGTAAGCGAAGAATTCTGGGGACTGAAAAAGTTAGCCTACCCCATTCAAAAAAAATCTACCGGTTTTTATCACCTGTTTGAGTACACAACCGACAACATTACTTTGGTAAATGAGTTGGAAGTTGCTTTTAAACGTGATGAGCGCGTGATGCGTTACATGACCGTTGCTTTAGATAAGCACGCGATTGCCTACGCAGAAAAACGCAGGACCAGAATAAAAGGCGGCGAAGGTGTACCTTTTGTGAAAAAAGATAAAAAAGAAAAATCTAACGCTTAAAACAATTAGAGAGTTATATAGTTAGAGAATTACAGATTGAAACTAACTAAATCAATAACTCGAAAAATCAAAAATTGAAAAACATGGCATCAAATTCAGAAATACGTTATTTAAATCCTCCGCAGGCGGAGCAGAAACGTAAAAAGTACTGTCGCTTTAAAAAAAGCGGTATTAAGTATATCGACTACAAAGACGGAGATTTTTTATTAAAATTCATCAACGAGCAAGGTAAAATTTTACCGCGCCGTTTAACCGGTACATCTTTAAAATACCAGCACAAAGTGGCACAGGCCGTAAAACGCGCACGCCACATGGCTATTTTACCTTATGTAGCTGATTGTTTAAAATAATTAAAGGAGGAAATTTAAAATGGAAGTAATATTAAAAACAGATGTTAAAGGCTTAGGTTTTAAACATGATGTGGTAAAAGTTCGCCCCGGATACGGCCGCAACTTTTTAATACCCCGCGGTACCGCTATTTTAGCTACCGAAGGAAGCATGAAAGAATTGGCTGAAATTAAAAAACAGCAATCTTTTAAAGAAGAAAAATCACGTAAAGAAGCAGCCGCTAACGCTGAGAAACTGGCAGCCTTAACTATTAAAGTAGGTGCTAAAGCGGGCGAAAACGGAAAAATCTTCGGTTCGGTAAGCAATATTCAAATCGCTGAGGCCTTAAAGGCACTGGGTTTTGATATAGAGCGTAAGAACATTGAAATCAGCGGAGAAGCAATTAAGCAATTAGGCGCTTACACAGCTAAAGTACGTTTGTTTAAAGAAGTAGTTGCCAACGTTAACTTTGAAGTTATCGCTGAGTAATTTTTTTAACAAGAAACATAGAAACCCGGACAGTATTGTTCGGGTTTTTTATTTTAAATGAAACGTACATTCCCCTCACCCTGAACTTGTTTTCAGGGCATCTAAACTTCCTTGTTAATGTATTAAGCGATGCTGAAACAAGCTCAGTATGACAACATTTTGAGACAGGTTTTTGTTTTTTAGGTTATTTGTATCTTAGCTGAAATTCATTCTTCATTGAGTAGTCCGATTATATCCATTCTTTGCCCGGTTTTAAACGAAGCTGCTCATATTGATAACCTTGTCGCTAAATTTTTGTTTAACGATGGAATTGAAAAAGAACTTTTTTTTATTGATGCGTCTTCCACCGACGACACCAAACAAAAAATTACGGAACTGCAAAAAACGCACAAGAATCTTTTTGTAATTACTAACCCTCAGAAATACGTAAGCTTTGGTTTTAATAAAGCTTTTTTGCAAACAAAAGGAAAATACATTGCTTTTTTGGGAGCTCACGCAGATTATCCAGAATTATATTTTAAACATGCACTTAAATACCTCGATGCAAACGAATGTGATGCGATTGGCGGCCCTCTTGAACAAAAAGGAAAAACCGATACAGGGAAAGCAATTGCTTACTGCATGAGTCATAGGTTCGGAGTGGGAGGGACGGAGTTCAGAACTTCCAATGAAAAACAGTATGTGCAAAGTGTCGCATTCGCTATTTACAAGCGCGAAGTATTCGAAAATACCGGTTTATTGGATGAACAATTACTCCGCAATCAGGACGACGAATTGCACTATCGTTTAAATGCCCATGGGTATAAAATCCTCATGGTGCCGGAAATGAAATGCAGTTATTATGTGCGCGGTTCGGTGATTGCTTTGTTCAGCCAATATTTTCAATACGGATTGTTTAAACCTTTGGTACTTAAAAAGGTAAAATCGGGTATGCGTATAAGGCATCTCATTCCAACTTTATTTGTGCTTTATTTCTTATCGCTGCCCCTTGCATATTTTTGCTTTTGGTGGTTTTTGCCACTGGCATTGTATGTTTTATTGGATTTAATTTTTTCATTCGGAAATTCCCTTAGATTTTCTCAAAAAATAAAGAGTTTATTGGTGTTTCCGGCTCTGCATATTGCTTATGGGACGGGATTTTTGGCCGGAATGTTAAAGAATCCTAATAAATAAATAATTTTAAAGCACAAACGTTTACTTCAATTCATTGGCATTTAGCATCTTTGCATTAAACTAAAAAACATTATGTACACAGGCAATCTTATTTTTTTAATTCTTCTGGCAATATCCTGGATCGGTTTATATAAATGCTTTCAAAAAGCAGATATACCGGCATGGAAAGCATTTATTCCCTTCTATAATTTCTTTATCGCATTTAAATTAACTCAAAAACCAAAGTGGTGGACTTTTTTAATGATTGTCCCCGGGGTAAATATCATCATGTACGGTGTTATAGGTTTCAGTATGGCACGCTATTTCGGTAAGCGTAAAACAATTGATTTACTCCTGGCTTCCTTCATGCCTTTTTTATACATCCCTTATATCGGCTTCGATGCAAACTCAAAATTTGTAGGAGTAGGCGACATGAAAGGAAAAGAACACCCCTTCATTAAAAATTGGGTTGATCCGTTGATATTCGCCGTAGTTGCAGCATCAGTAATACGTACTTTTTTCCTTGAAGCATTTACCATTCCAACTTCTTCTTTAGAAAAATCTTTAATGGTAGGCGATTTTCTTTTTGTAAATAAATTCAGTTACGGAGCAAAAGTTCCGCAAACTCCGCTGGCATTTCCTTTCGCGCACCATACCATGCCTTTTTCTACCAGTACAAAATCGTATTTAGAGTGGATTAAATTGCCTTATTTGAGATTGCCCGGCCTTGGTACACCAAAAAACGGAGATATTGTAGTGTTTAACTATCCCGACGGAGATACCGTTGCCTTAGGCTACGATGCAATTGGCTCCCAAGAATGGTCGACTCGTAGTTATTACGAACTTGTGCGTACATATGGTTATCAAAATATTCATAACCCTGACTTTAAGCCGGAAGGATTCAATAGTCCGATTGGAAAAATTGTGGCACGTCCGGTAGATAAACGAGAGTTCTATGTAAAAAGATGTGTAGGCATTGCCGGTGATAAACTCGAAGTAAGAGGGGCTGAGCTTTATATTAATGATAAGCAAGTGCCTATGCCTAAGAACGCGCAGCATTTGTATGTGGTTAAAACCATCGGCTATTTATTTGGCACACCCGATTACGCAAACCAACGATTCGTACCCAATGAAGCATTGTTTGATAAACTGGATATTTATATTGGCGAAGGAGGGTGGCTCGGCGCAAAAATAGGAGCTGATTCTACCAACAGGGAAAAAGATACGGTGATCTATCAATTAAATATGCCTGTAAAAGTCGTGAATCAGGTAAAGGGTTTTATAAATGTGGTTTCTGTTACCGAAAGAATTTCACCGAAGGGAGAATACGAGTCTAATATCTTTCCGCATAACCCGCGTTATCCATGGAACAACGATTACTTCGGCCCGATTGTTTTGCCGAAAGCCGGCGCTACAATTACAATTGATACAAATAATTTGTGTTTATACGACCGTGTAATTGAAGTGTACGATAATAATAAACTGGAAGTTAAGAACGGTAAGATTTTCATTAACGGTGAAGAGACAAATAAATACACTTTTAAACAGGATTATTATTTTATGATGGGAGATAACCGCCATAACTCCGCCGACTCACGTTCCTGGGGATTTGTTCCTTTTGACCACGTAGTTGGTAAGCCTGTGTTTATCTGGTTCAGTATGAAAGACGGAGATAAAAACCCCGTTTCAGGCAAAGGCATTATTTCATCGCTGGCTAAAAACTCTAAAGAAGGCAAATATCGTTGGGAACGTTTCTTCACTTATGTAACCGAAGACGGAATTTCCCGCTCATACTTCGTTCACTTTTTGGTGATTGTGGCTTTATGGTGGGGCATAGCCCAATACCGTAAACGCAGGGCAAAGAAAAAACCGGCCGTTTAAATGAGTTATGTAAAAAAATACTTGCACAAAAAATTTCTGTTTCCACTGTTTACGGGTTTTTTTGTTTTTCTTTTTGTAAAATTCTTTTTGTTTGATGTGGTGGTGATTAAATCTCCCTCTATGGAGCCAACCGTTAAACAAGGCGAATGGTTTTTTATAAAACGTTTTTTTACTCCTGAGAGAAATGATATTGTGCAGGTATCACTGCCATTTTCGGAAAAAGATACTGCGCAGGAAAAAATAAAATCTTTTAAACGCATTACAGGAATGCCGGGTGATAGCTTGAGTGTTGTTGATTCGAGAATTTATATAAATGGAAAACAAGTTCCCGAAAACAAATTCTTTCTGCATAATTATATTGCTAAAATTAAAACGCAGTCGGACAGCAGCTTGTTTGCCGAAGCCGGAATTACTCAAAAATATTTAATTGACGACAGCTGCGTTTATTTGCTGTGTCTTACCGAAAAAAGATTTACAGAATTATTGACAGGTAAAAAATTCTATTCGCTTGTTTCAAATGCGGAAGATTCCGCCTTGTATGACGAGAATATTTTTCCTTTCAATCCTCAGATAAAATGGAATAAAGATTTTTTCGGCCCTCTTTATATTCCGAAAAAGGGAGATGTACTAAAATTGGATACAAGCAACATTAAATTGTATGGAAGACTAATTACTGACTTTGAAGGAAATTCACTGAAGATTGAAAAAAACCAAATACTTATTAATGAAACGGAAATCAATACCTATAAGGTAAAACAAAACTATTATTTTGTAACGGGTGATAATTTTGACAGCTCTATCGATTCCCGCCAATGGGGATTTGTGCCGGAAAATAAATTGAAAGCCAGGCTGCTGTTTAAACATTAATTAAAAGAATGAAAAAAATTGTTGCACTTGTTTTTCTTTTATTTTTCATTCAATTACTTTCTGCACAGGAACTTTTAACAGGTTGTTATTACGTGATTGAGAAGAGTGATTCAGCAATTTTGGCAATGGGTAAAAAGGATACGGTGTATGTGGATAAAACCCCTATTATCACAATTTCGGATTTTGATAAAATAAAACTTAAAAAAACTAATTACAGCTACGTTTTAGAAATTGATTTAAAACGGGCTGCGGTTGAAAAATTCAGAATTGCAACTGCTGCCTGGGTACACAAAAAAATGGCGTTAATAGTGGAAGGCGAGATAGTGAGCGCTCCGACAGTTAATAGTGAAATCGCTAATGGAAAAATCTGGCTTACAAACGGCACTTACATAAAAGAAGAAATGAATGTAATGAAAGAAAAGCTGGAAAAAGAAATGAAAGCTGTAAAGAAAAACTAAGTAAAAAAATCTGCGAAAACCCACGTAATGTGTGGCTTAATTCTGCTTCCCTGCCAGTAAGAACATCACTGCCATTCGCACAGCCACCCCGTTTTCTACCTGTTCAAGTATGATGGAGTTATTTCCGTCGGCCACCTCGCTGGTTATCTCCACACCGCGGTTAATAGGGCCCGGGTGCATAATAAGAATATCTTTTTTAAGACTGTCTAACATTTCCTGGTTTAAACCGTACAACATGCTGTATTCACGCAGGCTGGGAAAATATTTTATATCCTGCCGTTCAAGTTGTATGCGCAGCATGTTTGCTACATCCGCCCATTCAAGTGCTTTCTGTAAATTGTATTCCACTTCTATTCCAAGCGAAGTTATATAGCGTGGTATCAATGTTGCCGGGCCAAACTTTCACCTGCGCACCCATTTTTTGCAGGCAGAAGATGTTTGACAGCGCTACGCGGGAATGAAGTATATCTCCCACAATTACAATTTTTTTGCCCTTAAGCGCACCTAATTTTTCCTGTATTGAAAAAGCGTCAAGTAGGGCTTGAGTCGGATGTTCGTGAGCTCCATCGCCCGCATTTATGATTTTACAATTTTTTATTTTCTTGCTCAGAAACACACAAGCTCCGGGATTGGGATGGCGCATCACTACCATATCCACTTTCATGGCTAAAATATTATTCACCGTGTCAACCAGGGTTTCTCCTTTTTTTACCGAGGAATTTGATGCGGCAAAGTTTACGGTATCGGCGCTTAATCTTTTTTGTGCGAGTTCAAAAGATACCCGTGTGCGGGTAGAGTTTTCGAAGAATAAGTTGGCTATGGTAATATCACGGAGTGAGGGAACTTTTTTAATAGGGCGATTGATGACTTCTTTAAAATTTTTTGCCGTGTGTAAAATGAGTTCAATATCGTTTTTTGTGATGTTTTTTATTCCCAAAAGATGATTTACACTCAGGTGGCTCATTTTTTAACTTTTTGTGCCGAAGGCATTCCTTCGGAATTATTTAGTAATGTTACTTTATCACGTCCGTCAAGTTCTTTCCAGTCAACTTTTACATTTTGCGATTCTATCGAGTCGATTGTTTTTCCGACATAATTTGCTTGTATAGGTAAGTGGCGACTGAATCGGCGGTCGATAAGTACGAGCAATTCAACATTTAAAGGCCTGCCAAAAGTTAAGAGAGCGTCTAAACCAGCACGTATGGTTCTTCCGGTAAACAACACATCATCTACCAGCACCACATTTTTATTTTCGATGATGAAAGGGATGTTTGTTTGATTAGGAACCAGTTCTTTCTGACGGAAGTCGTCGCGGTAAAAAGTAATATCCAGTTCGCCAAGTTGTATATTTTTATTTTTCGTAAGTTTTGTAAGTTGCTCGTGCAGGCGCTTGGATAAAAACACGCCGCGTGGCTGCAGGCCAATGATTACGGTATTACTGAAATCGGTATGAGCTTCTATTAATTGGTGGCAAAGGCGGGTAAGGGTAATTTCGAAGTGTTTTTCGTTGATCAGGGTTTTTGCTGCCGCCATATCTTAATACAAAAATACACTTTAATTGATACTATTGGGAAAATATCTGTAAAAAAGCGTTTAAAAAAATATGTTGTATCTTTGCTTACCGGTCAATAAATGGGTAAGGGAAGAATTTTTCCTTTTTTTGTGCCTCTACTTTTCTATTTATTTTTTAAAGCCCATTCCTTCGCAAAATAGGTGAGGATAATTTTTGCTCCGGCGCGTTTAATGCTTAATAAAATCTCGTCACGGATTTTGTCTCTGTCAATCCATCCTTTTGCGGCTGCAGCTTTTACCATGGCGTATTCCCCGCTTACATTATAAGCGGCGATTGGCAGAGTAAAGTTATCGTTGAGGAGTTTTATCACATCTAAATAACTTAAAGCGGGCTTCACCATTAAAAAATCAGCACCTTCCGAAAAATCCAATTCAGCTTCCAGTAAAGCCTCTTTGCTGTTTGCGGGATTCATCTGGTAGGTTTTTTTATCTCCGAATTTCGGAGCACTGTCCAAAGCATCTCTGAAAGGCCCGTAAAAAGCACTTGCGTATTTAGCGGTGTATGCCATGATGGAAACGTTGTTGAATCCTTCATCATCCAATGCTTCCCGGATAAATCCTACGCGGCCATCCATCATATCGCTGGGGCCTACAATAGCCGCGCCTGCTTCGGCTTGTGCTACGCTCATGCGTGCTAAAATTTCTAATGTGGCGTCGTTTAAAATTTCTCCTTTTTTTACAATGCCGTCATGGCCGTCGCTACTGTACGGATCCATCGCGACATCACTCATGATAATTGCTTCCGGAAATTTCTTTTTTATTTCGCCGATAGCTTTTAAATAAATTCCTTTTTTATTCCAGCTTTCTGTAGCTGTTTTATCTTTTAATTTTTCTTCAATATTGGGAAATAGTGCAAAAGTTTTTAAACCAAGCTTCATGCAACTTTCAATTTCTTTCAGCAACAAATCCCGGCTGAAACGAAAAATACCCGGCATGGATTTTACTTCCGTTTTTTTATTTTTTCCGTCGATTAAAAACAAAGGGAAAATAAAATCATTTACAGATAAAGTATTTTCCTGTACCAAATCTCTTATAACTTGCGATTTTCTGTTTCGGCGCGGACGATGTAACATAATGCAGAATTAAGAATGTAAAATTAGGAATTATAGTGAAAATAATGTCATCGTAACGTCATAATTAACTACGGAATAAGGATAACGGCCGTACGGATATACGGATAAAGTACTCGCTTAACGAAATTTTTTCTGAAAGGAGAAACCATCCGTATATCCGTAAAGATTTGTATCCGTAGGCCCCTTAATCTGTAGTTATTTCACCGCTATCACGGAAATCTCAATATTTGCTCCTCTCGGTAAATCGGCAATACCAACAGTTTCGCGGGCGGGCGGAGGCATTCCCTCAAAATAGGTTGCATATTCCTTATTTACTTTTTCGAAGTCCTTAATGTTTTTCAGATAAATGGTTGTTTTTACAATATGTGTCATATCCATATCTGCCGCCTGAAGTACGGCATAAATATTTTTCAGAGCCTGCTGTGTTTCTCCAACCACACCGGTAGAATCCAATTTTCCGGTAGCGGGATTTAAACCGACTTGCCCGGCAAGGTATAAAGTATTCTCTACAAACACTGCCTGGCTGTATGGCCCGATTGGTTTAGGCGCATTCTCCGTAAAAATAATTTTGTGTTTTGATTTATTGCCGTTCGTTGTGAAGGCAAAAATTCCAAATAAGGCCAATGATGAGAGTAGAATGAGTTTTTTATTCATGGTTTATTTTTTATTTTTTCTTTTTGTATTCTGAAACGGGCTCGTTAGCGAGTTGAGAAGCAAGGTCATTTTCGTGATTAATACCATATGATAAAGCTGTTTTCACAAAATCATTTAGCGATACATGATACTTTTCGGCAAGCAAAACTGCTTTTCGATGTAAATCAGTACCCGTTCTGATATTAAAAACCCCATTAAAGGTTTTATCAGGACTTTTCCCGATTTTTTTGCAGGTTTTCAGGTAATCATCTACTGCGTTATGAAACTCAGTTGAGAGTGATTTTGCTGTATTTCCTTCAAAAGTAACCAAATCGTTTATGCCATGAATTTTTCCAAAAAACACCCGGTCTTCATCACTGTAGTGAACGGTGGCTATATAGCCTTTGTAAGTCATTGAATCCATAATTTCTATATTTTCCCTTTTTCTTTTAAGTGTGTAATTACAATATCTATCATATATCTTTTTAATATTTTACCCGGATGTGGCCTGTGAAGGTGAATAACATCCTTTTGAGAATTAACGAATCTTTTTCTTGAACTGGTACCGCCTTGCTCTTCATATCCCAATTTTCTAAGTAAACTGACAACTTCATTCCATGTAAAATCTTTTGGCCGACTAAGTAATCTTCGTAGTAATTTCTCAAATTGACTCATAAAAATATATTATGTAACTAAAATTTAGTTACAAAAATAATAATTTTTTTGAACCCCTGAAAAATTTCGCAAAAAAATTAACTAAGACTCAAAATTGCCTGTACTAATCCTAAATCATCAAAGCTGATTGGCTTGGCGCATCTTCTAACGCCTTTACGGGCAAGCGCGCTTTCAGTAGCATCACCCATGGCAACGGCTTTGTAAGTAGATTGCCATTTGTTTTTTTCGAAGAAGGCATCCACATTGCTCGGCGAAGTAAACACCACAATGTTTGTCGAGGTATCAATAATAGCAGGATGTTTTATAGTTTGGTAAACGGGTAAATTAATTACGTTTTCCTTTTTTGTTAATTGCATTTGTACGCTTTGCATACTTTCTTTAGCAACGGGAAATAAAACTTTTGCATTTCCGGCCAAAGATGAAAATTGTTTGCCGATAAACTTTGTGTCCGTGTTTTGCCCAATAAAATCGGCGCGGTGGCCAAATTGACGCAGTTCCGAAGCAGTTTCCTTGCTTATACAGCCGAATTTTACTTTACCCACATTGGGTTTTTGCTGAAAAAAATATTTTACCGCACGTTTGCTGCTGAAAAATATCCAGTCGCTTACGGGCATAATGTTAAACTCAATTTCTTTAAACTCAATTAAACTTTTTGCTTCCACTGTAAAGCCGAGACGTTTTAAAGCTTTCGGTAAATAATCTTTGTCGCGGAAAGTTTTGGTAACAAAAATTTTCTGAGGTTTTATGTTTTTAATTTTCTCAACTATTTTCTCAGGCAAATCATAAATGAGTGTTGATTCAAAATATAATTGCACAGGTTGTTTATCCCACTCATCGGCCTTGCTTACCCAAACCTTAAAAACGGGTTTGTCGTTTTCGTCGGTATCAAATTCGCAATAAGCGCCTAATGGCATGTGGCAACCACCTTCAAATAAATTTAAAATCCGGCGCTCAACATTTATACGGGTTTGTACTTCTTCGTTATTTATTCTGGCAATGAGATTTTCTAACTCGCTGTCATTTTCCCTGATTTGCCAGGCCAAAACTCCCTGGGCAGGAGCAGGGGTAAATTCTTTAGGGTTTAATTTTTCAACATGTAATCCGCTTAAATCAAGCCCTAAACGCTCAATGCCTGCGTTAGCAATCAAAATTGCATCATATCCGCCTTCGCGTAATTTTTTCACTCTTGTTGGTACGTTACCGCGTAAATCTTTCAACGCTACATCCTCTCTGATAGCAAGAAATTGTGCTTTGCGACGGGAAGAAGAAGTGCCTAAAACGGCTTTTTGTTTTAAATTAAATTTCTGTTTCTCGTCGACTGCTTCTTGTCTAATCAACAATAACTCGCAGGGGTCTTCACGTTCAGAAACGCCGGCAATAATCAATCCTTCGGGACTATTTGTGGGTAAATCTTTGTGGGAGTGAACGGCTAAATCTATTTCTTTTTTAAGCAGGGCATCTTCAATTTCTTTGGTAAAAAAACCTTTGCCTTCCAGTTTATCAAAACCGGTATTCCATTGCTGAGAGCGGTCGCCCTCGGTGGAGATAATTTTAAGTTCCACCTCTCGGCCCAGTTTTTCGATTAAGCCTTTTGTATAATTTGCCTGCCAAAGGGCTAAGTCGCTGCCACGGGTTCCTATAATTATTTTCTTCACGGGGCAAAAGTACATTTTTTTAGGGACTCACCCCCGCCACACCAATGCGCGACACCCCCTCTCTGCCGGTAGAGAATGGGAAAATAATTTTGCATCGCGTTAGGGATTGTAGCGGAAAGCCCACAGGAGCCTGCCTTTTGGAGGCGACGAGGACTTGCAGCGTAAAGCCCGACCCCGGACCTGATTGTTTATTGAAAGACAATCGTCCATTTGGGATAACGCCCAAGTCTTAAGTATATTTCTAAAAAAAACCTTATGAAAATTGTAACTGCATATAAAAACCCCTATATTTATGTAACCTTTTTGAGGTGGCTCTCGTATTATAATTGTTTAACCCGGCTTCATGGAAAAAGTGTGGCCAAAAAGCAAAGCCCGCCTATGAGACAACTAAAAATTACTAAACAGGTTACTAACCGCGAAACTGCATCGCTTGACAAATATTTGCAGGAAATTGGCCGCGTTGATTTAATTACCGCCGAAGAGGAGGTAGAACTCGCGCGCAAAATAAAACAAGGCGACGGCACCGCGCTTGAGCGATTGGTAAAAGCCAATTTGCGCTTTGTGGTTTCGGTATCCAAGCAATACCAGAATCAGGGTTTGAGCCTGCCCGATTTAATTAACGAAGGAAATTTAGGATTGATAAAAGCCGCGCAACGTTTTGATGAAACGCGTGGATTTAAATTTATATCGTACGCCGTTTGGTGGATACGCCAGAGCATTTTACAGGCATTGGCTGAGCAGGCGCGTATTGTACGGTTGCCTTTGAACAAAATTGGTTCGATTAATAAGATTAATAAAACTTTTGCCAAACTTGAGCAGCAGTTAGAACGTGAACCTACTGCCGATGAAATTGCAAAGGTGATGGATTTGATGCCCGAAGATGTTTTTGAAACTTTAAAAAACAGCGGCCGTCACGTATCGATGGATGCGCCTTTGAGTGTGAACGATGAGGGCGGAAGTATGTATGACGTGATGGAGGAGAAGGACAGTATTAGCCCGGATCGCGAATTGATACACGAGTCTTTACGCCGAGAAATTGAGCGCTCGTTAAGTACGCTTACCATACGCGAGGCGGATGTGGTGCGTTTGTATTTTGGTTTGAACGGTCAGCAGCCTTTAACGCTTGAGGAAATAGGTGAACGCTTTGAATTAACGCGTGAGCGTGTTAGGCAGATTAAAGAAAAGGCTGTGCGTAGGTTGAAGCATACAAGTAGGAGTAAATTGCTGAAGGCGTACTTGTAGAATTTGCTGATTGAAACTTTTACGAATTTTACTTTCTAATCACAAAACCGAATTATTTATTTCATTAGGTGTAATACTACTTGCAGTATTGATTGTTAATTACACTGATATGAGCAGTGGATTTTACCACAATTATACCTCGTTTTCCGGGCGAAGTAGTTTTAATTTAGCAACATTGATTCTTGTGGTGATAGTTTTAATAGCTATTACGTATTTGGGAATTGTAAGAAAAGGGATTTCTAAAAAAGATAAAGAATAATGAATAAATATTCCTTGCAAAGCTACAGAGCTCGGAATAACAATAAGAAGTTTAAATTTCAGCCAAAACCGTAATCCCACCCTTAACCACTTCATCCAGCTTCACATTTATCTTTGTGCCAATCGGTAAAAAAACATCTACACGCGAGCCGAATTTAATAAAACCAAACTGGTCAGTTTGTCCGGCAACATCGCCCTCTTTACTGTACATAACAATACGGCGAGCTAAAGCCCCGGCAATTTGACGAAACAGTACTTGTGTACCATCTTTCCGCTCAACAACAACTGTAGTACGTTCATTTTCGGTAGAAGATTTAGGATGCCACGCCACTAAATATTTACCGGGATGGTATTTTGCGTATTTAACAATTCCGCTTAGCGGGTAACGGTTAACATGGACATTTATCGGCGACATAAAAACAGAAATCTGTATGCGCTTATCCTGGAAAAATTCGGTCTCTGAAGTTTCTTCAATTACTACTACTTTTCCGTCTGCCGGACAGATAATGGCTTTGTCGTTTTTAGTCCAGTTGCGGCCGGGGCTACGGAAAAACTGCAATACAACAATCATTACAAATGCGCCGAGTGTGTAGGCAAATATTTTGGCAATAATAAATTCCGGAAAAAAGTAGTGAGCAATGCCTATTAAAATAGCTGAAAAAACTAATCCTAAGCCAATGGTGGGGTAACCTTCTTTGTGAATTGTCATGCTGCAAATGTACTAAATTTCATAGGAGATACGAACTACGAACTTTTACGAATGGTACGAATAACAGCCACAGTTACAATAAATTCGACTATAGATATGAAGCAACACAACTAATTCGCACAATTCGTAAGGCTGTTATTCGTAATTCGTATCACCTGCTTTTACCGAAATTTATTATATTTGCCAATCTTAAAATTAACGTTATGGCAAAGATTAAAGTAGCAAACCCTGTAGTAGAACTTGATGGCGATGAAATGACCCGCATCATCTGGAAATTTATTAAAGACAAATTGGTATTACCTTATCTTGATTTAGATATAAAATATTACGATTTAGGCATAGAGCACCGCGATGCTACCAACGACCAGGTAACTATCGACAGTGCCGAGGCCATTAAAAAATATAATGTAGGTATTAAGTGTGCTACTATCACACCCGACGAGGCACGTGTGGAAGAATTTAAACTGAAACAAATGTGGAAATCGCCTAACGGTACTATCCGTAATATTTTAGATGGAACTGTTTTCCGTGAGCCGATTGTTTGCAAAAACGTTCCGCGATTGGTTCCTAACTGGACAGCACCTATTTGCATCGGGCGTCACGCTTTTGGCGATCAGTACCGCGCAACTGATTTTGTAACTAAGGGAAAAGGTAAATTAACCATTACGTTTGAAGGCGAAGACGGAAAAAAAATTCAGCACGAGGTTTATAACTTTAAAGGCGACGGAGTTGCTTTGGCGATGTATAACACGGATGAATCTATCCGCGGTTTTGCACATTCTTGCTTTAATACGGCCCTTGCTAAAAAATGGCCGTTATATCTTTCTACAAAAAATACGATTCTTAAAAAATACGACGGACGCTTTAAAGATATATTCGAAGAGATTTATCAGGCCGAATTTAAAACCAAATTTACAGCTGCCGGAATTGTGTATGAGCACCGTTTGATTGATGATATGGTTGCTTCTGCCTTAAAGTGGAATGGTAATTTTGTTTGGGCCTGCAAAAACTACGATGGAGATGTTCAATCGGATACTGTTGCGCAAGGTTTTGGCTCATTAGGATTAATGACATCTGTGTTGGTTACTCCTGATGGAAAAACTATGGAAGCGGAAGCTGCTCACGGTACGGTAACCCGTCATTACCGCGATCACCAGGCCGGCAAATCTACATCTACTAACCCTATTGCAAGTATTTTTGCTTGGACTCGTGGTTTAGAATTCCGAGGTAAATTAGATAACAACCAGGAATTAATTAATTGGTGCCACGCTTTAGAAAAAGTTTGTGTGGAAACGGTTGAGAGCGGTAAAATGACTAAAGACTTAGCGGTTTGTGTGCATGGCAATAACGTTAAATTAGGAGAGCATTACCTGAACACCGAAGATTTCCTGAATGCTTTAGATGCAAATCTTCAGAAAAAACTGGCAGCTAAAGTAACAGCTTAATAAAACTAAAAAACAGAAAAGCCATCTCATAATGAGATGGCTTTTTAATTTGAAAACCATGAGTAAAAAAGATTTCTCACACATAAGCATAAAAGATTATAAGCATTCAACGCCTATACAAATTCGTTTTGTAGATATTGACAGGGTAGGACACGTAAATAACGCAACTATACTGTCCTATTTCGAAACAGCGCGAGTGGTTTTCCTGGATGAAATTATCGGACGGGAAAATGATTGGTATGAAAGAGGGCTTATTTTAGCCCATACCGAAATAGATTATTTGCTTCCGGTATACCTGGAGGATAAAATTAAATCGTATACGCGGGTAACCAGAGTTGGTACCAAAAGTTTTGAAATGGAAAATGTATTAGTAAAGGTAAAAGACGGAAAAGAAATAATGACAGCCTTTGCCACATTTGTAATTGTTTGTATGGATTATAAAACGAATCAAACAGTTGAAATCCCTTCTTCCTGGAAGGAAAAACTAATGAAGAATTAATTTTAATTCCCTTTTAGTTCTCTTGTTTTAAAATCCTTGTTACCTGTCTGTATTTTAAAAACCCTTAATTTTCGTTATATTTGAGTAAGATACTGAACAGGTATTTAAACTAAAATCCACATTGTGCCGTCTTCCAAGCAAATAATTATTCAGGGCCACCGGGGGGCTCGCGGCCTCTATCCTGAAAATACTGTTACTGCCTTTATCGAGGCGATTAAACTGGGTGTTGACACCTTAGAGATGGATGTTGTAATTTCTAAAGACCTGCAAGTTGTAGTATCTCACGAACCCTGGATGAATCCGGATTTTTGCACCCGGCCGGATAGGCTTGAAGTAGAGAACGGAGCGCGTGAAAAATATAATTTGTTCAAAATGAACTACGCTGAAATTGCAAAATACGATTGTGGTTTGCGGGGTAATAAAGAATTTCCTCTTCAAAAGGCATTGCCCGAACACAAACCCTTGTTTTCTGAAGTAATAACGAAGACACAAGCTTTTGTAAAAGAAAATAACCTGAAAAAAATAAGTTATAATATTGAAATTAAAAGTGAACCGGAAAAAGACGGCATATTTAACCCGGTGCCCGAAATTTTTGTTGAATTAGTTTACCATGAAATTAAAAGACTAAACTGTTTGCATTCCTGTAATTTGCAATCTTTTGATATCAGAATATTGCAAGAAATAAAAAAACGGCAAATCAAAGTTAAAACCGCATTCCTTGTTGAGAACGAAGATAGTTTTGAAGCCAACATAAAACAATTGGGTTTTGAAACAGATATTTACAGTCCTGATTATTATTTGGTAAACGAAACACTTGTAAAAAATGTTCATGCAAGGGGAATGCTGCTTATACCATGGACAGTGAACGAATTACAGGATATGAAAAAATTAATAGCTTTAGGGGTAGACGGAATTATTACTGATTACCCGGATAAAGCGATGAACATCCTTATTAAAGGTAAATAATATTTTGAATTCATTTTCAGCTATACAAAGGCCTGATATAATCCGGAAAATAACCGGTTCTGAATTTGATTTGTTGGTAATAGGAGGGGGAATTACAGGCGCAGGAATTGCATTGGACGCGACAGCCAGGGGCTTAAAGGTTGTTTTAGCAGATATGCAGGATTTTGCAGGAGGCACCTCAAGTCGTTCTACCAAACTTATTCACGGAGGTTTAAGATATTTAAAACAGCTCGAATTTAAACTGGTTGCCGAAGTCGGAAAGGAACGGGAGATAATTCATAAAAATGCGCCGCATCTTACCCGCCCGGAAAAAATGCTTTTGCCTATTGTAAAGAATGGTTCTTTTAATAAGTTTTCTGCACGATTGGGAATGTGGGTTTACGAGTGGCTGGCAGGAGTTAAGAAAGAAGAATGGCATCAGGTTTTGAACGCCGAAGAAACAAAAAGAGCGGAACCTTTGTTGATCAAAGAAAATTTGTCGGGAGGAATTCTTTATTACGAATACAGAACGGATGACGCGCGCTTAACCCTGGAAATAATAAAAGAAGCTGTTAAAAGAGGAACACAGGCGATAAATTACATGAAGGCCGTTGAATTCATCTATAAAAATGAAAAAATATGCGGAGCGAAACTTAGAGATGAGTTAAACGGAAAGTTATATGAGGTGTATGCCGGATGCGTGGTAAATGCAACGGGCCCATGGGTTGATGAACTGGATGATCTGGAAAAAAAACATGACACACATAAATTGCATATTACAAAAGGTGTTCATCTTGTTATAAATAAAAAAAAATTGCCCGTTAAGCAAGCTGTATATTTTGATACGCATGACAGGCGTATGATTTTTGTTATTCCGAAAGGTGAGAAAGCTTATATCGGGACAACCGATACTTTTTACGAAGGCAGCCTCTCTAACCCCGGAATTACTCCGGAAGATAAAAGTTATCTTTTAAAGTGCGTGAATAATTATTTTTCGTGCAACCTTACCTCCGGAGATATTGAATCGGGTTGGGCGGGCTTGCGGCCTTTGGTGAATAAAAAAGGAAAGGGACCTTCGGAGATTTCGCGTAAAGATGAAGTTTTTATTTCAGAGTCGGGAATGATTATAATTGCCGGCGGAAAACTTACAGGTTATAGAAAAATGGCGGAGCGTGTGGTGAATAAAGTGGTTGAAAAAATTACAAATGAACGGCCGGAAAAATTTTTACCCTGCACCACAGATAAAACTATACTTTCGGGAGGAGGGACTGAAACGGCCGCTAATTTTTCTGAATTTGAAAAACTTAAAATGAGCAGGGGGCTTACTTTGGGGTTGCGACAAGAAGAGATTAAAGAATTAATTTATCGGTACGGCTCAAATATTGAAGAGCTTTACACCATTATAGAAAGTTTCCTGAAAAGTGTGCCTGGAAGTAATGAAAAAGATATTCCTGTTTTGCTTAAGGCACAAATAATATATGCTATCGAAAAGGAAATGTGCCAAACCCCTTCTGATTTCTTTATTCGCCGCACCGGCATGCTTTATTTTGATATTGAAACTGTAAAAAGGTGGGGAGCGGAAGCTTCGTTGTTGATGCAAAAAATCCTGAATTCAGAGGATAAATTAAAAGACCGGTTTGACGCTGAACTGAAAAAATCAATTGAAGAGGTAAAATAGAATTACTGCTTGGTTTCTTTTCTGTTCCATTCGTTTGCAAGCCAATACGGATCTTTTTTGAATTTCTTCCAATCTTCTTTTAAACTTCTGTGTAATTGATCAAGGGCTTTTTTTGTTTCTTCGCTATATTGGTCATACTCGTCTTTATATCGTTTGTGTTTAATGAATTTCTCAAAATACTTAAGCAGGTTAAAGCAGGTAGTAAACTGCCCGGAAGCTATCAGCGAATTTAATTTGTTTTTATCTCCGGACAGGTCTTCCGGTGTAAACCATAATTCTGTATTTACATTACTTGCAATGGTGGCGGCTGAAATTATTTCTTCTCCCGGATCGGATAACTCCCTGCTGAGAAAACTATATTTTTTCTTTCTTTTAATTATTTCAGCTTCCGTCAATTCAAAAGCAGAGTTCATAATTAACCGCGGTTTCCAGGCCACATCACCGTAAACGCGTTCAAAACTGAACCATTTCATTTGCTTTATAAAGACATCGCTAACCAATTTCATAGCTGATTTTTTCCTGCTTATAAACATGGTATAAAGGGTAGTCAATTTTAATTCATTAAAGTGCAGCAATCTTTTTACCACAAATTCAGGCACTCCGAGTTTTCTTGTCAGCCCTGTAAAACTTTGAGCAATAATTAAGAGGAAGAAAGCGATTAAGCACTGAAGTGTTCCTAAAACGGAAAAAGCAATGATAACTGCTTTATTCGTAAATAGGAACGCCAAAGGGATAGCGGAAAGCCCTAAAATTGTACAAATAATACCAAAATGTTTAAGGCTCTTAAAATGCCATTCACCTACTACCGGAATTTTATCGGTGGCACTGTTGGTATAGCTTTGCATGTTAGGCCGGGATACATCTGAAATTATATAAAGATCAACAGCTTTTTCATCATGCGAACGAAATTCTTTTAAATCTTCGGGATATTGTTTCATTCGCTCTTCAGCTACTACGACCGAATCTACACCCTGATTGTCGTCTATGGCCCCGTCCATTAATCCTATCGGGTAATTAATGATATCGCCGTCGTAAACATTTTTAGGAAGCAAAGAGGGGTCTTTCAATTTTACCGCTTCCTCGTAAATAAAATCATCGGGAAAGTTAATAGGCTCAAATCCGAACGGAAAGCAGCAAGAGGCGGCAATGATATCAGAAAAACGAATTTCTTTTGCCATACTTACCGGAATATGTATTTTTTTATTGCCGATAAATTCATGCGAACCGCTTTTTAATTGCGATCTCTCCGTTTTTTGAAAGCGGAAAGGAAGGGCAAAATTAAATTCGGTTGCATTAAAACTGATTTCTTTCAAATGTATCGGGCGGTTTTTTTTCCAAAGCAGGCCGAAAGTTTCAGATTCAAATTTCTTGTAATAAATAGCTGCAAAGGCATTGATTAAAGTTCTCTGCTTGCTTTCTTTCCAGTTATTGTCATCCGATAAATACTTCAGGGCTTCTGAAACCAAATCGCATTCCGACATAAATGAGTATAAACTGTTGTAGCAATCTTTTATAGTGCCGCCCTTTTTTATTGTTGTAACATATTTTACCCCGGTAAATGTTCCGGCGGAAGCAGTTGAAAGTATACGTACTCTGTCAAGCAGGCTTATTCCTTCGTATTTTTTTGCAGATAAATAACAAATTAACCCTAAATGAAAAGCAGTGGCCCTGAATCCGCCACCCGACAAAGAAATGGCAATATGATGAAAGGGCTGTTTCGGAAGTTTGTCTTTTCTTTTTTGCGAAGGAGATTCATTCGGTGTAAATGAAGGCTCCCCTGAATCAGTTTCCATAAATTTTTTTACACTAAAGCTTTAATCTCATACAAAAAACGCACTTACCGATTTGCTGTAATGTACGCTAAGTTAAACTTTTCTGTATTGTTTAAATATACGCAAAACAGTGCATTCAGGTTTCGCTGATTAACTTTTATTCAGGAAACACCACTCCGGCATATCTTGCACTTTTTACTTTGGGAATAGTTGAGCCGTAGGTTTCGTTAATGGCTTTAATAAATTCATTGGCAAGCAGGGCGTGGCCAAACGGATTGGGATGAAGGCTGTCTAATGAAAAAACACCTTTTTTACGAAAATTAAGATCCAACGACCGGCAATTGAAAAACCGGTCTTTTTTAGCTGTTTTTAAAAGGGCGTTTACGTTTACCAGGGCAAGCCCCTTCTTTGTGGCAATTGATTCTATAATAAGATTATATCCGTTAACTGCATTTTGTATTTTGTTGATTTCACCTGCCAGTAAAACATATTTTTTAGGAATGGGTTTCCCGGCTTTCATATAAAGGAGTTTATCACTATCCAATAACAAATCGAATAAAATTAACTCACCTTTTTTTATTTTTCTTACACCCGGAGTATTTATCGAATCATGAATTAAAAAAGAGTTTTTTCCTTCGTGAAAAGAAATCCCCTGCGCCTTGTATTTTTCATTCAGCAAGGAAGCATTTGCTTCGGTAAGGAGTAACCCGTTATAAGGTATGGTTGTAAAAAAGGGCACTGAAAGAAGGTCGGGTAAGTTGGCGATAACACCTTTAGCGCCATTGTCAGTTAAAGCATTTATAATGGCTGAAAGGCTTTCTTCAAAACCAATGCCCGGTGAGCCGGTTAACGGAGTAATAATGTCGGTAGTACCACCCGTTAAAGCGTAACCCAGCGCGTCATTATTACCAATGAATAACGAGAAGAATGTCGGGTTACGCGCTAAGGCATCTTCTAAGATTGACGCATTGGGACTGGAAACCATTCGTGCAAAAAAGGGATTGTAATTTCCCTGCCCGTTTTCGGGATTTCCGTATCCTTTTGCCCTTATTGAGGTAATTTTTGCTCCCGGAACAGCGATATTGTAAAAGGGTCCCTGCGTGGAATAAATATTCCCGGTAAAGGCATCTGCATCACCTTTGGGTGCAAGGAAAGCAAGTGATAAACCGCCAAGCCCCGAATTTTCATTTGTCTTTTTCAGAGATAGGCGGGAATGCCCTGAAAGGTCAATTCCGACAGAATCCTTATCAAGAAGTGGTTGTCTGAAATTGGTACTGCCAATTAATTTAAACTGGCCGGCCATAATATTTGCGTAAGAATTTTGTTGCCCGTTGTAATGCAAAGCTCCGTCGGCATAACCGGCGGTTATAGAATCGCCTAAAGCAACATAACGTTCAACATTAATATTTCCTTTGCCTGCCGGTAACATTTCGAACTTTGTAGTAAAATAAACACATAAACCGGACTATTATTTAAAAACAATATTTGTTTTCCGCAATTATTTTTTGAGCAATGATTTGTCGCGAAGCTTTTGTGTTAAAGGGTTCCTGTTTTGTAAAACGCTTCAGTCCCATCAGCATCATCCTTAATTCATCGCCTTCTGCGAAACTGTTTAAGGCTTCCTTTCCGCTGATTCCGATTTTATCACAGGCAGAATTCACATAGCAACGCATCATGCATATTTGTTCTTTACAAGCCTCTTCACTCTTCATGCCCGTTAATTTCTCTACACGTAAAAGTGTTGATTCTGCAACATAGGTTTCAATTACCATATCGGCTATATTCATCAGTACTTCCTGTTCTTTACTAAGTGTGGCCATTAATTTTTGTACAGCCGCACCCGCTACCAGTAAAATTATTTTTTTAAAATTGGCAACCATTTTTTTCTCGTAAGCAAACAGGTCCTCATCCGTTTCTCCGGCTTCCGGAATGCCCACTAATTCGGCAGCTACTTTTTGGGCGGGGCCCATTAAATCCAACTCACCTTTGAGGGCTCGTTTTAAAAGCATATCTACTATCAGTAAACGATTAATTTCATTCGTGCCTTCAAAGATCCGGTTGATTCTTGAGTCGCGATATACCCTGTCCATCGGACCCTCGGCACTATAACCCATACCCCCGTATATCTGAACGCCTTCATCAGCAACATAATCTAAAGTCTCAGAGCCATGCACTTTTAAAATGGCAGCTTCTACGGCAAATTGTTCTATTCCTTTTAATTTTGCTTTTGCTTCATCCATGCCTCCTTCAATTAAGGCATGAATGGCGTCTTCAATATTTTGAGAAGCCCTGTAGATAGCGCTCTCAGTCGCAAAAGTGCGCGTGGCTTGTTCGGCTAATTTGTAACGAATGGCTCCGTATTTAGAAATTGGCCTTTCAAACTGAACGCGTTCATTGGCATATTGCACGGATTGCGTGATCGTTTGTTTGCTGGCGCCCATTGCCGCCCCGGCCAATTTAATACGGCCGATATTTAAAATGTTTACGGCTATTTTAAAACCGTTTTCTCTTTCCGATAATAAATTTTCTACAGGAACTTTACAGTCGTTAAAAAATACCTGGCGGGTTGAACTGCCTTTTATGCCCATTTTATGTTCTTCGGCATTCAGACTTATACCGCCAAAAGATTTTTCGACAATAAAGGCGGATAAATTCTTATCATCGTCAATTTTTGCGAATACGGTAAATACATCTGCAAAACCACCGTTTGTAATCCACATTTTTTGCCCGTTTAAAATATAATGCTTACCGTCTGCCGAAAGTCTGGCGTTTGTTTTACCGCTATTTGCATCCGAGCCGCTGGCCGGTTCAGTAAGACAATAACAGGCTTTCCATTCACCGGAAGCGAGTTTAGGTATATATTTTTTCTTCTGCGCCTCATTCCCGTAATACAGAATAGGCAAAGTACCGATACCCGTGTGTGCTGATAATGCGACGGCAACAGAGTGTCCTGTTCCGATAATTTCTGTGGTGAGCATCGAAGTAACAAAATCAAAACCCAGTCCTCCGAAATTTTCAGGAACAGAAATACCAAGTATGCCCAGTTCGCCTGCTTTGTTCAGGATTGAAACCATCAGGCCCTCTTCCTGGTTATCTATTTTATCAAGGCGCGGCGTCACTTCCTGGGAGATAAAATCTTCGCAGGTTTTTTTCATCATTAATTGTTCTTCCGTCCATTGTTCCGGAATAAAAATTTCCTCTGCCGATGTTTCCTTAATCAGGAATTCTCCGCCTTTTGTTTTACTGTTTGCCATAATGCCGGTATTTATAATTTTAACTTTTTAAAAGGCTGATCGCCCCTTCACTTAATAATTTTGAACCTAACGGAATACAATCCTCATTAAAAATAACTTTCGAGTCGTGCAGAAAATAACAGTTTTCTGAAATATCCCTGGCGCCTAAAAAATAAAACATAGACGGCACTTTTCTTGAATAAAAAGCGAAATCTTCCGAACCAAGAATCGCGTCAACGGGAATGATATTTTCTTTTCCGAAAACCGAAGTTAAAGTATCCGCCATATTGTTATGTACATTTTTGTCGTTTAATAAACTCGGGTAATTCAGGTTATACTCTATCGTAATTTTTGCGCCCGATGAAATCATGGTTCCTTCAATTATTTTTTCTATCCGTTCCAATATCTGATTAAATGTTACAAGGTCCAAGGCACGAACCGTTCCTTCTAAAGTTACTCTGTCGGCAATAACATTGGGAGCAACACCACCGTTTATTTGTGTGAAGGAAATAACGGTAGCCTCTGTAGGATTAATATATTTGGGCACAAGCGAAGAAATATTCTGAATTAACTGGCTGGAGATTAAAACAGCGTCTATTCCTAAATGCGGAGCTACCGAGGCATGTGCCATTTTCCCGGTAATTTCTATTTTAAAAAAATTGGCACAGGCTAAGGCTTGCCCAAGTTTGTAAGCTAATTTTCCCACAGGCAGAAGAGGATGTACATGCAAACCGAGGGCCGCCTTTACGTTGTCCAATTCTCCGCTTTCAACAATTCTTTGTCCGCCTGATTTTTTTTCGGGATCATCGTATACGCCTTCTTCCGATGGTTGAAATACAAATTTCACAGTCCCTTTAAAATCTTCCTCTTTAAGTAAAGCTGCCGCACCTAATAACATGGTGGTATGCAGATCATGTCCGCAGGCATGCATTAAAGGGATTTCCATTCCGTTAGAAATTCGCATTTTTTGCAGGCTTTTAAAAGAAAGATTATTTTCTTCAAGAATAGGTAGCGCGTCCATATCGGCTCTTAAAACTATGCAAGGGCCATTGCCTTTTTTTAAAGTGGCCACCACACCCGTTTTTGCAATATTTTTTTTATAGGGAATTTTAAGCTTGTCCAGTTCTTCGCAGATAAGCCCGGCGGTTTTAAATTCCTGATAACCGATTTCGGGATTGGCATGTATCCGTCGGCGAATTGAAACCAGTTTATCAAACAAATCTTTATTCATTTTTAATAAATTTACCGGAGTAATTCAAAAACACCGGCGGCACCATGGCCCGTGCCAATGCACATTGTAACTATTCCGTATTTTTTATTCTCTCTGCGCATTTCATTTAACAACTGAACTGACAATTTTGCCCCGCTGCAACCTAAGGGGTGACCAAGAGCAATGGCTCCTCCGTTTACGTTAACCCAATCCGGGTTTAACTCTAATTTCCTTATTACAGCGAGCGATTGCGATGCAAAGGCTTCGTTTAATTCGAAAAGATCGATATCTTTTATTTTCAATCCGGCTTGTTCTATTGCTTTTGGAATAGCTGCGATCGGGCCAATTCCCATGATGCGTGGAGGAACTCCGGCAACGGCATGCGACACCAAACGCGCAATAGGTTTCAGGTTCAATTCTTTTACCATTCTTTCACTCATCATAATAACAAAAGAAGCGCCGTCACTTGTTTGAGAAGAGTTTCCTGCTGTTACACTTCCGCCGTTTGCAAAAACCGGGTTTAGTTTTGATAATAATTCTACGGAAGTATCGGCTCGGGGGCCTTCGTCTGTATCTACTGTGTATTCGCGTGTTTTGCGTTTTTCTTTTTCATCGAGATAAGTCTCGTTTACTTTTACAGGGATAATCTCTTCTTTAAATTTTCCCGCTTTTACGGCTGCAATCGCTTTTTGATGCGAATTATAGGAAAATAAATCCTGGTCTTCTCTCGATACATTAAATTCTTTAGCCACCGCTTCTGCCGTTAAACCCATTCCCCAGTACCAGTCGGCATGCTCCTTGGCTACTTTAGGGTTCGGAACAATGCGCCATCCTCCCATGGGAATGAGGCTCATACTTTCCACTCCGCCTGCAATAATACAATCGGCCATGCCCGAATTTATTTTTGCACTCGCAATTGCGATTGTTTCCAACCCCGAAGCGCAATAGCGATTAACTGTCATGCCTGAAACTTTATCCGTATCCAAAGCTAAAAGCGAAATTAATCTACCCATGTTAAGTCCCTGTTCAGCCTCGGGCATTGCGTTACCAACAATAACATCATCAATTCTTTCTTTATCCAATTGCGGAACAGAAGCAACAAGGTGTTTTATTATTTCAGCAGCTAAGTCATCCGGACGGGTAAACCGGAATAATCCCCTGGGCGCTTTTCCTACTGCGCTTCTGAATCCGGCTATAATGTATGCATTCATGATATTTAGTATTGGATTTAATTGCGCAGGATTTTCCCACCGTTAATGATACTGTTAATTCTTTCCAGTGTTTTTCGCTCGGCACATAATTGTAAAAAAATTTCTCTTTCCAGGTCCAGTAAGTATTGTTCGGAAACAAGTGCAGGCTGAGATAAATTTCCGCCTGCCAGAACAAATCCTAATTTTTCTGAAATCAGTTGGTCGTGGTCGCTTATATAATTTCCGCTGCGCATAGCGTTTGCTCCTGCATACACCAAACCAAGAGCTTGATTGCCCAGTACACGAATATCATTGCGGGCAACAGGCTTTGTGTAGCCTGCTTGCGCCATTTGTAAACAAGCTGCTTTTGCTTCGCCCAATAAACGGTTACGCGAAACAACTACTTTATCAATACCGGTTCTCAGAATTCCTAAATCATAGGCTTCGTAGGCAGAGGTAGATACTTTTGCCTGTCCGATAGTCAGAAATTTATCGCGGAAAGTATTCAGTTCTATATCTCCTTCATGAAAAGAATCACTTAAACGTAAAGCAAATTCTTTTGTTCCTCCGCCTCCGGGGATAAGTCCGACGCCGAATTCAACCAGCCCGATATAGGTTTCGGCATGAGCCACCACTTTATCGGCATGCAAACAAATTTCACAGCCTCCCCCGAGTGCCAGTCCGTGAGGTGCTGCTACAACAGGTACGGATGAATAACGCAAACGCATGGTAGTTGCCTGGAAAGTTTTTACAGCCATATTCAGTTCGTCCCAATCCTGTTCAACAGCCATCATGTATATCAATCCCACATTGGCACCGGCCGAAAAATTAGCCCCTTCATTACTGATTACTAACCCGCAAAAATCTTTTTCTGCAAATTCTACTGCCTTAACAAGCCCGGATAAAATTTCTCCGCCAATGGTATTCATCTTGGTATGAAATTCGGCATTGATAATTCCGTCTCCAAGGTCAGTAACCGTTAGTCCGCTGTTTTTCCAGATTGTTTTTGTTGAACGAATAGCTTCGATTGAAATAAATTGTTCGGTGCCGGGAATTGTTTTATAAGTTTTGGCAGGTATATCGTAATAAGTTCGCAATCCTTTGTCCGCTTTATAGAAAGAAGTATTTGTTTGCAGCATTTCATATACCCATGGGGCAGGTTTATTACCTGATTGCTCCATTAAAGCAATCATTTCTTTGACTCCGATGGCATCCCAATATTCAAAAGGCCCGAGATCCCATCCGAAACCGGCTTTGAGAGCATCATCAATCCTGTATAATTCATCCGATATTTCGGGAATGCGATTGGAAACGTATTGAAATAAACCGATAAATGTGGCACGATAAAATTCTCCTGCTTTGTCCTTTCCCGAAATAAGAATTTTAACCCGTTCCTTTAAATTGTCTATGGGTTTGGTGAGCTCTAAGGTTGCAAATTTTACTTTTTGAGAAGGTTTATATTCTAAAGTTTTTAAATCAAGCGCGAGAATTTCTGATTTGCCTTCTTTTGTTTTTTCTTTTTTATAGAAACCTTGTTTTGACTTATCGCCAATCCATTTGTTATCCACCATTTTTTGAATATAAGAGGGGATGAGAAATAAATTATTCGCTTCGTCGTTCGGGCAATTTTTCTGTAAACCTTTTGCCACCATTACTAAAGTATCTAAGCCAACCACATCGCAGGTACGGAAAGTAGCCGATTTTGGCCGGCCTAAAACCGGTCCCGTCAGTTTGTCTACTTCTTCAACGGTAAGCCCCATTTTTTCTACGATATGCAGAAGGGACATAATGCTGTAAACTCCGACACGGTTGGCAATAAACGCGGGCGTATCTTTGCATAATACGGTTGTTTTTCCTAAATACTGTTCTCCGTAGTTTACTAAAAAATCAACCACTTCGGGTTTTGTGTATTTTGTTGGAATTATTTCTAATAGTTTTAAATAACGCGGAGGATTAAAAAAGTGTGTGCCGCAAAAATTCGCTTGAAAATCATCGCTGCGCCCCTCGGCCATTAAATTTATGGGGATACCGGAAGTGTTTGATGTGATGAGTGTACCCGCTTTTCTGTACTTTTCAACCTGTTCAAAAACTTTTTTCTTGATATCAAGATTTTCAATGACTACTTCAATTACCCAATCACAATCTGCGATTTTCGTCATGTCATCATCGAAATTTCCGGTTTTTATGCGGGTAGAAAATTGTTTCTTATAAATAGGAAAGGGAGTTGATTTTAAAGCAAATTGTAGGGCTTCTGCCGCAATCCGGTTTCTGACCGCCTTCGATTCTAAAGTAAGCCCTTTTATTTTTTCAACTTCGGTAATTTCTTTCGGGAGAATATCCAAAAGCAAAACTTCGCAACCGATATTTGCAAAGTGACAGGCAATACGGGAGCCCATTACCCCCGAACCCAGAACAGCTACTTTTTTTATCGTTCTTTTCATCCTTGTAATTTTATTATGCTTGATTCAGGCTTTAATTAATTTGTTTCTTTCTTCTGCCAATTCGGTAATTTCGTCAATGGTTTTAAAAAACTCTGTTACTTTTTCTTTTCCTAATTTTAATTCTACGATGTGGTTAAAATTCCTTACAATATTTTTAGCCTGATCTTTCTGAGCTTTCCCTTTGGCAGTTAATAGTAATTTAATCCGCCTTTTATCTACTTTATCAGGAATTCTTTGTATCAGTTTTTTTTCTTCAAGCGATTGAATAATGCGCGAAAGAGAAGTGCTTTCCATGCCTAATTGAGGCGCGATATCCGATGCGTAAGAACCGTCTTTACTGTCAATATTCAATAAAAAATGTGCCATAGCTATAGTTCCTCCATGCAGAAAGGCTTCTGCATTGTACATTCTACTGACTATCTGCCAGGCAGTTTTTAATTTAGAATCAACAGTTTCTGTTCGTTTTTTATTCATTAGTCAGTCGCCTTTTTAAATTATGCACGCATAGTTTATTAAATGGAGTGAATATAAATTTTATTGTAAGCTTCTTTATTGGCATTTAATATTACTTTTCTTTTCAACGACATTTTAGGCGTAAGTTCTCCGTTATCGATGGTCCACTCCTTCGGAAGAAGATGGATTCTTTTTAATTTTTCGTATTGCGCCAGTTCATTATTAGCATCTTCAACTTCCCTCCAAATGCGTTTAATAACTTCGGGATTCAAAATTATTTCTTCATTAGTGGTATATGCTATATTCCGTTTTGCACACCATTGTTTAATAAAAGCGAATGCGGGAACAATAAATGCCGAAGGAAATTTTTCATTTTCACCAATAACCATAACCTGTTCAATGAACCGGCTTTCTTTCAACTTGTTTTCTATGCTTTGCGGGGTTATGTACTTTCCGCCTGATGTTTTGAAAATTTCCTTTTTGCGGTCGGTTATTTTCAGAAAGCGGCCGTCTTCAAATACACCAATGTCGCCCGTATGGAACCAACCTTCGTTATCGATAACTTCTTTGGTTAATTCCGGCTGTTTGTAATAACCTAACATTACGTTCGGCCCTTTAACATACACTTCGCCGTCTTCTGCAATTTTTACTTTTACGTTGTGCAAAACCGGACCCACAGTACCGATCTTTATGTTGGTATCATCAAAATTATTTACGGCGATTACCGGCGATGTTTCTGTTAATCCGTAGCCTTCAAGTATTTTAATACGGGCCGC
>Ga0210400_10000475_pt1 | contig 44828 bp, 40 predicted proteins | sample IncBWH26MmetaG_FD_155456 | JGI IMG/M metagenome (GOLD analysis project Ga0210400, IMG submission 155456) | Forest soil microbial communities from Barre Woods Harvard Forest LTER site, Petersham, Massachusetts, United States - Inc-BW-H-26-M | ecosystem: Environmental > Terrestrial > Soil >... | reverse complement strand
CTCGAAGACCTCTTTGAGGCCCTCGTACGAGGCAGCCTTGGAGACGCCGAGCTCGTCAGCGAGCTTGTCGGACAGTTCACGGAGGGAGATGTTCTCGGCCTTGGCCATGTGTGCTCCTGTGAAGAAGGTTGAGAGGATGCTAGCAGCGGAATCGCGCATGGGAAGGCCTTCGCAATATTTTTTTTCGAGGCCTGCAGGCGCCAGGAAGGGCCCATGGATGCTGGGGATGCCGGGTTTCGGCAAATAAGGACGCGGCGCCCACGGCCGGCGGAGCAAGTCCCGGGCCAGCAGGGAAGCCTTGTCCCGCTTGGGTTTCTTGAAGATGGATGCACCACGGAGAGGGCAGAGATGTGGGGCGGGAGCGTCGAAGCGCGGCGTGGCTGGAGTGGCTCCACGGGCTTGATGTGGCTGGAAAATTTTTCGAGGCCGGATAGAAATTAATGGAGACTCCGCCTGCCGCCCGGCACTTGTTTCCAGGACTCGAACCCGCCGCTTCGCTGTGCCGGTCCCGCTCCCGACACCCCACTGGGCTGTCTCCGCGGTCCCACTCGGGGGTTCGAGTCCCCTCAGCCGCCAAAACCAAAAACGCCCCAAGGGTCTCTTTTTGGGGCGGCTGAGGGGACTCGAACCCCCGACACCCGGAATCACAATCCGGTACTCTAACCAACTGAGCTACAGCCGCCGTTGGACCGGTCAGTCTAGCGGGGATGAGGATCCGGGGCCAGCGGAAACCTCCGGTCGGCCCGGATCACCTAGAGTAGGAACGGTCCCGGCAGTGCCGGTTCTTTGATCTGCGAGGAGTCCCATGGATCGCCCTTCCCGCCCCGCCCTCAAACATGTGTTTGGGCTTTCCGCCTTCGCCGCCGCCTGCCTGGCGGGGGGCATGGCCCTCAGCTACCGCTGGGTGGCCAGCGCCCAGGAGCCGAAGGCCGTCTCCGTGGATGTGAAGAACGCCGACAGCCTGCCGCCCATCGCGCAGGTGGCGCAGGCGCTCAACCCGACCGTGGTGGCCATCACGAACACCAGCTTCGTGAAGCAGCGGATGGGGATGGATCCCTCCGGCGGCAACGACCCGTTCTTCAACTTCTTCTTCGCGCCCCGCCAGCGCGGACCCCAGGGCGGCCAGGAGGAGCGCGAGATCTCCAGCGGCTCCGGCGTGGTCATCAGCCCCGATGGCGAGATCCTCACGAACAACCATGTGATCGAAGGCGCCCAAGGCTCGGACGACAAGCCCCAGATCGAGGTGAAGCTCTCCGACGGCCGCACATTCAAAGGCCGCATCCTGGGCCGGGACAAAGAACTGGACATCGCCCTCGTGAAGATCGACGTGGACCACCTGCCCTTCGCCAAGCTGGGCGATTCGGACAAGGCCAAGGTGGGCGAGTGGGTAGTGGCCATCGGCAACCCGCTGGGCCTGGAGCACACGGTCACGCAGGGCATCATCAGCGCGAAGGGCCGCCGCCTCGACGCGGGCCTGGGCGCCTACCTCCAGACGGACGCCGCCATCAACCGCGGCAATTCCGGCGGCCCGCTGCTGAGCCTGCGAGGCGAAGTGCTGGGCATCAACACCCTCATCCGCGCGGACGGCCAGAACATCGGCTTCGCCGTGCCCATCAGTGAAGTGTCCCGCGTCCTCAAGTACCTGCGCTCGGGGCAGCCCGTGAGCCGCGGTTACCTGGGCATCCAGCTCACCCAGCTCTCCGGCGCCTTCCAGGACGCGCTGGGCGCCAAGGACGGCGTGGTGGTCAGCTCCGTGGAACGCGGCGCACCCGCGGACAAGGCGGGGCTCCAGCGGCTGGATGTCATCACGGGCGTGGACGGCCAGGCCGTCGCCAGCCCCGATGATCTCGTGAGCGCCATCGCCAGCCGCCGCTCCGGCGAGACGGTGAAGCTGGACATCCTTCGCGACGGCAAGAGCCGCACCGTGGCCGTGAAGCTGGGCGACCGCCGGGACATGTCGGCCCAGGGGAGCCAGGACCAGGGCGATGATTCCGGCCAGGGCTCCGCGCCGCAGAGCGGCCAGGGCCTGAACTTGGAGAAGAACTACGGCTTCCGTGTGGAGGATCTCAACCAGGCCAACCGCTACCAGTTCGGCATAGCCGAGAGCCTGCAGGGCGTGGTCGTCACCTCCGTGGCGCCCCGCTCCGATGCCGCCAACACGCTGGCTCCGGGCTGGGTGGTCACCTCCGTGGGCCGCGCGGCCGTGTCGGACACGGCCCAGTTCAACGAGCAGGTGAAGCGGGCCTCCGGCCGGGCGCTCCTGCTCTACATCCAGAGCCCCCGCGGGGACCAGAGGGTGACGGTGGCCATCCCGCCCCGCCGTTAAAGTCCACAGGATCGCAAGCCGAAGAGCCTCAGGGGATTCCCTGGGGCTCCCCTGTTTTGTGGGTAGACTGGGGACCCATTTCAGGAAGAAGCATGTCTGGCCAGCGCCTCCTCATCGTGGACAACGACCGCGCCTTCCTGAAGGAGCATCAGGCGGGCCTGGAGGCGGCTTTCGAGGTGGAAGTGGTCACGGCGCCCGATACCGCCATCCAGCGCCTGGAGAGCGGGGCCTTCGCCTGCACACTCATCTCCGTGGAGATCGCCGACAATCGCGGCTACGCGCTTTGCGCGTCCATCCGCCGCAGCGCCAAGCTGAGCACCCTGAAGGTGGCCCTCATCAGCGCCAAGGCCACAGATGACGAGTACAAGCGCCACCAGAGCCTCAAGGGGCGCGCCGACCTCTATCTGATGAAGCCCATCCCGCCCGTGAACCTGGTGGAGGCCCTGCGCCCCCTGGTGCCGCCCCGGGGCGTGGACCCCGACAATCCGCTGGGCGATCTGGCGGATGACGGCGACCTCAGCGGCGACCTGGGCGGCGATTGGCTGGGCGATCTCAAGTCGGACCTGGACCAGGAACTGTCCATGCCCTCGTCGCCTTCAACGACTGCGGCTCCCCACGCCGCCGGCACTGTGGCCATCTCGGCCGCCGAGATCCAGGCCGCCCTCGCGTCTGTGCCCATGCCTGCCGCGCCGTCAAAAGCCCCGGCCGCGAGCCATGTAACGGCACCTCCCGGGACCAAACCGGACCTGGCCGCGGGTCAGGTGGCCCATCTCAAAGAAGAGCTGGCCGCCAAGGACCAGAGGCTCCAGGAGACCGAGGAAGCCCTCGTCCAGCTCCAGCGCCAGCTCAACAGCGTGACCGTGAACCTCGACGAGCTGGAGCGCGGCAAGAAGGAATCCTCGGATCTCCAGGCCAAGCTGGCGGCGGCCCAAACGGCGCTCTTGAAGGCCGAGGAATCCGGCGATGCCGAGGCCCTGCGCCAGCAGCTCCGCGAGGCCATCACCGAGCGCCAGCAGCTCATCCAGCAGGCGGACACGCTCAACCAGCAGCTCTCCGAGAAGACCACGCGCACCATCGATCTCCTGCGCGAGCGGGACAAGCTCCAGAGCCAGGCCATCGAGGCGCCCGCCCTCCAGGCCCGGGCCGAGAGCGCCGAGGCCGAAGCCGCCCAGCTCAACGCGAGCCTGGAGCAGATGAGCGCCAAGCACCTCACGCTCGAAACCGCCCAGAGCAAGGTCCAGGAAGAGCTGGCACAGCACCGGGATCGCGCGGCGCAGTTGAAGGACGAGGTGACGGGGCTCGAAGCCACGGTCCGCGGCCAGGGCCGCCAGCTGGCCCAGATGCAAGACGCCCTCAGCGACGCCGAGACCCGCCTCAAGGCCGCGGAGGAGAAGGCCGCCAAAGCCACCGAGGCCCTCAAGACGGCGGAGGAGACGAACGCCGGGCTCGCAAAGGACATCGAGACCGCCATGCGCGACGCCAGGGAACTCCGGAAGGAGCTGGACGCGTCCAAGGCCCGCCACGACCAGGAGCGCATGGAGCTCATGAGCGGCCTCGACTCCAAGGAGGCCGAGCTGGGCCGCCACAAGGAGCAGCTGGCGGCCTCGCAGGAGACGGCCTCATCCCTGGAGAAGGAGAAGCAGGGGCTGAGCGGCCAGCTGGCGGATCACGGCGACCGGCTCAAGGCCCTGGCCAGCCTCATGGAGGAGTTGAGCGAGAAGCTCCGCCAGGGCAGCGGTCTCGCGAAGGGATGAGCCGGAGACCTGAGCCGTGAGCGGCGGGCTGCTCCTGAGTTGCGCCGCCCTGCTGCTGCTGGGCGCCTTCTTCGTTCTGGCCGAATTCGCCGCCGTGCGCGTGCGGGCCACCCAGCTGGAGGCGCTGAAGGGCCGCGACCCCCGTGCCCGCGCCGCCCTCGAAGTCCATCGCGACCTCTCCCGCCACCTCACGAGCATCCAGGTGGCCATCACCCTGCTCACCATCACCTTGGGCGCCGTGGGCGAGAACGCCTTCGTGAAGACCTTCCAGCGGCTGCTGGGCGGATTGCCCTGGCCCCACACCGGCTTCTTCATCGGGACCGCCTGCGGCCTGCTGCTGGTGACACTGCTCCAGGTGGTGCTCGCGGAACTGGTGCCCCGCGGCATCGCCATCCGCGGCTCTCTCGCCTGGTCCTTGCGCACGGCCCGACCGCTCCTGTTCTGGTCCCGGGCCATCCGGCCCCTGACGGCCTTCCTCCAGATGCTGAGTGGCACGGTGGAACGCCTCCTGGGCGCGCCGGCGGAGGCCCACGGCGAGCGCGCGCCTTCCGAAGAGGAGTTGAAGCACATCCTCTTCCGCAGCCGCGCGGAGGGCACGCTGGACCTCGCGCGGCAGGAGCTCATCGAGAACCTGTTCCAGTTCTCCAAGCGCACTGTGCGCGAGGTCATGGTGCCCCGCGTGCAGGTGACCTACCTGGACCTGCGCCAGGATCTCGAAGCCAACCTGGGCCGCGCGCGGGAGACGCCCCACACACGCCTGCCCCTGGTGGATGGCGACCTCGACCGCGTCATCGGCGTGGTGCACCTCAAGGACCTGCTCTGGTCCCTGCACGAGCAGGGCTCCGCCGTGGACCTGCGCGCGCTGGCCCGGCCCGCCTTCTTCGCGCCGGAGACCCAGTTGCTCGAATCGCTGCTGCTTGAATTCCAGCAGCGCAAGCAGCACCTCGCCCTCGTGGTGGACGAGCACGGCGGCGTGGACGGCCTCGTCACGCTGGAGGATGTCCTCGAGGAGCTGGTGGGCGAGATCCAGGATGAATTCGACCGGGAGGCCATCGAGCTCAGCCCCAGGCGGGGCGGGGCCTGGCTGGCGGTGGGCACCGTCACACTGGAACAGCTGGAGGACCATCTGGGCCTGAAGCTGGAAGGCGAAGAAGGCTCCGTGTCGCTGGGCGGCTATTTCCAGGAGCAGCTGGGCCGCGTGCTCCGTGTGGGCGACGAGCTGCGGCTGCAGGGCTGGCACATCCGCGTCCTCGCCATGCGGGGCCTGGCCCCCGCGCGATTCCTCCTGAAGCCCCTGAAGAACCATGATGGCGCTTGACGGCTTTATCCTGGCCGCGGGCCTCGGCACGCGCATGGAGCCGTTGTCGGCGGCCCTGCCCAAACCCGCGTGGACGGTCGCAGGCCGCAGCCTCCTCCAGTGGGGCGCGGAGGCCTTCCGCGCCGAAGGCGTCACGGGACTGGCCTGCAATGCGCATCTCCATCCGGATCGCATCCACGACATCGCGGCAGGCATCGAAGTCTTCGAGGAGCCCACGCTGCTGGGTTCCGCAGGGGGCCTGCTGCACGCGCGGGATCGCGTGGGCGGCGCACTGCTCACCTGGAACGCCGACAGCCTAGCCGCGCGCGTGCCCTTTGGTGCGCTGAGGACGGCCCATCTCGCCTCCGGCACCGATCTCACCTGGCTCCTCATCCCCCATCCCGGCGGGCCCTGGACGAAGGTGTGGCTGGACGGCGAAGGCCGCGTGCTGCGAGGTGATGAGACAGGAGAGGGCCCCTACCTCTTCACGGGCGCGGCCTGCTGGTCGCCCTTCGCCCTCGACCTGCTGCCAGAAGGTGCGAGCGAGGTTCGCGAGCTCCTGCCCCGCCTGCGCCACCATCGTGGCTTCGTCACGGAGGCCTTCCCCTGGCACGAAGTGGGCACACCAGACGCCCTCATCGCGGCCGCATCGGAACTGGCCCCCGAGCAGGAGGGCCGCCTCGCCGGGTGCTACCTCCATCCCTCATCCGCTCCCGGTCCAGGCGCCGAGTCACGCCTCCGCCGTTGCATCCTCGGCCCCCATGCCACGCCCCATCCCGCGATGCACGACCAGGACGCGTTCTGGTTCGGCGAGAACGGAAATCAAGTGAGGCTCGGCCTCATCGGGGCCCGGTAGCCTGTAGCCATGGATCCCCGTCTCCAGCGGGCCCTCGATCGGTGGGGCCTCCATTCGCCGAAACCCCTCGCGGGCGATGTGGGCGCGCGTTGCTACTACCGCGTGGCCCACCCGCGCCTGGGCACGGCCATCGTGGCCCTGCATCCCGAAGGCGATGAATCCTACTTCGAGTTCCGCGCCCTGCAGGCCTACCTGGCGCCGCTGGTGGCCGTGCCCACCATCCTCAAGGCCGAGGATGAAGACCGCTGCCTGCTGCTGGAGGATCTCGGCGACACGACGCTGGAACAGCGCCTCATGGAACATCCGGAGGAGGAGAAGCTCTGGGCCCAGCGCTGTGGCTTCCTCCTCGCCACCTGGCTGGGGCCGCTCACGGTGGGGTCGCCGCCGGGGGCCTTCTTCATGCAGCGCAGCTTCGACCAGACGAAATTCGCCTTCGAGTGGGCCTACTGTCGCGAGCATTTCTTCGGCGGCTTCCTCGCCAAGGAGCCGCCCCGCTGGCTGGACCGCATGATGGACGAGATCCACGCCAGCCTGGAGACGCGCGCGGCCTTCTTCGTCCACCGCGACTTCCACGTGCGCAACCTGATGGTCCATGGCGACCGGCTCGTGGTGCTGGATTTCCAGGACGCCCGGCGCGGCGCTGCCACCTACGATCTCGCGAGCCTGCGCTACGACGGCTACTGGGACTGGAGCGTGGAAGCCGGGCACCTGCTCCTGGACGCCGTGCGCGAGGAGCTGGGCTGGGACGACACGAGCCTGGAAGAGGAGCTGACACTCTCCGCGGTGCAGCGGAACCTGAAGGCCCTCGGCACCTTCGGCGCGCAGCTCGTCCTGAAGCGCAAGGCCAGCTTCGCGCCGTCCCTCCTGCGCACCCTCGCACACCTGCGGGGCCACTTCGAGCGCCTGGCCATGGGCGAGGGCGTCCTCTGGGCCGAGAACGCCACGCGCATCGCGGAAGCGCGGCTCAGCGAGCTGAATGGAGATGATCCGGCAGGAAGTCTGGGCTAGCTCACTTCGGATGCCACTCGATATCCGGCATCCCGCTCACGGCGTTCTCGGCGCGGGCCAGAGCGAAGAGCCAGTCGCTGAGGCGGTTTAGGTAGATGATCACAGCTCCGTCCACAGGCGCTTCGGCGCTCAAGCTCACCACCTCGCGCTCGGCGCGGCGGCAGACGGTGCGGGCCAGGTGGGCGTGGGCCGAACCCGCGCTGCCGCCGGGCAGGACGAAGGCTGTCATGGGCGGTGCCAGGGCCGTGAGACGGTCGATGTCCCCTTCCATGTCCGCGATCGTCCAGGTGGGCGTCGTCATCTTCGCGCCCAGCAGATCCTTCTTCTCTTCCGGCGTGGCAAGAATGGCCCCCAGCACGAAAAGGTCGTGCTGCACCCGCTGGAGCGTCTCCGCGTCCGCCACCTTCGCGTGCAGCCGCAGCAGCCCCACGACGCTGTTCAGCTCGTCCAGCGTGCCGTAGGCCCGAAGGCGCGGATGGTCCTTGCCCACCCGGTCCCCGCCGAAGAGTCCCGTGGAGCCCTTGTCTCCACCGCGCGTGTAAAGTTTCACTTCGACCTCCTCACCGCGTCCGGTGCTTGAAGTGGTCCCACACGAACCACGCCACGCCCGCCAGGATGGCCGCCACGATCACGGTGTCGAAGCGGTGGAACCACACGCCCAGCGTGTCCCACTTCTGCCCCAGCTTGTAGCCCAGATAGGCGAGGCCCAGGCACCAAGGCAGGCTGCCCAGGAAGGTGTAGAGGTGGAATTTCGTGCGGTCCATCTCCGCCACGCCCGCGGGCAAGGCAATGAAGGTACGCACCACCGGCAGCAGGCGGCCGATGAGGATGGCCTCAGGCCCGAAGCGGGTGAAGAAGCGGTGCGCGGAATCCAGGTGGCCCTCGTGCAGCCAGATGTAGCGGCCGAATTTCTTCACCGCTGGTTGACCTCCCCAACGGCCCAGCTCGTAGGCGGGGATGGATCCCATGTTGCAGCCCAGCGCGCCGAACACGCCCGCGATCCAGATCTGCGCCACCGGGTTGCCCGCGCCGAGGCCGTGCAGATCCAGCTTGCCCTGGAAGGCCAGGAATCCCGCGAAGGGCATGATGACCTCGCTGGGCAAGGGGATGCAGGCGCTCTCGATGGCCATGAGCAGCATCACCCCGTAAGGGCCCGCGGCCGCCATCACGGCCGTCATCCAGGCCACCACCGGAACCATCAGGGCATGCAGCATCTCTCCAGACTAAGGCCTCAAGCCTCTAGACTGAAGACATGGCCGAAGACCTCGTCAGGAACCGCAAAGCCCTGCACAACTACCACATCCTGGACACCTGGGAGGCGGGGCTCGTGCTGCTGGGCACGGAGGTGAAGGCGCTGCGCACAGGCAAGGGCCAGTTGCAGGACGCCTATGTGGACCTGGTGGAAGGCGAGCTGTGGTTGAAGCAGGCCCACATCAGCCCCTACGAGCAGGGCGGCTATGTGAACCATGAGCCCTTGCGCCCCCGCAAGCTGCTCATGTCGAAGGCCGAGATCCGCAAGATCGCCGCGAAGGTGGATCGCAAGGGCTACACCCTCGTGCCGCTGGCCATCTACCTGAGCGACAAGGGCAAGGTGAAGCTCAAGCTCGCCTTGGCCGAAGGCAAGAAGGCCCCCGACAAGAAGGAAGCGCTCAAGGAGCGCGAAGCCAGCCGCGAAATGGATCGCATCCGGAAAGGCGCTCGGGAATAACCGCTCCCCGCGAAGGCCGCGAAGGAAAACGAAGAACCGCCAAAAACAATTCGTTCATCGTGGATTTGCGGGAAAGCGAAACGAGGTGGCCCCGCCTTCTTGCGGTCTGTCTCACTTGGGGGCCACCAATGCCTGGACGCAGAGGGCGCGGAGCGAGCGCGAAGGCCGCGGAGCCGCACCTTTGAACGGCCAGCGGGGGCTTTGTGGTTGAGGGCGCGAGGCGCGGAGGCTTTTGAGGGCCTCCCTTCCTCGCGCCCTCAACCTGCCGCGCAGCGGCAAGCCCGCCCGTGGCGGGCGGCCCCCGTATCGAACTGCGTGGCCCCCTCCGCACACTCTGCGAACCTTCGCGCCCTCTGCGACCAGCTTTTCACGCCCGGCGAATCCGCGATGAGCGCAAATCATTCGCGTGGCTTCGCGTTAGCCTTCGTGGCCCTTCGCGTGAGGTTTTGCTACTTCCGCAGCTTCCACACATCCATGAAGATCACGACGGCCATGAGGCTGGCGATGAGGAGGAAGCCGCCCGTGAAGAGCTTCTCCTTGAATTCCATCGTGAGCTCGCGCCCCCTGAACCGTTCGTAGGCCAGCACCGCCATGTGGCCGCCATCCAGCATGGGGATGGGCAGCAGGTTGAAGATGGCCAGCTCCAGGCTGATGAGCGCCATCATGGAGAGGAAGGTGGCCCACCCGATCTTCGCGGCCTGGGCGCTGATGCGCATGATGCCGATGGGCCCCGCCACATCCGCCGCATGGGCCTTGAAGGTGACGAGCTGGCCCAGGAATCCGAAGACATTCTTCGTCATGCCCGCCATCGTCCCCACGCTGAAGCGCGCGCCGGCCCAGAGGTCGCCTGCCTGGAGGGGCCGCTTCTGCACTTCGAATTCCGCGGGAATGGGCGCGAGGCCGATCTTGCCCTTGCCGCCTTCGGCCTTCGGCGTGACCGTGAGCTCCAGCACCTTGCCATCCCGCGCCACTTCCACGGGAACGGCTTGGCCCGCGTGGGATTGGATGAAGGCCACCGCCTCTTCCCAGGTGCCGGAAGGGAAAGCGACGGAGCCGATGCGCTTCAGTTCATCGCCCGGCCTCAGGCCCGCGGCCTCGGCGGGCTGGTTCTTGAGCACCTGGTCCACGATCATGGCGGACCCGGCCTTGGCCTCGGCCTTCACCACCCGCGCGCTGTCCACGCCGATGGCCCACAGCAGCACGAAGGCCACGATGAGGTTGGCGATGATGCCGCCGCCGTAGAAGAGTTGCCGCTTCCACACGGGCTGCTTGAGGAAGCCGTGGGGATCCTCCGCGCCGGGCTCCTCGGGATTGAAGCCCGCCAGTTTCACATAGCCGCCCAGCGGCAGCAGCGAGAGCCGCACATCCGTCTCGCGCCACTTGAAGCCCACGAGCCGCGCGCCGAAACCCAGGGAGAAGACCTCAACCGGCATGCCCATGCGCTTGGCCACGAGGAAGTGGCCCAGTTCGTGGAGGAAGATGAGGCCGCCCAGCATGAGCGCCGGGGGCCAGATCGCCGAAAGGAATCCGAAGGACAACAGAGCGATGGGGAAGTGGGGCAAGGCTGGCCTTTCAGGCGGTGTGTCGCGCCGCCCAGGTTTCCGCGAAGGCGCGGGCGCGGCGGTCCGCGTCCAGCACCTGGGGAAGGTCCAGCATGGGTTCGCTTTCAACCGCGTTCAAGGTCTCGCGGACGAGAGCCTGGATGTCCCAGAAGCCCAGCCGCCCTTCCAGGAAAAACGCGACGGCCACTTCGTTGGCCGCGTTGAGAACGGCAGGCGCCGTGCCCCCGGCACGGAGCGCGTCGAAGGCCAGGCCCAGGAGGGGGAAGCGCGTGAGATCGGGCGCCTCGAAAGTCCAGCTCCGCGCCTGGTCCCAGCCGTAGGCGGGCACAGGCCCCGGCACCTTGTCCGGGTAGAGCAGGCAGTACTGGATGGGCAGCTTCATATCGTTGGCGCAGACCTGGAGCTGGTAGGTGCCGTCGGCGAAACCCACCATGGCGTGGACCTGGCTCTGCGGATGCACCGTCACAGCGATCTTCTCCGGCGGCAGGCCGAAGAGGACGGCGGCCTCGATGACTTCCAGCCCTTTGTTCATGAGCGTGGCGCTGTCGATGGTGATCTTCGGGCCCATCTTCCAGGTGGGATGGTTGAGGGCTTCTTCGCGCGTGGCGGCGCGGATCTTCTCCAGCGGCCAGTCGCGAAAGGGGCCGCCGCTGGCTGTGAGGCGCAGTTCGGCGATGTCGCCCGGCACGCGGTCCGCGAGGAGCTGGTGCAGCGCCGCATGCTCGCTGTCCACGGGCAGCAGCTCGCCGCCGCCCTCCTCCAGCGCGCGCCGCATGAGGGCGCCGCCCACCACGAGCGATTCCTTGTTGGCCACACAGACGCGCCGCCCCGCCCGCAACGCGGCCTCGGTGGAAGGCAACCCCGCCGCGCCAACCACGGAGGCGAGGACGGTGTCGGCTTCCGCATGGAGCGCGCAGGCCATCAGGCCTTCGGCGCCAAAGACGATCTCAGGCGCGAATGAGAGCTGGCCCTTCAGCCACTTCGCGTCCTCTCCGGTCGCCACGCTCACGAGCTCCGGATGGAAGGCCTCGCACTGCTCGCGCAACCGGTCCCGGTTGCGGCCCGCAGCCAGCGCGGTGACGGCGAGTCTCTCAGGATGAGCCTTCACCACCTCCAGCGCCGAACAGCCGATGCTGCCGGTGCTCCCCAGGATCGCGACCTTCCGCATCAATTGAAGCCGAACTGGAAGTAGGCGTAAGCCCACAGCACGGGGGCTGCGAAGAGCAGGCTGTCCACGCGGTCGAGGAGACCGCCATGGCCCGGGATGGAGACGCCGCCCGCGTTGGAATCCTTCACGCCCGCGCTGCGCTTCCAGGTGCTTTCCACGAGATCGCCCAGCTGGCCCGCGATGCCCATGAGGAGCGACAGCGCCACCGCGTCAACCCAGGTCCACTGGGGGCAGGCCCAGAGCTTGATGATGACGCCGCCCAGGAGGTTGCCCAGCAGGTTGCCCGCGGCGCCCTCCCAGCTCTTCTTGGGGCTCACCTTGGGCGCGAGGCGGTGCTTGCCGAAGGCGCTGCCGATGAAATACGCGGCCGTGTCGCCCAGCCAGGTGATGAGGTAGAGGGCCAGGATGAAACGGCTACCGGTCCTGGGCAGCGTGCCCTGGAGCATGAAGAGCTTCAGCTGGAAACCCAGACCCAGGCCCATGAGCAGCGCGCCCATCCAGGCGATGGACTGGCTGGGCAGCGCCTCCTCCAGCTTCTTGTCGAAGAAGAGCGCGCTGAAGTGGATGAGGAAGAAACCCCCGCCAAACACCAGCCACAGCGGCAGCGGATCCTCGATGCCGTTCTGTAGGTAGAAGTGCGCCAGCACGCCCCAGGCCACCAGCAGCGCCGGACCCATCTGCGGATTGAAGCCCCGCGCCCGCGCGATGAGCACCATCTCGCGCACGCCCGCGAAGATGCTCGCGGCCATGAGGAGCCCGTAAGCCGGAGCGCCCCAGGAGGCGTCGCCCCCGAACCAGAGGAGGCTCAGGAAGAGCGCCGCGAAGACGAGCGCTGTGCTCACGCGCGTGATGAGGTTGCGCCGGTCGAAACCCGGTTTGGCGCCGGTCTTGGCGTCTGCCGGTTCGGGCGGCTGCGTTTTCGGGGCGATGGTCTGCTTGGCCATGGAAGCCATTTTGGCCTACAAACCGCCGAAGCGTCGCTCCCTGGACCCGAAGATCTCCAGCGCCTCCCGCAACTGGGCCGGGCCGAAATCGGGCCAGAGCGTGTCTGTGAGGTGCAGCTCCGCGTAAGCCGCCTGCCAGAGGAGGAAGTTGGAGATGCGGTGCTCGCCGCTGGTGCGGATGAGGAGGTCCACATCCGGCACGCCCGCCGTCCAGAGCCGCTGGGCAAGCGCCGCCTCATCCACTTGGTCGGCCCGGAGGCCGTCTGCCACGCAGCGGGCGGCGGCTTGGGCGATTTCGAGCCGGGAGCCGTAGTTCACCGCCAGATGGAAGGTCATGCCCGTGCCCTGGGCCGTCTTCTCCTCCAGCCACCGCAGGTCGGACACCACGCCGGAAGGCAGGCCATCCGTGCTGCCTAGGTGGTGGAACCGTGTGCTCTTGGCCAGGAGCTTGGGCACGAACATGCGCAAGTACATGCGCAGGAGGGCCATGAGGGCTGTCACTTCGAAGGCAGGGCGCTTCCAGTTCTCCGTGGAGAAGGCGTAGAGGCTCAGGTGGCTCACGCCCAGGTCCGAGGCCTCATCCAGGATGGCCTCCACGGCCCGGACCCCCGCCTTGTGCCCCTTGATGCGCGCCAGCCCACGCTGCGTCGCCCATCGGCCGTTGCCGTCCATAATGATGGCGACATGGGTCGGAATGCTCATCGTGAAGACACCATTAGGTTTGACATCTCCCACCCTAGCGGGAGGTCTCGCGTAAGGCCGCAGATCGTGCCGAAGAAAATTATCGCGACATGGGTAGGAGCATTCATCGTAATGCCATAATTAGTGGAATCATTACCGTTGATACAGTGGAGCTAGGTTGGAACCGCGCTTCCACGGCCGGAGACGGAATTTGATCCTAGCAGGCGACCTGCCGTTGAGACGGTAAGCGACATCCCTGTTTTTTCCCCGTGCTAGCCTGACTCCTCCGCCGCCGCCATGGTCCAATTCAACACCCGAGCCAACGAAATCCTGCTGAAGCTGGTCTATTACGGGCCGGGGCTGTCGGGCAAGACCACGAATCTGCACCAGCTGCACGCCCTCTGCGGCGAGACGCAGCGCGGCGAGATGTTCAGCGTGAACACGCAAGAGGACCGCACCCTCTTCTTCGACCTGCTGCCCATCAACCTCGGCTACATCTACGGCAACGCCATCCATCTCCAGGTCTACACCGTGCCGGGCCAGATCCAATACGACGCCAGCCGGCGCGTGGTGCTGGGCGGGGCGGACGGCGTCGTCTTCGTGGCGGATTCGGCCGAGGCGAAGATGCAGGACAATGTGGATTCGCTGAGCAACCTCTACCACAACCTCAACGCGAACCGCCTGAACATCAAGCAGATCCCCCTCGTGCTCCAGTTCAACAAGCGGGATCTGCCGGACGCCCTGGCCGTGGGCGTCATGAACCGCCGCCTCAACTTCCGCAACGCGCCCTTCTTCGAGGCCATCGCCGCCCAGGGCATTGGCGTGGCGGAGACCTTCCGCGCGATCACGCGGGAGACGGTGGAGTACACCTTCAAGAAGTTCAACCTCGACAAGAAGGTGAAGGACTTCGACGCCATGCTGGGCCTCATCGACAGCAACCTCAGCGAGGCGCTCCACGATGTGGGCACGGCGCCCGCGCCCAGCGCCGTTCCGGAGCCGCCGGCCTCGGTGATCCTCCGCCACAGCGGCGTGACCATCGAGGACCTCCATCCGGAGAAGCACGCGGAGTCCCAGGACCTGCTGGAGGACGCGCTCAAATCCAGCATGGAGACGGCTCGGCTCTACTCCGAGCTGCGGGCCGCCAAGGAGGCGCTGGAGCAGCGGAACCAGGACCTGGGCCAGCTCTACGCGCAGTTGGAGCGGAGCCACCAGGAAAACCAGAAGACGCGCCGCTACTTGGAGAGCCTCGTCCAGAACCTGGGCGACGGGCTCGCCTCCTTCGGCGCCGATGGCCGCGTCCTCACCTGGAACGGCGCGGCCGAGCGCATCTTCGGCTACGGCCGCGGCGAAGCCGTCGGCCAGCCCTTCACGCGCCTCCTGCCCGTGGAGGATCGCAGCGCGATCCCGGGGCTGCTGACACGGGTGGGCACGGGCGAGGTTGTGCGCATCCCCGCAGGCCGGGCCCTGCGCCGTGACGGGCAGGTCTTCGCCGCGGACCTCACCTACGCCCCCGTGCGCGGCGCGGAGGACCGCGTGATCGCCGTGTCCGCGCTCGTGAAGGATCTGTCGGCGCTTTTGCCCGCGCCCGAGGCCCCTGCCCTCATCGGGCGCAGGATCCTCATCGTGGAGGACGAGCCCACCCTCCGCAGCCTCTTCACGGAGGCCGCGCTGGCCTTGGGGCACGCCCCCACGGGCGCCGCCGCGGGAAAAGAGGCCATCCAGCTCCTGGAGAAGGGCGCCTACGACCTGGTGGTGTCGGATATCCGCATGCCAGGGCTTTCGGGCATCGATCTCTACGCCTGGATCCAGACCCACCGCGCCGACCTGGCGCACCGGGTCCTCTTCACCACGGGCGACGCCTATGACGGGCCCACCCAGGCATTCCTCGAGAAACACCAGCTGCCGTGCCTGCCCAAGCCCTTCGACCTGAAGCAGTTCCAGACCAAGCTGGAGGAGCTGCTGGCGATCTGAAGGGAGCCTCCGTAGGGCCCTATGGCATGATGGGGCCTTTCCCTCTGGAGGACCTATGCAGCGCGCCTGGATCGTGGCGGCTCTTGCCGCAGGCACCACCCTCTTCGCCCAGACTCCCCCACCGGCTCCCGCTCCCGCGGATGCGGCGCCGTCCATCGAGAAGCTGGGGCCCCAGGGCCGCGAGATGTGGCTCGTCCCCGTGGAGGCCCCCGGCTTCGACAAGCTGAAGCCCACCCAGCGCAAGTTCGCCTACTACCTCTACCGCGCCGCCTTGGCGGGCGATGAGATCGCCTACCTCCAGAACCACCCCAAGGCCCTCGACATCAAGAACCTTATGGAAGGCGTGTGGTCGAAGAAGGACGCGCTGGACGAGAGCACCCGCGGCGCCGTGGGCGACTACCTCAAGCTCGTGTGGGCCAACCACGGCAACTACAGCCACACCCACGCCACGAAATTCGTGCCCGCGGGCCTTACCTACGACCAGCTCAAGAAGGCCGTGCAGGCCGCCACGAAGAAGGGCGCCAAGTTCCCCTTCAAGGGCGGCGCGATCGCCGAGCTGGCCAAGCTCAAGCCTTTCATCTTCGACGCGGCCGTGGATCCCATCCAGGTGAACCAGGTGCCGGGCCAGGACCCCATCGCCACCTCCGCCAACGGCCTCTACGACAAGGGGCTCACGGCCAAGGACATCGAGACCCTGCCCCAGGCCCAGCGCGAGCAGCTGAATGTCCGCTTCGCGAAGAAGGGCAGGAAGGCAGCCGCACAGGTCTTCAAGGTGGGCGGCGTCTACGGCCCCCAGCTGGACACGGTCGTTTACTGGCTGGAGAAGGCCCTCCCCTATGTGGAGAACCAGGTCGGCAAGACCACGCTGCCCGATGGCACCACCAAGACCCGTTTCGAGGCCAATCCCGACCAGAAGGAAGCTCTTGAAGACCTCATCGCGTTCTTCAAGACCGGCGACGAGGCCACCTTCAAGAAGCACAGCATCGCCTGGCTGAAGACGCGCAGCACCATCGACTACCTCAACGGCTTCTACGAGGTCTACAAGGACCCCCGCTCCGTCATCGGCGCCTACGAGGCCAATGTGAGCTACCAGGCCGACTCCGCCGTCATCGACAAGCTGAGCCAGTCCGCCGCCTACTTCGAGACGAAGATGCCCTGGGACGCCAAGTGGCAGCGCGCGCAGATCACGCCGCCCGTGGCCAGCGTCGTCAATGTGCTCATGGAGACGGGCGACGCGGGCCCCATGAGCCCCGCCGCCTACAACCTCCCCAACTACGCGGACATCCGCAAGCAATACGGCAGCAAGAATGTGGTGCTGCTGAATGTGGAGGGCGCCTCCCTCGCCGCCACCCGCGAGGCTTCCATCAAGGCCTCCTACCGTTCCGAGGACCAGGACCTCATCCGCAAGGAGGGCGGCCTCACCCGCCAGTGGGTGGTCTACATGCACGAGGTCATCGGCCACGGCTCCGGCCAGCCGGACGCCTCGCTGAACGGCGTGGACCCCTCCGTTAAGATCGGCCCCACCTTCTCCGCGCTGGAGGAATGCCGCGCCGACTGCGTGGCCCTCTACCAGTTCCCCGATCCCAAGCTGGAGGAGATCGGCGGCGTGGCCGCGGCGGACCACGCGGACGCCTACAAGGCCATGCTGCTCCAGTACCTCACGGGCCAGCTCATGGCCAACGGCCTGGTGGAAGGCGAGACCATCCATGAGGCTCATCTCCGCGGCCGCCAGCTCGTCCTCAACTACCTCCTGGAGAACCAGAAGGGCGTGCAGGTGGACACGGTGGACGGCCACGCCTTCGTGGAGATCACCGATGCCGCCAAGGCGCGCGAAGGCGTGGGCGAAGTGCTGAACAAGCTCCAGACCCTCAAGGCCATGGGCGACCAAGCCGGCGCCGAAGCCTTCTTCGGCCAGTACGGGACGAAGGTGAACAAAGCCTGGCACGACGACGCCAAGGCCCGCCTGGAAGCCATGAACCTGCCCAAGGAGAAGGCCTTCGTCTTCCCCAAGCTGGTGCCCGTGATGGAGGACATGAACGGCCGCCAGATCCTCAAGGATGTGAAGGTCGAGACCGGCGAATCCTTCGAGGACCAGATGCTCCGCGTCGAAACCTGGGGCAAGAGCCGCGAGATGGATCCGACGGCGGCGACCAAGAAGAATTGAAACCGCGAATTCCGCGAATTGACACGAAAGGGCCCCTCACGGGGCCCTTTTCTTCGCGGACATTCGCGTCATTCGCGGTTCCTATTCCTCTCCCTTGCGCTGTTTCCCTTCCGGGTCGAACTGGTAGCCGACCGAGCGGATGGTGTGGATCCAGCGGGGGTGATGGGCGTCCTCTTCCATGCTGCGGCGGAGGCGGACGATGAAGTTGTCCACAGTGCGGGTGGTGGGGTAGGAATCCTCCCCCCAGACCTTGTCCAGGATCTCCTGGCGGCTCACCACCTGGCCGGCCTTCTCCATGAGGAGCTTGAGGATCATGCACTCCTTTACGCCCAACTGGAACGCACCCACGGGGCCTTCGCCGCAGAAGTTGTCGAAGTCCACCCAGTGGGGACCGAAGGCCTGGCGGCTGCCCAGGGTGCGGTTCTTGTACCAGGCCTCGCGGCGCAGGATGGCCCGCACGCGGGTGAGCAGCTCGCGCACCTGGAAGGGCTTGCCCAGGTAGTCGTCGCCGCCCGTCTCGAAACCGTGGACCCGGTCGTCCTCCGTGTTCTTGGCCGTGAGGAAGAGGATGGGCGTGAAGTTCTTGGCGTCCCGAACGCGCTCGCAGACGCTGAAGCCGTCCATGCCCGGCAGCATCACATCCAGGAGCACCAGATCGAAAGACTCCGCCAGGATGCGCTTGAGGGCCTCATCGCCCCGAGGGATCCAGGTGCAGGTCAGCCCCTCCATCTCCAGGTTGAGCTTGATGCCCTCGGCCAGACTCAATTCGTCCTCGACCAACAGGATGTGGGGCTGGGACATGGACACTCCAGGGGCGTTTCGCAGGATTCTACTAGAATTGACCTCCGAGACCCCATGGCCAATCCAGCCGTCCCCTTCCTGAGCGTCACCATCCCCATCTACAACGAGCAGGAGAACATCCCCGCCCTCTGGGCGCGGCTCTACGCCGTGCTAAAGGCCTACGACGCCCGGGGCTGGGAGGTGATCTTCACGGATGACGGCTCCCGGGACGCCAGTCTCAAGCTGCTCGTGGACCTGTCCAAGACCGAGCCCCGCATCCGGGTGGTGGAGTTCAACCGGAACTACGGCCAGCACGCCGCCGTCTTCGGGGCCCTGGCCGAGGCGAGAGGCGAGGTCATCGTGACGCTGGACGCCGACCTCCAGAACCCGCCGGAGGAGATCCCCAAGCTCGTAGCCAAAATCGAAGAGGGCTTCGATGTGGTGGGCGGCTGGCGCCAGGGGCGCGAGGACAACGACTCCATCTTCCGCCGGCTGCCCAGTCTGGCGGTCAACGCCATCACCCGCAGGACCACGGGCGTGAAACTCCACGACTACGGATGCATGCTGCGGGCCTACCGGCGCGAAATCGTTGACGCCATGCTGCTCTGCAAGGAGCGCAGCTCCTTCATCCCCGCCCTGGCCAACTCCTTCGCCAAGCGCATCGCGGAAGTGCCCGTGGCCCACGCCGAGCGCGCCGCCGGCGATAGCAAGTACGGGCTCTGGAAGCTGGTGAACCTCCAGTTCGACCTGCTCACGAGCTTCAGCCTCCTGCCGCTGCAGATGCTGAGCGTCTTCGGCGTGGTTGTCAGCGGCATCAGCCTCGCGTTCTCGCTGGGCCTGTTGATCTACCGCTTCCTCCATCCGGAAGGCACCGTGAACGGCGTGTTCACCCTCTTCGCCATCCTCTTCTTCTTCGTGGGCTGCATGTTCCTGGCGCTCGGACTGCTGGGCGAGTACATCGGCCGCATCTACACCGAGGTGCGGGACAGGCCGCGGTACATGATCAAGAAGGTGCATGGGGGTGGCGAGGGGTGAGGTGGTGAGGCCTGAAGGCAAGAGGATCATCCTGCCTTCAGACCTCGCCCCTCACCACCTCACCCCCTCAGTAATTCCCCTCGTCCTTCGCGGGCGGGTAGTCCTTCCCGAACTTGTTCTTCTCGGTATCGGCTGCGCCGATACGCGAGACCTCCATATCTTTGGAATTAGCCTAGTAATTTCCTTCGTCTTTTGCTGGGGGATAATCTTTCCCGAACTTATTCTTGTGGGGTTCGAAGTCCGGCAGGCTGGCCTGGAGGGTCCAGTCGCCCATGGTGGTGCCTTCGCCGAGGCTGACTTCGAAATCCTTCTCGCCCACTTCGGGATGCCAGAGCCGCAGCTTGTAGCGGCCCGGGGGCAGGTCGCGGAAGGCCAGGCCGGGCTTGCCATCCAGCTGGTCCACCCAGGGCGTGTCCACGATCCACAGGAAAGCGTTCATCTTGCGGTGGACATTGCAGTAGAGCTTCACGAGGCCGGTGTTGGAGGCCGTCCAGCGCGGCGCGTCGCCCGGCTCGTAGTGGCCCGTGTCGAAGGCGTCACCTGGCGTGACGCTGAACACATTGTGGAGGATGTGGTCCAGGTTGGGGAAACTCACGGGGCTGCCGGGCGTGGTCCACGCCACGCGGGGCAGGAAGCGCTTGCCCGTGGTGCGGATGCGCAGCATGGGCCGTTTCGGTGCCTCTACGCGGTGTCCCAGCGGCTCCAGGATGGCGATGGTGTCCTTCAGTGAATCGCGGATCTTGCCGTCCTTATCCACGACCTTCACGGGGCCCTGGAGACCGCCGGCGAGCAGAGGCGCGGAGAGCAGCAGCGCGGCGATTCCCTTAACCATCGAACCCCTCGTCGAGTTGGTTCCAAGATGCCACGGGGCTCTTGCCCAGGGCGGACCGTAGCACGGCCGCGTGGCTGACCTCGTCCCCCATGATGCGCCCGGCGGCGTCCAGCAGGGTCTTGTGGCGGAACTGCCGGAGCGCGCCGTTGTAGGCGTGGGCCGCCTTCAGCTCCAGAAACAGCGCCAGGCGGAGCACATCCGCTTCCGTCTTCAGCTCGAAGGCGTCGAAGCTGTAGCTCCTCTTCGCGGCGATAGGGAAGCCCTTCAGATCCTTGATGGCCTGGGTGAGGGCGGCGCGATGGGCCTCGTGGCTGCTCTTGAAGAGGCCACCCACCGCGAACGTCCCTGGCCTCAGCAACCCCGACCCCGCCGCGAAGCCGTAGGCGTAGATGGCCGTGTGCTCCAGCTCCAGCGCCGTGTTGAGGAGGGCCACATCCGAGGGCGCGCGATGCGCATCCGCGGCCTCCAACGCGGGCAGCTCCAGGCCGCCGATGCCAAGCAGGGCCGTTCCGCCCATAAGGGTCCTAAGGAATGCTCGGCGTTCCGCCATGGTGTCTCCGGACTGATAAGCCTTAGGATGGACGCCAGCATACTCCCGTGACGAGGCGCGCATGGCCGCAGGCATGAATGCAGGCGTGAAGTGGACCCGGTCCCTGGGCTGGAAGTTCTTCATCCGCACCGGAGTCGTCATCCTGCTCCTCATGGGGGCCGTGCTGGGCGTGGCCCTGGTGCAGACCCGCAAGGCGGCCCAGGGCTCGGCGGCGGAGGGACTCCAGTCGGCCGCCGCCCTGCTGGGCCGCACCTTCGACCAGCAGGCCAAGCTGATGGACGCGGGTCTGGAGGTCTTCACCCAGTATTCCTACAACCTCGCGGAGATCGAGAAGGCCGAAGAGACCCAGAGCCTCATCAGCGTGCAGGACACCCTCAACGAGAACCTCCCCACCTTCTCCGGCGATGTGGCGCTGGTGATCCGGCCCGACAGCAAACTCCTCGCGAGCACTGAGGCGGCGCCCGGACGGTCCGACTTCGCGGATGTGGGCATCGTCCAGATGGCCCTGGCGCCCGAGGAGGCCGCCGTTGCTGGATTCAAGGGACCGTCCTACCGGGGCTTCGTGGAGTTGGGGAACAGCGTCTACCTCGCTGTGGCCCGCCGCCTCACGGCGCCCTCGGGCAACAACCTGGGCGTCATGCTCGTGGGCACGCGCCAGGATTCCCAGCAGGCCGCCAGCCTGCGCGCGCTGGCCCTTCCGAAATCCGCCCATCTCGCGCTCCTGAGCCGCTTCAAGTTCGAGGGCGACACCTTCCCCGATGCCGTCTTACGCGACCAGGCCATGTCGGCGTTGCAGGGCCCAGCCTTCGCCGCGGCCAAGGCCAGCACCCTTAAGGGCGAAGTGCCCCCGCCTGTCCCGCTCACCTTGGGCGGCCACGAGTATCTCGCCACGCTGGTTCCCTTGCGTGGCGCCAACGCGCTGGACCTCCAGGCCGCGGAACTGCTCGTGATGCCCCTCGATCCCTTCCTCGCCCCTTTCAACCGCCTGCGGCTCTGGATCCTGGGCGCCGGAGCCGCGGGCCTGCTGCTGGCGCTCCTCGTGGCCCTGGCCTCGGCCCGCAGCGTGACGGCGCCGCTGGCGCATCTGACGGCAGCCACCGCCGCATTGGCGGAAGGCCGCCGCCCCGAGCTGCCGGAGTCCGGGCAGATGGATGAGGTGGGCCTTCTCACGGACCGCTTCCGCGGCCTCATGGCGGAGCTGAAGGCGAAGGAGGACATGGTGGCCATGCTGGAGCAGGTGCGCTCCGCCGGCGCCGTGAACACGCGCGTGACGAAGGAAGCGGACATGACCGTGGTGGATGTGGACGCCACCGTGAGCCTGCTGGGCAAACCCTTGCCCGCGCCCAAACGCCTCACCATCAAAGAGGGCGAGACCTTCGCCGGGCGCTACCGGGTGGACGGCGTGCTGGGCAAGGGCGGCATGGGCATCGTGCTCAAGGCCCGGGACCTCCAGCTGGACGAGGTGGTGGCCATCAAGGTCATCCGCCCCGAGCACGCGGTGGACGCGGACTTCCTGGAGCGGCTCAAGCAGGAGGTGAGGCTGGCGCGGCGCATCTCGCACCGCTTCGTGCTCCGCACCCACGACTTCGCGGAGGCCGACAACGTGGCCTTCGTCACCATGGAATACCTCAAGGGCGTCACCCTCAAGCGCCTGCTGGATGACCGCGGCAAGCTGCCGCTCCCGCTCGTGCTGCGCATCGGCCGCCAGGTGGCGGAGGGGCTCGAGGCCGCTCACACGGAGGGCGTCGTCCACCGCGACATCAAGCCGCTGAATGTGCTCTTCGACGCGCGCGGCGATGTGAAGCTCATGGACTTCGGCCTGGCCGCCCCCGTCTCCGCCGCGGGCAAGGACCGCTCCGGCCAGGTCTTCGGCTCCCCGCGCTACATGGCGCCCGAGCAGGTGCGGGGCGACCGCGTGGATCCCCGCACGGACCTCTACTCGCTGGGCGTCATGCTCTTCGAGCTGGCCACGGGGCAGCCGCCCTTCCCGGGCTCCGATGTGAGCGAGCTGCTCCGCAAGCAGCTCTCCGCGGAACCGCCCCACGCCAAGGATCTCGACCACGCCCTGCCCGCCAGCTTCAGTTTCCTCCTGGACCGCCTACTCCAGAAGCGCATGGACGACCGCCCCAGTGGCGCCGCGGAAGTGGTGGAGATCCTCAAGGCCATCCAATCCGGCGGCGAGGCTGGCGATACACGAAAGACCGCCTGATGAAACGCCTCCTTCTTCTCACCGCCCTGCCGCTGCTGGCTCAAGCGCCGCCCCAGGCTGATCTTGCCCGGCTCCGCGCCGTCTGCGCCGCGCCCTCGCCCGAACTGACGCGTCTGCGCCTGCTCTGCGATGGCATCGGCGGTCGCGTGACCGGCAGTCCCGCCTTCCAGCGCGCGCTCCAATGGGGATTGGACGGCTTCAAGGCCGCAGGCGTGGCGGCCCGTGTGGAGCCCTTCACCTTGAAGAACGGGTGGGAGGCCGGTCCCGTGGAGATCCAGATCGCGGGCCCCCTGGGCTTCACACCCAAGGCCACGAGCTGGGGCTGGAGCGCCCCCTGTGACGGCAGCTTCACCATTGTGGATGGCGGGGATGGCAGCGACGCGGCGCTCCAGAGGCTCGGCGCCAAGGCCAAGGGCGCCTTCGTCTACCTCCCCAGCGAGCCCATGACGACGCCGGAGGCCCTCTTCGGCGAATACTTCACCACCTCGCGCCAGACCGCGCGGTTGCGGGCCCTGGGCGCGGCGGGCCTCCTGGCGCAATCCACGCGGCCCAAAAAACTTCTCTACCGCCATGTCGATCCGCTGCTCGGGGACGGCGCCGTCTCGGACATCGTGGAGCTCCAGATCGCTCGGGAAGACGGCGCCCGCCTGGCCCGCCTCCTGAAAGATGGCCCCGCGCAGGCGCGCATCCGCGCGGCCAACCGTGTGACGGGGCCCACGGCCGCGGGCAATGTGATCGCGGAGATCCCCGGCACAGACCTGAAGGACGAGGTGGTCCTCATCGGCGCCCACCTGGATTCCTGGGAGCTGGGCACGGGCGCGCAGGACAACGGTTGCAACGCCGCCATGGTGGTGGAGCTGGCGCGGCTCTTCCGCGCGGCGGATCTCCACCCGCGCCGCACAGTGCGGTTCGCCCTCTTCGGCGGGGAAGAACAAGGCATGCTCGGCTCCAAGGCCTATGCCGCCGCCCACCGCGGGGAGATGGACCGCATCCGCGCCGTCCTCATCTACGACGAGGGCCTGGGCCAGGTGTCGGGCTTCAGCCTAGGCGGGCGCCCCGAATGGCGGCCCATCCTCGACGACGCGCTGGCGCCCCTGGGTGAGGCCGCGCCCAGGGGCCACACGGAGGATGCCTTCGTGGGCACCGACAACTACGACTTCATGGCCCAGGGCGTGCCGACCCTCATCGCGAACCAGGACTGGACAGACTACCTCCCCAACTACCACGCGGAGAGCGACACCTTCGACAAGGTGGATCCCAAGGCGCTGCATGACCAGACCGCCCAGGCCGCTGTGCTGATGTGGGGCCTCGCCAACGCAGCCCAGCTGCCGAAACGGCAGAGCCGAGACGAGATCGGGGCGATGTTCAAGGCCACCGGCATGGAGCCGCAGCTGCGCGCCTTCGGCATGTGGGACGGCTGGATGGACGGAAGCCGCGGCAGGAAGTGATCCGCATCAAACTTCCGGGTCCGGCCCCCAGGCCTCCATGGCGGCCCAGCCGCCTTCGGCGAACTTCGAGAGTTTCGCGCCGCTGCGTTGCGTGGAGAGCAACCGCGCGGCGTAGCGCGCCAGGGGGTCCGCTTCGAGATTCACGAGGTCGCCGGGCTTCAGGCCCGCGAACGCCGTACGGATCACGGTCTCGGGGATGAGGGCCGCGGTGAAGAAGTCCGCGCCCGCGTCCACCACCGTGAGGCTCACGCCATCCACGGCGATGGAGCCCTTCTCCGCCACCAGGGGCGCAAGTTCAGCGGGCATGGAAAAGCGCCAGACACCTTCACCCGTGGGCCGTGATTGAAGCGCGCCGAAGGCGTCCACATGGCCCAGCATGAGGTGGCCATCCAGCGGATCACCCACGCGTAACGCGGATTCGAGGTGGAGCTTCGCGCCGATTTCCAGCTGGCCGAGCGTGGTCTTCGCCAGCGTCTCCTCGCTGAGGTCCGCCTCCCATGCCCGCCCGTCCCGCGCCACCGCCGTGAGGCAGCAGCCGTTCACGGCGATGCTCGCGCCCTCCGTGGCGCGCTCCAGGACTTCCGGAGGCGCCGCGATCCGCAGCCGCGCTCCGCCGGATCGCGAGGACCGCGATTCCAGGGTGCCGAGATGGCGGATCAGGCCGGTGAACATCAGGCCTCCTGCGATGCCTTCGCGTCTTCCTCGCCCAGCTTGCTGTGTTTGGCGCTGTAAAGGAAGTAGGCCAGGAGACCCACGGCCAACCAGATCCAGAACCGTTCCCAGGTGTGGCGGGGGAGCCCCAGCGCCAGCCAGACGCAGAAGATGATGCCGAGAGGCGCCGTGAGCCAGATGACCGGCGCCTTGAACTTGCGGGGCACATCGGGGCGACGCAGACGCAGGATGAGAATGCCGGCGCAGACAAGGACGAACGCGAAGAGCGTCCCGATGTTAGTGAGCTCGATGATCTCGTCGATGTTCATGAAGCCCGCGGGCAGCAGCACGATGACGCCCGTGAGCAGGGTCGCGTTCAGCGGCGTGCGGAAGCGGGGGCTCACCTTGCCGAACCAGGGCGGCAGGAGGCCGTCGCGGCTCATGACCATGAAGATGCGGGGCTGGGCCATCTGGTAGACCAGCAGCGCGCTGCCGAGGGCCACCACGGCGCCCACGCTGATGATGGCGGAGATCTTGTTCATGCCGATGGAGGTGAAGGCGAAAGCGATGGGGTCCGCGATGCCGTGGTAGGCGTGGTAGGGGAGCATGCCCGCGATGACGGCGCAGACGCCTACATAGATGACCGTGCAGATGAGGAGGCTGCCGATGATGCCCCGGGGCATGGCCTTGCTGGGGTCCTTGCATTCCTCCGCCGTGGTGCTCACGGCGTCGAAGCCGATGAAGGCGAAGAAGATGATGGCCGCCCCGGCCTGGACCCCGCTCCAGCCGTTCGGCATGAAGGGGTGGTAGTTGGCGGGTTTCACATAGAAGGCGCCGATGATGATGACGAGGATGAGCAGCAGAACCTTCAGCGACACCATGATGGTGTTGGCCTTCACGGACTCCTTCACGCCCCAGATGCAGAGGGCCGTGATGAGGAGCGTGATGAGCATGGCGAGCAGGTTCATGCCGAGGGGGAAGTGCCCCAGCATGGGCGCGGTCTTGAGCACATCCCAGTTCATGAAGGTGGCCGCGCCGTCCAGCGTCCCGGCCTTGGCCTGGACCAGGTAGGCCAGCTTCTGCGAGAAGTGCAGCGCGCCCTGGTGCGAGGCCGCGAAGCTTTCGGTCGGGAACAGCATCGTCCGCGGGTCCATGCTCAACCATCGCGGAATGCGGATGCCCAGGCCCTGGAGCAGGTTGTCCATGTAGCTGCCCCAGCTGATGGCCACGGCCACATTGGAGACGGCGTATTCCAGGAGGAGGTTCCAGCCGATGATCCAGGCCATCAACTCGCCCATGGTCGCGTAGGTGTAGGTGTACGCGCTGCCGGAGGCGGGGATCATGCTGGAGAACTCGGCGTAGCAGAGCGCCGTGAAGCCGCAGGCGATGGCCACCAGCAGGAAGCTGATGAGCAGCGCCGGGCCGGCCGCGGGGCGCGTGATGCCGAAGGTGGAATCGAAGCCGCCCGCCAGGCCCGTGCCCAGAGCGGAGAGGATGCCCGCGCCGATGATGGCGCCCACGCCCAGGAGCGCGAGGTCCCAGCTGCCCAGAGTGCGTTTCAGGCCGCCGTGCTCCGGCGTCTCCGCGTTGGCGCGGAGCTGCTCCAGCGATTTGGTGCGGAAGAGGTGATTGAACATCAGCGATCCGGGGTGAATCCTCCATCCTACCGCGCCCGGAGGCGCTAACCTCAGCCCGATGCTGCTCTGGAAGGACCGGACCCTGCGCCTCTCCATCACCCGCCTCGGGTGGGAGTACCTGCTGGCGCTCATGCTCATCGGCCTCTTCGCGGTGAACAGCGGCAACAACCTGCTCTACCTCGTCTTCTCGCTGATGCTGGGGCTCTTCCTCGTGTCCGGCGTGGTGAGCCGCCGCTCGCTGCGGAACCTGAAGCCCCTGGACCTGGACGAGGGCAACCTCTTCGCGCGGGTGCGGGGCGGCCTGCGCCTGCGGTTCACGGATGGCGCCCCCCGGCGCATCCGGGGCTTGGAGCTGCGCCTGGCCATGGAAGGCGGCGAGGTGGAGACGGCCTTCTTCGCGGGCGGGGGGGGCGACGCGGAACCCGTGGCCGTCCTCCACGCGCGGGCTGGCAAGCGGGGTTGGACGCGGCTCACGGGCCTGGAGCTGCGCACGCGCCACCCCTTCGGATTCCTCGAAAAGGCCTGGCATTTCGAACTGGACCGCTCGCTTCTCGTGCTGCCCCATCCCCGCGCGCCCCAGGCCGCGCCGGGCGATCCCGCGAAGGAGGGGCAGATCCGCACGCTGCCCCGCCCCGGCGATAGCAGCCCCGAGGGCGCGCGGCCCATGCGCCCCGGCGATCCTCCGGCCCGTGTCCACTGGAAGCGCAGCGCCCAGCGGCCTCAAGGCGAGCTGTGGGTGCGGACCTTCGAGGAGGAACAGCCCCTGGCCCTCCACCTGGAGCTGGACCTGGGGGCTTGGGCCCCGGGCCGCAATTTCGAGCGCGAGCTGGAACGACTCTCCGGCGCCATCCTCCAGGCCCGGCTCCAAAAGCGGGAGGTGGAACTGGTGGTGCGGAGCGCGGAAGGGCTCTGGCGTCACGAAGGCTCCCAGGCCTGCTGGCGGGCCTTGGCCATCTCCGAAGCTGAGGCGGAAAGCGCCGGAGGCCCGGACGCGCCTTCCCCGGCCACCTCCGGCCCGGTTACGGCATCCTGAAAACACCATGGACTTCAGCGATCCCAAAGACCCCCGGTGGCTGCCCCTGCTCGATGCCGCGTGGGCGGCCAGGGAGCATGCCCACGCGCCCTATTCGGGCTTCCGCGTGGGCGCCGCGCTGCTCACGGCCGGGGGCGCGGTGGTGGCGGGCTGCAATGTGGAGAACGCCTCCTACCCGCTCTGCACCTGCGCGGAGCGGGGCGTCGTCACCACCGCCGTGGGCCAGGGCCTCCTACGGCCCGGCAGCCTCGTGGCACTGGCCGTGGTGACGGAGGCCGAGCGGCTCACCCCGCCCTGCGGGGCCTGCCGGCAGGTGCTCGTGGAGTTCGCGGACGGCCTTCCCGTGCTGCTCGCCAACCGCCGGGAACGGGCCATTCATGACCTCGCGGACCTGCTCCCGCAGGCTTTCACCTCCCGCGATTTCAGCCCCTTGGAGCGCGTGCCGGATCTTTCCAAGGACCGTCCAAGCTCCTAGACTAAAGGCCGTCCCCTCTGATCCCGAGGCAACCGAATGGCCATTGATCGCGTCAAAGTCCGGAAAGAAGCTGAGAAGTACCAGCAAGCCGGACGGATCGACAAAGCGGTCGATTGCTATCGCATGCTCGTGGACGACGACCCGAAGAACCTGGCGTTGCAGAACAGCTACGGTGATCTGCTGGCCCAGGCCAACCGGCCCTCCGAAGCGGTGGAGGTCTTCCGTCGGCTCGCCATCGCCTACGAGCGCGACGGCTTCGCGCCCAAGGCCACCGCGGTCCTGAAGAAGGCGGTGCGGTCGGCGCCGGACGACATGGACCTCATGCAGCGACTGGCGGACCTCTACCGCCAGACGGGCATGATCCGCGACGCGGTGGCCACCCACCTGCAGGTGGCCGAGCAGTTCCAGAAAAAGGGACTCGTCAAGCGGGCCCTGGAGGAGTTCGGCAAGGTCGTGGACCTCGACCCGAAGAACCTCAAGAACAAGGTCAAGCTCGCGGACCTCTTCAACAAAGAGGGCATGAAGGACCAGGCGGCGTCCATCTACCTAGAGGTCGCGGAATCCCTGGGCATGGAGGGCAAGGCCGCCGAGGCCATGCAGATCGTGGAGCGGGCGAAGGCCATGACCTCCACGCCCCAGCTCTTCCTCAGCCAGAGCCGCCTGGCGGTGATGGCCAGCGACTACACCGGCGCTGCGGGCGCTCTGCGGGAAGGCCTGAAGTCCAACTCCCGCAGCGTGGAACTGCTGGAGGCCCTCGCGGAAATCGAGCTGCGCGCCAACAACCCTGACCGCGCCATGGAAGCGCTGGCGCAGGTGCCCCAGCTGCCGGAGAAGGATCTCGCCCTCTGCGAGCGCGCGCTGAAGCAGATGGTGGCCGCGGGCCGCGGCGAAGAAGGCCTGCGCCTCTTCGCGCCCCTGGGCCGCGAGCTGGCCCGGCGCGGCATGGGCGACACCGTCACCCGCTCCGTGGTGTCCGCCACCAAGGAGCGCCCCTCCGTGGACGCGTGGCTCTACTTGGCCGAGGTCGCCCAGCAGAGCGGCAACAAGAACGAGCAGATCTACGCGCTCCAAAACGCGCACCAGCTTGCCACCACCGCGGGCGACACGCGCGCCATCGCCTCCATCAAGGCCCAGCTGGCCGAGGTGGGCGCCACGCCGGACGACCAGCCTCTCTCGCGCCCGGACGCCTTCACCAGCTCCTCCGGTTTCTTCCCCTCCATGAGCGGCGGCCATCCCTCGGGCGAGTACACGCGCCACGGGGAGACCGAAATCGACCCCATGAAGCGGCTCAAGGTGGAGCAGTTCACCCGGCAGGGCGAGGCCTTTGCACGCTCCGGCAGCCTGGACCGCGCGGTGGAGGCTTACAAACAAGCGCTCGCGCTCGACCCGGCGAACTTCCCCCTCATCGAGATCATCTGCGGCCTGCATCGCCAGTCGGGCCTCATCACCCGCGTGCAGCAGCAGTACCTCCAGAGCGCCCAGACCGTGCACGGCATGGGCAAGCTGAAGGAGGCCACCTACCTGCTGGACAAGGCGGAGCAGCTCTTCCCCGGCTCCACGCGCATCCACCGCCGCACCATGGGGCTGCCGGACTTCAACGCCCAGGCCGCCACCATGCAGCCGGTCCCGCCTGCAGCCGCGCCCGCTCCGCCTCCCGTCCCTACGCTTGCGGCTCCCACGGTCCCGCTGGCCTTCGCGCCGGACGCCATCATCCCGTTGGACCTGCCTGATCTCGACCAGGCCCCGGCCATCGGAGGCTTCAACTCTTCCGCGCCTACGCCCCCAGTCTTCGCGCTGCCTCCGGCGATGGAAGCCATCCCCATGCCGCCTCCGATGGAGGCCATGCCCCCCGCGGCCATGCCCACGATGCCGCTGCCCCCCATGCCGGACATCATGCCCGTACCGATGCTGCCCGCGGCTCCGGAGCCCGCCGCGCTCAGCCCCGGCGATCTCTCGTGGATGCCTTTGCCCGCGGTACCGGAGCGGCCGTCCCTCACCATGCCCATGGAGCCCGAGGCGGCCATGCCCATGGCCGCGGGCATGGAGATCCCGGACAAACTCCAGGACCTCCTCTCCGACATCGACTTCCAGCTGGATTACGGCAGCCCCGAAGAGGCCAAGGCCGAGATCGACGGCGCTCTCGAGCAATTCCCCGGCCATCCTGAGCTCACGAACCGTCTGGCCAAGGCCGAGGACAAGCTCCTCAAGCTGGGCCACGGTTCCAAGGCCCAGGCCCTGGGCGAGGAGGATTTCGCGAACTCCTTCTTCGACCTCACCGATGTCCTGGGCAGCGCCCTGGAGGACAGCGGCGAGGGCGAGGAGATGCACGACGCCACCAAGGTGGTGGACAAGGTCCAGAGCGTGGACGAGCTCTTCGACGCCTTCCGCATGGGCGTGGAGGAGCAGGTCAAGGGCGACGACTACGACACGCACTACAACCTGGGCATCGCCTACAAGGAGATGATGCTCATCGACCCCGCCATCGACGAGTTCAAGAAGGTGCTGCGCGACCCCGAACGCACCCTGGAGTGCTGCTCCATGCTCAGCATCTGCGAGCAGGCCCGGGGCAACTTCGACGCGGCCATGGAATGGCTCGTGAAGGGCATCAAGGCCCCGGGCTTCCCGCCGGAGGACAGCATCGGCCTGCGCTACGACCTGGGCGAGATGTACCTGCAGACCGGCGACAAGGCCGCCGCGCTTCAGGAGTACCGCCAGGTCTACGACCTGGATCCCGACTACCGGGATGTGGCCAGCCGTATCGCGTAGGGCCTCTTAGACGAGCTCCAGGGATCCCTGCGCGCCGAAGGGCTGCAAGGCCTGGAGCGCGGGTTGGGCGGGCTTGCCCGCGCGCTGGAGGCGGAGCAGTTCCAGCGCGCGCCCATCCCCGCAGGCGAGCCAAGCGCCGTCCTTCGACCAACGGAGCGTGCCGGGCTTATCATCCGTCGCGCGCATCGCGCCCACGGCCAGCGCCTTCAGAATGCCGTCCTCCAGTGCCAGCTCCGCGCCGGGCCAGGGTTGGAGCGCGCGCACGCGGCGGTGCAGTTCGAGCGCGGGGCGCGTCGCATCGAGCCGCGCCATCTCCTTGCTGAGTTTGGATGCGAAACTGGTCTCTCCGGTCTGCGGCGTCGGAACCGCAGTCCCCTCCAGCAGCGCTGGCAGATGCGAAGCCAGCAGGGCGCCCGCGTCCTCCGCCAGCGTGGCCAAGAGGCCCACCGCATCGTCCTCCATCGTGATCGCGCGGAGGCTCATGGCCAGCATGGGGCCTTCATCGAGCCCCGGCGTGATGCGCATGAGGCTCACGCCCGTCTCCGCGTCCCCCGCGAGGATGGCGTGGTTCACGGGCGCGGCTCCGCGCCACTTCGGCAGCAGCGAGAAGTGCAGGTTCCAGGCCCCGAGCCGCAGCGAGTCCAGCATCCAGGAGGGGAGGATGTGGCCGTAGGCCACCACCACGGCGAGGTCGATGTTCAGCGATTCCCAGAGGGCGCGGGTCTCCGGATCCTTCCACCGGGAGGGCTGGTGCACCGCGAGGCCCAGGTCCAGCGCGGCCCCCTTCACGGGCGGCGCTTCCAGCTTCCGTCCCCGCCCCGCCGGCCGATCGGGATTGCAGAAGACGGCCTGCACCGCAGCCGCCTCCGCGAGCGCCCGCAGGGCGGGCACGGCGACCGCGGGCGTGCCGAGGAAGGCGACGCGCGGTGGCATCAGGCGGGCTGGTAGTGCTTCTGGTACTTCCGTTGGATGACTTGGCGCTTCACGGGGCCGAAATACTCCACGAAGAGGCGGCCGCGCAGGTGGTCGATTTCATGGCAGAAGGCCCGCGCGAGAAGCTCCTCGCCCGTGATCTCCTCCCAAGAGCCGTCGGGCCTGCGGTTCTTCACCCACACCTTCATGGGGCGCTCCAGCACTTCGCGGATGCCGGGGATGGAGAGGCAGCCTTCGGGCCCCACCTGCAGCCCCTCCTCGCGGACGATCTCGGGGTTGATGAGGACGATCTTCTGGGCCGGATCCTCGCCGCAGGAGCAGTCGATGACGGCCAGGTTGAGGTTGATGCCGATCTGGGGCGCGGCGAGGCCCACCCCCTCCTCAACGAGGGCCGTCTCGAACATGTCCACCACGAGCTGGTCCAGCTCAGGCGTCCAGGCCCCCACATCCTCGCTGTCCTTCTTGAGCCTGGGATCACCCCAGGTCACGACCTCATGAACGGCCATGGATCTCCCCTAACCCTCCATTATAGTCCTGGGGGCTAAAAGATCCGGATCACATTGAAACCGAGCGCCCAGGAGCCCGAGGGACGGGGGCCGAAGCCCTCATAATCCCCGCCCAGCACCTGATGGGCCGTGGTGCCCAGCTCGTTGGAAGCCAGGATGGAAAACCGGTGGTGGATCGTCCGGTACTGGTAGCCGAAGGCCCAGCCCTGCTTGAAGGTCCCTTCCACCTTGGAGGGCCGCGGATAGAACTCCGCCAGAAGCCCCTGGTGCTCGGCCACCATCCAGCGGACGCCGAAGCCCGCCGTCACGACACTCCGGGCTGTGGCCGTGCGGGACAGGTAGGTGGGGACGGCCGTGAACGCCAAGGAGTCTATCGGCTGCCAGTCCACAGGAGCTTGGAAGGCGCCACCCGCGAGGCCGCCCTTCACAGTCTCGTCGTAGCGCTCGGCTCTCAGCGCGACGCGCCAATGGTCCGTGGCGACCACCTGCTCCTGGAGGGCGAGTGTGAGGGTTTTCTGATCCGAAGTGCGATAGATCTGGGCATTTAGACCTGGGATGGGCTTGATGCCGAAATCGAATCCGAAGGCCGTGTAGGCGCCATTATCCAGCCCGTAAAGATCCTTGCTGTTCCCTTTGGCCTGCTCCTGGAACCGGTGCGTGAAGCGCAGGCCGATATCCCAATCCGCGAGATGGTCCGCCGTGGGCAGGTTGAGCAGCAATGGAAGCTCAGATGCCTCCTGGGCCGCCAATGGAAGGCCCAGGAGGCATCCGAATGCGAGGAGCGCGCGCATCCCCATCAATTGACCACGACTTCTCCAGCCATGCCCATGGCTTGGCTGGTGCCGCCTGCGGCCAAGGTGCCGTGATAGGTGCAGTAGTAGTAGTAGTGTCCCGGTGTGTTGAATTGGTAAGTGTAGGTTCCAGAACTCTGGCCAGCGGGCAACCCCGGGAAGGTGGGTGAGCCGTTATAGGCATAGGAAGTCACCGTATGAGTCCCCCCTTGCCAAGAGAAGGTGACGGTGGTGCCTGCCGTGACTGTGAGCGTGGACGGGTTGAAGGCGGTGGTTCCACCACCATAACCTCCGCCTCCTCCCACCCAGACCGTATTCGGCGGAGGTCCGGAGGGCGGAGGCGGCGTGTAGCTGGAAGAACCTCCACCTCCGCCGCCGCAGGCGAGCGCGGTCGCGAGGCCGAGGATGGAAAGGCCGGATCGGATGTTCATGGGGAGCCTCCTGGCAGATGTCTGCTCTTGGTGGGGTGCTCACCATATTTCGCCCTAGCCAACTCCTTCTCCAGCACCGGTTTGAAAATAGCGACCCATCCGGTCCACCGGCCGGAGGCATCCGGTATTGACGACGCCTCGGCCCCGCTCAATCGTGGTGCGACACCGAACCCCCTCCTGTCGAGCGCAACCGCGATGGCATCCTGGCCCCTCCTCATCGAACTCGACCGCGACAGCGCGGAGGCGCTCTACCTGCAGATCGTGCGGGCCGTGGGCGAGGGCATCCGGAAGGGCCGCCTCAAGGCGGGGGATCCGCTCCCGGGAACCCGCGCCTTGGCGGAATCCCTCAGCGTGAACCGCACCACCACCATCGCCGCCTACCGGGAACTGGAGGCGGAAGGCTGGATCGTCTCGCGGCCGGACAGGGGCAGCTTCGTGACGGACACCCCGCCCCTGCCAGCGACGGAGGACGCCTCCATCGCCGTGGTGGATTCGGGTTCCTGGACCTCCGGCGCGCCCATGACCGAGCCCTTCTTCCAGCCGCAGTCGGTGGGATACGAGGGCTTCCGCCTCATCCCGGATCTGCCAGATGTGCGCCTCGCCCCCACGACCGCCTTCCACCGGGCCGGGGGCCGGGTGCTGAACCGCCAGCGGCAGCGCTTCCTCCAGCCAGGCTGGGACCCGCGGGGGCTGCTGGATCTGCGGGCCTCTCTCTGCCAGATGCTTCGCGATATGCGCGGCATGGCCGTGGACCCCGGCAACATGGTCCTCACCCGCGGGCTCATGAGCACCCTCAACCTGGTGTCCCGGGCCCTCTTCTCGCCGGGCGACGCGGTGGCGGTGGAGAACCCCGGCCACTTCCGGGTGGCGGAGGCCTTCCGGGCCGCAGGCGCGCGGCTCTTCCCCGTGGGCATCGATGACCAGGGCCTCCGCGCCGATGAGCTGGAGGCGCTCCTCGAGCGGGAGTCCGTGAAGCTCATCTACCTCACGGCCAGTCCCCAGTACCCCACCCACGCGGCCATGGGGCCTGAGCGCCGCCGCCGCGTCCTCGAACTGGCGGAGGCGGCGGGTGCCCGCATCCTGGAGGGCGATTTCGCCTTCGGCTTCCACCGCGAGAAGGAGCCGCTGTTGCCTCTGGCCAGCCAGGACACGAAGGGCACGGTGGTCTATTTCAGCGCCCTGGACCAGATCCTGGCGCCGGGACTCCAGGTGGGTTTCATGGCCGGGGTCGCGCCCATCGTGAAGGCCCTGGCCATGCAGCGGCAGCTCATTGATTGGCCAGGCAACCCCGTGCTGGAGGCCACCATCGAGGAGCTCTTCCGGGATGACGAGATGCGCCGCCACCTGGGCCGCATCCGGCGAGTCACGGACGAACGGCGGGAGACCATGGTGGACCGGCTCCAGCTCCACCTGGGCGACGCGTTGGAGGTGGAGAACCCCAAGCAGGGCCTGGCCCTCTGGGCGCGCGTCACCCTCCCGGGCCTCGTGGTGGAGGACTGGGTTCAGCGCTGCGCCGCCAAGGGCGTGGTTTTCTTCCCCGGCCGCCTCTATGATTTCAACCGCCGCGCCGTCTCCGCCATCTGCCTGGGCTTCGCCGCCCATGGGGTGGATGACCAGAACGAAGCCTGCGAGCGGATGGCCCTGGCGTTACGGGAGATGCGAGGTAAGGCCTGAGGCCGCGTCTTTGGTAATCTAGGGGATTGCGCTTTCCCTAGAGGGGCTCCGCCATGCTTCGCGATTTCCGCAAGGTGTTCAAAGACAACGGCACGACCATGGGCGCCCTCATGGTCGTGCTCTCGGCCGGCATGCTGCTCTACCTCGTGCCTTCGGGCTCGCAGAATGTGACGCCCGATTCGGTGGTGGCGCGGGTCTACGGCCACGAGGTCTACAAGCGCGAGGTGGATGAGCAGATCGCCCAGGCCATGCAGCGCTTCGGCAAGGGCGCGAACCAGGAACAGCTCATGGCCTTCCTGGCGCCCCAGGCCCTCCAGCAGGTAGTGCAGGACAAACTCGTGGACGAACTGGCGGAGCGCCACGGCGTCGTCGTCACGGATCTCGAGGTCCGCACGGCGATGGAGGCCCAGCTCAGCCAGTACCCCGTGCTCCTGGATCCCGCCACGCACAAGCTCAAGCCCTACGCGGAGCTGAAGCCCATCCTGGACGAGGACGGCTTCAGCCTGCAGCAGATGGAGAAGCGGGTCCGCAGTGGCCTCGTGCGCCAGAAGCTGGTGGAGCAGGCCGCCCTCCAGATCCCCGTGGACGCCGCCTGGGTGGATTCGGAGAACCGCGCCCGCAACGAGAAGACCACCTTCGAGGAGGCCCGCATCACGCCGGACACCTCGAAGATCACCGATCCCGGTGACGCCACGCTCCAGACCTACCTCCAGAAGAGCGGCCAGCGCTTCCTCCAGCCGCCCCGCCGCGTCATCCAGTTCGTGGCCCTGGACAAGGCCGCCCTGATCAAGGAGACGGCTGTCAACGACGCCGAGGTCCAGAAGGCCTACGAGACCCGCAAGGCCCAGTTCACCACCGCCGCCCAGGTGAAGGCGCGGCACATCCTCTTCAAGGCCTCCACCGAGGCCGAGTACGCCGAGTCCCTCAAGAAGGCCCAGGACCTGCGCGCCAAGCTCGTCCACGGCCTTGATTTCGCCAAGGCCGCCGAACAGTTCAGCCAGGACCCCTCCGCCAAGGGCCGAGGCGGCGATCTGGGCTGGTTCGACGCGCCCAAGATGGTGAAGGAGTTCAGCGACGCCGCCTTCAAGCTGAAGAAGAACGAGATCAGCGAGCCCGTGAAGACCTCCTTCGGCTACCACCTCATCCAGATGGAGGACACCAAGCCCGAGCAGGTGAAATCCTTCGACGAAGTGAAAGACCAGCTCAAAGCCCAGCTGGGGAGCGACCGCTTCTCCACCAAGGCCACGGAACGCCTGGAGAACCTCAAGAAGAAGGCCAACGGCGGCGATCTCGGCAACGGCGCACGGGCCCTGGGCCTCGACGCCAAGCTGAGCCAGCCCTTCACGAATGTGGGCGGTGTGAAAATCGCCGGGCTCAATGGCGCCGTGGATTCCATCGTGAACACGGCGTTCACCCTCAAGGTGGGCGGCGTCTCCAATGTGGGCAGTGTGGGCGATGCCATGGTCCTCTTCCGCGTGCAGAAGGAGGTCCCGCCCGTGGTGGCCCCTCTGGCCGAGATCCGCGACCAGGTGTTGGCGGCCTGGAAGCAAGATCAAGCCCGGGTCGATCTCCAGGCCAAGGCGGGCGAGGCTTTGAAGCAAGGCGGCATCGAAGCCCTCAAACCCCTAGGCGCTGTTATCCAGACCCTGTCGGACACCACGCTCTCCACCCATGCCGACCTTGCCGGCCACAGCGGCATTCGCAAGGCCCTGCTGGACACGGCCGCAGGCCAGACGACGCCCCTGCTTTGGACCGAGGACGGCAAGCTCTGGGTGGCCGCCGTAAAGACGCGCACCCCCGCGCCCTCCCTCACCTTCGAGACGCGTCGCGCGCTGGTCCAGGACATCCAGAACCAGGAGGCGCAGAAGCTGCTCTCCGCTGAGTTGCAGGCGCTTCAGCGGACCGGCAACCTGCACCCCGGCTTCAGCTCGCTTTGGGGTCACCTCGATGGCATCTGGATCAACGACGGCTTCCTGAAGCAGCTCCAGTCCACGAGCCCCGCTGGCGACGACAACTAGTCCGGGAACGGATGGCTGCAGCGGAGGGCCTGCCTGAACGGCAGGCCCTCTTTGCAATCGGGCTGAGCCCTCGGGCAGCGCGCGAAGAGCGGGCAGCCGCCCGGTGCGTCTTCCCGCAGCCGCGCCGGGCCCCAGGCGAGGGGACGGTGGCCCGGCTCCAGGCGCGGCACCGCCTCCAACAGGCCCCGCAGATAGGGATGGCGGGCTTCCGCCATCAAGGTCGCGGCAGGTCCATGGCACATCGCCTCGCCGCCGTAGAGCACGAGAGCCTGGTCGCAGAGCCGCGCCACGGCGGGCAGATCGTGGCTCACGAGGAGCAGCGCCGTGCCCGCGACCCTCAGCTCCGCCAGCAACTCCATGAGATGACCCGCCAGCGTGGGATCCAGCGCCGACAGCGGTTCATCGAGCACCAGCAACGCGGGTTCCAGCATGAGCGCCCGCGCCACCGCCAGCCGCTGGGCGAGGCCGCCGCTCCAGGCCGCGGGCTTCTGTGCCAGCGAAGCCTCCGGGAACTTCACGCGCGCGGCCATGTGGGCCGCGGCTTCGCGGCGATCGGCCTTCGTGCCGCGCTTCCAGATGTCGAGGGGCTCCTGCAGGATCTCCCAACCCGTGCGGTGGGGCGGCAGGCTCGCATGGGGGTCCTGGAACACGGCTTGCATGCGCGGGCGGCGCTGACGCCGTACGCGCTCGGGCAGATGCGACCAGGGTTCGCCGTCGAGCCGCACCTCGCCCTCCTCCGGCTCCAGCAGGCCGAGGATGAGCTGCAGCAGCGTGCTCTTGCCCGCGCCGCTTTCGCCGATGACACCCCAGGCCTCGCCCGGTGCTACTTCGAACGAGACGCCCCGCAGCGCCCACCGTCCGCCGCGCTGGAGCCCCAGGTCGCGGACGGAGAGCAGCATTAGCGGATCACATCGCAGCCCATGAAGGGCTGCAACACCTTGGGCACGCGAATGCTGCCGTCCGGCTGCTGGTAGTTCTCCAGCACAGCCACCCAGGTGCGGCCCACGGCGAGGCCGCTGCCGTTGAGGGTGTGGAGGAGTTGCGCCTTCGCCTTGGGTTCGTTGAGGCGGTATTTCAGATTCGCGCGCCGGGCCTGGAAATCGCCGAACCAGCTGCACGAGGAAATCTCGCGGTAGGTGTTCTGCGAAGGGATCCACACTTCCAAGTCATAGGTCTTCTGGCTGCTGAAGCCCATGTCACCGGTGCAGAGCAGCACGCGGCGGTAGGGCAGCTCCAGCGCTTCGAGGATGGCCTCCGCGTCGCTTGTGAGCTTCTCCAGCTCCATTTCGGCTTCATCCGCCCTCGTGAAAGTGACGAGCTCCACCTTGTGGAACTGGTGTTGGCGGATGATGCCCTTCGTGTCCTTGCCGTAGCTGCCAGCCTCGCTGCGGAAGCAGGGCGTGAAAGCGCAGTGGCGCAGGGGCAGGGAGGCGCCTTCCAAGATCTCGTCCCGGTAGAGGTTTGTGACGGGCACTTCGGCAGTGGGGATGAGGTAGAGCTTCGATTCGCCGTGAGGCACCTGGAAGAGATCCTGCTCGAACTTCGGCAGCTGGCCCGTGCCGTGGAGTGATTCGGCGTTCACGAGGTACGGCGGGATGACTTCGGTGTAGCCCGCCGCCGTCTGGCGATCCAGCATGAAGGCGGCCAACGCCCGCTCCAGCTTGGCGCCCGCACCTTTGAGCACGCTGAAGCGCGCGCCACTGAGCTTGGCCGCGCGATCCAGATCAAGGATGCCGAGCTTGGTGCCCAACTCCACATGGTCGAGAGGCTTCTCGATGGTCGGGATCACGCCCCACTTCTTCACTTCCCGGTTGTCGTGCTCGCTCTTGCCCGCGGGCACGGAGGCATGCGGCACATTGGGCATGCCAGCGAGGAAGGTGTGGAAGGCGGCGTCGGCCTCTTTCTCGGCGTGTTCGAGGGCCTTGAGTTTTTCGCCCACGGCGCGCTGCTGGTCGATGAGATGGGTCGCGTCCTGCTTCTCGCGCTTGAGCTTCGCCACCTCGTCACTCACGCGGTTGCGTTCCGCCTTGAGGGCCTCGGCTTCCTGGATGACGTGACGGCGCTCGGACTCCAGGCGGCCGTAGGTCTCGCGGTCGAAGGCGAAGCCGCGCTCGGACAGGCGCGCCACCACGGCGTCGAGATCGGTGCGCAGGCGCTGAGGATCAAGCATGGGGAATCCGGTAAAACTCCAGTCTACCGGTGCTGCCAGGTCCCCGCAGGCAAGGGTTCGCCGGCCCAGGAAACGCCGAAGGCCATGCGGATCTCATCCAGGCTCCGGCCCGCGCCCAGCAGGAGACCGAGCTTGGCGAGGGCGGACCAGCGGGTGTGGAGGCCGCCGGGGATGGCGCCTGCCCCTTCCAGGGCGCGGCCCAGTTCGTAGGCGCCGAGGTCCACGCCGCCGTCTTCGCATTGGCTCGTCACGACGACGGGCAGCGCGCGGGTGCGGGTATCGGCGAGAAAGGCCTTCAGGTCCTCACGGCCCATGGGCAGGTTGCCTGCGCCGAAGGCCTGGATGAGCACGGCCTTCACGCCGTCCGCCGCCTTGCGCCAAGGCATGCCGGGGTGGGGGGTGAGCGTGAGGATGTCCGTCTCCAGCGCGGCGCCGAGCCCGGCGGGCACGCGGCGCTCGAAGCGGCCGGCTTCTTCAGCGATCCATACATCCACGCCCAGCTCCGCGAGGGGTTCCAGGTTGGGGCTGTGGAAGGCCTCGAAGCGGCCCACGCTGCGCTTGTCGCTGGCCACGCCGCGGATCCAGTGGGAGCCGAAGGCGATGCCCACTTCCGCGACGGCGCGACAGGCCAGGTCCACCGCGTTGATGAGGTTGCTGCGCGCGTCGCTGCGGACAAACGCCAAGGGCCGTTGGCTGCCCGTGAGGACCACGGGCTTGCCCAGGTCCGCCAGCAAGAAGCCCAGCACGGACGCCGTGAAGGCCATGGTGTCCGTGCCGTGGATGAGGACGAAGCCGTCGTAGGCCGCCGCGCGCTTCCGGACGAGCGCTGCCAGCGCCAGCACGCGCTCCGGCTCCAGCGTCGCGGAGTCGCAGTTGAAAGGGACTTCGACCGTGAGATCCGCCAGCCGTTTCAGCTCCGGCACCTGTTCCAGCAGGTGTTCAAGGAACAATCCCGGCGCCAGCGTCGTGGGCTCGCCGCTGGGCGCCATGCCCAGCGTGCCGCCCGTGTGGAGGAGGAGGATCTTCGCGCTCACGGCTTCAAGATTAGCCCGGCTTCAACCTCTGATGAGCGCCTTCACTTCATCCATGCCCTGCTCGCCCGCGCAAGTGACCAGCAGCGCGCACTGGCCAGGCTGGCTGGGGGGGATCTTCACTTCCGCCGCGTAGACGCCCTGGCCGTCGGTCTTGCCGGCCTCCAGGACCACGGCTTTCTTGAGGCTGGAGACGAGTTTCACGGTCACTTCCGCCGCCACCACGGGGGCCTGGCTGCGGGAGAGGCGCACCTTGAACTTCAGGGGGAACGCCTCGCCGAAAATGGGCTTCATGGGCTGGTCCAGCACCACTTCCAGCGTGTCCACATCGCCTTCACGCTGGAGGAACTCCAGGATGGCCTGGTCCAGCGGGCGGTCGTTGAAGGCTTCCTTCTCCACTTCATCAGGCGGCGTGGCGTCGTACTTGCCCGCCTTGATATCCCGGATGATGGACTTGTGCTGCTCGTCCATGCGGGCCTGAAGCGTGCCTTCCTCCAGCTTGCCCTTGACCAGCAGATCCTCGTAGGCGCTGCGGTAGCTGTCGAGGATCTCGCCGCCCACATAGATGAGCGTCTCCACCTTGGGATTGGTGAGGCCCTTGTCCTCGGTCTGCACATGGTAGACGCGGTTGCCGTGGCGGACATCGGTGTTGTAGCCGGTGATCATGGCGGCGCCTTACTTCTGCAGCTTGGAGGCGAGGTCGGGCATGACCTCCCAGGCCACTTCGCGCAGCACCTGCTCACCGCCCTGGGAGAGCAGCGCTTTCAGCAGGGCTTGGCGCGCGCTGGGATCCGCGAGGATGGCCTGCACCATCGCGTTGGCGTCGCCTGCGGCAGGCGCGGCAGCGGCGATGGCTGCGGCAGGAGCCAGAGCGGGTTCGGGCGCGGGCACGACAGACGCTGCGGGCGCCATGGCCCAGGCGGCGGGCTGATCCTCAAAGCCGTGAAGTGTCTCCAGCTCAAGGACAGGCTCCGGTTCGGCCGGTGCGGCATGGCCCTGCGCGGTGGGCGCCAGGCCCGCCAGCATCTCGTTGGAGAGAGGCTCGTCCAGGTTGATGGAGGGGATTTCGGGCAGCTCGGGCTCCGGCCTGTGCGTGGGAATTGCCCCCGCCATCGCGGCTATTCCAGCTATCCCGGCCACAGGCAGCGCAGCCGCGCCCACACCATGGAGCGAGTCGAGGTCCAGCTCCTCGATGTGCAGTTCCGGCTCGACGGGATGCTCCAGCTCCGCGTGATGCCCCGCGGGCGCTTCCACATCCAGCAGATCTTCCGCCGTGAGCACCAGCAGATCGCCTTCGGGCCCATGGCCCAGGGCGGGCGCGGAGGCGGGCGTCTCGCTCATCCAGTCCTGGAGCTTGGCGCCGGGCACGGTGCCGCGGCCCACACCTTCCACAGGCGCGGCCATGTAGGTGTGCAGCCGCTGCTCGAGATCCCGCAGTTCGATGGGCTTGCGGAGGAAGCCCTGGATCGGCGCCTTCTCCAGGCGCAGCGGATCCACCGCGTCCAGCACGCCAGCCATGAGGGCGATGGGCAGTTTCATGGTGGCGGGCGTCTGGCGCAGGCGGTCCAGCAAGGCCCAGCCATCCATGCCCCCGGGGCCGAGCACCGTGTCGAGCAGGGCCACATCGAAGGTCTCGCCCCCGTTCACGCGGCGCAGCGCCTCCTCCCCGCTCTCCACGCACACCAGTTCCACGGCCGTGCCGGTCAGGAGCGACTCGGCGATGCGGTGGATGCTGGGGTTGTCGTCCACGAGCAGGAGACGGGGCATGTGGCGACCTCGGGGTCCATAGGATTGACTGGGCTTACGCTACCAGAATTGGGGGGCTGTCCGCTTATGGGCTGAGCATCTTCCGTACCCGGCGGCTCCGCGCCAGCTCGGGCAGCTTCACCAGCAGCACCCGGTCCCCCACCCAGATCCAGGCCCGGTCCTGGGCTTCGCGCAGAGCCACTTCCGGCCCCGCCGGAAGCCAGCCTGCGACGGATTTGCGGAGGGCCTTGGCGCTGAGCCAGTCCGGCTTGAAGGCCATGGCCAGGGCGGCCCGTTGCCGCTCGGGAGGCAGCGCCTCCGCGAAGGGGCGCCAGCGGCCATCCCAGGCCGTGAAGGCACTGCCCTCGCCCCAGACCCAGGCCGGATCGCAGGCGGGCCAGGACGGCTCCTCGGCGGACACGGGCGTCCACCTCACCTGATCCGTGGGGCCAAGGCTCCGCGCCATGCCCTCCGCGGGCAGAGGCTGCGGGGCCGTGAGCCCCATGCGCGCGGGCGGCTGCGCGTCCAGGACGCCCATTCCGGCAGCCTCGCGGCGCCAGCGGCGGTCCTCCAGCTTCCAGGCGCTCCAGCCGCTCCGGCTTGAGATCCAGAGCCGGTCGGCCTGGGTCATCCAGAGCCGGTCCCCCTCCTGCCAGGGCACGGCCAGCTTGGCGCCCGGCAGATCGCGGCCATCGTCGCTCAGCTGCTCCACCTTCAAGGGCAGTCCCTTGGCCGGAGGCGGCAGGCCCTTTTCATCCCAGGCGGCCAACGAGGCCTCGGGCGGCTCGCCATCCATGGGCAGACTCGACAGCAGCAGATGGCGGTCCGCCCCTTCGATGAAACCCACGAGCACGGCGCGGCCATCCCAGGCGAAGCGGCTCCAGGGCCCCGCCATGACCGACCAGAGCACGCGCCCTTCGGGAATGGCCAGCAGCTCCGTCTCGAAACGCTGCGGCCCCGTGGCCAGCGTGACGAGCAGGCGGTCGGTCCGCCGCGCGTCCATGCGGGCGGAGACGAGAGGCGAGTCGAAACGGTAGCTGCGCCATTCGAGGCCGCGCCAGAGCTTCACCTCGCTGCGGCCCTGGGGCCCGTTCACGGCGAAGCCCTGGTCCAGCAGGTAGGGCGATGCCGGTTCCCAGGGCGCGCCGAAACCGCCCTCGAAGGGCCAAGGCTCCGACTGGTCGGGGTCCTGGGCGCCCTTGAAGCGGGGCGACCAGCCGTCCTCCAGCCGCGTGGAGGCCTCCACGGGAAAGCTATCGAGGCCCAGCACTGAAGCGGGCACATCCGCCACGATCCCTCCGCCGCTGGCGGGCCGGAGCCCCTGCACGATCGCCACCAGCAGCAACATGCCGGCGATGAACAGGGTGGCGATGAGATACTTCGTCGGGATCATGAAGGCCCGTGGGATGGATCATGATGACGGAGGCGCGGCCTTGAAGCACCGGAACCCCATCGAGACCGAGCTGAAACTGCGCGTTCCCGCCATTGCGCCCCTGCAGGCGCTGCTCTCCTCCATGGGCTTCAAGGAGGAGACGCCCTCTCAACCTGAGGTGAGCGTCCTCTGGGATCGTGGCGAGGAGCTGAGGGCCAAGGGCGAGGCGCTGCGGGTGCGGCGCTACGGGGGCCGCGTGATCCTCACCTGGAAGGGCGCGAAGCTGCCCGACCCTCTGCTCAAGATCCGGCCCGAGCAGGAGACGGCGGTGGACGACGGCGGGGAGTTGGAGGCCATTCTTCACGCGCTCGGTTTCGCGCCCGTGCTGCGCATGAAGAAGACCCGCGCCGTATGGGCGCGGGAGGAACTCACGGCCTGCCTGGATGAGACGCCCTTCGGCTGCTTCCTGGAACTGGAGGGCGACCCCAATGCCATCAAGGCGGCGGCGGAACACCTGTCGCTCGGGGCGGACCGCGTGGAGCCCCGCAGCTACCCCACGCTGTTCCGCGCGCACGGGCTCGGGTAGGCGTCTGTCACACCGAGTTCGCAGATAAGCACCTCCGCGGGCGCGAGGGCTTCACAGGCTGCACCGATCTTGGAGCACAGGAGGTGTGCCGTGCAGCCCCTGCCCCAGAATCCTGAAGGCTCCCGTTACAGTGTCCGCGCCCTGACGAGCGAGGACTTCCGCCACCTGCGCCGTCTAGAATCCGAGATCTGGGGCGGCGACGCAACCGGCGAGCTCTGCCCCCACTACCTGCGGCTCTGCACCGAGATCTTCCCCGACTGGTGCTTCATCGCCTTGGACGGCGACCGCCCCGTGGGCTACACGCTCACCTTCGCCAACGGTAAGGTGGCTTACTGCGCCACGCTGGCCGTGCATCCCGACTACCAGAAGACCCGCGTGAACTACCTGCTCATCCGCGAGACGGTGAAGAAGCTGCTGGCCGAGGAGATGGAGCAGTGCCGCTTCCTCGTGGAGCCCGGCAACACGGACGCCCGCAGCGTCCACAACGCCCTGGGCGCCCGCGTGGTGCAGGAGGTCCAGGACTTCTACCAGGACGGCGACACGCGGCTCTGGTCCATCATCGACCGCGCCGACCTCGACCGGGTGCGCGAGCGCTACACGCGCCTGAAGCTCGTTTCTTGATCGCCGCACTCCGCGGCGCGCGGCTCGTCGGCGCCACCGGCGCGATCCTCCCGAAGCTGGCGGTGGGGCGACGCTCGGAATGGGGCGCCGACCG
>Ga0210400_10000474_pt1 | contig 44859 bp, 34 predicted proteins | sample IncBWH26MmetaG_FD_155456 | JGI IMG/M metagenome (GOLD analysis project Ga0210400, IMG submission 155456) | Forest soil microbial communities from Barre Woods Harvard Forest LTER site, Petersham, Massachusetts, United States - Inc-BW-H-26-M | ecosystem: Environmental > Terrestrial > Soil >... | reverse complement strand
TCCTCACACCCAAGGGGGAGACGCACTTCTTGGCTCCGGCGACCGCGAGAAAGCCGCCACCGAATATCGTGCCGCGCTCCTGCTTGATCCGGACGATACTTACACGCAGAGTCGTCTCGCGGAGGCCATGCACGATCCAGCAGCTACGGGGCTGGTGGGCATCACTGCAACGCTGGCCGAATCCACCGAAATCCGCTTACAACCCAAATCGGAGCAGGCAACATTTCACTACCGCGGCGACGTTCGGGGAATGTTTAACGAGTTGGCCTCGGCCTTCGGTATGACTGTGCAATTTGATGATTCGGTGGCCGCCAAGAACGTTCGCTTTTATGTCGACGACGTCGATTTTTTCACCGCCCTAAACCTCGCTGGGCGGGTCAGCAAGACTTTTTCGACCCCCTTGGACGCTCATCAATTCCTGATCGCGGCAGATACTGTGGAGAATCACAAACAGTTCGACCGTATGTCTCTTGGCACATTCTCCGTCCCGGGAGGCGCCCATACTCCTCAGGAAGTGACCGAGATGGTTACATCCCTTCGGAACGTCTGCGATTTTCAAAAGATCAGTAGCGGCCAGGGCGGAACGGTTGAAGTGCGCGCTCCGCAGCCGATGCTTCGCGCCTGCTCGACCCTTATACAGCAGCTGACGACCGAACGCCCGCAGATCATGCTCGATGTGGGTGTGTATCAGATCAGCCACAATCTCACACGCAACATCGGCATGCACATCCCGGACACTTTCAATCTGTTCAACATCCCGGTGGCGGCGGTTGCGGCCGCGATCGCGGCTCTGGGCGGGCAAAACCTCTCGTCGCTCGCGAACCAGCTGATTGCTTCGGGCGGCGTCAACCAGGCGGGAAGTTCAGCGCTATCGGGCCTGCTGGCGCAGCTGCAGGGGCAACAGAATTCCATCTTCAGCCAACCGCTGGCAACTTTCGGCGGAGGCCTAACCTTCTCTGGATTGAGCCTCGATCAGCTTTCCGCCGCGCTCTCGCTCAACGAATCCTGGTCGCAAACGCTCGACCACATCACCATGCGGGCCACCCAAGGCAATGAGGCGAATTTCCATCTCGGCGAACGGTTCCCCATTCTCAACGCATCGTATGCGCCGCTGGCGAACTCGCCGCAGATCTCGGCAGTTCTAGGCAATCAGAGCTACGTCGCGCCCTTCCCGTCGATCAGCTATGAAGATCTTGGACTGCAGCTCAAGGCTAAGCCCGTCATTCATGCCAACGGTGAAGTGAGCATGACCCTCGAATTACAGGTGCGCTCACTTACGGGAGACAGCTCGAATGGCGTGCCGGTGATTTCGAACAAGGAATACCAAGGCAGCATCCGCCTTCGCGATGGTGAACCAGCGGTAATAGCAGGCGTGGTTACAGTCAACGATCAGCGCTCGATGAGCGGTATCCCAGGCCTCGGAGCCGTTCCCGGCCTCAATCAAGCCATGGTCAATAACACGGTTACCAAAGAGAATGACGAGCTGCTTATCATGATTACCCCGCATATCGTCGCCAACCGCGATCCCACCACGGATGAGATTTGGGTCAGCGAGAAGTAGCGGATCCCATCATTGTCATTCATCCCGGCCGAACTTGTCCGCCGAAGCTCAAGGGACCAGCAACCGGCCTTACTTGCCTTCTTTCGCCGCGAAATCCGCCAGAGCCTTCAGACTTGCCGCCGGTACCTGGCTCACGTTGCCGATGCTGCGGCCGTTGATGAAAAGCGTCGGCGTCCCCCCGACGTTTACTGCCTTGCCGAGAGCCAACGACGAATCGACGTGCGCCTTAGCTACCGGCGTGGAGGCGCAAGCCGCGATATCCGCGCCCTTTACGCCCGAAGCATCGGCCAAGGCGGTCAGCTTTTCATCCGCGTTCTCCGCCGTGATGTCGGATTGACTCTCGTAGGTCTTGGCAACAAACTTCCAGAACGCGTCGTTCGACGCTTGGCCGACGCAGTCGGCATACGCCGCGCCTTTGGCTGCCCAGTTATGCATCTCCAGCGGAAAATTCTGGAAGACAAAGCGGGCGTTTGGCTCAGCGGCGACTAGTCCTTCAATCGCAGGTTGTGCCGCCTTGCATGCGGGACACTGCAGGTCACCGAACTCGACGATCGTCACCGGAGCATTTTTGGGTCCGCGCGACGGGCCGCTGATTCCCTTCTCGAGGGTTTTCCGCGCTGGATCGAAGGGCTTGGCGCCAAACGGAATAATCTCTCCTACTACTGCGTGCTCTCCATCCGCCGTCACATAGAATCGGCTCAGCTGCTGACCTTGCGGGGTGGCTAGAATCACATCGACTTGCGCCAGACCCGGCACTGGCGCCGGTTTGATGCTCGAGATCTTCCAGCTCACCTGCGACTCATACCCGAACGTCTGCATCATGAACCCGTCCACAGTTGCTTCGGATGGAAGGTTGACGCCTCCCGCAGCAGCCCTATCGGCAGGCTTCGCGGCGGTGGAGGTTTGGGCTATTCCTGAGGTACAGCCGAGTATGAGAGTAAGGATCAAAATGACAGAACTGCGCATCGGTTTCCTTTCGAATTTGAATTGAAACTAGCCCACGAAAATTGCCGGGATACTCGTTCAAACCTCGTTCTTAGCGGCGATCGGAAAACGCCGGCCATATCCGAAGGCCTTGGAAGAAATCTTAATGCCGGGGGCCGCCTGCTGACGTTTATACTCGGCGCGATCCACCATGCGGACCACTCGCCGCACTAGCTCTATATCGAATCCGCGATCCGACGCGATCTGCTCGGCAGAATGCGCATCTTCGACGTAATCTTCCAGCACCGCGTCCAGAACCTCGTAAGGAGGCAGCGAATCGCTATCTTTCTGGTCGGGACGCAGTTCAGCGGATGGCGGCTTTTCCAGAGTGGCTCTGGGAATCACTTCCCGCCGGCCATTCACTGAAGTGCCATTCACATAATGACTCAGCCGGTACACCATGGTTTTGGGCACATCTGAAATAACCGCGAGCCCGCCCACCATGTCCCCATAGAGTGTACAGTAGCCCACACCCAATTCGCTCTTGTTGCCGGTGGAGAGCACAATTGCGCCGAACTTATTAGAAAGCGCCATGAGCAGAGTTCCGCGCGCACGTGACTGGATATTTTCTTCCGTGACGTCTTCCTTTTGCCCCGCAAAAACGTCTTTCAAAATGCCCTTGTAAGCCTCGTACGCGCAGTTGATCGAGAGCAACTCGAAGCGTATGCCAAGATTACTCGCCAGCTGTCGTGCATCATCAATCGATCCCTGCGACGAGTATGGGCCCGGCATGCCTATGCCGATCACATTCTCAGCCCCGACCGCGTCGGCAGCAATGACCGCCGTGAGCGCGGAATCGATTCCACCACTCAGCCCGATGATAGCTTTCTTGAATCCGCACTTGCGCATGTAGTCGCGCGTTCCCAGAACCAGCGCGCCGTATACGCTGGCGTCCTCGCCCTCAATTTGAGGGTGAAGGTCTCCGGTTAAATTATTCGAATCGAAGTAAAGCAGGTCCTCTTCAAACGATTTCCCCTGCGCGATGACCTTGCCCTCGGCGTTCAGAACGATGCTGGAACCATCGAAAATCAGGCTGTCGTTGCCTCCGATCTGATTCACCATAGCGACCGGAATTTTATGATGGCGGGCGATCGAGGCCAGCATGTCACGCCGCAGATCGCGCTTGCCGATCCAGAACGGCGACGCAGAAATATTCAGCACTACACTTCCACCTGCGCGAATCAGCCCCTCGATGGGATCGACCGTATAGAGCCGCTTGGGCCAGAAGAGTTTGTCATTCCAGGCATCCTCGCAAATCGTCAGCGCCACCTGGTTGCCGCACAGCGAAAACACTTTTTGGCTCTTCGCCGGAGCAAAATTCCGCATTTCGTCGAACACGTCGTAGGTCGGCAACAACATTTTTGACTGCACGAAAACAATCTTTCCCTCCTGCAGTAGAGCCGCGGAGTTCATCACCGACTTGCCAGTTTCGGACTCCGCAGGAGTAACCAGCCCGCAGATGACTGAAATACCGCGCGTGGAGGCGGCAATCTGCTCGACAACCTCATGATTGCGCGCAAGAAACGAACTCCGCTCCACCAGATCGCGAGGCGGATAACCGCACACGGAAAGTTCCGGGAACAGGATCAGATCAGCTCCGCCCGCCTGCGCGCGGCGCGAAAACTCAATATGTTTGGCGGCATTCCCGGAGAAATCTCCGACCGTAGGGTTGATTTGGCCAAGCGCAATCTTCACATCTCTAGTGTAAAGCCGTGGGAGGAGGAGGCCAAATTAGAACGGCAACTAAAGCAACTGCTTAACGCTGGAAGACAATCTCGCGGGCCTCATGCTCTCGCCTATGACATGTGCTCTCCTACTAAATTGAGCAAATTTCAGGGCGTAAAAACTGATCGCTGTTTCAAGTCGCCGCCAGCGGGAAAAACCGTGTGCTTGGGCGCTGGGACGGGGGTCTCGCCTTTCTGATCGCGCCAGAGAACTTTGTTCAGCTTTGCCGCACCAGCCGCATCGGGCCGCGAGAAATCCATCTTTGCTGAGTCGTTCGCGCCCCGCGCATCCCGCTTGTTGGTCTCGTAGATAAGGCCGTTATCGCGGTTGCGATAGTCCGCCCGAAACGCGGGCTGATTTCCGGCTCCTGAAAATATTGGCCCCATGACAGGTGCATAGGCATCGTTCTGGTTCATCGGAGGCAGCCCGAGCAACATTTCCATTGTGTGAATCATGTTCACGGTGGTGTAGAACCGGTGCTCAACATAGGGCTCGGTCGCCGATCCCGGCGAATATTTACTGACCACGAAAGCGATGGAACGGTGCGCATCAACATGATCGCCGCCGTCCTGTGCATCATCTTCGAGAACGAGAATGGCCGTATCCTCCCAGTACGGACTATGCGAGACTGCATCGACAACGCGACCCAGCGCAAGATCGTTATCGGCCACCGAAGCCGCCGGGCGCGGGCGATCCGGACGCGTGCCTCCCGTATGATCATCGGGAAGATAGAGGAGCACGAAGGCCGGCAATTGAAACTCCGGGCCCTCATTCGATTCGCGAGCCTTCACGAATGCAGTGAATTCGTTCATGAATTCGTCAGCGCGCAGCTGATCGGGATAGTCCGTATTGAAATCCGGATAAAGCGGATCGAAGTGATTTCGCAGCACTGCCTTTGTCGCCTTCAGTTGTTTGAACAGAGGCACGGCCCACGGCCACGGACTCGGCCCCGCATGAGGCTCGCCGACGTTCGGAGGCAACGCATCTCCCTTGCGAACGTCTGTGCGGGGGCATGGGACCTCCAGTACGGAAGGCGTTCCCTGCTTGGGAGTCGACGCTTTGCGAGGTTTGTTGCACCACTCGGCATTGACAAATTCGCCGTAATCTCGGTAGCTCAACCCGTGGCGCGCCAAATTGTCCCAGAGAAAGCCGGTCGATGGATCATCGATGTCGGGCTGATTGTGGTCGAGCGGATACTCGTCCGACACCGTTCCCTGGTAGTCGTAGTTTCTCTCTTTGCCGCGATAAGAAATCTGCCAGGTGTTTTCGTTGTAGTCACTGGTGATGGCGGCGGTCGACCAGAGGTGGCCGTCGCCGGATACTTCTCCGCTGTCGTAGAAATTATCCAGCACGCCGAATTGTAAAGCGAGTTTGTGCTCGTTGGGCGTGATGTCAGCGCCATACAACGTGAGCGCGGGATCGCCGTTGCCTTCCTTCAAGTCGCCAAGCACTTGATCGTACGTACGGTTTTCTTTAATCACGTAGATTACGTGCTTGATTGGATTCTTGCCGGCGACAAACTTGACGGTTCCGGGGTCGTTATTCAGAAGGTTGTCGTGCTCAACGGCATGGGTCAGATCTTTCAGCTTGTTAAGTGTTGATGGAATATTCAGCCGTGCAATCGATCCCCGTATCAACGTGGGAATGTAGGAATGCTCGTGATGTTTTACTTCCCACGAAGTTTTGCCCATGTCCTTGTTCGGCGCGGCGCCCTGGCCCTTTGCGGTCGCAACGAGCAGGTCGTCGCCTTGAACAGCAAGAGCGCTCGGGTACCAATCGGTAGGAATAAATCCCAGGGCGGCCTGCGGCACGGGATTGCTCGCGTCGGCGGTATTCGTCAGGCTCGATATGTCAAAAACCGCAACAGCATCCGACGAAGCGTCGGCCACAAATAAACGTCTTCCGTCTGCAGATTGGGCCAACGCCCCAGGCCAAGTCCCGGCAAACCGCTGATTCTGGAGCCTGGTATTTAGAAGGCCTACGAGTTCTCCCTTCACAGTCGAAACCATAGCCACTGCATCGGCATTCGACAAAGCAACGTAGAGCAATTTTTCATCTGGACTAAGCAGCATCGCCGTAGGATGAGATCCAGGCGCAATCGGATCATCCGGCTCCTTCAACTTGATCCAGCGCGTGACTCGGCCGCTACTTAAGTCGAGTTCGGCCACGCGTGACGCGTTCCATAGACTGCACCATGCGCGGCGGCCGTCGCGAGTTGCGACCACCGTATACGGAAACGACGACGGAATCAGATCGGTCGTGCTGAGGTCGAAGCGCTGGACAACCTTCCCGCTCGCCACATCCAGCAGCACTGCGTTGTCCGAAAGATTGTTGGCGACGAGCAAATGGTCGCGGCCCCCGACGGGAACCAGGGCCAAACCAGCGGGGTATGGAATCGCTGTTCCAGGCGAAGTTTTTTGTAGTGCGATTCCGACTTTTTTTCCGGCGGCAAGCGCTTGCGGCTCGATGGCAATCAATCTTTCGGGCGAGACTTTCCCGTCCGTGACCGTGTAAACCGCGATGGCATTGCCGGTATTTCCTTGCTTTGCACCTGTCGCATCGGAGATCGAGCCGACCGAGGCGTAAAGATGTTTGCCATCAGATCCGAAAACCAGCCCCAGAAACAAGCTCTGGTGCGCTTCTTCCCCGAAACGTTTGTCTGGATAGTCGACAAGCTGATTCGTCTTAAGATCCAGAATCGCGATCGACTGCATTGCCATAGTCTCTTGCGTGCCGTAACCGTCATTCAGCAGCGCGGCGTAACGACCGTCAGGACTCATGGCGATCGTCGCAGGAAAACTATTGGTTCTGCCGACCCAGCCCGGTGAAGGCAACGTCAGCTTCTTGCTGGTGGGTAGCGAAAGGGCTGAGCCGCCGGCGGGAAGATCTTGCGCAAAAAGAGACGTTGGAAGCGCGAGAAGGATGACAACGACAATAAGGCGGCAGAATTGGATCACTTTGCCTCCGCAGCTTGAATCTGCGACAGCGTCATTGTGAAACGGGAAAAGCGAAATCGAACGGGAGTGTCGGCCCTCTAAGACTAAGCTCCGGAAGCGCGCGTAGAGCCATCGTGTACCGATGCCGGGCCGGAGTGCTCCTCATTGCCTGCATTGTGCCGGACGTCGGAGCCCTGCACCCAGAAGATGACATCCTCCGCAATATTGGTGGCGTGGTCGGCAACCCGCTCCAGGTTGCGGGCCACCAACAGCGCATCGAGCGCCTGCCGCACCACCTCCGGACGCTGGTTCATCGTTTTGACCAGCTGGATGAACGCGTCGTCTTTCATGCGATCGACAACGTTATCCATTTCGAGCACTGCTTGCGCGAGTTCGACCTTGCCTTCGATGAACGATTCCAGGGCCCGTCGTACCATCGCACTCACTGCGGCGCCCATGCGCGCAATATCGACCGGCAGGTCGACCGAGGGCAACTCAATCATATCCATCACACGCTCGGCGATATTGACAGCCTGGTCGCCAACGCGCTCCAGATCGGAGTTGATTTTCGTGACCGCGAGGATGAAACGCAGATCCACCGCCATGGGTTGCTGCATGGCGAGCAGATCAAAAGCCGCTTCATCGATCTCACGCTCCGAATTATTGATCATGGTCTCACCTTCGAGAACCATTTGACAGCGATGCAGATCGCGATCTACGTATGCCTGACGCGCGCGATCCACCGCCTGCTCCGCCAGTCCACCCATGCGAAGCAACTTCTGCCGCAGATCATCCAGTCCCTGCTGAAAGCGCGTACGCATTATCCGAACCGTCCTTCTCCGAATCTACCCTTAAATCTTAATGTGTATCCTGATCTTTATCCAAATCTGCCAGTAATGTAATCTTCCGTTTTCTTATCTGAAGGTTTGGTGAAGATCTTTTCGGTCTTGTCGAATTCGATCATTCGCCCCAATAGAAAGAATCCCGTAAATTCTGCGACGCGCGCGGCCTGCTGCATATTGTGCGTCACAATCACAATCGTATAACGTTCTTTGAGCTGAAATATCAATTCTTCGATCTTGCCGGTAGAAATGGGATCGAGCGCTGAACACGGCTCGTCCATCAGCAAAACTTCGGGCTCCACAGCCAAAGCGCGAGCTATGCATAGCCGCTGCTGCTGTCCGCCCGAAAGACTGGCTCCCGACTTCTTGTGAACATGATCTTTCACTTCACTCCACAGCGCTGCGGAGTCCAGGGAACGCTGCACGATCTCGTCCAGCTTGCGCCGATCGCGAAATCCGTTGAGTTTCAATCCCGAGGCAACATTGTCATAGATCGACATTGTCGGAAACGGATTCGCCTTCTGAAACACCATGCCTACGCGACGGCGGAGCTGTGTCGCAGAAGTTCCATTGTAGGCGTTGATTTCTCCGATCTTTACACTGCCCGTCACTCGCGCTTCGGGAATGGTTTCATGCATGCGATTCAGGCAGCGAATAAACGTTGACTTGCCGCAGCCTGAGGGACCAATCAGCGCCGTGGCATGATTGGCCTCGACCGTCAAATGAATGTCGTACAACGCCTGAGTCTTACCGTACCAGGCATTCAATTGATCGACCTGAATTCCAACTCCCATAAACTTATGCTGCTCCGAAAGTACCACGGCGCACTGCGAAACGCACGGCCGCCACAGCGCTCACAATGAGTACGATGAGCACGAGAGCCCCCGCCCATGCCTGACGATGCCATTCATCGTAGGGAGAAATTGCGTAACTGTAAATCTGCAGCGGAAGCGCAGCGGTCGGCTGGTCGACTCGCAGGTTCCAAAATTGATTTCCGAAGGCTGTAAACAACAGTGGCGCTGTCTCCCCCGCAACCCGCGCGAAGGCCAGCATGATTCCCGTAATCACTCCTGAAGTCGCGGTGCGGAGGGTTATAGAAAGCGTGGTGCGCCAACGCGGAATGCCCAGCCCGTAAGCCGCCTCGCGCAGAGCCTGAGGCACCAGCAAGAGCATCTCTTCGGTAGTCCGCGTGATCGTCGGAATCATCATGATCGCCAATGCCACTCCGCCTGCCAGTGCGGAGAAATGTCTTTGGGTCAGCACAACGATGGAGTACGCCACAATACCGATCACGATCGAGGGCACGCCGTTCAGCACGTCGGCGATGAAGCGAATCGCGTCGCCGAAGCGATTGCGTCCAAATTCGGCAAGATAAATACCCGCGCCCACGCCTATAGGCACTCCCAAAATACTCGCCAGTCCGAGAATGAACACCGAGCCGACAATCGCGTTGGCCATTCCGCCGCCCGCTTCGCCCACGGGCTTCGGCGTTTGTGTGAGAAACGCCCAGTCGATCGAGCCAATACCACGGTACACCAGATAGGCGAAGATCGAAAACAACGGCACCAACACCAGAATGACCGTGAGAATGGCCACGCCAGTCATGACATGATCGGTGATCCGGCGCCGCAAGGCAATCGGCTGAACCTTGTGCTCCGTGGAGTTTCTCGCTGTCTCAGGCATGCGTGCTCGCAGGCTGGCCGCGTGTGACTGTCCAAACTAGCAGCCGTGCTAGTGCATTCACCACGATTGTTACCAGGAAGAGGGCCAGTCCAATCTCGATGAGGGCCGAGAGGTAGGTGTCTCCCGTCGCCTCGCTGAACTCGTTGGCCAGCACGCTGGCCATGGTATATCCCGGAGCGAACAACGACTTGGCGATTTCCGGCCGATTCCCGATCACCATGGTGACCGCCATGGTCTCACCGAGCGCTCGTCCCAAACCGAGAATAATTCCGCCCATGATTCCCGCGCGCGCATTACGCAGCACTCCCACCCGAATCATTTCCCAGCGCGTCGCGCCGAGAGCAAGCGCGGCTTCGCGCTGGTGCTGCGGTACTACCATGAGCACTTCGCGCGTGATTGAGGAAATAATCGGAACGATCATCACTGCGAGAACGATCCCCGCCGCCAACATGCTGATGCCGTACGGTGGCCCCTCAAAAAAGCCCGTCCAGCCGAGCGTCTTCGCCAGAAAAGGCTGCACATAATTGCTTAGCAGAGGAATCATGACAAAGATGGCCCACAGTCCGTAGACCACACTTGGGATTGCTGCCAGCAGTTCCACAAAAAACGACAGTGGATTGCGGAAAGCCGGCGGGCACATTTCCGTGGTGAATACCGCGACTCCAACGGAAAGCGGCACGGCGATGATCAGGGCCAGGAGCGAAGACACCAGCGTGCCGTAGATGAACGGCATCGCGCCGAAGCGTTCATTCACCGGATCCCAATCGTGACCCGCGAAGAACTTAATTCCGAAGGCGTGCCATGAAGGGCCCGAGCGCAAGACCAACTGGTAGACGATCAGCACCAAAGTGCCCAGTACGGCCAAACCACACAGCAGCATGAGGTATTTGAAGACCACATCCCCAACCTCGCCGCTGGAATCGGACGCAAGCAGCGAGACCCGCCTATCCGCTGAAGGAAGGCCGCTAACCTTCTTTCCTTCAACAGGTTGCGGAGTTGGCATATCCGGCCGGGGTGGGGAAGGCATCGCCATCCGTGAACACCGTAGCAGAATCCTGTTAATGGGGTGTTAAAATAAGCGGTCCGCAGGGATTGCCTTTTCGCAGGGAAGATTGTATTTTCTCTCCCGGTTGAGTCCTGTTCATGCCGATCGCACCCAAGCGCACCCGCGTGGTTTTCCAAAAGCTTGAGCAGGATCTCGTGAAGCTTTCGTCGAAGCCTCGCGCGGAGAACGTACACCGCTTGCGCACGGGCACGCGCCGTCTGCAAATTTTGCTTGGCGAACTTTCGCCGCGACTGGATCGTAGCCAGAAAAAGCTTCTTAAGTTGCTGGGGAAAATCCGGAGGCGCGCCGGGAAAGTGCGCGATTTGGACGTCCAATTAACCGCATTGCGTTCCTTGAAGATGCCGCGTGAGCCGCGACGCAAAACTCAGTTGGTGAACCATTTGATCGAGCTGCGCGGCGGGCAAGAAGAAAAGCTACGCAAGACGGTGGATAAAGAAACTGTCCGCGAGATTCGCAAGCGTTTGAAACGCGCCGGCAAGAACTTCAAGCCGGAGGCCAGCCGCGATCCGTTAGTCACTGCCAGGGCAATATTGCAGCGAATTCACCGGGATACGGGTCCGGTCACCGAGGCGCAGTTGCACCAATACCGCATTTTGAGCAAGCGCGCCCGCTATGCAGCCGAATTCGCCGATCAGTCCCCTGAGGCCGAGCAATTTATCGCGCAAGTGAAGCGCATTCAAGACGCATTAGGCGACTGGCACGACTGGCTCACGTTAACCGCCTCCGCCAGCAAGAATCTTGGCGACGTGCGCGAATCATCTCTGGTAGCCGAACTGCACAATGTGACAGGAGCGAAGTTTCGCCATGCCGTCTCGGTACTTTCGCACCTGCGTCCCAAACTCGTTTCCGAACAAGCCGTGGAAGCTCCCATACAAACCCCCGCGAAAGTGGGACGGGAAGCAGCCCCGGCCGCGTGAGAATCCAAACAGCAGATTCTGGTAGGAATCTCGACGGCTCCGACTAAACTGTCGGGATAGCCCCTACCTCTCTCGCCATGTAAACTGTTGGCCTTGCCTCATGCCAACCTTCGCCGCGGTTGATATCGGCTCCAATTCCGTGCGCCTGAAGATTGCGCGCCTCACGCGCGGTCGTCTTATCCCGGTTCACGAAGACCGCGAAGTAACGCGGCTGGGCGAGGGCGTATTTCGCTCCGGCTTTCTCACTCCTGAATCCATCGCGGAAACGGTAAAGGTCCTGCGCCGTTTTCATCGCGCGACGCAACAGGTGGTCACCGATCCGGTCCGCGTCGTCGCCACCAGCGCCCTTCGTGATGCCCGAAATTCGCAGGCGTTTCTGGAGTGGGTGCGATCCGCGACGGGCTGGAAAGTGGAAATCATTTCCGGACTGGAAGAGGCGCGCCTGATTCACCTCGGACTCGTTTCCAATCTCCGCATCGGCAGTTCCCCCGCGCTGATGATCGATCTAGGCGGCGGAAGTTGTGAATTGACGGTCTCCGGGCAAGGCCGCATCCGCGACGTTGTAAGTTTGCCTCTGGGCGCGGTTCGCCTCACTGACGAATTTTTGCGCCATGATCCTCCGCGCAAAGGCGAACTAAAGCGCATGCAGGGATTTGTCGCGCGCGAAGTAAACCGCATCGCCCCCCGCATCGTCGCGGCAAAGGTCAAGAATGTAATCGCCACCTCTGGAACAGCTGCCGCACTTGCCGCGATAGCAGGCAATTTGCGGAAGAATGGAAGCAACCTGCGCGCCACCGTTTCGCGAACCGAGATGACGCGCATCGCCAAGCGTCTGGCCCGCCTGTCTCTCGACGAACGACGCCAGATTGAAGGAATTGGATTACGACGCGCTGAAATCATCGTCGCCGGCGCCTTCGTCTACCACGAGCTTCTCGAACGCTGCCATCTCAAAGGCTTTCGCTACTCTCCTTTGGGTTTGCGCGACGGTTTGTTGGCGCAGATGGCAGCGGAGTACGACCGCAGCACTCGCTCCGGCAGGCAAATTGAATCAGAACGCTGGGAATCGATCACCAACGCGGTGGCTCACTATCGCGTCGACATGAAGCATGCTCTGGATGTACGCGACTCGGCCATGCTTCTGTTCTCGGCGCTGCGTCCCGTGCATGGACTTCCGCCGGAGTTCCGCGAGTGGCTCTCGGCCGCTGCAATGCTCTATGAGGTCGGAGATTACATCAACCGCAACGGCCATCACCGCCACACCTACTACGTCATTTCGAATTCGGAAATTCTTGGCTACACGCCCCAACAGCGGCGCATTATCGCCGCCATCGCGCGCTACTTGGGAAACTCGAGGCCAACGCTGGAGGAGCCGCCCATCAAAGCGCTCGATCCCGCCGACCGTGCCAGCGTGCAGAAGGCCATTCTCCTCCTCCGATTGGCTAGATCTTTGAATCTCGGCCGCAGCCGGGCGGTCGAGCGGGTGCGCGTCAGCCATGTAGCCGCGGGGGTCAAACTTACTCTAGTGCCCCGCCGGCGGATGGGCGTCGACCTTGAATTGTGGGCGATTGAACGGGACGCTGCCTACTTCCGTGAAGTTTTCGGGCGGGAACTCTCCACTGCGGCCGCGTAGAGGGTGCGCAACGCCTTCGGCGTCAAACACCATTGCAACGTGCCGGAACTGCGCCGCATGTCAACCCTGGCCACGGCGCCTTTCTTGAGTTCAACCGAAGCTTCGCAACCGGACTCACTGATCATAGTTCCGAGGAACTGGCTCAGGTTCGGGTTATGCCCCACGACCATAATCGATTCCAGAGCCGCGTACTTTTCCAACATCTTTCGGAAATCGGCTAGACCCGTGCCGGGACGCAGCGCGGCCTCGATTTGCAGCTTGCCTTCGTAACCCATCTCGTTTCCCACCAGCGAAGCCGTTTGGGTCGCCCGCTTCAGCGGGCTGGAAAGAATAATATCGACCTGCGCCTCAATCGCGGCCAGCGCCCGGCCGACATAACCGCACTGCTCAATGCCATCGGCGTCGAGCGCGCGCTTCTCGTCTTTTTTCGGATTGAGCAGATGCTCCCCGGCGCTCGCGTGGCGCAAGAAGTAAAGGATCACAGATTACGTTCCCTTCCCAGCGAAGTCTTTGCGAGAGGCTGTCTGTGCCTTCGAGCCGGATGCTGCGGAGGAACCAAATCCGGAGGCTGCTTGCCCTCCACCAAATTGATCAGATAATCCTGCGCGCTGAAAGACGCGGCTCCGGTCGGCGGCTTGCGATTTCGCTTGCCGTGCATGGGCTGCCATGCGCGAATATAGTTGGCATCGCGCAACAGTATTCGCGCCTTGCGGTTGTCGGCGAGATAAGCGTCTAGAATTTCACGGCGCACGCGCTCGCGGAGGAATTCATCCCGCAGGGGCACCAGCACTTCGACGCGCTCGTACAGATTGCGCGGCATCCAGTCGGCGCTGCCGATATATGTCTCGTCCTCCCCGCCGTTACCGAAATAATAGATCCTGCTATGCTCCAGGAACCTTCCGACAATGCTGCGCACTTTGATGCGATCGCTCAGACCGCGCACTCCCGGCCGCAAGGCGCATATGCCCCGCACGATCAAATCGATTTCCACTCCCGCCTGCGAAGCACGATACAGGGCCTGAATCACATTCTTGTCGAGCAGGGCGTTCATCTTGGCAATAATTCGTCCCGGCCGGCCTTGCCGAACATGATCGGCCTCACGATCAATCAGCGCGATCACCTTCTCCGCGAGATCGAGGGGCGCCACCAGAAGCGGGTCGTAGCTTGGATTTTCGGCATACGCGGTCAGGAAACTGAAAACATCATGCACAGCTCGAGTGATTTCTGGATTCGCCGTAAACAAACTCAAATCGGTATAAATTCGCGCGGTCGTGGCGTTGTAGTTTCCGGTGCCGATGTGCGCGTAGCTACGGGGCACACCATCGGCATCGCGGCGCACCAGCAGCGAAAGCTTGCAGTGTGTTTTCAATCCGACCAATCCATGAAATACCTGCACGCCCGCATCTTCCAAGTCGCGCGCCCAGCGAATATTGTGGGCTTCGTCAAAGCGCGCCTTTAACTCCACGACCGCGGTAACTTCCTTCCGCGACGCCGCGTCAATCAGCGAAGGGACGATCAACGAGTGTTCGTTGGTTCGATAAAGAGTCTGCTTGATCGAAAGTACGTGCTCATCCTCGGCTGCCGATTCGATGAATGAAATTACCGCGTCGTATGAATCGAACGGGTGGTGCAGCAGCACGTCGTGCCGCCGCAGCTCTTCGAACAAATTTTGCGATCTTGCCGTCAGCCGCAACTCGCGCGGAACGAAAGGCCGATACTTCAGATCTGCGTGCTGAGTCTGTTCGTAAACGTTAAAAAGGCGTGACAAATTCACTGGACCATTGACAGGAAAAACCTGCCAGGGATCGAGCTCGAACACCGTACGCAGACGTTCAATGATCTCGGGATCAGCGTCGGCTTCGATCTCCATCCGAACCGCGTCACCCTTGCGCCGGTTGTGCAACTCCGCACGCACCGATTCAAGCAGGTTCCGCGCCTCTTCTTCCTGGAGATAAAGATTGCTGTTGCGGGTGACCCGAAAGGGCGCCGACGAGACGATATCGTAGCCGTGATACATGTCCTGCGCGTGATGGGCGACCAAGTCAGCGAGAAAAATAAAATCGGTCGTGTTTTCCGAGGGCAAACGCACCAAACGTGGCAAGGCGCGAGGCACGGATACGACGCCGGTGTAGGTGAGCGCCGACCGTCGTCGCCGCCGCAGAAGCAGCCCCAGGCAGAGAGCTTTGTTAATCACCCGCGGAAATGGATGCGTCGGGTCCACCGTGACCGGCGTCAGCAGTGGATCCAGCTCTTTCTCGCAATATTCGTCGACGAACCGCCGCGCCTCGGTGTCCAACTCATGCAATCCCAGTACGCGGATGCCCCGCTCGGCCATCATCGGGCGCAAGCCGTTCCAGCATTCGTACTGGTCGTCCACAAACTCATGAGTCAGACGGGCGAGAACGTCGCGCTTTTCTACCAGGGTCAACCCGTCCGGCCCCGCTTCGTTGTAGCCGTCCTCAATTTGCTGCACCATGGCGGCGACGCGAATCTCGAAAAACTCATCCAGATTGCTGGCAGAAATAGCAAGAAATTTCAGGCGTTCGAGAAGAGGGTTGCCCTCATCACCCGCTTCCTCAAGGACACGTCGGTTGAAGGCTATCCACGAAGTGTCGCGGTTGAGATAATACTCAGGATTATCGAGCGAAAGACGAGCCATGCGAGAGGGTACTTACTTTCTTTGGTGCGAATCCGGACGATCAAGATTCATGCACAGATCGTCCGAAATCAGTATAAAACATCCTTCATCAACGCATGGAATTGCGCGAATCAGGAACGATAAGGGAGCGGTTCTCTAAAAGGAAAAACGCACCGAACTCAGAATAAGTTCGATGCGCTCTCAGGAGGCAATGTTTGCGGAGTCTTACCGCACCTGCTTGATCGCATCTTTTTCCTTCTGCACGACGCCATCGGGCAGCGGCGCGTAGGAAAGGTCAGCCGTCATCTTTTGTCCATCCGTAACCATCCAGTTCAAAAAATCAGCCAGGATTTTGCCCTTCGCGGCGTCTTTGGACTGAGCCGGAATCAGGAGCCAGGTAAAACTGGAAATCGGATACGCATCCTTACCCGGAGCGTTCGTGATCGAAACCCGAAAATCGGCGGGCATTTTCGGACTCGAAGCCGCCGCTGCCGTAACGCTCTCCAGCGATGCCTTTACGTAGTTCCCAGAAGAATTTTTCACACTGCCGTAGGCGATCTTGTTTTGCACGGCATAAATCAGCTCGACGTAGCCAACCGAACCGGGCAACTGCCGAACCAATCCAGCCACGCCCTCGTTTCCTTTTCCGCCGAGTCCGATCGGCCATTTCACGGACGTTCCCTTCCCCACAAGGCTCTGCCAATCGGCGCTGACCTTGGAAAGGAAGTCGGTCCAGATATAGGTCGTTCCGCTACCGTCCGAACGGTGGACCACGATAATGTCCCTATCCGGTAGATTCACGCCGGCATTGGGTCCAGTGATGGCTTTGTCGTTCCATTTCGTAATCTTTCCCATGAAAATTCCAGCCAGCGCTTCGGGCGTAAACTTCAATTCAGCCGTTACACCGGGAATGTTGTACGCGGGAACGTCGGCTCCAAGGACCGTTGGCATGTGAAGAATCTTCATCTTGGCTTCTTTTAATTGATCGTCGGTCATCGGGCCATCGGTAGCGCCGAAATCGACTGTGCCTGCAATCACTTGTCGGATTCCACCTCCGCTGCCGATTGGCTGATAGTTCATTTGAATGTCGGGATGGATCTTGTGATATTCGCTAAACCACTTCGAGTACATAGGATTAGGAAACGTAGCACCCGCCCCATTCAACGTTGTTTGGGCCGCCAAAGGCAGCGCTCCGAGGGCACACAGTAAAAGCAGCAGGACTTTTCGCATGCTGGGGTAGTCCTCCTTATGATTTATGACTCTATTCTTATTGCTGCCATGTTACAGGATAGTTACAAACGAGTGAATTTGCAGTGAACAGGATTGCTGAACTTCGGATTCTCAGTGGGCTGACTGTAAGCGATCAATCTCTCGTGGAAACAGCGTGTTCCCTGGAAACTGCGTACGAAGAGAACTGAGCAGTTCAAGTGCACGGGGCTTGTCCTTGTCGCGCACGAAGGCAATCGCGAGCAGGATGCGGGCGAAGGGAGCAAGATAATGTCCGTGTTGAGCGGTTGTCTGAAGATCAGCGATCCCCCCTTGCTTGTCGCCCGGCAAACCGCCCATACGCAGAAGCCAGCGTACCGGCGCAGTCCTGCTGCCGATGATGTATTTGCTGAATCCCGTCGCCACCAGCACGTCGTAGCAGTTATCGCAAATCGCCAAAAGCTGTTGCGCCCAGGTCGATGCTTCTTTCGTGTAGTGGAGCGATGCCATGTTTTTTTTCTCAATCAGCGCCGCGTAATCGGCTTGCAATCCTGAGGAGAGTGTCATAGCAAACAGCGCCTCCCGGTCCTTATCATTCTTGCTGAGACGCGAGTGCGCCAGGGTTTGAGCGCGATTCAGTGCAGTTTCGAACTGAGTATGTACGACGGGATCCGGATGTACTTTCGCCCGGTCGTTAAACGCCGCATCGTTTTCAAAAAACTGTGCCTCCAGCACTCCCAACCTTGCGAACTCTGAAAAAAGATATCCCGCAGCCTCGCTGACCGGGCCTACAGGATCGTCGGGATGCTGCGATTCCCAAGACGAAAAATCCTTCTGCGCGCCGGTGAAATCCATGTCGTAGAGTCCCGCAAAGCCGTGGTCCAAGGCAGTGCTCGGGATGGAATCGGGTGGCTCGCCGGCCCCAGCCACGGCGCGAAGTCCCAGGGCCAGCCAAAAGGCTGTTACCATTCCGATGGTTCCGACTCTGCGAAATTGGACAGTTTGCAGCATGCGAATGAGTTCGAGTTCTTCGGCTATCGTCGGTTTCAATTCCGGCGCAAGATTATTTTTTTCATCCTCCATTGAGATGCAGATATTCCATCCGGCGGCCAGTCCTCTTTGCAATCGCTGGCGCACCAAAGATGCAACTTTTCCCACGCCTGCTCAATCTCATATCCATTCTTTAGGATGAAAGCCTGATGAGCGATTCCACGCCGACCTTTGCCCCCGGCTGGCCGGGCATTCCACCCCGCTGGACCTCAAGCGCCAAGACCGGCACGGGTACCGCCTTAAACCAGCACAGCAAAGTCTGGTTCACCATCAGTCATGGCATTCTTAACGAAGTCTACTTTCCTCGGGTGGATCAGGCCTGCACTCGCGATCTTGGTTTGATGGTGACCGACGGTCTTTCATTTTTTTCCGAGGAGAAACGCCACTGCACCTTCGAGAATTCTCCCATTGAACCAGGCGTTCCCGCCTTTAGGCTCATCAACACTGCTATTGACGGCCGCTATCGAATTTTTAAGGAAATATTCACCGATCCGTACAGGAATGTTGTCTTACAGAAAATTCGCTTTGAAGCGCTGCAAGGGCATCTTTCGGAGTATCGCTTACACGTGTTGCTGTCGCCACATCTAGCCAATTGCGGTTACGCCAACACCGGTTGGGTCGCCGACTACAAAGGCCTTCGTGCTTTTTTCGCCGAGCACGATGGCACAGCGCTCGCGCTGGCATCATCGGTACCATGGAAAAAAATGTCGGTGGGATTCGTGGGTTTTTCCGATGGTTGGCAGGATCTCTCGGCGAACTTTCAAATGCAATGGGAATACCAGCGTGCCGAAAATGGCAATATCGCATTCACCGGAGAGATCGATCTCGCGGTCTGCAACGGGGAGTTCGTTCTCGCGCTCGGCTTTGGCGGCATTTGGACGGAAGCAGGTCAGCAGGTCCGCTCTACTTTATTCGAGGATTACGACGAACTTCTCAGGCGCTACGTTTTCCACTGGAAGAGCTGGCAGGACACTCTGCTCAAACTGGACGAACCGCAACGTGATTTGGATCTCTACCGTTCCTCAACGGCGGTTCTTCGTACGCACGAGTCGAAGGATTTTCTCGGTGGCATTATCGCAAGCCTTTCCATACCCTGGGGATTCAACAAAGGTGACGAAGATCTTGGAGGATACCACTTGGTTTGGCCGCGCGATCTGGTCGAAACCGCTGGAGCGCTGCTGGCAGCGGGCGCCTCGAGCGACGCCGTCCGCGTACTTCGCTACCTTGAGGCCACACAAGAAGTGGACGGCAGTTGGGCCCAGAACCTCTGGCTCGATGGCCGCTCGTATTGGGGCGGCATTCAGATGGATGAAACCGCCTTTCCGATTCTCCTTCTCGATCTCTTGCGCCGCGAAAATGCAGAAGCAATGGGCAAGCTGGAGCGTTGGTGGCCTATGGTGCGTAAGGCCGCAAGTTTCATTCTGCGCAATGGCCCAGTTACGCAGCAGGATCGCTGGGAAGAAGATGGGGGCTATTCCCCGTTTACGCTCGCAGCGGAAATTTCGGCGTTGCTCGCCGCCGCCGAGATCGCCGAGCTCACAGGGCATAGCGATGCCGTCTCTACACTTCGCGACGCCGCCGACGCGTGGAATGACAATATTGAACGCTGGGTGTACGCCACCGGCGGCGACCTCGCCCAACAGATCGGCGTCGACGGCTACTATGTGCGCATCGCCCCACCGGATAGCGACTACGCCGCCTCGCCCACGCAAGGCTTCGTTCCCATCAAGAATCGCCCACCCGGCGAAAACACGGACCGCGCTTTTCACATTGTGAGCCCGGACTCGCTGGCGCTGGTGCGCTTCGGATTGCGTGCACCCGACGATCCGCGCATTCTCAACACGATCCGCGTGATCGATGCTCTGCTACGGGTCCAGCTCCCGCAAGGTCCATGCTGGTACCGCTACAATGGCGACGGCTACGGTGAGCACAAGGATGGATCACCGTTCGATGGTACTGGTATCGGCCGCCCTTGGCCGCTCCTGGCGGGAGAGCGCGCTCACTATGAACTGGCTGCGGGCCACTGCGCCGAGGCCGAAGCCTTGCTCACGATGATCGAAAACTGCACCAGCGGCCACGGCCGCCTGCTGCCCGAGCAGGTATGGGACGCAGACGACATCCCCGCCCTCGAACTTTTTCGCGGCAAGCCCAGTGGGTCCGCCTGCCCGTTGGTGTGGGCTCACTCCGAGTATGTGAAGCTTCGCCGTTCCCTGCGCGACGATAGAATTTTCGATCAGCCTCCGCAAACTGTGCAACGCTACTTAGTCGAAAAGCCGACTCGCCAGGTTTTCGGATGGCGGTTCAACAACAAAGCCCGTACCGTTCCGCGTAACAAGAAACTTCGCATCGTCCTGCTCACGCCCGCCCTCGTCCACTGGAGCATCGATAACTGGAACAGTTTTCAGGACACTAACACCCGCGACACCGGCCTCGGAATCTATACTCTGGACTTGCCCACATCCTCTCTTCCCGCAGGCAGTCAGGTGGCATTTACTTTTTATTGGCCGCAGGAAAATCGTTGGGAAGGCACAAACTACAGCGTAATGGTGGAGTAAGCAACGTCGTTCTGATCTGCACCTAGGAGATGATCTTTTGGGGACAGCCGCCGGCTGTCGCGAGCGAAGATCGCTATTCGACGGATTTTTGGGTACACCTACGCCTCGGCAGGCGTCGAATAGGTCAACTCCACCACCGTGCAATCATCATTCAACGGATTCCCAGCGCAGAACTCCGACACTGCGGAAAAAATCCCTTCCAGCGTCGGAGCCTTTACCGCCGCCGCTTCGAGCCGGAAGTCTTCAAAGAAGTCTCCCATAGCATTCTCCGCCTCGGTCACGCCATCGGTCACCAGGATGAACCGGTCGCCCGAGTTCAGCTGACAGCGGGCGCTCTCAAATGTGGCATCAGGCAGTAGTCCCACAGGAACATTCCCATGCGGCGGACGCATCACTTCCCCCCTGCACACCAGCAGCGGCTGCACGTGCCCGCAATTCACATATTCCAGATCGCCGTCGCGCCTCAATCGTGCCAGCAGCACGGTCGCATATTTTTCCCCGACCAGCTTCTCGGTAAAGAAGCGGTTCACGGCGGTTACCACCTCAAGCAACGGCATCCCAGAACTCAGATGCGAATAAATCATTCCCTGCAAGGTAGAAGCCAGTAACGCCGCGGAGACTCCTTTTCCGCTGACATCCGCCAACACGACCGCTAGCCCCTCTTTCGTATTGACTGCATCGAAAAAGTCGCCGCCAATTTCCTTACAAGACAGATTCTTTCCGCGCAGCGAGGCGAACGGAACTTCTGGAATCTTCACCTGCATCAGCCGCTGCTGGATGCTCGCCGCAATCGTCAACTCCTGCTGATAGCGTCGCGATTCCTCCTCAGCTTGCACCAGGCGGGCGTTTTCAATGAGCGATGCGGCTTCTGTCGCGATCGCCCGCAAAATATCATGTCCCACTCCGGAAAACTCCCGCGAGGCAAAACGGGAGTCCACATACAGCACGCCGGTCACTTCCGCTGACGCATCGCTCGGCGCCGGCGTCTGCTGCTCGCGCGTGGCTCTCTGTACCTGGCGCTTACGCAAGGGGATGCAGATTACCGTGCGCAGGTCGTAGGCCACAATGCTCTGCCGCGCTGCCATGTCCATGGAACTGCCCGTATCTGTAAGAAGAAACTCTGAATTCGATCGCAGCGATTCGTCCAGCGCGGAGTGCGAAATCGTCTTGTCATCCAGCAGCGCTTCACCCTTGCTATTGCGCCCCGCGGCCAGCCTTAGTTTGCCCTCATCGTCTTTCAGAAAGACGTATCCCCGCTCGGCGCGCGTAAGGCGCAGCGTGACTTCCAGCATGGTCATCAAGATTTCATCAAGCACGCCAGCGGTATTCAACTTGCGCGCCGCTTCGAGAAATAAAGTCAGCTTCTCAAGATCGGTGGCTTCCTGCGAAATATTGATCCCGGAAATCTGGCTTAGAAATTCGCGCGCGGTATTCGACGTACCGTGTGCCGGATTGAAAATGGCATACGCCGAATCGCGCGCTCCAAACTCGAGCCGGTCGTTGCGCTCCAGTTTTTGCCGCTGAATCCGCTCTCCGTTGACGAACGTGCCATGCTTGCTGCCCTGGTCGACGAGGAAAAATCCGTCCTCTTCCAGGACGATGAGAGCATGATCGCGCGACACCCGAGGATCGGCGATCACCAGATCTTTGTCCACCTTGCGGCCCACGCTGAACGGAGTTCGGTTCAAGACAATGTTTCTCTGCTCATTGCCTTGGACCAGAACAAGCGCAGGAAACACACCGGAACCAGAGCTCTTTGGAGTTCTTATCGAATTCAGGACCATGGGTTCGAAGCTGCGAGTCTAAAAGCGCCCGTTTATCGTGGCGAGTTCAATCCTAAACCTCTTCTTAGCTTTGCGCCGCGAAATCACAGCTAGAAATAATGACAGGAATTGGCCCTCCGGGGGAAGTGTGTGACCTCTGACTGTAGCGCTTTCGCCACGCCTCAGGTAGACTGCGGCGTCGTGCTCGGCTCCGACTTAGCTCGCCGTGTATTCGCGCCGTCGCGCAGCAAAACGATAGTCTTTCTGGTCTTTATTTCTTGTTTGGCCGTTTACGGTGCTGTAAGGTTTGCGGATCGGCTGCAAGGCACCGACTTTCCCAATTTCTACTGCGCGGCGCGAATGGTTCTTGACGGCCAGGGGCACCAACTCTACAATGCCGAGCTCCAGCGTCATTATCAGGCCCGCTATGCGGGAGGAGTCGGCACCCTCTATGCTCACCCTCCGTTCGAAGTAACTCTATACTTGATGCTAGCCTGGCTTTCGATCAGGCACGCTTACTTGCTCTGGTTTGCGCTTAACCTTGTAATTCTCTCTGTTGCGACGCGCCGCCTGGCCATGGAAGCGCTGGCGGGGTGGGACTGGCATGCTCTTTTCGCCACTTCTCTGATTTTTGTCCCCGTTTTGCTCTGCCTAATACAAGGACAGGATTCCCTACTCTTTCTGTTGCTCATTGTTCTCTCCTACACGGACCTTCGGTCCGATCGCGCGTTCGCGGCTGGATGCTGGCTTGGCCTGGGCCTCTGCAAATTTCAAATCGCCCTGCCGCTGATGGCCGTGCTGGTCATAACGCAACGGGGGAAAATCAGGGCCGGACTGGCGAAAGGCTTCGGTGTGATCGCGCTGCTGCTGGCTGGAGTTTCAGCTGCCATCTCCGGATGGCAGGTCTTCGTCGACTATCCGCGATTCTTGTTGTCTCTGCAAAAGGAGGTATCCTCCGGCGTCTCTCCTCAGGCTATGGCAAACTTCCGGGGCCTAGTCGATATATTCCTTCACGGGGATCAGTCTCTGTGGGCTCTCGCCGCAACGGCAATTCTTTCGGCCTGCGCACTGATCCGGGCGACTACCGTGTGGAAGCGTCCGCCATTCGCAATGCAGCATGCAATTGCATCCTCGACTCAACAATCCTTCGATTTTTCTTCGGCACAAACGGTAATTTTTGCCCTACTTGTCAGCTATTATCTCAATCCGCACGATCTAACGCTCTTACTCATTCCAATTGCTCTCCTTCTACATCGCATACTCAAAAGAACATCCCCATGGAGTCGCCCCTCGGACCGGATGACATTGGCATTGCTCATCATTCTCTTCGTACCCCTACTTCCCCTGTGGGCACTGAGATCTCACTTCGTCAGCCTTCTGAGCGTGCCTATGATTGGCTTGTTCATGGTCAAACCGTTATCGCGGGAAGAAAATGAAGGAACGATTTAATGCCGGCGGGGATGATCCTCACAGCAAAGCAGGCCAGAGGTTTTTTGTAGCCTTCATCTCGTTTTCGTCGCTCACAACACCAACGACCAACCTTCAAAAGCCACAACAACGCCAGGTTCATTGCCGACAGGAATGCGCAGAGAACACCGGACCATAAGCGAGTAGCGGGGCCTCGGGTCAACCTGGCAAATCCTGAATCATGCTGTGCAAGGGAGGGGGACAGCGCATTCGAGTGCATCAATCGCCAATTCACAGGTTGAAGAAGCGCGGCGCATGCGGCGAACAGTGAATATGCAACCCGAGCACCTAATGTCAGCAAAAGTGGCCGCTTCCACGAAGTTGGTTTATGGTCATCCATTCGTGGCTGAGGGGGTGGATTGGATGGTTGTCGTGGCTACTACTTCTTTCCGTTGGCCTGTGATTCGCGTGTTCAGAAGGGTCAATCCAAAAACAAAAACCGGCAAAGTGAACGTCGCAAAAAAAGGTAGCTTCCAGGCACCCAATGCCCATGTTTGCCACCCCAACAGATAAGCAATGCTCAAAAGCACGCTCGCGATCCACTGCCATGCCAGCGCCACCCCTCCCGCCACGTACCCGAAGCGAACCGCGCGCGATCTCGCGGTTAAAATTTGACGATCCCGTGCCAGCGAAAAAATCGCGGGCAGCAGCAGTACCTGGTTATAGGGCGCATACATGGGAACAACGAGCACAGTCAATGCCAGCACAAGAGCCGTGGCAAGACCTAAACTCTCCGCGTCGGCCGGTACGTCGCGCAACTTCCAGAGACGTGCGACACATGCGAGCGTTGCGGCTGCTACAACGATCCCAGCCAAGTTCCATGAGAGCAGCAGAACTGACTGGTTCTGGGTATAGCGATGATATTGCCCAAGCGCGTGCATAAACATCCACCACCAACCCGGCAGGATAACTTCGGCGCCAGCCATCAACAACGCCAGCGCGAGTCCGAATCCAAAAACCAGCTCTCTCCGTTTGTGCCAATCGCTCACCGCCCATACCAGCATCCAGGCTACTAAAGGCCAGGCCAGTTGCGGTTTGATGGTCGTCAACGCGAGCAATACTCCTGCGAAAAACAAGAATCCGCTGGCCACGCAAGCTGCTGATCCTGCCATGAGCGCCGCCACCAGCAAGCTCAGTTGTTGCAGTTTGATCCCCTGGACCGCAGGAAAACATCCCAGCGTGAGTGCAATGCATGCGGCAACAGCAATCAGCGGCACGCGCCATCGCAAAACGCGTAGCCACCACCAAACGCTCGCGGCGGTCAGAGTGAGCAGCAGCCAATGAAAAAATACCTGCACGCCATGAAACGGCAGGCCGAGCGCCGGAGCCAGCAGGAACACCACATAAACGGGATAGGCAAACCCCTGCTGGTCCTTGGGATCGTTGGCCCGCGCCGGATCGAGCACTCTCCCGTAGTATCCCTTCTGAATTTCTAACGTGATGTCATCGCCATAGGGATTGCGATGATGCAGCAGTAACTCGCGCGCACCCAGCCACCGAGGGTAGAGGTCGGACAGATTGCCGCGCGGCCGCTGGTGCGCCGCCGCATCGGCGACCTGGTAGCCCACCAGGATTCGGTCGACGTAGAACCACATGCTCGCCGCCGCCAAAATAGCGAGGACCACAAAGACACCTGACTGTAATCGAGACTGCACTGTCGACTGAGACCTCTCACACAAATCGGGTTTTCAAAAGACTTGATCCGTCAGAATCCACGCAAGTCCGTGGCTAATGCTGGTCAACTCTTAAAGCGCTCATCATGTTACAACTGGTGAGGAAAAATTAGCTTCATGTCCAAGCGATTCTCAATTGCATCGGCGATCGGCATCTCCACCGGCGCGTTCTGCTGGTTCCTGCTGCATCGCCTCCATCAAGAGGCCGGCGACTTTCGCTGGGCCATTCATCTTGCCGCCCGCCTGGTCGCGCACCAGAACCCATACGATACTCCGCTTGAACAATATCCCCTGCCGACTGCTTTCTTGGGGCTGCCCTTCGTGCGAATTCCTCCGGGGATCGCCGGCGGAATCTTTTACGGGATCAGTTCGTTCCTGCTGGCACTTGGAGTTACCCGCGAGAACTACGGCGGGCTCCGGATTTTCTTCGCCTACCCCTATTGGGCTGGACTGCTCGCCGCGCAATGGTCGGCCATCATTGCGGCCAGCGCATTCTTTCCGCTGCTACTGCCTATAACCATGATGAAGCCTCAGGTCGGTTTGCCGGTTTTTCTCACGCGCCTTTCCCGCCGCGGCATTCTGGCTTGTCTCGCGGTGGGCGGCCTGAGCTTACTTGTTCTGCCGCACTGGCCCATCTTGTGGCTGCAACAAAGACACTACTATGACCACTTTTTTCCTCTGTTCGTTTTTCCGGGCCCGCTTCTCCTCTTAGCCCTTTTGCGGTACCGCGATCGGGATGCCTGGCTCCTATTGCTCTCCGCGCTCATGCCGCAACGCTGGTTTTTTGACAGCTTCACACTCTGGCTCATCCCCAAGTCGCGTTGGGAATTTGTACTTACGGCCGCCATCAGTTGGTGCGCCGGAATTTGGCGCTGGTATCACCAACCTGCCAGCTTTACCGAAGTCGGCCGTGCCTCGGTAATCCTTTTCTATTTGCCCATGCTGATCGTTTTACTCCTTCGCAAAGGTTCGACTCCAGAGCCGGCGGTGGATACTAGATGAAAAACTCAGTAGGAACGCCGCATGTTTTTCTGGCAGTGTTGTTCCTCGGCATTTTTACTATGGCTGCGCGCAACGCTACCGACCCAGATATCTGGTGGCATCTAAAAACCGGACAATATATATCCGAACACAAAAGTGTTCCCCGCACCGATGCTTTTTCTTTCACTCGCGGCGGACAACCATGGATCGCTCACGAATGGCTCACGGAACTTTTTCTCTATGAACTCCAGCGCGGCGTCGGATTCGGGGGCTTGATCATGACGTTTGCCGCTGTGATTCCCGCTGCATTTTTCCTGCTGTACCTGCGCTGTGGTCCGGCCCCCTACATCGCGGGCATAACCACTCTTTGGGCCGCGTTCGCCACACGACCGCTTTGGGGCGTGCGTCCGCAGGTTCTTTCCCTTCTATTGACGAGCCTCTGGCTTCTGCTTCTGGAGCGCTCCGACCATCGTCCTCGCCTTCTCTGGTGGACCGTTCCTCTAACACTCCTCTGGGTCAATCTCCACGCGGGATTCGCCCTTGGCTTAGGCCTTTCCGCACTTTTCCTCGTCGGCGAATGGATCGAACGAGCACATGATTCCGCCGCAGAGAACAGCTTTCACCTTCGCACCGCCGCCTTTGTACTTCTCGTCGATTTGCTGATTGTTCCCCTCAATCCCAACGGCGTCCAACTCTTCACTTACCCAATCGAAACCTTGCGCTCACATGCGATGCAGAAATACATCGCCGAATGGGCCTCGCCCAATTTTCATCATGCCGAGCACTGGCCCTTTCTGTTCTTGATACTGGTTACACTTGCAGTTTTCAGCTGGTCACGCCACCCTCTGCGCCCTCGTGAGCTTCTTCTGTTGCTCGTCAGCCTGTATGCGGCTCTTTGTTCCGTACGCATGGTCCCGTTCTTCGTTCTGATCGCAGCCCCGGTCGTTTCTAAAAGACTCGGAACCTGGCCAAAATCCAGTGTGGCTCAGCCTACAGTTGTACGGCACACGATGAACGGCGCGATCGTAGTGGCGATGGTTCTCTTCGCGAGCACCCATGCCTTCCATGTAATTCAGCACCAGCCTCAGACGGAAGCGCAACGGTTTCCTTCCCAAGCAGTCGCTTTTTTGGCAGCCCACCCACCCGGAACGATCTTCAACCACTACGACTGGGGTGGTTACTTGATCTGGCGGCTTTACCCTTCAACCCGGGTATTCATCGACGGCCGCGCCGATCTTTACGGACAGGAACTCCTTGATCAATTCGCCGATGCTTACCAGTTCGAAAGCGAATGGCAGAAGACCTTGCAAGCGTGGAACATAACCACGGTCATTGTTCCTCCAGCCTCGGCCCTGGCAACGGGCTTACGTAACTCTCGAAACTGGATCGTCTCCTATGAAGACGCTCAAGGCATAGTGTTCAGTAGTCGTCCTGCAACCGCAGATGCTCCATCAACGCCGGCGAACCTGGCGCGGGCAATTCCATAAGCATTGCAGCACTGCGGTTACTCAGGTATGCAAGAAATTACACCTGCGGAAGCATTTTGCAGGGTATTATGAGGAGGAACAAATCTCCCCGCATGCGGTAAAACAGAAGACGAGACCATCCCAGAGGTCTTTTCATCGGCTTTTTCGAAGCCTGTGCGGGAGTTTATCTTGTTCAGGAGGTCAGCTACAATGCATCATCTTTACCGTTTGTGGCGCGAAGAAGAAGCCCAGGATATCGCCGAGTACGCTGTAATGCTAGCCGTGATCCTCGTGATCGTGGTTGGTACAATTCGGCTGATCGGCTCAAACGCAAACAATGTTTTTTCCAACGTCGCCAGTTCGATTCAGTAAGAGAATTTCACGTCGCACCCGAAAGAAAAAAGTCCGTTCTCGCGGACTACCGCGAGACTAGCTGTATTTGCTTCTCCTGACGGAGCTCTATGAACCGCACTCGCCTATTGATGATCGGGGCTTTGGCTTTGGCTCTCGGTGCCTTTGTCAGCCTCCTGGTCTACAAAAACCTGCAAGGGAAAGGCTCCTCCGGTGTTGAGGCTGGCACGGATGTGGTGGTTGCTGCCGACGACATCCAGGTCGGCGCCCGCATCGAAGAACACGACGTCCGCATCGTGAAATACCCTTCCTCGGCACTCCCCGCGGGAGTATCCGCCAAGCGTTCTCAGGTGCTGGGTCGTGGCGTGATCATTCCCATTGCCAGGGGCGAATTCATTCTGGGGGGCAAACTCGCTCCTGAGAATGCCGGCGCAGGCCTGCCTTCTCTGATCCCCCCGGGGATGCGCGCTGTGTCCGTGCGAGTGAATGAAGTTGTGTCCGTCGCCGGCTTTGTTGGTCCAGGAACGCGCGTCGACATTCTGCTCACCGGAACTCCCAACGGCAGCTCCGAGCCTCAAACCACGACCGTATTGCAAAATGTCGCCGTGATCGCCTCGGGTCACACACTCGAGCGCAATGCCGCAGGCGATTCCCAGAACACGCCGGTGATCACCCTTCTAGCTTCGCCCGAGGATGCCGAACGACTCACTCTGGCCAGCGCCGAAGGCAAGATCCAGCTCGCTCTGCGCAATCCCGTTGACACGCACCAGGATCCTGTGGAAGCCGCAAACGCCAAGGGTTTATATAAGGGTGGAACACCAATCGCCGCTCCGGTCCGCAGCGCACCGGTTCGTACGGTAAAGCACAAGACTGAGCCGCCTCCCTCTCCTTCGGTCCTCAGTGTTGAGGTTTACCAGGGCGATAAGAAGCCGGATGTCGTCAAGTTCCCGGAACAAAGTGGTGATGAGCCCAAGTAGGCAAAGTGAAGTCATCGAACAAAAGCTCGTAGACAAGTTTGGCCTGTCCATGGTTTGATGACAGGCTTCCTCATTTGGAGAGGAATTAAAGATGAACGTTCGCACGCCACTTTTCGTAGCTATCGCACTGTCGTTTGTACTCATCACGTTCGCTCTACTTCAATTTGCTCAAGCCGAGTCACGTCAGGATCAAGCGGCGCCTCCCCCGCAAACGGCCGCGCCGGAGACCTCGCAGACAACCCTTCCGCCACAATCGGCCCAGCCGCAGGGCGCCGCTCCCCTTCGCGTCATGGTCGGCAAATCGCTGCTCATCAATACCACGGAGCGCCTCAAGCGCATCTCGGTCACCGATCCCGCTGTGGCCTACGCCACCGTCATCACCCCGACTCAGGTCCTGGTTCATGGCCGAGCTCCGGGTGAAGTCTCCCTCCTCATCTGGGACGAACTAGAGCGCTCCCGTAGTTTCGATCTTCGCGTTGACGTTGATATCAGCGCCTGCGCGGAAGAAGAACGCAGGGTCTTCCCTGAAGAGCAGATCACCGTCACGCCCTCCCGCGCCGCAATCGTTTTGTCGGGCCACGTCACAACCGAGGACGTCGCCAAACGCGCCGGAGAACTCGCGGCCGCCTATTCCTCAAAGGTCGTGAACGTTCTAACGTTTGGGCCGGTTGGCGCGCAGGAAGTTCTTCTCGAAGTAAAGTTTGCCGAAGTCGACCGATCCGGGCTCACTCAACTCGGCTCCAACTTCTTCTCCACAGGCGCAGGTAATTTCATCGGGAGTACAACCACTGGTCAATACGGCGGCTTCGGAACCTCGGCTATCAGCCAGGTTCCAGGCCAGAACACTCCTGGGACCGCCACCGAGACCATTAGCAATGTTCTGAACCTGTTCTTGTTCCGTCCCGACATTCATTTTGGGATGGTGATTGAGGCCCTGCAAAGTAAGAACCTTCTCCAGATTCTAGCCGAACCCAACCTCATCGCCGTCAATGGCAAGAAAGCAAGTTTCTTAGCGGGCGGCCAGTTTCCTTTTCCTATCGTCCAACCAGGGGCAGGATTTACCGCGGTCACGATTTCCTTCAAGGAATTCGGAGTGAAGCTTGAATTCACTCCGGTGATCATGCCCAACGGCAACATTCACCTTGTTGTCGCACCGGAAGTCAGCACTCTGGATTTCGCCAACGCTCTGACAATTTCCGGCTTCACGGTTCCCGCCTTGAGCACTCGCAAAGCGGAAACCGAATTCGAGTTGCAGGATGGTCAAAGTTTCGTAATTGCGGGTTTGATCGATAACCGGGTCACGGATATCTGGAACAAAGTTCCCGGCCTCGGCGACATTCCGATCCTGGGTACTTTTTTCAAGAGCAAAAGCGCACAAAAGAGTAATTCGGAACTTATGGTCCTGTGTACCGTACACCGGATCTCCCCCAATAGCGAACCTCCAGTCGCCCCCAAGAATCCCGAGCCTTTTATCAATAACCATAAGTTCGACGAGAAGAAGCCTTTGTGGAAGTAAGATTATGCCCGAGGTGCGACTCGGGTTTTCCACCAGCGCGGGAATTGGTCGCGGGTCGCGAGTTTCGCATCATGTCGCGTTTTCCGTCTCAGGGCGCGGGATTCGCAGGAGGGCAGGGGTTGTTTGAGGGTACGGTTTTTAGCACGCTGCTAAGACCATATTTAATCCGGGCTTGAGTCCCCAAATTGGCATCAGCAGCAGGAGAAGTAATCAGGTTATGCCCGAGCTTTCAGTCGTCATCGTGGCCACCGACAACGAACAGCGCACCATGCTCCAGGTGTTAGTGGACGGCACGAGCGTTGCACGCACCGTTCATACCTGCGCCAGCTTTCCAGTTGCTGCGTCCGATCCCGTCATGCGCCGGGTCCAGGCCGCCAATGCGGACGTTATGCTGGTTGATATTCCAGTCGACAATCCTCAAATGGCCATGCGTGCCATAGAATTTCTGCACCAGGAACTTCCCGAGTCGGCTGTGTTCGCCATCGGAAGCCTGAACCAGCCACAACTCATCGTCAGCGCCATGCGCTCCGGGGCTCGGGAGTTCATCGAGCGTCCCACCTCAACGACTGACCTTCTCGAGGCTTTCGTTCGGCTCACCGCAGCCCAGCGCCGGGTTCAGAAAGAAGGCCCGCGTGGCAAAGTTTTCACCGTGGTGAACGCCAAAGGCGGCAGCGGAGCCACCACCGTAGCTGTCAACCTGGCACTCGCTTTGCAGGCGGCCCACGGCAACACAGCTCTTATCGATCTCGCACCACTGGGCCATAGCGCTCTGCATCTCAATCTCAAACCTCTGTTCAATTTGGCCGACGCCACGCGCAATCTTCACCGCATGGATAGTTCCCTGCTGGAAAGCTTCATGACGCGCCACAGTGGCGGCCTTCAGTTGCTCGCCGGAACCAACGCACCCGCCGCCATCGAACCGTCGACCGCCGAGTTTGTCCGCCTCTTCGACATGTTTGCCAGCCACTACCGGTACGTGGTCGTCGACAACTCCTCACGCCTCGATGCCGCCAGCCGCCTCGTCGCCAACTTGTCGGAGTGCGTCCTGATCGTCGCGTGCACCGATGTGGCCTCCCTCTGGAGCGCTGCACGCGTCCAGCAATATCTCGGAGAAACCGGCAACCGCGAACGCCTCCGCCTGGTCCTGAATCGCTTCCGTAAGGTTGCCGGTTTCAGCGAGGCTGACGCGGAAAACGCGGCTGGAGTAAAATTGATCTGGCGAGTACCCAACCAGTACTTCGCGATCTCCTCCTCCATTGACCGCGGCTCTCCCGTGATGGAACAAAGCCACACCGAGATTGCCCGCTGTTTTTCCGGATTGGCGCACGAACTGACCCGCAACGATGTTGACGTAAAGCGGGCCGCTTGGTCGCTGTTTAAGACCGTGTAAAACTTTATGGCGAATGTTCAGACCTTCGAGCACAGCGAGTACCAGCAGGTAAAGTCAGACCTGCATCGCAAGATTCTCGATCGCCTCGACCTGGAAAAGCTCGGCCGCTCCACCGGCGACTCCGCCCGCGAAGAAGTTCTCGTCCTCATCCGCAACTCCGTCAACAGCGAGGTCATCCCTCTCAGCTTTGCCGAGCGCGAGCGTTTATCGCGCGAGATTCTCGACGAAATTTTTGGCCTGGGTCCGCTTGAACCTTTACTCAAGGACCACACCATCTCCGACATTCTGGTGAACCGCTACGATAAGGTATACATCGAGCGCGCGGGCAAGCTCGAACTCACAGGCCTTTCGTTCAAAGATAACCAACATCTCATGCAGATCATCGAGCGCATCGTCTCCCGCGTTGGGCGCCGCGTCGATGAATCGTCTCCCATGGTCGACGCCCGACTCCCCGACGGCTCCCGTGTAAACGCAATCATTCCTCCCCTAGCGCTCGATGGCGCATGCCTGTCAATTCGCCGTTTTGGACGCGACCCCGTCACCGCGCGCAACATGATCGAGAATCACACGCTCACCGAGCCTATGCTTGAACTTCTATCGATCATGGTCAAAGGGAAGCTGAATCTTCTGATTTCCGGTGGCACCGGCGCTGGCAAGACGACGTTGCTCAACGTGCTTTCCGGCTATATCCCGAACGTGGAGCGCATCGTTACGATCGAAGACGCAGCCGAACTTCAGCTCAAGCAAGAGCACGTCGTCCGCCTGGAAACCCGCGCGCCAAACATCGAAGGCAAGGGCGCAGTCCGCCAGCGCCAATTAGTGATCAACAGTTTGCGTATGCGCCCCGACCGTATCGTGATCGGCGAAGTCCGCGGCGAAGAAGCGTTCGATATGTTGCAGGCTATGAACACCGGTCACGAGGGTTCTCTGACTACGGTTCACGCGAACTCGGTCCGTGATGCCTTGGCCCGTATCGAGAACATGGTTTCCATGGCGAACCTCAACATTCCGGAGCGCGCCGTGCGCCATCAAATCGCCTCCGCCATTCATGCCGTTGTGCAAATCGCCCGCTTGTCCGACGGTACTCGTAAGGTGCTCTCGGTTTCTGAGGTCACCGGCATGGATGCCGAATCCATCGCGATGCAGGAAATTTTCACTTTTGACCGCCGCGGCCTCGACGAAAACGGCAAGGTACGCGGAACTTTCCGTGCCACCGGATTCCGCCCGTTGTTCGCGGATCGGCTCGCAGCCGCTGGCGCTCGGCTGCGTCCGGCGCTGTTTGAATCGAAAACGGAAGTTTAGGGAAACGGGCGCCCCTGATTCGGTGCAACGACTAGGTCATGGGTGTTAGGCCTTAGTTGGACCTTGGATCCGCCGTTCGCCGAAAAATTTGGGACCTGTAGGCCAGACGTTCGGGAGCCATTAACTTATGTCCGCAGCCCTCATCGCCGTCGTCGTATTCATCGCGGTTGCCCTGGCGACTTTCGCTATCGCCTCGCTCTTTGATGAGCGCCGTGCTCAAGCCCGCCTCATCAAGGACCGTTTGGCGACGGTACAAAAAGCTCCTGAGCGCAAACCGGAAGAAGAACTCGCACTTCTCCGTGACGAGCAACTCAGTAAATTTCCCGTGCTCGACGATCTGCTGCGCCGCTCGCCGCGCGTTTCCGCCATCCAGGATTCGCTGTTACAAGCGGGCATGAAGTTTCGCGCCGGCAACTTTCTGGTTTTGTGCCTGCTCGCTGGTATCGCCGCAGGATTTGCCTCTTTCGTTTACGCCCGAAATCCGGCTGTCGCCTGGGCCGCATTCATCGTCGGCGTGTTTCTTCCGTATGCGGCGGTCTCCTACCGTCGCCAAAAGCGTTTCGAAAAGATTGAAGAGCTTTTTCCCGAAGCCATCGACACCCTTGCCCGCGCTGTCCGCGCAGGACACGCGTTTACCACGGCTCTCGAGATGATATCCAATGAAGGCTCCGAGCCTCTTGCGAGCGAGTTTCGAAAGCTTTACGAGGAGCAAAAGTTCGGCATGCCCGTGCGCGACGCGCTCATGAATCTAACCGAGCGCGTGCCTCTCGTGGATATCAAGTTCTTCGTCACAGCCGTAATGCTCCAGCGCGAAACCGGCGGCAATCTCGCAGAGATCCTCGATAACTTGTCCTACGTGATTCGCGAGCGTTTCAAGATTCAGCGCCAGGTCCGGGTTCACACCGCGCAAGGCCGCCTTACCATGCTCCTGCTCATGGGTATGCCGCCAACGGTGGTGGCGATTCTTGAATTCTTCAGTCCGACTTTTGTGTATCCGCTCTTTCATGATCCGATCGGCCATTCTTTGCTGGTCGTCAGCGTAGTCTTGCAAACGATTGGCTATTTTGTGATCCGGAAGATTATTAAGATCCAGGTATAACCATGCCGTTGATGATTCTGGTAATTGTCATATTCATAACGGTCGCGCTGGTGGCCTTCGCCTTCGGCGCGGCTGCGGTGACACCGACGTCCGTTCTCGGCGCCCGCCTCCGCGCCCTCGGGAACCAGACCACCCAGGTTTCGGAAAAGCCGGTCATAAAAGTGAAAGAGCGGCTGGAGCAGGCCCTCGATCCCATCAGCAAAGCCATTCCGCTTTCGCCGTCGGATGTCTCCCGTACCCGCGCCTGGCTCATCCAGGCTGGACTCCGCGAATCGCGCCACGTCACCTACTATTTCGGATCGCGCCTACTACTTGCGGTTCTCGGCTTTGCCGGCGTCGTCGCTTTTTCCGGCTTCAACAGCACGCCTCTGCTGGTGTGCGTGACCGCCTTTGGTTTCTTCGTTCCCCGCTTCATTCTGAAGCGCATGATCAAAGACCGCCAGCAGCGCATCCGCATTGCTTTGCCCGATGCTCTCGATCTGACCGTAATTTGCGTCGAAGCCGGGCTTGCGCTCGATCAAGCCTTAATGCGTGTCGGCAAGGATTTGCATCATGCCCATCCTGATCTCAGCGATGAATTCCATCTGGTCAATCTTGAAATGCGGGCCGGTAAGCCTCGCGCGGAGGCTCTTCGCAATCTCGTCGACCGCACCGGGGTCGACGACATTCGCTCCCTCGTCGGAACTTTGATCCAAACCGACCGCTTCGGCACCAGCATCGCGCAAGCGCTGCGAGTTCACTCCGACTCCCTGCGCACCGCCCGTCGCCAGCGCGCGGAAGAGCAAGCCGCCAAAACCACCATCAAGATGGTTCCACCCCTTGTGATCTTCATTCTTGTACCGTTTCTCTTCGTCACGGTCGGTCCCGCACTGATTCAGGCATATCGATCGTTGTCTGGAAAATGACTTGCCCGATTAAAAACTGCCATCCGTCGCAAAGCGAATATCGGTCTGCCCGCCGGCTTCAGCTCCGGTACTCGAGTAAAATCAAAAGCAATTCTGATGCGATCCATCCCACGCCACCAGGCCTTCAATCAAACCCGCAGCCGCGCCCTCGCCACTGAGCTTTCTCTGGCACATACCCACTGGACCCGCCTCTGCGGCCTGCTCGGGGTCTCCGGTGGTGACTTTGGTAACAGCTCCGGTCTTTGGATTCGTCCCTGCCGCGGCGTTCATACCCTTGCCATGCGATTCCCGATTGACGTAGTCTATCTAGACCGCGCGGGGACGGTGGTGCACGTCGAGCACAACCTCCAGCCCTGGCGCTTCTCCCCCATTCGCATGCAGGCAGCCTCTGTCCTGGAGCTTCCCAGCGGGACCGTGGCCAGAACTGAAACCACGCTGGGGGATAAAATTGAAATCAAGTTGAAGGAGTAGCTCCAGTCCATCCCCTTAACTCTGTTTGCCCCGACCTTTGATCGGATGTCATTCCGAACATCGGCGTGTCATCTTGACCGAAGCGAGGGACCGTTGTATTGGCTCGATTCATGACAAATCAGTCGCCCGATGAGTAACGCTCTCCAACTCGACGAAGTCCGCATCATCGAGCTTCACGATGCGCCCAAGCTCCTCGTCGAGTGGTCGCCGCGATGGGAAGAGTTTGTCACCTCGATCAAACCCGCCCTCGCCCGCTCCGGCCCGCGCCTCGCCGGCGAAGCCCCTCACGGAGGATTTCCCTACCGCGGCATGGCTGCGGCACTCGTGCTGGAGTCCTTTCTGCTGGTCCTGGTGGGCGTTCTCCCGCGAGAAGTCGCTAGTCTTCGCCCCTACGCCGCGTCGAAGTTGCGCCCTGACGAAATCATTTACTACTCTGGCGACGAATTGCCCCGCACCCAAGACCTCGGTGGCGCTGAGTCCGGCCGCACCGGCCACTCCGGAGGGCGCGAAGCCCACCACCGCACTCAGACCATCCACGTTGCGCGCGGCAGTTCGCTGGCAAACCAAATCGTCGATGCTCCCGATCTGAAGCTGCATTCTTCCCCCGGCGCAGTGGCTAATCTGCTGGCCTTCAAATCCATCCCCGGACCGCCTCCATCCGAAGGCCTGCACTCTTCGCTTACCGCTCCACGTCTCCCGGCTAACGTAGTCGCACCCGCGCCCACCAACGTCACTCGCGCCCAGTCGCGCAGCGGCGTTACTCTCGATGCCGTGGTGCCTCCGGCTCCCACGGCTTTAGCAAGTAAATCCCGAACGGCCCCCGAACTGAATGCCGCTGTGGTGCCTCCCACCCCCACAGTGCAATCTGAGCACCCGCTCTTCGCCCCCAGGCTCGATCCATCGATCATCGCTCCCGCGCCCAAAGTCTCTCGTGATCGCAGTCGGACTGCCCCGACTCTCAATGCCAACGTAATCGGACCGGCCTCAACTCGCATCTCGCAGGATCGTGTCCGCTCCGCGCCGACACTCAACGCAAATATAGTTCCGCCCGCTCCTACAACCGACGCAAGAGAAGTCGCGCCTACCCGCGTGCAGATGAACGCCGCGGTAGTTCCTCCACCCGTTTCTTCGCCCGAGCGCGAGATCGGGAGGAATGCCAAGCTCAACATGCCTGCACCCGCTGTGGTGGCGCCCCCACCCTCCGCCGATTCCTCCCATGATCTGCGCCGGCTTGAAAGCGGAACGCTCGCCTCGTCTCCAACCGTAGTTCCTCCAGCTCCAACGCAAGCCGCCAACACTGGCTTTGTGAGCAGCATCATCGGCAAACTCTTCGGCACGCAAGATATCGTCCCGCCACCGCCAACGGCAAATGCGTCGGGAACAGCCCGCAGCGGCCAGGGAAATCCTGGAGTTACTCTCGCGGCCAACGTCATTCCACCGCCGCCCTCTGCCTCGGGGAGCGGAACTGGAACCTCTACTGGAAGTTCTCGCCGTAACTCGATAACCTCAAATGTTGTACCTCCACCACCCTCAGTAAATGGGTCAGACACAGGCAGTGCAACGGGAACAGGATCAGCTCGCGGCGTTTCTTCGACTGGCGCTTCGATCGGCACGGCGGTCGTTCCGCCGCCTCCCTCCGTCACTGGATCAGGTTCTGGTAACGGAGGGGGAGGGCGTAGCGGAACGTCGGCTGGCATGGAGAACGGCCTAGGGGATAACGTCGTTCAACCTCCTCCCTCGATGGGATCGGGCACCGGCCTTTCCGGCTCTGGCAGAAAGGGCATTGGACAGGGAGGCATCGGCGACCTCGGCTCCGTTCTCGCGCCGCCGAAAGGCGGAGGCGGGACCAGCGACAATTCTGGAGTGGTCCTCTCAGCTCAGCCCGGCTCGAGCGTGGGCAGGCCGGGTAGCGGCGGAAAGGGTGCACTGGCAATGTCGCCCGGAGGAGGAGATCAACCGGGCCTCGGCGGATCGGGCGGCGGGAGTGGAATAGGCCGGGGTGACGGCCCCGGCAGCGGCTTAACAGGAGAGAATTCCGGAGCAGGAAAATCCGGCACAGCTCGCGGATCGGACGCCAATGCCCGTGGAGGAATTTCGCCCACACCTGGTCCCGGCGGCGCAGGTACTGCTCTCTCGGGCAATCCCGCGGTCCCTGGCGTGGATGTTCGCGGCGGCAGCACCATCGTCACCCTGCCCAGCTTCGGTTCCGACGGCGGCGGTAATGCGCCCAGCCTTCCCGGCCGCTCCTCCGTAAAGCAGCAACAGGGACCGGCCATCACCATCGTTGCCACATCTCGCTCGGGCGGTGCATTCGATTTCTACGGCAAGCTTCCGGGCGACAATTACACCGTCTACGTCGACACGCAGATTGGCACTGCAGTGATGCAATTTGCCGAACTGAACCCCTCGGCTCACTCTCAAGCCGGATCACTCACCGGCCCAGCCGGCATTCGTACCAATCTGCCAGCCGACCTTCCGCGTGCTCGCGTGGTCGTCAAATGTGAACTCGACGCTTCCGGCAACCTCCGCAATCTGCAGGTCCTCGAACCCGGCCCCGCCGTCATGACCGCAAGAATCATGGCCGCCCTCCCCAGCTGGAAATTCCGCCCCGCCACGCGCGGCACGCAGCCCGTGGAAGTCAACGCCATCCTCGGCTTCAATATTGACACCAACGACCGCAACTAAGTCGCGCATACTCCTGAAAGACAAAACGGGAAGATACGAGGAACTCGTGCCGTTAGGACTCCCGAAACAGCCGCTTGCGCGCCTGAACGAAACTGACTGCTACTACGCCCCTACCCTCAACCGCGCCATCATGGCGTATGCCTTGCGAAACCAAACCCGCTCCCGCCGCCGCTGGTAGCCCGGCATGGTTGCCCGCTTGCCTAGAATTTTCTGCACCCACTGCCGCGCCTCATCAGCGCGCCCTTGCGCCAGCAAAAACTGCGCGTAGTTGTAATAGGTTTCCGAACTAGTGGAGATCTTCGTGGCCTGCTCAAAGGCTTTCGCGGCCTTCTCCGCCTGCCCAGTCTGCGCATACGCGTGGGCCACCAAACCAATGCCGCGATGAAAGTCATATGCCGGATCAGCCGCAATCACTCGTTCGAGATCCTGCACCGCCGCTGCAAAATCCCCTAACTCAACCTCGGCTACGCCTCGCCGGTAAAACGGATCCACTGAGTCCGTCCGCTGGGCGATCGACCGGTCATAACACTCGCGCGCCTTAGCAAAATCGCCGTCGTCCAGATACAGCAATCCCAGCTCTTCATAGTTCCCCGCTGATGGGTTATCGAAGATCGCCCGTTCCAGCTCCCGAATGCGGCGCCTCCGGGGAAATGCCTCAAACGATCCGCGCAACAATTGTGCATCCGGAATCACCTCCGCGACGATGTATATCAGGGCTCCCACCCATCCCAGAAAAAGAATCAGAAAAATCCAGTAAGTATCGGGACGCCGGCGGATGAAATGCACCACGGCGATGGCTTGCAGAACAAATCCCCAGCCGCCGAGAAAGAAGAGGAGCGATCCCATGGAAAGCGAAATATAACACGCCGCCTCAGCCACACTCCGCGGCCCATTGTTCCCCGTGCCGAAACTCTTCTGCGGCCTGTGCCGCTCATCCCGAATGCTAAAATAATATGTGCTGAAGCCTTTCAAGGTCCCAATTCGCCTGCTTGCCCTCGATATTGACGGCACCCTGCTGAATCCACAATTTCAGATTTCAGATGGCGATCTGGCTGCCCTTCGGCAGGCGCACGCCGCTGGCATCGAAATCGTCCTCGTCACGGGCCGCCGCCACACCTTCGCCCTTCCCATCGCCCAGCAACTCGGCTTTGATCTCTGGCTCGTAAGCTCCAACGGCGCCGTAACACGCTCGCTCACCGGAGAAACCTTCCATCGAGACCTGATGCCGCGAGAGACTTGCCTCGATCTATGCAGGGCCATGCAAGATTTCCGCAGTCACACCGTTCTTACTTTTGACAGAGAAACCAAGGGCGCAATCGTCCTCGAACACCTTGACGATCTAAATGCCAGCATCCGCCGCTGGCTCGAAAAGAACATGGCCTACATCGAGTTCGTGGTCCCCATGGAAAGCTCGCTCACAACCGATCCTGTCCAAATCATGTTCTGTGGCTCCATGGAGCGCATGGCCGATGCCCTTCGCTCGCTCGAGGACGCTGGCCTCGACAACCGCATCACCATCCTCCGCACCGAATACCCTGAGCGGGATCTCTCTATGATCGACGTGCTCAACCAGGGCTGCTCCAAAGGCCACGCCCTCGAGCGCTGGGCCGCGTACCGCGGCTTTCACCGCGATCAGGTCATGGCCATCGGTGACAACCACAACGATATAGAAATGCTTGAGTTCGCCGGCCATCCAGTTATCATGGGGAATGCCTGCGAGGAGCTTCGCGCCCGCGGCTGGAGCGTAACTCTGGGCAACGACCGCTGCGGCGTAGCCGCTGCACTAGAAAATGTGCTTTGAAAGGGCGCGGCACTCAATCGTGCCATGAGCTTTGAGCCTCTAAGGAAGCGGCCTGGAGTTACCAACTCGACGACGTGAAACAATTTTTCCAAGTCGCCGTGCTCTTCACTCTCCTTTCGGCTGCCGCTCTCGCCGCCGACTCCGCCGTCCTGCGCAACGGATTCTCCATTCGTCACGAACGCCGGCAGGTCATCGGTACCATCACTCGTCTTTACATCGGAGGCGACGATTCCAGCTTCGTCGACATCGCCACCGCCGAGATCGATCATTTCGAAGCCGCCTCCGACGACGCGCCTGCACCGGCTCCGAGGCATCAAGATCTCCCGCAACTTACTGCCACTCATCCCGTGGATATCGACGAAGTCATCAACACCGCCAGCGGAATTTACCGCCTCGATCCTGACCTGGTGAACAGCGTTATCCGCGCCGAGAGCGGATTCAAGGTTCGTGCGGTTTCTCCGAAAGGCGCGCAAGGGCTCATGCAGTTAATGCCTCAAACTGCCTCTCAGCTAGGCGTGCAGAATGCATTCGATCCTCAGGCCAATGTGGAGGGCGGTACGCGCTATCTTCGCGAACTGCTGGAGCGCTACAACTTCGATCTCATCAAAGCCCTGGCAGCCTACAACGCGGGTCCTCAGCGAGTCGAACAGTACAATGGCGTCCCGCCCTATTCCGAAACCAAGGCGTACGTTGCCCGCATCGTCCGGGACTTCAACAAAAAGAAACTTGCGCAGAAGGACGCGACTCACTCCGCGCCTAAGGCCACCGCGCCAACCATGAAAACCAGCGCGAAACAGAGCCCGGCATCCAGCCTTTCAGCGAACAAGAAACAAGCCCCAACTTCACAAATCGAGCCCAACGCAGCAACTTCCCGGTAGCCGAATCAATCGCCGCGCATCTATTTCAGAGCGTCGATCCCAGCCTGTGCACATTGCCCATCGTGCTCGCTGGTATCCCCAGAGACGCCGATCGCCCCCAGAATATGTCCATCCACAATCAGCGGTAGTCCGCCTTCCACCGGCACAGCTCCCTCTACAGCAAGCACGGGCAATCCTGCGTTGCCGGTGGTGAGCCGATCCTGAAACGCTTTTGTCGGACGCTTGAACAGGGCGGCTGACCGCGCTTTCTTGATCGCAAACGTCGCGCTGCCCATCTGTGTGTTGTCCATTTTTTCGTAGTAGATCAGCGTTCCGCCGGGATCGACAATGGCCACGACCATGTTCCAGTTATTCTTGCGAGCCTCGGCCATCGCCGCCGCTGAGATTTTCTTCGCATTCTCCAAACTCACAGGTAAGCCATACGGAGTTGGGGATTGCGCAAGCACGCCAACACATAGCTCCGCATAAACCACCATCAGAACAATTAACGATTTCACTTTTGACATATCTCTCCTTTTAAAATTCGACCGGGGTCGCCCAAACAAACCAAATCGGTGCGCACGAATCAGCACTCCGGGTTGCACATGATGACATGTCGGCGTTGGGGATGGTTTGACCCCCTCCCCGCCCTCATTTACCTTGAGTATGCCGTTTCCACTTCGCATTGCCAGGTTGTATCAGGCGAGGGTCGCGGCGAGGCTCTCCCTCTTCATGGACAAAAAGCGAATCGTGGCCAGCGCCGTGGTTTTCCTCATCCTGGCTGCTTTACTTTATCTGCAATACAGGCACTGGCAAAGTTTCGACTGGGGAACATTCTGGGCGCAGACCCATCGCATCAAGAAGTTCCACGTTCTCCACGCCATTGCGCTCATCTACATCGGATATTTCCTGCGCGCTGTGCGCTGGAAGATTTTTCTGCAGCCCGTCCGCCCCAAAACCACCATCGTCGACATGGTCTCTCCGACGCTGATTGGCTTCACAGGCCTCGCTCTTCTCGGCCGAGCAGGAGAGTTCATTCGACCTTACCTCATCGCTCGCCGCGCCGATCTTCCATTCTCTTCGCAGCTAGCCGTCTGGGCGGTTGAGCGCATCTTCGACATCGGCGCATTCACGCTTCTCATGGTGCTGGCGATTTTTCTGCCCAGCGCTCTGCCTGCAATCCCGCACCCCGAGTATTACGTCCGCTTCCGCGAAGGCGGATTCCTCCTAATCGCCCTGGTCGTCGGACTTACCGTAGGCGCCATCATCATCCGCCGTAGCGGCGACGCTGTCGCGCAATGGGTGGAATCTCGCTTCGCCCATCTCTCCTCGAACTTCGGCCACAAGCTGGCACAGAAAGTTCGCGAATTTGGCCGTGGCCTCGATACCATTCATGGCCCGCTCGCCATGCTCATGTTGACCGCAGTGTCGGTAGGGATGTGGTACGTCATCGCCCTCGCCTATCAGGAGGTCACCCACTCCTACGGCGTGCCTTCGCTCGAAATTCCGGTCTCGCAGCTGCTCATTCTGATGGGCGCCAGCATGGCCGGCTCCATGTTGCAATTGCCCGCCGTTGGCGGGGGCTCGCAGATGGCCACCATTGCCGTCCTTTCCACCGTCTTCGATGTCCCCCCGGAAATGGCCGCCAGTTGCGGCATCCTGCTCTGGCTCGTCACTTTCGCTGCAGTGATCCCCCTGGGCCTTGCCTTGGCCCACCATGAAAGACTGTCCCTGCGAAAGCTGTCTGAGGAGAGCCATCATGCAGAAGAGACCCCATATCCTGCCACTCGCGCTTCGACCTGAGATGATCGACTGCTCGACTATCTATCGCGCTCGCAAACCCCTGTTACAATTTCATTATTCATTCGGACACTGAAATTTTCGTTTTCCTTCTAGCAGCGCCATGAAATGTCCTTTTTGCGGATTTGCTGAAGATAAGGTAGTCGACTCCCGCGAGAGCAAGGAGGCGGAATCCATCCGCCGACGCCGCGAATGCCTGAAGTGCGGCAAGCGGTTTACCACCTACGAGCGTATCGACGAAATCCCGTACATGGTGGTCAAGAAAGACGGACGCCGCGAAAAGTTCGACCGCCAGAAAGTTCTCAACGGCTTGCTGCGCGCCTGCGAGAAGCGGCCCGTCCCCATCAGCAAACTCGAGCAGATCGTCAATGAAGCCGAATCCTTCGTCATCGAGTCGCAGGAGCGCGAGCGCAAGACCAGCGAACTCGGTGAGCTCATCATGAATCGCCTGCGGCGCTACGACAAGGTAGCCTATGTCCGTTTCGCCTCGGTCTACTTGGATTTCAAAGATGTCAAAGAATTCATGGACGAGTTGAGAGACTTGGTAAAAGCCAAGGAACCAGTCGAAATGAAGGTAAAGAAAAACGGTTAGTTGCCGATGGAAAGAATCAAAGAAGTGGTGAGTGAAACGCGATCGCTGGCCTGATCGGCGGGCAGTAACGAACCCATTCATCTTCCACCGGCCCAATCGCGATTCGTTTACCACTAGCCACTGATCACTAGTCACTGGCCACCGAAATTTATGACTCACCGAATCACTCTAATCCCCGGAGACGGCATCGGCCCGGAAGTCACCCAGGCCACAGTGCGCATTCTTGAAGCCACGGGTGTCAAGTTCGACTGGGAGACTTTCGCAGTCGGCGCCGACGCTTTCGAAAAGCATGGCGAATACATTCCCAAAGAAGCGCTTCAATCCATCGAGCGCACCCGCGTCGCACTCAAAGGTCCGGTGACAACGCCCGTGGGAGGCGGCTTCTCGAGCATCAACGTCGCCCTGCGCCAGAAGTTCGAGCTTTACGCCAACTTCCGTCCCATCAGGAATCTGCCGCACATTCCAACCAGATATCCGGACGTCGATCTCATCATCGTTCGCGAAAACACTGAAAGCCTGTACTCCGGCCTCGAACATGAAGTCGTCCCTGGCGTAGTCGAGAGCTTAAAAATCATCACGGAAAAAGCATCGACGCGTATCGCAAAGTTCGCTTTTGAATACGCGCGCAAAAATCAGCGTAAGAAAATTCACGCCATCCACAAAGCCAATATCATGAAGCTTTCCGACGGCCTCTTCCTTCGCTGCTGCCGCAACGTCGCTAAAGGATTTCCCGAAATCACTTACGGCGAGCACATTGTCGACAACACGTGCATGCAACTCGTCATGAACCCTTACCAGTACGACATGCTGGTCATGGAAAATCTCTACGGAGATATTCTCTCCGATCTTTGCGCCGCCTTCGTAGGCGGACTCGGCTTTGTCCCCAGCGCCAACCTCGGCGATAACTGCGCCATCTTTGAAGCGGTTCACGGCTCTGCGCCAGACATCGCCGGAAAGAATCTTGCCAATC
>Ga0210400_10000473_pt1 | contig 44871 bp, 36 predicted proteins | sample IncBWH26MmetaG_FD_155456 | JGI IMG/M metagenome (GOLD analysis project Ga0210400, IMG submission 155456) | Forest soil microbial communities from Barre Woods Harvard Forest LTER site, Petersham, Massachusetts, United States - Inc-BW-H-26-M | ecosystem: Environmental > Terrestrial > Soil >... | reverse complement strand
GGCAGCAGGGGCTCGATCAGCCGCCACTCCACTTCGCTCAGATCGTATCGCGCCATCCCAGGCTCCTTTCGGAAGCCTTGAATCAAGCGTCGACCTCAGCCGCAACCTTTATGGGTTCAGAACCTAGGTCACAGGCTCGGCGCGGCCGCTGACGAACTGCCTCACGTAGGGGTTGTCCGTGGTGTCGAGTTCGCCCGGCGCGCCCCGCCAGATGATCCGGCCTGAGCGCAGCATGGCGATCTCGTCGCCGATCGTCCGCGCCGAGGCCAGGTCGTGGGTGATCGACACGGCCGTGCAGCCCAGGTGGCGGACCTGCTCGACGATCAGGGCGTTGATCGCCGCGGCGGTGATGGGATCGAGGCCGGTCGTCGGCTCATCGAAGAACAGGATCTCCGGGTCGGCGACCACCGCCCGCGCCAGGCCGACCCGCTTCTGCATGCCGCCCGAGAGTTCGGAGGGATAGAGGTCGGCGACTTCGGGGCCCAGCCGGACGCGGCCCAGGGCTCCGATGGCCCGGGCCTTGGCGGTCTTGCGGGGCACGCCGTCGGAATTGATCAGGCGGAAGGCGATGTTCTCCCAGACCCGCAGGCTGTCGAACAGGGCCGCGCTCTGGAACAGCACGCCGACGCGCGAGAAGACCTTGCGCCGCGACCGCTCGCTGAGGCCGGTGAGGTCCTGGCCGTCCAGGGCGACGGAGCCCGCGTCGGGGCGCATGAGGCCAAGCGCGATCTTGATCGTCACCGACTTGCCCTCGCCGGACCCGCCGACGATGACCAGCGAGCGCCCTGCGGCCACGCTGAGATCGAGGCCGTCGAGCACCCGCGCGCCCTCGAAGCGCTTGGTGATCCCCTTCCACTCGAGTTTCGGAACGCCGGTCATCGGTGGGTGAACAGCGTGGTCAGGAGATAGTCGCTGGCGAAGATCAGGATGGCGGACGAGACGACGGCGTGGGTCGTCGCGCGCCCCACGCCCCGCGCGCCGCCCGAGGCGTTGTAGCCGTGGTAGCAGCCCATCAGGGCGACGATGAACCCGAACACCGTGGCCTTCAGCAGGCCGGAGCCGACGTCCCAGCCCTGAAGGAAGGTCTCGGTGTTGCGGACATAGACCGTGGCGTTGAAGCCCAGGACCCGAACGGCCACCAGCCAGCCGCCGGCGATGCCGATCGTGTCGGCCACGACGGTCAGCAAGGGCAGCGAAATGACCGCGGCCGCCAACCGGGGCGCCACGAGGTAGTGGAAGGGGTCGGTCGACAGGGTCCGCATCGCGTCGATCTGCTCGGTCGCCCGCATGGCGCCGATCTCGGCCGCGATGGCCGCGGAGACCCGGCCGGCCAGCATCAGGGCGGCGAGGACGGGCCCGAGCTCACGCGTGATGCCCAGGGCCACGATCTGCGGCATCACCTGTTCGGCGTTGAACCGGCCCCCGCCGGAGAAGATGTTCAGCGCCAGCGCCGCGCCGGTGAAGACGGCCGTGAGGCCCACCACCGGCAAGGAGAAGTACCCGATGGCCACGAGCTGGCGCAGCCCCTGATCCAGGAACCAGGGCGGCGTGAACACCGCCGCCACGCCGCGCACGGCGAAGACCGCGACCGCGCCGGCCGCGCGCACGGCGGCCAGGAACGGCCGCCCGATCCGGCGCACGGGCTCGAGCGCGCCGCGCGCCGGCGCCACGGGGGTGTTCACGCTAATAGGCTCCGGGACCGGGGTGCGCCGGCGCCGGGGCGGGCGCTGGAGGCTGTGGCCGGATGACCTGGCCGATCAGGCCGAACAGGTCCACCGCGCCCTGGGTGTTTTCGATCTCCCCGCCGGCTTTCAGGTTGTCGGCCGCGCCGCCCGGGGTGATGGCCACGTGCATGCCGCCCAGCAGGCTGTCGCTGGTCACCTTGGCGGTGGAATCCGAGGGCAACTGCACCGTCGGGGCGAGACTGAGGCGGACCACCGCCATGTAGGTCTTGGGGTCGAGGCTGATCTGGGAAACCGTGCCGACCTTGACGCCCGCGACGCTGACGCTCGCCCCCGGCGCCAGCGCGCCCACGTCGCCGAACTTGGCCTTGAGGTCGTAGGAGGCGTCCGGCCGGCCCACGCTCCCGACGCTCAGGGAGTAGACGAGGAACGTCCCCGCCAGGACGAGCACCACAAGGCCCATGATGGTTTCGGCCCATTGTTCGCGCAACGTTTGGTCCTTTCGAGGTCGGGGCGGCGGGATGGCGCGGTGAACAGAGGCCTCGTCAGCGGCTGCTGGCGGAGGCTCGCTCGGTGTCGCGCTGGAGCTGGGCGATGAGCACGCCGATGTCTCCCCCGGCGTTGTCGATCGTCGACACGAAGTCCTGCTGCTGGGTGATGGCGAGCCAGACGCCCTTGAACTGCACGTCGACGACCTTCCACGAACCGCCGGCGCCCAGCACCCGCCAGGCCACCGCGGCCGGATGGGCGAGCTGCCCGCCGGAGACGATCGTGTTCACGATCACATCGCCCGGCTTGCGGACGACGGAGCCCGTCACCTTCAGCGTCTCGCCGTGATAGTCGTCCAGACGGTTCCTGTAAGCGGTTTCTGCGTAGGCCCGGAAGGCCACGGCGAACTGCTGGCGCTGGGCCGGGGTGATCGTGCGGGCATATTTGCCCAGGACGAAGTTGGTGATCTTTGGCACGTCCGCCAGGTCGTTGATCGCGGGCTGGAACTTCGCGTCCTTCTGCGCCGCGCTGAGCCCGCGATCGGCCAGGATCGACAGGACCCTCTGGGCCCCGGCCTGCACGAACTGCTCGGCCTGGGGGTCGCCCCCGCGGGATGGGGCGTCCTGCGCCAGGGCGCGCGGCGCCTGCGAAAGCGCCGCGAGCGCGAGAACGGCGACGGCCGCCGAATGGAGCGCGCGCCGGCTGGGGCGGGACTTTGGGATGATCGATTGGGAAATGGTCATCGCGTTCCTGTGGAGTGGATCAAAAGCCCAGTCCCCGACCCGTCGGCGGCGTCACGGCTTTGCAGGCGCCGCGTCGAAGTCCGGCAGCACCGCAGTGGCGCCGCTAGCCGACTGCACGAGGAATTCACGGTGCTGCATATAGGCCGAACGGGTCGTCGCGTAAGGGTCGGTGGCGTCGTCCAGCGCTTTGAACGCGCCGTCTCCACTCGCGCGCCGGTCGAGCGCCGAGAGGCCCGATCGCGTTGCGCCGAAGGCCGTGGTCACGCCGCCCGTGAAGATCGAAACCGGGTCGGTGAAGAGGTCGACGATCCGGCCCACGCCGTCCCTGAGATCGAGCGGGCCGACAACCGGGATGTACATATAGGGACCCGGCTGGGCGCCGTAGCGGCCCAGGGTCTGGCCGAAGTCCGCGTCGTGGGCGGCCAGGCCGAACCCGGCGGCCACGTCGAACAGGCCCAGGACGCCGATGGTGGAATTGATCACGAAGCGCGAGGACGCCGTCCCGGCGCGCCCCATGCGACCCTGGAACACGTCGTTGATCACCGTTCCGGGTTCTCCCAGATTGTAGACCAAATCCCCGATGCGGTCGCGGACCGGCGAGGGCGTGACGCGGACATAGCCGTGCGCGATGGGACCCACGACATGCCGGTCCAGACTCATGCCGAGCGCGAACGCGCTGCGGTTGACCCCCTGCCATGGGTCGTACGGCTTGGTCACCCCCGCATCGGGCGGCTGGGCGGCTTCGGCGGCCGGCGGGACGGCTTGGGCGAAGGACGGCGCGGCCCAGGCGATCGCCAGGCCGGCGGCCAGGCCCTGGGCCAGCAGGGCTGCGCGGGACCGGACCCCTCGTCCGGACGGGCCGGGCGGCGTCATCGGCCGGCCGGCCACGGTCGGGCCTTGCACGCTGAGGCTTTTGCGCGAGCTCCACTCCATGGTCGATGACTTCCAACTGAATGACGGGAGAACTCGGCGCATCCTCACTGCGACGACGGAGCGGGGAGCCCATCGCCTCAGTGAAAACGGCGCGTTCCGCGAAACGCTTGGCCGAACCTTCGCCGGAGACTTTGCCCCGACTAAGGCGAAACCCTTGTCCAGGAAACCCCTCGCGGGGATTCCGTTCAGCGGTTCCGGCAAGCCCAACCCCTGCGCCCGAACGCGGCCCGCCGGCCTACTGCGCGGCCGTCGCCTGCCGGACCCTGTCGCCCTGGCCGGCGACCAGCCTCACCTGGATCGGCGTTCCGAAGAAGTCCTTGGACGGCCAACCGTCGCCCACCCGCGCATTGGCCGGGAAGGGCGCGCAATAGCTGAGGCCGAGCGTCGGCGGCTTCTTCTGCTTCAGGCAGATCTTCTGCCCCTTCAGGTCCCAGGTCCCCGCGAACGGCGCATGCGTGCGCCCGAGGCCGGTCCAGAGGCCGCCGGGCTGCAGCCAGATCTGCTGACTGCGGCCGTCGGGGTAGGTGGTGGTCACGGTGTTCCCGAACGCCGCCGCGATCGCCGAGCCCGTATCGCCGGCCGGGTCGGCGAACGCCGCGCCGGAGAGGGCGGACAGCAGGACCACGGCCACGCCGAAGGCAGGTCGACGGAAGGGGATGCTCATGGATGACGCCTTCAAGTCCGCTTCGAGCCGGATACCGCAGCGATATCGGCGCACGCCTGAACCGGGCCTGAACCGATGCGACGCCGGCCCGCGATCGCGCGGGCCCCGTTCGATGCGCCGCGGAGAGCCTAGCAGGCCTCGGAACGTTTGGCAGGCTCCGCGTGAACAGGCGTTTGAGCGCGAACGTCGGTGTGCGGAAGGTATGACTCTAGGGAAGGCTCGGCGCGGCCGGGCGGCCGGAGCGGCTCTGCCTCAGGAAATAGACGGCGGCCGCGGTCGAGAGGACGGCCCCGACCCCGCTCGTCGCATAGGCGCTGAGGGTGAAGAAGCGCAGCCAGTCCATCCTGACCGCGCCGAAGTTGCGCCAGACCAGCAGGGCGGCGCTGCCCAGATAGCCGGAGGCGTCGGCCACATAGATCAGGAAGCCCGCCGTCGCCACCCGGCCGCTGAACGCCACAAGCCGATCGAACAACATGGCGTTGAACGGGGTGTAGGCCATGTAGAGCCCGGCGCCGGCGGCGATCATGAAGGCCAGGGGCGAGATCAGGTGGGCCTGGAACGCCCAGGCGCAGCCGCCCAGCAGCAGGAAGCCCGCGACGACGATGGCGTGGATCACCATCAGCGCCTTCAGGTTGTCGCGCACCGCCATGATGGCCGCCAGGGCGACGAGCGCGATGGCCGCCACGGGCAGCTCGCTCTGGGTGAAGACGCCCGACTCCTGGCCGTAGCCGAGCGCCGTCCAGATCTCGGCGGCGAAGTTGTCGCGGAAATCGCGGAAAGCGGTCAGCAGTATGTAGGAGGCGGTCAGCAGGGTGACGCCGGGCCAGTAGACGGCCAGGAAGGCCCTGCGTTCGGCCGCGTTCATCGGCGCGCGGCGGACCCGCTCAGCCTCGTCGGCGGCGTTCGGGGGCGGAAGCTGACCCAGCAGCCAGACCGAGGCCAGCAGCAGCGGGAAGAACGCCGCCCCGGCCGCCGCCGGCATCCAGAACCGGTCGATGTGGGCCGAGTTCATCAGCCAGGACCCGACCGACTTCACCACGCCCGAGGACAGGATGAAGCTGGCGCAGAGGATGGCCCCCAGCGCTTCGGACACCCGGCGGCCCTCCATGTACCCGAACACCAGGCCCCAGATCATGCCCAGCGGCAGGCCGTTGAAGAACAACGCCGCCACGTTCCAGGGCGCCGGGATCACGGCGAAGGCGAGAAGCGCCAGCCAGGCCGATCCCACGAGCAGGAGGATCGCCGCGGCCCGCCTGGGGGGACTGAGCTCGGAGATCACCCTGATGCCGATCAGCTTGGACAGGGCGTAGCCGGCGACCTGGGCCAGGACCAGGGCGATCTTGTAGTCCAGGGTGAAGGTCCATCCCGGCACGGCCTCGAAGGTCGCCGCCGTGAACGGCTTGCGGAAGGCGTACATCGAGAAGTAGGCGCAGAAGCCCGCGAGCCCGGCCACGGCGGTGAAGAGAATCGGATTGGCGCGGGCCAATCGGTCTTGCAACTGGCCGGCCAAGGCGCGCCCCTCTGGTGACATCTGGCGCGGATTGCGCGGGCGAGGCGAACATTGGAGACGTTGATGACGCGCCCGTGACGGTGGGGCCCATCGGCCTGTCACGTTCGCGGCGTCTGGTGGGCGTCGTTCGACTCGAAGACTCTGAAAGGACCCCATGGCTGCGGAGGGCGCATACGATCTGGCGGTGGTCGGGGCGGGAATCGTCGGGATGGCCTGCGCGCTGGCGGCCGCGCGGCGCGGCATGCGCGTGGCGGTGATCGACCGCGACGCCCAGGCCAACGGCGCCTCGGTCCGCAACTTCGGCTTCGTGACCGTCACCGGTCAGGAACGGGGCGAGATGTGGCGGCGCGCGCGGCGCACCCGCGACATCTGGGCTGAGGTGGCCCCGCAGGCCGGCGTCCCAGTCCTGCACGAAGGCCTGGTGATGACGGCCCGCCGCGAGGAGGCTGTCGCGGTGCTGGAAGCCTTCCTTGAGACGGAGATGGGCGAGGGGTGCCGCCTGCTGGCGGCGGGCGAGTTGCGGCGCGACCATCCCCACCTGGCCGGCGACGGCCTCATGGCGGCGCTCTGGAGCCCCCACGACCTGCGCGTCGAATCGCGCCAGGCGATCCCGCGCCTGGCCGCCTGGCTGGCCGCGCGCCACGGCGTGACCTTCATTTGGGGCGCCGCGGCGCTGTCGGTGGAGAGCGGCCGGGTGGTGACCACGCGCGGCCTGATCGAGGCCGGGGCGGTGGCGGTCTGCCCGGGCGACGACCTCTCCACCCTGTTCCCGCAGCCGGTGGCGGCGGCCGGGGTGACTCGTTGCAAGCTGCAGATGCTGAGGCTGGCCGATCCCGGCTTCCGGCTGTCGACGGCGGTGATGTCGGACCTGGGGCTGGCCCGCTACGCCGGCTATGCCGCCCTGCCGGAGGCGCGGGCTCTGGCCGCGCGGCTGGCCGCCGAGCAGCCGCAGCACCTTGCGCACGGCGTCCATCTGATCGTGGTGCAGAGCGCCGACGGCAGCCTGGTGGTGGGCGACAGCCACCACTACGCGGCGACGCCCGACCCTTTTTCGCACCAGGCCGTCGACGACCTGATCCTCGATGAGTTCGCAGCGGTGTTCGGCCGGCCGGCCCCGCCGGCGATCGAGCGCTGGACCGGCACCTATGCGTCGGCGACGGACCGTGCGGTCCTGGTCGAGGCTCCGATGGACGGCGTGCGGCTGGCGATGGTGACCACCGGCGCCGGGGCCTCGACGGGCTTTGCGCTGGGCGAAGAGGTGGTGGCCGACCTGATGGGCGAAGGAGCGACAGCATGACGGGCAAGGGGCCGGGCGCGTTCGACCTGGTGATCTTCGACTGGGCGGGCACCATGGTGGACTTCGGCTGCTGCGCGCCGATCGCGGCCTTTGTCGAGGCCTTCGCGCGCCGGGGCGTCGCCCTGGACGAGGCCGCGGCGCGGGCGGATATGGGCGTCGCCAAGGTCGATCACGTGCGGGCCCTGCTCGCGCGGCCGGAGGTGGCGGCCGCCTGGACCGAGGCGTGCGGCCGACCGTCCGACGAGGGCGACGTGGACGCCCTGATGGCCGACCTGGGGCCGCTGATGCGCGACGCCGCGACGGTGGCCTCCGAGCTGATCCCCGGGGCGGCGGAGACGGTGCGCAAGCTGCGGGCCCGCGGCCTGCGGATCGCGTCCTCGACGGGCTACACCCGGGAGATGATGGGCCCGGTGCTGGCGCGCGCGGCGGAGCAGGGTTATGCGCCGGACCACCTGGTCTGCGCCGGCGAGACGCCGCAGGGCCGCCCGTCGCCGCTGATGATCTACAAGGCCTGCGCCGAGCTCGGCGTCTGGCCGCTGAGCCGGGTCGTCAAGGTTGACGACGCCGAGGCCGGGATCGCCGAGGGCCGCGCCGCCGGCTGCTACACCGTGGGGGTGGCCGCCTCCGGCAACGCCGTGGGCGTCTCGCTGGCGGCGTTCAGCGCCCTGGGCGCGGCGGATCGCGAGCGCCGCCTCTCGGTCGCGCGAGCGGCCCTGCTAGGCGCCGGCGCCGACCTGGTTATCGATACCGTCGCCGAGCTGCCCGCCGCCCTGTCCATCTGAACATGCCGGTGACGCCGCGGAGGCGAACCGAAGCATTCAAGATATCTGTCTACAGACGATAATGACTTAAGTGGCGAAAATGACACGGCCGTTCCCGTAACGGATCTGCAATACCAGCGTCACCGAAGCATCATTCGCAGCCCCTACGGTCACATTGCGCTGGGGATACGCCGCAGTCTTCGTTTTGGCTTGAGTTGTCTTTCGCGGGCTCCCGAAAAGCCTGCGCGAGATCTGCAACGTATGCGGACAGTCCTGTCGGTGACTTTGGGGGAAGTAAGTGATGAAAACCAGATACATCGTATCCTGCGCGGTCGCCGCCGTGCTGAGCGGCAGCGCGGGCGGGGCCTTCGCCGCCGCGGCCGACGCGGCGGGCGCGGCCGACGCGAGCGCCTCGGCGACGGCGCTGGAGGAAGTGATCGTGACCGCCCAGCGGCGCGACGAGTCCGCTCAGACGGTCCCGATGACGATCCAGGCGTTCTCGGGCGCCGCCCTGGCGGCCCGGAACATCACCACCTTCGACGACCTCCTCAAGATCACGCCGAATATCGAATTCGCGAAGAACGGCCCCGGCCAGGGCAACATCTTCATGCGGGGCCTGAGCGCGGGTTTCGCCGGCAATCAGTCCAGCGCGACGGTTGGCAATTTCCCGAACGTGGCGGTGTACCTGGACGAGCAGTCCATGCAGTTCCCCGCGCGCAACGTCGATCTCTACCTGGCCGACATGGAGCGCGTGGAGGTGCTGGAGGGCCCGCAAGGGACGCTGTTCGGCGGCGGCGCGGAAGCCGGCGCCCTGCGCTACATCACCAACAAGCCGAAGCTGAACGTCATGGAGGGAAAGCTCGACGCGAGCTATGGCGTCCAGACCCACGGCGATCCGAGCAGCAGCTTCAGCGCCACGCTCAACATTCCGATCATCACGGACAAGTTCGCGGTGCGCGCCGTGATCTACAACGATCGGCAAGGGGGCTATATCGACAACGTCCCCAGCACCTTCACCCGCTCGAACCAGGACAACAACGCATACTTCGGCATCACGCCCACGAACGGCAAGTGCCCGAACGGCCAGCCGCCGGGCAGCCAGACGGGCTTCTGCACGATCCCGAACGCGGCCCAGGCGAACAACTTCGCCATCGCAAGAAAGGCCTGGAACCCGGTCACCCATGACGGCCTGCGCCTGTCGGCGCTCTACGACGTCAATGACGACTGGAACGTGCTGATCACCGAAAGCTTCCAGAATCTGGATGCCGAGGGCCTGTCGACGACCCTTCCGGTCGGCTCCGATTTCCAACCGCTCAAGCCGCTCGAAACCACGGTCTTCAGCCCGACCTACGACAAGGACCGTTTCCAGAACACGGCCTGGACCGTGAACGGCAAGGTAGGCGACCTGAAGCTGATCTACACCGGCGGCTACATGACCCGCCACATCAACCAGCAGATGGACTACACCAACTACTCACGGACGCTCTACGGCCAGTACTACGAATGCACCGGCGGCAACGCGGGGCTGCTCGGCAAGGGCGCGCTCACCTGCTACTCGCCGGTCACCAGCTGGCACGATGTCGTTCGCAACACCCATCTCAGCCAGGAAATCCGCCTGAGCACGCCCGACACCTGGCGGCTGCGCGGCGTGGGCGGCGTGTTCTACGAACGGTTCCGCATCTTCGACACCATGGACTTCAACTACAAGACCGTTCCGGCCTGCCGTGAGGGCGACAACCTCGCCAATGCCCTGGCGGGCGGCGCGCCCTGTTTCGGCAACGTCGAGCCCTTCCCGGGTTCGACGACCAATGAGCCGGGCGTCCGTCCCGACGCCACCGGGTTCGGCGAGCAGGTGCAGCGCGGCTACGACCAGACGGCGCTGTTCGGATCGGTCGACTACGACATCATCCCCGACGTCCTGACCGTCACGGCCGGCACGCGGTATTATCGCTACACGGAGGATGAGACGGGGTCCGTCTACAGCACCAACAGCAAATGCGTGAACGTGCTCGTCTGCGGGCACAACACCAACATCGACGCCGAAAACCTCCACGCCAAATATACCGGCTTCAAGAGCCATTTCGGCGCGCAGTGGAAGCCGATGGAAAACACGTTGCTGTACTACACCTTCTCACAGGGCTTCCGCCCGGGCGGCTTCAGCCGCTCGGCGCGGGACAAGGCGCCGGACGCCAATGGCGTCCCGCAATACAAGACCCCGCTCGCCTATACCCCCGACACGCTGACGAACAACGAGATCGGCGTGAAGAAGGAGTTCTTCGACCGCCGGCTGCAGCTGAACCTGTCGGCCTACTACATGCAGTGGGACAACGTGCAGATCGCGCTCTACCAGCCGTGCTGCCTCGGCAATACGACCTTCCTCGTCAACGGCCCGAGCTACACCATCAAGGGCGCCGAGTTGCAGTTCGCCGCGCGGATCACCGAGCAGTTCACCCTGCAGGGATCGGCGACCTACAACGACAACACGCAATCGAATTCGCCCTGCCTGACCGCCAACGAGCCGAACTCGCCGACCCTGGGCAAATGCATCACCGAAATTAAGGGCAAGCCGTTCGTGAACCCGTTCGGCGTGCAGGGCGGCGTGTCCGCCTTCTCGCCGAAGTTCCAGGGAAATCTTCACGGGCGCTACGACTGGGAGATCGCCAGCTTCAAGGCCTTCGCCTCGGGCGACGTGAGCTATACGGGCAAGATGTTCACCCAGCCGGCCAACTACACCCCCGGCAGCGCCCCGAGCGAAAGCCCCATCCCGGACACGACCTATCTTCGCTATGAGCTCCCGGCCTACACCACCTTCGGCGCGGCCGTCGGCGTGAGCCGGGACGCCTGGACGCTGCAACTGGTCGGCTCCAACCTCGGGAACTCGCACGCGTCGACCTTCACCAGCACCGCCCAGTTCATCAAGGCGGAGGTGCCGCTGCGTCCCCGGCAGGTCAGCATCAGGATCACCGAAGCCTTCTGAGGCTGACATTCACCGGCTCGAGTGGGAGAAGGGGCGGCCGGGCGCGGCCGCCCCGCCCTGTCCTGGACTTCATGCCCATCAAAGCTGACCTTCCGCAGTCTTCCCCGGTCGAGGAGGAGGTTGCCCGGTTGCGGCGGCTGCAGCAGGCCGACCGCCATGAGGAGGCGCTGCGGGCGGCCGAACACCTGCTGGCGGAGCTTCCGGAGAATCGCGACCTGCTGCTGATCGCGGCGACCAGCCTGCGCCACCTTCGCCGCGTGCCCGACGCCATGGCGATGCTGGACCGGCTTGAGGTCCTGCGGCCCGCCTTCAGTCGCCTCCATCAGGAGCGCGGCCTTTGCTTCGTGCAACTGAAGGACGCGCCGAACGCCATCGAGGCCCTGCTCCGGGCGGTGAACATCAACCCGGCCCTGCCGGCGAGCTGGAGCCTGCTGGAGAAGCTCTATGGCATGGTCGGGGACCCGGCCAACGCCTCGACCGCCGCCGAACATGTGGCGACGCTCAAGCGCCTGCCGGCGGAAATCGTCACCGCGACCAGCCTCTTTTCGGACGCAGACCTGGCGCCCGCCGAGCAGATGGTTCGCGCCTTCCTTCTGCAGCGTGGCGACCATCCGGAAGCCATGAGGTTGTTGGCGCGCATCGCGCTCGCCCACGATGTCCTCGACGAAGCCGAAATCCTGCTGGCCGCCGTCCTCGCCCTCGCGCCGGACTATGCGGCGGCGCGCCATGACTATGCCCAGACGCTCATCAAGCGGCAGAAGTTTTCTGAGGCGATCGAGCAGATCGAACAGCTCCTCGAGCTGGATCCGTCGAACGCCGACTACCGCACCCTGGCGGCGACGGCCGCGGTCGGCCTCGGCCAGAACGAGCGGGCGATCGAGATCTATCGCGGCATGCTCCGCGACCTGCCGGACTCATGGGATGTGCCGTTGTGGCTGGGGCACGCGCTCAAGACCGTCGGGCGGGTTCCGGAGGCGATCGAGTCTTACCGCGCGGCCGCGGCGGCCCGCTCCAATTTCGGCGACGCCTACTGGAGCCTGGCCAATCTCAAGCTCTACGGCTTTGCCGATGACGAGATCGCGCGCATGCGTGTCGAGGAGGCGTCCCCGACAACCGGGCCCGTCGACAGATACCACCTCTGCTTCGCGCTTGGGAAAGCCTTCGAGGACCGCGGAGAGGCCTCGGAATCCTGGCGCTACTACGAACGCGGCAACGCGCTGAAGCGCCAGGAAAGCCGCTACCGGCCCGAGCACCTGGAGACCAACACGCGCCTGCAGATCGAAGTCTGCACGAAGGCCTTCTTCGAGGCCCGAAAGGGCTGGGGCGCGCCGGCGCCCGACCCGATCTTCGTCCTTGGCCTGCCACGGTCGGGGTCGACTCTCATTGAGCAGATCCTGGCCTCGCACTCGCGGGTGGAGGGCACCCAGGAACTGGCCAACATCCAGAGGGCCGTGCTGGACATCCAGGGCCACGACCCGGACGACGACGCCTCGCGCTATCCCGCCGCCCTGGCGCAGATGACGGCGCAAGACTTCACCCGGCTTGGCGAAGCCTACCTGGCGGACACCCGCGTCTACCGGTCCGGCAGGCCGGTGTTCATCGACAAGATGCCGAACAACTTCCGGCACATCGGGCTGATCCACCTGATGCTGCCCAACGCCCGGATCATCGACGCCCGGCGCGAGCCCATGGCCTGCTGCTTCAGCAATCTGAAACAGCTGTTCGCTCAGGGCCAGGAGTTCACCTACAGCGCCGAAGACATCGCGCGCTACTACCGGACCTATCTGGACCTCATGGGCCACTGGGACGAGGCGCTGCCGGGGCGGGTCCTGCGCGTCCACCACGAGGACGTGGTCGCCGACCTGGAGGGCAGCGTGCGGCGGATGCTGGACCACTGCGGGCTCGAGTTCGAGCCGGCCTGCGTCGAGTTCCACAAGACCCGGCGCAGCGTGCGCACGCCGAGTTCCGAGCAGGTGCGCCGGCCGATCTTCCGTGACGGCCTCGACCAGTGGAAGACCTACGAACCCTGGCTCGGTCCCCTCAAGACCGCCCTGGGGGACGCGCGGGTTCGCTACCGGGGCTAGCGCCTGTCCCGGCTGACTTGGCTCAGGCCAGCCCTGCCACAGCTAGGCCGTGGCCGCGTCGCGCAGGCGGTTGTGCATGGCGGTGGCGGCGATCGCCGCCTCGCCGGTGGCGACGGCGATCTGGTTGAGGCCGCGCACCAGGTCGCCGGCCGCGTAGAGGCCCTCGACCGAGGTCATCTGGTGGGCGTCGACGACCAGGGCGCCCGCTTCGTCGCGCTTGGCGCCGCAGGCCACGGCCAGGGCGGATTGCGCCTCGCAGCCCAGGGCCAGGTAGAGGTGGTCGAAGGTGCGGGCCGCCGCGCCATCGGGCCTGCTCCACAGCACGGCGTCTTCGGCGAAGTCGAGCTGTCCGTCGGCGGTCCCGATCACCGTCACCCGGTCCGAATAGGTCCTCAGGAACGCGGCCTCCCGCTCGGCGCGCCCGTCGTCGCCCAGGATGGCGATGCGCTTGTCGATGGCTTCGTAGGCGTCGCAGATGGGGCACATGCGCACGAGGCTGCGGTGGACGGCGGCCTCGATCCCCGGGAAGTCGGGCATCCGGTCGAGCACGCCGGTCGCGAGCAGGACGGTCGGCGCCCGGACGGCGATGTCCGAGCCTGAGACCTCGAACCCCTCTCTGGAGGGCGAGAGCGCCTCCACATGGGCCTCACGGATATCCACGCCGAACTGCAGCGCCTGCTCGCAGAGGCGCGCGAGGAACTCAGGGCCGCCGACGCCGTGCGGGAAGCCCGGCGTGTTGTGGCTCTCCGGAATCCAGCTCGCCCGGGAAGGCCCGGCGCCCAGCACCACGACGCGGCGGCGGAATCGCGCCAGGTAGATGGCGGCCGTCAGCCCCGCGGGGCCGGCTCCCACAACGATAGCGTCATGATCCTGCATCCGAGCGGCCGCCTAGGCCGGCGCGCGGATGGCGGACGGCGGCCCGGCTGCGCGTCCCGGCGAGTCCTTGGACTTGGCCACGTGAAGGGCTCCCCCCGTCGAAGGTTTGAATTATCTGCCGGGGCTCAACGCGGGACACGGACGTTTCGTGCAACTCGGCTGGAAAATATTTCGAACGCCCTCCGGAGCCGCGCCGTCGGAGGGCTTGGCCGGCCGCCGGTTCTGCGGTGCGATCGCGCACTCTTGCCGAACGCGGTTCCAGGGCGCCTCATGGCGCACAGGGCGGATCGCGCCGGACACAAGGCGCGACCACCCGCGAGAGCAGGGAGCTCCAGGATGTCGTTGCGCACGCTTTCCATCGCCTTGGCCTGTTCGGCCCTGACCGCCCTGGCTGTGACGCCGGCGCGGGCCGAGACCGATCCGGCCGTCATCGCCCACGGCTACAAGGCGCCGCGCGACGCCTGGGGCCGTCCGGACCTGACGGGCACCTGGTCGCCGGCCACCATCACGCGGCTGGAGCGCGATCCGAAGCTGGGCGACCGGCTGGTCCTGACCGCGGCCGAAGCCAAGGCCCTGGAGGGCGCCACGGCGGACAACAACGCCCAGGCCAGCAAGCCCACCGACCAGAAGCTCTCGGTCGACGAGGTCGACTGCGGGGTTAAGGGTTTCTCGGGCGTCGCCTGCGGCTACAACAATTTCTGGGTCGATCCGGGCACCAAGGTGATGCGCATCGCCGGCGAGCCGCGGTCCTCGATCATCGTCTCGCCGAAGGATGGCCGGCTGCCGATGAAGCCCGAGGCCCTGGCGCGCGAGCGCGCGGCCTTCGGCAACGCCCAGATGGGCAATTTCGACGGACCCGAGCGGCGCCCGCTCGCCGAGCGCTGCCTGGTGGGCTTCGGCTCGACCTCCGGCCCGCCGATGCTGCCGGTGCTCTACAACAATCACTACGCCATCGCTCAGTCCAAGGATCAGGTCGCCATCCAGGTGGAGATGGTGCACGACCTGCGGCTGCTGCGCGTGGGCGGCCCGCACGAGCCGGCCAGCATCCGCAAGTGGATGGGGGATTCCGTCGCCCGCTGGCAGGGCGAGACCCTGGTGGTCGACACCGTGAACTTCCGCCCCGACCAGACCTTCCGCGGGGCCGGCGCCAACATGCATGTGATCGAGCGGCTGACGCGGATTTCGCCGACCCAGATGCTCTACCAGTTCCGCGTCGAGGACCCCGACACCTTCGCCGAGCCGGTGAGCGGCGAGGAAGCCTGGAACCTGACCAAGGACCACATCTACGAATACGCCTGCCACGAGGGGAACTACGCCCTGCCGGGCATCCTGGGCGGCGCCCGCCGCGCCGAGCAGCAGGGCAAGGAGATGGAGGGCAATCGCGGCCAGGTGAAGGAAGAGGGCGAGCGGTAGCGGCCTCGGGGCCGCAACGGGTCTAAGTCACCGGCGCCAGGCCGTGAGGGGCGTTGAGCGCCTGGCCGCCGCGCAGGATATAGACGATCTGCTCGAGGCGGCTGAACCCGACGACCGCCGCGGCGATCCAGATCCATCCCTCCCAGCCGGTCACCGCGATGAGCGGCCAGAGGCAGAAGAGCAGGACCGCGCCGGCCTTGGCGGACCAGAAGTGGAACATCAGCACGCGGCGGCGCAGAAGCCAGGAGAGCGCCAGATAGGCCAGCGGCCCGCCGAAGAGGATCAGGAGCGGCGTCGCCTGGCGCTCGAGCACCCCCGGAAGATCGAGCGCCAGGAACGCCAGGATGGCGACCGAGAAGACGTTGTCGACCGCCGCGTCGAGCTGGGCTCCGAACGCCGAGGCCTGGCCGCTGCGCCGGGCGAGCCAGCCGTCGACCAGATCTGTGGCCGCCGCCAATCCGTAGACCGCCAGCGCGGGCCAGCGCCAGCCGGCCAGCAGCAGGGCCAGGACCGGGGCGATCAGCAGGCCGCGCGAAAGGGTCACCAGGTTCGCCGGCTTCCAGGCGCCGCCCTCGGTGAGCAGGCGCGAGAGGAGCCCGGGCGGCCTCACGGCGCGGCGCGCTCCGCCAGGCGTATCGTGCTCCCCTGGGCGATCAGTCGTTCGATGGCGAACGCCTGGCGATGCATCGGGCAGACGATCTCGCCCGTGGCGTTGACGAAGCCGGACTTCAGCGGGCCGCCGCGGTGCGGGCAGCGGTTGACGACCAGATAGAGGCCCTCGCCATGGCCCAGCAGGAAGTACTCCTCGCCGTTCCGCCAGATGGGCGGCAGGTCCGCGCCGATCCAGCTCTCGCTCATCGGGCGGCCCGCCGCGCATAACAGCCTGCCGGGAAGCTCGCGAAGGCGGCCGCCGTGACCTGACCCAGGCCGCCGACCTGCAACCGTTCGCCGGGCTCCAGGTCTACGGCCCCGGCGGGGGTGACGCCGGCCCCAAGGTTCGTCAGGTCCGGAGCGTCGGGCGAGGCCTTGCCCTCGGCCGCCGCCGCCTCGAAGGCGCGGGCCGTGGCGAGCATGTGCGCGCCCGCCCGGTCGAAGGCCGCCCTGGTCAGCTCGGCCCCGGCGACGATCTCCGTTCCCACCTCGGGCCCGTAGGCCGCCACCAGGGGGCCGGCGACCTCGTCGATCACCATGGCGGTGTGGTGCAGGTCGATGTGGGCGTGCTCGCCGAAATAGCGGGCGTCCACGTCGGGGTGAAACTCGCGCAGGTAGCGGAAGTGGTCCTGGGTGGAGCGCTGGTAGGCGGTTTCGGCGAACAATAGGAAGCCCACCTGCATGAACAGGTTGGCCGGGTTCTGGAACAGGTTGTGGATGACGTTGTGCAGCTCCAGGGCCGCGGTGTCGAACAGCGGCCAGCAGGCGTTGTATTCGTCCGAAAGGCCGAAATCGCGCATCACCGCGCGGTAGAGGACGCTGTGCTTCTTGCCGTGGGCGCCATAGCCGAATTCGTCGATCAGAATCCGGAACAGGGCCGACTGCGCGGTCCCGAACTCGCCGACCACGCCCAGGGCCGACGCCGAGGCCTCGGCCAGAAGGTCTGCCGACGACTGAACCAGGAAGTGCCGGTAGAGGGCCTCGCGCAGGGGGCTGGCCCGCAGATGGGCGACGAACGCGGTCTCCGGCTGGGCGCGCACCTCGACCAGCAGGGTCTCGGCGTAGGCGCGCCAGTCGCGCCCGGCGGCGGCGGCGCGAGCGGCGTCGGCCTGGGGGGCGACCAGGGCCTCCAGGCCATGGCGATGGCGCTCGAGCTTGGCCATCTCGACCGGGTCGTAGTGCCGCTTCAGCCGCTCCACCAGCGAGCCCGGCGGGGCGACGCTGGGCAGCAGGACGTAGCGCGCCTGGTAGGCCCGCATCAGCGCCAGGTGCCGGAGGTGGCGAAGGCCGTCGGGGTCCGCGGCCAGGTCCCCGCAGCCGATGCGCAGGTCCCAGACCGCGGGAGGCCGGTCCCCGCTGCGCGCCGCGAGCCCACGCCCGATGGCGGCGATCTCGGCGGCCTGGATCACGCCGCGGCCGCGAAAGGCGTGTAGATCGAAACCCCGACTCCGCTCTTCACGAACATGTCCGCCAGCCGCCAGCGCGACAGGGACAATCGGGAGCGCCCGCTCACCGGCCGCAGGTAGGTCGGCGCGCCCAGCGCGCCGCTGATCACCGGGATGTGCTTGATGATGATCCGCGAGACCATGTCGGCCTCGAACAGGCTGTGCAGAAGCCGCGATCCGCCCTCGGCGATCATGCTGCGGATTCCCAGGGCATAGAGCACGTCCATCAGTTCGGCGAGATCGACGCGCGAGGCGCCGCATCGCACGACCTCGACATTGGGCTTCGCCGCCAGGGCCGCCACGACCTCGGCCGGCGCGCGATGCGACACCGCCACCAGGGTCGCGCCGCCGTCGTTCAGCAGCTTGGAGTCCAGCGGGATGTCGCCCATGGACGTGGGCACCACCCGCAGGGGATTGGGGCCTTCGAAGTAGCGCACCGTCAATTCGGGGTCGTCGCTGCGCACGGTCCCGGCCCCAACCATGATGGCGCTGTGCAGGGCGCGCTGCTCATGGAACCAGCTCCGCAACTCGTCGCCGTAGAAGTCGAACAGGTCCTTGCTGGAGGCGCCCGGGCCCAGCGAAAGCTTCCCGTCGATCGTCAGTTCGGAAAGGGTGGTGATGTCGATCATGGAAGCGCCCTCTGGCGTTGCGCTCAGACGCCCAAGCTCGCCGACCTCAACGCTTCGCGCGCCAATCCGCTCCGGAACGCCGGACGCAGAGGCCTGGGCGCGCTCACCCGCGATCTTGCCGCGCGCCTGGCTTTCGGCCCTGTTCAGACTTGCGAGACCGTCGCCCGAGGATTCCGGCGGAGCGCGGGCGCATGACGGGCGGTCCTGGATCCGCGCCGCCCTGCATGCCGCTACCGGTTGGCGGCGAGCCGGGTCGCTTCGCCGTCCGACGGCAGGTCCTTGGCGTCCCATCCGCCGCCCAGCGCGCGGATCATTCCGACGGCGGCGAGCTGCCGGCGCGTCCTCAGGTCGAGGGCCGTCTGCTGGGACTGCAACAAGGCGGTCTGGGCGACCACGACGTCCAGATAGCTCGCCGCGCCCATCCGGTAGAGCGTCAGCGCGACCTCGAGCGTGTGCTGCGCCGCCTTCACGCCGTCCTCTTCGTCCGCGGAGGCCTGGGCGAGCTGGCGCGACAGGGCGGCCTGGTCCTCCACATCCTGGAAGGCCTTGAGCACGATCGACCGGTAGGTGTCGCCCGCCTCGCGCAGCCTGGCGTAGGCGGCGGATTCCTGGGCCTTCAATCGACCGCCTTCGAACAGCGGCAGGGTCAGGCCGGGGCCGAGCGTCCAGAAGGTGTCGGACAGGTTGAAGAGGCTCAGGTGGGTGGACTGGAAGCCACCCAGCAGGTTCAGCGACAGCGAGGGATAGAAGGCCGCGCGGGCGACGCCGACCCCGGCGTTGGCGGCCTTCGCGGCTCGCTCCGCGGAGGCGATGTCGGGCCGGCGCTGCAACAGATCGGATGGCAGGCCCGGGGGAATATCGGGCGTCGTGAAGGCGATCACCTTGGGCGGGATCGAGAAATCGCTCGCGGGCTTGCCGACCAGGGTGGCGATCGCGTGCTCCAGCAGCGCGCGCGAGGCCGACGCGGTGGCCAGGGAGGCCTGGGCGGCGCGGAGCTGGGTCTTGGCGCGCGAGACGTCGAGGCTCGACACGATCTTGCCCTGGAAGCGGCGCTCGGTCAGGTCGAACGCCTTCTGGTAGGCCGCCACGGTGTCGGTCAAGAGCTGGACCTGGGCGTCGGCCCCGCGAAGCGCCCAGTAATCGGTTGCGAGCTCCGCCTGCAGGCTGAGCCGCACCGTCGCCAGGTCGGCGGCGCTGGCCTGGGCGGTGGCCCGGCCGGCGGCCGCCTGGTTCCGCAGCTTGCCCCAGAGATCGAGCTCGTAGGAGGCTGAGATCGCGACGTCGTTTGCGCCGTAATAGGTGTGATCCGGATTGATCCGCAGCGGACGGTCCTTCGATTGCCGGTCCGTCGTCAGTTGCCCGCCGGCGGCGACCTGCGGATAGAGGGAAGCCCCCGCCTCGGCGGCGAAGGCGCGCGCCTGGTCATAACGCGCCACGGTGGCGGCGAGATCGGGATTGGCGGCGTCGATCTGCGGCTCCAGGCCGTTCAGGGTCTCGTCGCCGAACAGCTCCCACCACGCGCCGCGGCTCAGGTCGTCGGCCGGGCGCGCCGGTTGCCAGGGCCCGGCCTCCTTGTAGGCGACGGGCACAGGCGCGAGCGGGGTGCGATAGGGCGGCGCGAGGTTGCAGCCCGTCAGGGCCAGAACGGCAGCGGCGGACGCCATCAGGCGATTGGCTGACATGCCTCACCTGCCCTTCGCAGGCGGCGCGGCCGCCGCCAGCTTGACGGTCTGGCCGTTCTGGAGCGTCTCGGGCGGACTGGCGATCACCCGGTCGGTCGCGGAGAGCCCGGCCACCACCTCGACGCTGTCGCCCAGATCGCGGCCAAGCTGCACGGATTTCAGCGCCACCTTGCCGTTGGCGCCGACGAAGGCGAGCTGGGCGCCGCGGTTGCTGGACACCAGCGCCGTCGCCGGGACGCGCAGCGCGTTCGCGCCGGCCGGCAGCTTCAGATGCACCTGGCAATAGGCGCCGGCGAAGAGCTTGCCGCCGGGGTTGTCGGCCTGCAGCTCGATGAGCGCGGTGTGCGAATTGGCCTCGATCGCGTTCGAGCTGGCGACCACGACGGCGTTGAACTGCTGGCCCGGAAATTGCGGGACCTGGAATGTCGCCGCCAGGCCGGGCGTGAGCTCGGCCGACAGCGACTGCGGCGCCTGGATGTAGATCCGGATCCGGTGCAGGTCGGCCACCTCGAACAGCTCCTGCCCCTGGTTGCCGGAGTTGATCAGGGCGCCGATGTCGGTCTTGCGCGCGGTGACCACGCCATCGAACGGCGCGACGACACGCTTGAAGGATTCCATCGCCTGGAGCCGGCGCACATTGGCGCGCGCGGAGTCGAGCATCGCCTTCTTCGCGGCCGCATCCGCGGTTTTGGTGTCGGCGTCCTGCTGCGCCACCGATTCAGAAGGCAGCAAGGCCTGCCAGCGGGCCGCCGTCAGGGCGGCGAGGCGTTCGTTCGCCAGCGCCGTGGCGGCGTCGGCCTTGGCCTGCTCAAGCTGCTGGTCGAGATCCGGCGTGTTGATGGTCGCCAGCAATTGCCCGGACTTGACCTTGGCGCCGATGTCCTGGTTCCAGCCCTTAAGGTAGCCGGTCACCTGGGCGTAGATCAGCGCGCGGTTGTAGGGCTGGATCGTCCCCGGCAGGGTGAGGGCCTCGTCGGCGCTGCTGGGGGCCAGCTTGACCAGCGACACCGTCGCGATGGCGGTTTTCTCGGTCTCCTTGGCGAGCGCGCGCGCGCCGAGGATCCGGTCGGCGACACCGGCGGCCAGGATGGCGGCGGCGACGCCCAGGGCCACGGCGCCGACCGTCATCAGGCGCCGGCGGCTGGGGATCTTCACGGGTTCCATGGACATCGGCAGTTCCTTCCGGATCAGGCGCCGGCGGGGATGGGCGAGGGGTTTGGCGCGCCGGCGGATCTTTTCGGCGCGCGGGCGTGCACGAAGCTGAACATGGTCGGGACGAAGACGAGGGTCGCGCAGGTCGCGAACAGCAGGCCGCCGATGACGGCGCGGCCGAGCGGGGCGTTCTGCCCGGGCAGGACGGCCATCGGGATCATGCCGATGATCATCGCCAGCGCGGTCATGATGACGGGCCTGAAGCGCGTGCTGCCGGCCTCCATGGCGGCGGTGACGGCGTCGACGCCTTCCGCCATGCGCTCCCGGGCGAACGCGATCACCAGGATGGAGTTTGCGGTGGCCACGCCCATGCACATGATCGCCCCGGTGAGGGCCGGTACGGAGAGCGTCGTCCCGGTGGTGAACAGCATCCAGGCGATGCCCGCGAGCGCGGTCGGCAGCGCCGTGATGATCACGAAGGGATCCAGCCACGACTGGAAGTTGACGACGATCAGGAAGTAGATGAGCACGATGGCCAGGGCGAGGCCCGCGATCAGTTGCGCATAGGCGCTCGACATGGTCTGCACCTGTCCGCGCAGCACCACGCTCGCGCCGTGCGGCGCGTCGCCGGCGGTGGCCTTGATCGCCGCCCGGATATCGGCGGCGATGCCTCCGAGGTCGCGGCCCTGCGGGGTCGCATAGATGTCGATCACCGGCCGGACGTTATAGTGGGACACGAGGGCGTCGCTCGGCGCCCGCTGGATGGTGGCCAGCCCGCCCAGGAGCTGGGATCCGGCGCCGGGCCCGCCGCCCGCCGTCAGCGGGATATTCTGCAGCGCGCCCAGGGTGTCGATCTGGGTTTGCGGGGTCTGGATGGCGACCGGGTAGGACACCCCGTTCTTGGGATTCAGCCAGAAGGTCGGGTTGGTCTGGGTGCTGCCCGCGAGGGTGTCGAGCATGGCCGTGGAGGCGTCGCGTTCGGTCAGGCTCACCAGGCCCGCCAGCGACCGGTCGACGTTCACGTTCAGGGTCGGCTGCTGGAAGGCCTGCTCGATGCGAGGGTCGGCGACCCCCGGGATCCTGCTGATCCGGGACAGCAGCTCATTGGCGTACTTGCGGTTGGCCTGCAGGTTGTTGCCGACCACCTGGACATCGATCGGCGCGGGCACGCCGAAATTCAGGATCTGGCTGACCATGTCGGCCGGCAGGAACGAGAAGGTGACGCCTGGGAACAGGGCCGGAAGCCGCTCGCGCATCTGCTGGACATAGCCGGCGGTCGGCCCGTGCTTGGGCGTCAGGCTGATCAGAATGTCGGCGTCCGCGGGGCCGATCGTCCCAGAGTTGTTGTACGCCATGTTGATGCCGCTGACGCTCACGCCGATGTTGTCGACGACGCCGGCCAGTTGATCGCGCGGGATGATCTTCCCTATCGCCAGGCCGATCTGGTCGCAGAGCTTGGTGGTGTCCTCGATCCGGGTGCCGGTCTGGGCCCGGACGTGCAGCTTGATCTGGCCGCCGTCGACCGTGGGGAAGAAGTCCTGGCCGAGCAGCGGGACGAGCCCCAACGAAAGCAGCGAGACGGCGAGGAATCCGCCGATCAGCGCCTTGCGGTTCTGCAGGCTCAGGTGCAGCAGGCCGCGATAGTGCTGGCGCACCGACTCGAACCTATGTTCGAAGCCCTGTTGAAAGCGCACGAGCGGATTTCGGCTGGCCTGGGCCGCGGGCGCGCCATCCTCGCCGGCGCCGCCCTCCGGGGCCGCCCGGCGCAGGAGACGGTTCGCGAGGGTCGGCACCAGCGTGTAGGTCAGCACATAGGAGGCGATCAGCGCGAAGATCACCGCTTCGGCCAGCGGGCGGAACAGGTAGCCGGCGATGCCGCCCAGCGCGAACATCGGCACGAAGGCGATGCAGATGCAGGTGAGCGAGACGGTCGCGGGGATCATGATCTCGTGCGCGCCGGTCACGATCGCGGATTCGATGTCCTGACCGAGGTCGAGGTGCCGATTGACGTTCTCGATGGTCACGGTCGCATCGTCGACGAGAATACCGACGGCGAGCGCCAGGCCGCCGAGGGTCATGACGTTGATCGTCTCGCCCAGCAGCGACAGCACCGTCACCGACGAGAGGATGGCGAGCGGGATCGAGACCGTGATGATCAGGGTCGAGCGCCAGCTACCGAGGAACAGCAGGATCATGGTCGCGGTCAGGGCCGCGGCGATGAGCGCCTCGCGGACGACGTCCGACACCGCGCTGATCACGAAGCCGGACTGGTCCCCGACGGCCGTGAGCTTCAGGCTCGCCGGGAGGGTCTTTTCGACGTCCGGCAGGCGCGCCTTGATGCCGGAGATGATGTTCAGGGTCGAGGTCGCGCCGCCCTTGATGATCGACAGCAGCACCGCGTTCTGGCCGTCGACATGGACCACATTGGTCTGCGGCGGGCTGCCGCTGTGCACGAAGGCCACGTCCCGCATGTAGATGACCGCGCCGTTGACCGTCTTCACCGGCAGGTCGTTGAACGCATCGATCGTCTCGGGCGAGTTGTTCAGGTTCACCGTGTAGTCGAACGTCCCGATCTTCTGGGTGCCGACCGGGGTGATCAGGTTCTGCGCGGCCAGGGCGTTGACCACATCGTTGGCCGAGAGGCCGTAGCTGTGCAGGGCCTGCTGATTGAGGTCGGCCTGGACCTGCGGGACCATGCCGCCGTAGGGAAGCGGGATCGCGGCGCCGGGGACGGACACGAGCTGCGGGCGGATGAAGCTGCCGGCCTGGTCGAAGAGCGCCGCCTGGGAGAGCTGGTCGCTCGACAGCGCCACCTGCAGGATGGGGACGCTCGAGGCGTCGTAGCGCAGGACGATCGGCGGCGTGATGCCGGCCGGCATCTGCTTCAGGACCGTCTGCGACATGGCCGCGATCTGAGCCAGCGCCTCGCTGATGTTCACGCTCGGCTGGAAGAAGATCTTGACGATGCCGTAGTTGGCCATCGACTGGGACTCGAGGTGCTCGATATTGTTCACGCTCGTGGTGGCGGCGCGCTCGTAGTAGGTGACGATGCGTCCCGCCATATTGTCCGGCGACAGGCCGGTGTAGCTGAAGACGACGCTGACCACCGGGATGTTGATGTTGGGGAAGATGTCGGTCGGCGTGCGGAATATGGAAATCACGCCGAAGATCAGGATCAGCAGCCCCATGACGATGAACGTGTAGGGACGACGCAGGGCGAGTCTGACGATTCCAACCATTCCCGCCTCCCGCGTGGCAACCCGTCCGCCGGCAAGACCGCGTGTGCAGTCCCGGCCAGCTTCCTAAGAATAGGGCGCGATCGGCGCGCGGGTCCTTGGCCCCGCATTGAGTTGTTATGAGAAAAGACTGAGCCGGACCTCGCGTTCGCCGGCGCACGCCAGGCGCGTCGAAGTCGCGGCTCGAGGGCCTGGCCGCCTGGGAAATCGGCGCGATGGCGAGGTCCGGGCCAGGCGGACCTGACCTGTTCGGCGAGACGTCAGGGCGACGTCATGCAGCATCTCGGCGGCGGGCTAGAACCCGCGCGCAGCCATGTAGGCCTTGAAGGCGTCGGCATGGTCGGGATGCCAGCGCGACAGGGCCGGGCGGTTCTCGACGACGTCGCCGATGGCCCATTGCATGCGCGCCTCGTCCTGGGCGCGGGTGGTCTCGTTGTCCGGGCACAGGATGTAGAAGTCGCCGCGAGCCAGGCTCTCCAGCATGAAGTCCACCACCTGGTCGGCGCTCCAGGCGCCCGCCGGCTTCTCCGGGCGGCCGGTCATGCCGGTGTAGGTGAAGCCGGGGATCAGCAGGTGGGCGCTGACGCGGCAATCGGGGGTGTTGCGCAGCTCGTGGGCCAGGGCCTCGGTGAACGCCTTCACCCCGGCCTTGGACACATTGTAGGCGGCGTTGCCCGGCGGGGTGGTGATGCCCTGCTTGGAACCGGTGTTGACGATCAGCCCCGGGGCGCCCGAGCCCGCCATCGCCCCGGCGAAGGCCTGGACCCCGTGGATCACGCCCCACAGGTTGACGTCGATCAGGCGGCGCCAGCCGTCCAGGTCCTTGAAGGTCGAGCCTGGATTGGCGCCGACGCCCGCGTTGTTCATCAGCACCGAAACGGCGCCCAGGGTCTCGAGCGCCGCGTCGCGCAGGCGCTCCATCTCCTGGTAGTGGGCGACGTCGGTCGGCACGGCGCGCACCTTGGCGCCCTGGACGGCGGCCTCGCGCACCGCGGCCTCGGCCGCCTCGAGCCTGGCCCCGGGCAGGTCGGCCAGAACCACGCTACGCCCGAGGCCCGCGAAGCGCCGCGCCGCCGCCAGGCCGATCCCGTCCGCCGCGCCGGTGATCACCACGCCGCCGGCCGCCAGGGCGGGAATGGCGCTGGCCAGTTCAGTGAGGTCGGTCATCGGGATACTCCGGGAAATGCCGCTGGGGGCGTGGGCGGCGGTCTAGGATTTAGGGGCCGCGGCGCGGGACCGGAAGTGGGGGCTCCGGCCTTGCTTCGGCGTCACGCAATGCCCTCGGCGCCGCGGCGCGCTCCGCGTCGGCGTGCGCGCAGATCCAGGGCGGCTGAGAGGCCGAAAATTGGAATGGCCGCGGCCGCCAGAGCGGCGCCGATCCACCCGGTCGATGACCAGCCGAATCCCGCGGCGATCGACAGGCCGCCGAACCAGGCGCCGAGCGCGTTGGCCAGGTTGAGGGCGGAGTGATTGAGCGCGGCCGCCAGGGTCTGGGCGTCGTGGGCGGTGTCCATCAGCCTCGTCTGCAAGGCGGGCACGACGGCTATGCCGCCGCCGATCAGGAACAGGTCCGCCAAGGCGCTCCACGGATGGGCGGACGCCAAGGTGAACAGCGCCAGGACCACGGCGCTCCACAACAGGCCGCCGAGGATCGAGGCCATCAACGCGCGGTCGGCGAGCCAGCCGCCCACCAGACTGCCGGCAATCATGCCAAGGCCGATCACCGACAGGAACAGGGGGACCGTGGAAAGCTTGACGCCGGTTATTTGGACGAGGGTAGGGGTTATGTAGCTGTAGACCGCGAACAGGCCGCCGAAGCCGACGGCGGCGACCGCCAAGGTCAGCCAGACTTGCGCGTGCTTGAACCCGCCCAGCTCGCGCAACGGCGAGGCGCCGCGGCTGACAGGGATCACGGGCACGAAGACCGTCACAAGCGCGGCGGTCAGCAGGCCAAGGCCGCCCACGGCGAGGAAGGCCGTCCGCCAGCCCATCTCCTGGCCGAGCCAGGTGGCGAACGGAACGCCCACCACATTGGCCACGCTGAGCCCGAGCATCACCCGCCCGACGGCCTGGGCCCGCCCGCCGTTGGAGGCGAGGCCTGCGGCCACCAGGGCGGCGATGCCGAAATAGGCCCCGTGCGGCAGGCCGGCGAGAAAGCGGGCCGCAACCAGCGGCGCATACGTCGGGGCCAGGGCGGTGGCGAAATTGGCCAGGGCGAAGACGATCATCAGGCCGATCAGCATGGCCCGCCGGGGCGCCTTCGCCATCAGCACCGTGATCAATGGCGCGCCCACGACGACGCCCAGGGCATAGGCGCTGATCATGTGGCCCGCTGTGGGGATCGAGACGCCTACGTCGCGGGCCGCGCTCGGCAGCAGTCCCATGGAGGCGAACTCGCCGGTCCCGAGGGCGAAGCCGCCGACCGCCAGCGCGAGTTCCGCAAGCCCCTCGCCGTAAGGCGCACGGGCGGGCGGCTCCTGTGCGCCGACCAGCGCGAGAGTCTCGGCGGGCGACGTAGTGAGGTCGGACGGCATTTGTAAGCCTTTACTGGGAACGCCACAGCTGGCCGGGAGCGCAGGCCCTCGACGGTGATGGGACATCGGACGGCGAGCGGAAAAGCGGTGTCAGCCTGCGGTTGAACCGCGTCGCCGGGCAGGGGATGGGCCATGGAACGCGTGCAGATGTGTGCTGTCCCGTCGATGTACAAGACCCAAATCCGCGCCAAGTCGCCGGCCGAATGGGTCCGGGCCGAGAGCGGGGAATCGATGCGGAGGCCGATCCCCGGTGAGCTACCGAGGACGGGATGGCGGCGCCGTGGAGTACGGTGCGCCGGTTGGCTGACCCTGAACTTTGGGCTGACAACGCCGGCGCCGGCGTGTTCGCGCGCGGCGACGACGAAGCCGGCTTCGCCAAGGCCAATCGTCTTAGGCTAAGTTGCTTGATAGATCGGGCGCAGGGAAAGCCCATGGATACCGCCAAAACTCGTCAACGGGAGGTCAACCGTCTGGGCGCAGCGGCCAGCGACGTGTTCTTGACCGTCGAGGTGCTGGCCTACGTGGTGCTAGGCGTGATGCTGGCGATCGCTGTGCTGGTGGGCGTCCGCGGGGCGGCGGTGTCCCTGTGGGACGCCATCCAGGCTCGCGGCGAGACCGAGGCCCTGGTGTTGGCCGTCGACCGCCTGCTGTTCGTGCTGATGGTGGTGGAGATCATGCATACGGTGCGGGTGTCGTTCCGCTCCGGTCGGCTGGTTTGCGAACCGTTTCTCATTGTCGGCCTGATCGCCTCCATCCGTCGCGTGCTGGTGATCACGTTGGAGACGTCCCAGGCTCATCAGCCGGGCAAGTGGAACCCCGACGCGCAGAGCCTGCTCAACTCAACCATGCTCGAACTGGCAGTGCTGGGCGCGCTGATCCTGGTGATGGTGATCTCGATCTATATGCTGCGGCGGAGCGACCTTGAGCATGGTGACCCCGTCAGCGCGCCAGGGTCCGTCTAACGCGCCTCGGCAGGAAGGAAGTACTGCCGCGAGGGACATGACCCAATCGTCCTCGAACGGCGGCCCCAAGGGGGCTGGCCTGCAGGCACAAGCGCGGAAGCTTGACCGCTCGACGAAGCCGAAACGGTCGCCTAAACCTCGGCGACTGTGAGCCCGCCCGCTTCCGCGCACCCGACCGACAAGGCGCAGGTTCGTCAACTGGTCCGCGGCATGGGCGTGACGGGCGTCCTCTTCTTGACGCTGTCGGCGGAGACGCCCGCCTCCTCGGTCTTCGTGATCCTGCCTGGCGTCATCCAAGCGGCAGGATCGGGAGCCCTGGTCTCGATGGCCGTAGCGGGGCTGGTCGCGCTCTGCATGGCGCTTACCTACGCCGAGCTGGGGTCCAGCTTTCCCTCCGCGGGCGGCGAATATGCCATCGTCGGCAGCGTACTGGGGCCGGTGACAGGATTCGCCGTCCTGGGTGTGAATCTCTTCAACCTGCTGCTGTCGTGCGCGGCGCTGTCGCGCGGCATCGCCGACTATCTGGTGGCCGTCCTGCCGGGCCTGTCGCCCGTGGGGACGGCGGTCGGGGCCTTGGCGATCGCCACCGGGCTTGGGATACTCAACATCCGGACGAGCGCGGCCGCCACCGGAGCTTTTCTCCTCGTGGAGCTGGCGGCGCTCCTGGCGGTCACGGTGCTGGGGCTCTCGCGCCCGGCGCGGCCGCTGCTGGAGTTATTCGCACATCCAGTGGCGCTCGCGCCGGGCCCGGCGCTCTCGGCCGTTGGCCTGGGCGGTCTGGCCACTGGCGTCGTAGTGGGCCTCTTCGCCTATGACGGCTACGGGAACGCCGTCTATCTGTCCGAGGAGGTGCGCGATGTGCGCCGCCGCTTGGTGCACGCGGTCTTGTGGGCTCTGGCCCTCACCGCCGTCGCCGAGACGGCGGCCCTGGCGGCCGTGCTGATAGGCGCGCCCGACCTGACGGCGCTGCTGCGGGCGGGCGACGGCATGATCTCGGATTTCACGCGCCAGGCCGGCGGCGCGGTCCTGGGGCGGATGATCGGCGCCGGCGTGGCGCTCGCGATCCTCAACGCCGTGATCGCCCTCGTGCTGATGACCGGCCGACAGGTCTATGCCACGGCGCGGGACGGCGTCTGGCCGGGCCCGCTGGGCGGGCTGCTGACCCAGGTGCATCCGCGGTTCGGGTCGCCGTGGGGCGGCACTCTGCTGGCCGGAGGCCTGTCGGCGGGGCTGTGCCTGCTGCCGATGAAACTGCTGCTGATGCTGTCGGGATCGGGGGTGACGCTGATCTACATTTCCCTGTCGCTGGCGTGCCTGCTTCGCGGCCGCGACCGCGTCGCAGAGCCGGGCTGGCGCCTGCCCCTGTGGCCTGCCCCGCCGCTCCTGGCGCTGGTGCTGCTGCTGGTGGTCGCCGCCGCGAGCCTGAAGGATGGCGGCGTGAGCTTCGCCGTCAGCCTCGCCTGCGCCGCCGCCGCGGCCCTCTACTACGCCCTCGTTCTGAAGCCCCGGGGCGAGTGGCGCCTGGGCGGGCCTTCCGTCGCTGACAGGACAGACAAGTGAGGACGACGGCTGTGACGGACGTCCGCTATTTGACGCGGACGGTCGGGGTCACGCCGCCAAGGTCGTGAGAAGGCGCGCCTTCTCGAGGGCGCCGACGTCTTCGATGTCTGAGCGCCGGCCGGCTACTTGCCAGGCGCCGCCTCCGCGACCTCCACCGGGGGCCATTTGACCCCAAGCTGATCCAGATAGGTCGGGTACTTCTTCGGATCGTAATAGTACTTCCGCATCTCCGGCCGGAAGCGGGCCATGATGTCGGCGTTGATCTGGACCTGCGGCTTGTCGTCGGCGGCCAGCATCGGGATGTAGTGCTGGTCCTTGTTCTGGACGTCCTTGAAGTAGGTTTTGGCGGCCGCCAGCAGGTCGGGCCGGGTCAGCAGGTCCAGCACGGTCATGGCCACCGCCTTGGACCCGGCCACCACGCCCTTATGCGCCACCGGCGTCGCCATGGAGATGGCGTTGGCCCAGTTGTGCCCCGGCAGGCCGGGAATGTTGGACGGGTAGCGGATGGTGATCGTCGGCATGATCCAGGAGATGTCGCCGATGTCGTCCGACCCGCCGCTCTCCGGCTTCTCCTTGGGCGGCTCCAGGCCCTTCAGCTTGGTGTCCAGCCCCTTCTGCTCGGCCCCCACCGTCTTCTGCACCGCCTTGGCGAAGGCCTGTTCCTGAGGCGTCCAGGCCGGCAGGCCGATCTTCTCGATATTGGCCTCGGCGGCCTCGGCCATCGGTCGGTTGAAATGTTGCGGCGCGGCCGACCCGATCACGTGATGCTCGACCGTGGTGTCGGTCATCTCGGCCGCCGCCTGGGCGATCTTGTTGCCGATCTCGTAGTTCTTCTTGATGTTGGCGAAGCTCTGTTCACGGAAATAGTACCAGACCGCCGCCTCCGACGGCACCACGTTGGGCTGGTCGCCGCCGTCAGCGATCACCCGGTGGGAGCGCTGCTCCGGCAGCAGGTGCTCGCGCCGGAAATCCCAGCCGATGTCCATCAGCTCGACGGCGTCGAGGGCGCTCCGTCCACGCCATGGCGCGCCGGCCGAGTGGGCGGATTCGCCATGGAACAGGTACTTCACCGACACCAGGCCCGTGCCCATCGGCTGGCCCCAGGTGGTGACGAGGTTGTCGCCCACATGGGTGAAGATGGTGGCGTCCACGCCCTTGAACACCCCGTCGCGGACCATATAGGCCTTGCCGCCCACCAACTCCTCGGCCACGCCGGGCCAGAGGACCAGGGTCCCGGCGATACCCTCCTTCTGCATGATGTCCTTGACCGCCAAGGCGGCGACGACATTCACCGCCTGCCCGGAATTGTGTCCCTCGCCGTGGCCCGGCGCGCCTGGAACCAGGGGGTCGTGGCGGGGCACGCCCGGCTTCTGGCTGGCCTTGGGGATGCAGTCGATATCGCTGCCGAGCGCGATGGTCGGGCCGCCCTTTCCGTTGGTCCAGGTGGCGGTCCAGCCGGTGGGTAGCCCGGCGACCCCGCGCACGATGGTGAAGCCGTTCTTTTCCAGGAGGTCGGTCAGGTACTTGGAGGTCTCCACCTCCTGGTAGCCCAGCTCGCCGAAGGAGAAGATCTCGTCGGTCATGACCTGGGCGAGCTTGGTCCGGGAGTCGACGCCGGCCACCGCCTGCGTCTTCAAGCCGGCGATCTGCTCCGGCGTCAGCGCCGCCGCCGCCGCCGGCTGAGAAAACATCACCGTCATTCCGGCCGCCGCGAGCAGCAGCCTCATCTTCAACGTCGTCATTAGGAATCGCCCCCTGCGAAGAGCTCAAAGGGGCCATGCTTTGCGAGCGCCGCCAACTCCCTTGTCGCCGAACAGACCTCGCCCCGTCCCGGCGCCGCTATCGAAGGCGTGCGCACCTACGCCGAGTTCGACCAGGGGCAGCGGTCCTAGGTTGGGCGGTTCCGCGCCGACAGGCTTCCGTCCTATAGGACGGCGCTTCAGCTCCTGAAGCTGGATCACCTGCGCCGCGCTGGCCGGGCCAGGGAAAACCATAAGGCGGAAAACGCCCATCTTCCGATCCGCCGACGGGCGCGGAAGACGCAGCTTGAAGTCCCGGGACTCAGCCCAGCTCGTCCTCGCCACTCACCCGACGCGTCGGTTAGCTGATCTTCAACCTTGGGCTGACAACGCCGTGGCCGCCGCCGCGGGCGCCTCTCGCGCGCGCATCGGCGCCGCCGGACGGGCCAGCGAAACGTGCAAGCTGCAAGATTCGGCGTTGAATGCGTCTTATTATGTAGTGAGACCCGTCTCGGAGTTTTGTTGTTGACCGCCGCGGCTGAACCGGACCTGGCCCAACTCGCGCGCCGCTACCGGCCTGCGCTGATGAGCTATTTCCTTCGGCGGGTGCGCAGCCATGCGGAGGCCGAAGATCTCACCCAGGACGTCTTCATGCGCTTGACGACGCTCGCGGCCAGGGACTTCAAGTCTGCGGACGCCTACATCTTTCGCGTGGCGGCGAATCTTCTGGCCGACCGGGCGCGCCGCAACAAGGTTCGTCGCCTGCACGCGAGCGAACAGCTCGCGATGACCGGGTTCGGCGTCGACCCGCTGGATCCGGACCGCGTGAGCGAAGGGCGCCGTTCGCTGGCGGCGCTGGCGGAGCGGCTCAGGCTGTTGCCAGAGCGATCGCGGGCGATATTCGTGCTCTACCGGGTCGAGGGAATGAACAAGCGCACGATCGCCGAGGCGTTCAACTGCTCGGTCTCAACAGTCGAGAAACAGATCGCCTTCGTGATGGCCCGGCTCATGTTGACGTACGAGGACGGTCAATGAGCCGCTCGCCCGTCGACGATCCGATCATCGGCCTGTCGGAGACGGCGGCCCTGTGGTGCGTTCGCCTCGCGGATGGGTGGCTCACGCCGGCGCAGCAGGCCGAGTTCGACGCCTGGCTCGCAGAAGACGCCGCCCACGCGGAAGCGTTCGAAGAGGCGGCATCCACGTGGCGCGAGTTCGCCGGGGCGGAGTCCGCGCCGGAATTCCTGCGTCTGCGGATGGACGCCCTGCGCCAGTCGGGCGCCCGGCGGCGCTTCGCATTCCTGAGCCCGCGGTGGGCGGTCGCCGCTGCGGCCGTGCTTCTGGTCGCCTCCGCCGGCCTATGGATCTGGGTGAGCGCGCCCACGGTCTACCGGACCGGCGTTGCGGAACGCCGGGTTGCGGTGCTGAAGGACGGCTCGAAGATCTCGCTCGACGCCGCCACCATCGTCCGCGTGCGCTACAGCGCGAACCGCCGCGACCTTGAGCTCATCCGGGGGCGCGCCAAGTTTGACGTGGCCAAGGATCCGATGCGGCCCTTTTCCGTGGTCGCGGGGCAAAAGGTGGTGGTGGCGACGGGCACGGAATTCAGCATCGAGTTGTTGCAGCGCAAGGTCCACGTCATCCTCTATGAAGGCCACGTCGCGGTTCTCGACGGCAAGCGCGGAGGCGAGGCGGGGCGCCCGCTGCGGCTGGGGTCGAGCAATGCCCCCGCGGACCAGGGCCTGGCGCCCGGCCGCGAACTCGTCGTCGCCGAAACCTCGGACGAGGCCAGCGTCGCCCCGACCGACCTGTCGCGCGACCTGTCCTGGGAGGCCGGGCAACTCGTGTTCGTCGACGAGCCCCTGTCCAGCGCAGTCGAGCGCGTAAACCGCTATTCCAAAGAGAAGCTCGAGATCGGCGACGCCGCGGCGGGCCAGGTCCGTGTGACCGGCGTCTTCACGGCCGGCGATGTCCAGGCCTTCCTGGAAGGCGTTTCGGCGGCCTTCCCGGTGCGGGCGATCCAGCGTGGCGCCCATCGCCAATTCGTCCTCGCTTCTTCCGCCAGCTGACAGACTTTTACGCACTTCCAGGGTCCGCGCGTCTTAATCAGCAGAGCGTCCGGCAAAGACCGACGCCAGGGAACCGGGGAGGATACTCAATGCGCTTCACCACGCGCGGACTTGCGCTTGCCGGCGTTGCTGCCGGCGCCTTCGCTTCGTTCACGACGCCGCCGGCCGCCTATGCTCAGGAAGCCACCTACAGTTTCAACATCCCCGCCCAGGACCTGGGCGGAGCGCTTCGCGCGTACGCCAAGGTCACTCGCCAGCAAATGGCCTTCGACCCAACCCTGGTGCAAGGCCGCCGGAGCGAGCCGCTCACAGGCTCGTTCACCGCCGCTGACGCGCTGCACCGCCTGCTGGCGGCGACCGGCCTTTCCGTGACGCGGACCAGCGCGGGCGTGATCATCCTGGGCGCCGCCGCCCCGCAGCGGGTCAGTCTTCAGAGCGATCCCGTCGCGGCCCCGCCGCCCCCGCCGCCCGCGCCCCCGGCGGCCTCCCCGCCCCCGGCCTCGGAGGTCGCCGAGGTGGTGGTCACCGGCTCGCTGATCGCGCGGCGCGACTTCCAGTCCGACAGCCCGATCTCCACGATCGATAGCGCCGCCCTGCTCGCCGCCGGGCAGCCCGCTCTCGATACCGCCGTGGGACAGATGCCGCAGTTCGCCGCGGCCCAGGGACGAGCCGAGGTCGGTGACGTCCAGGGCGGGGGCGGCTTCGCGGGTGGCCAGGCCTACGGCGACCTTCGCGGGCTGGGCCCCAATCGCACCCTGGTGCTGCTCGACGGGCGACGGATGCAGTCGTCCAACCCGGACGGCTCCATCGACCTGAACACCATCCCCATGTCGATGATCGAGAACGTCGAGGTCATCACCGGGGGCGCCTCGGCGACCTATGGCTCGGACGCCATCGCCGGCGTCATCAATTTCAAGCTCCGCCGCCACTTCAGCGGGGTCGAATTCAGCGCGACGCACGGAGAGACGACCAGGGGCGACGGCGCAACCAACCAGTTCAGCGCCATCGTCGGCGGCAATTTCGCGGACGGCCGCGGCAACGCCGTGTTGGCCGCGGAATATTCCGAGCGCGCCGCGGTCTCGGGCGCCTCGCGTCCGTTCTTCGCCAACATCCGCCAGCTGGCGCGGCCGCCCGAGGGCATCATTCCCGCCGGAACCTTCGGGTCGCCGCCGAGCATAGCGGCGGTGAACGCGGTCCTCGCCACCTACCCGGGGACCACGCCCATCGCGGGCACAGGCCCCTACAACGGCGCGATCGGGGTGAACACCGACGGCACGATCTTCACCGATCTGGCGGGCTCCAACTGCGTGCAGAACTATCGTGGTCTGGGCTCGATCCCCGGCGTGAATATCAGCGCCAACTGCCGCCAGGTGCAGGTCGCGCTTGGCCAGTACTTCGCCATCCAGGTGCCGCTCACCAAGTACAATTTCCTAGGGCGCGGCGACTACGCGATAACCGATCACATCACCGCCTACAGCCAGTTCTCCTTCATGGAGTCCACGGCCCGTGACGAGACCGCCGGCGGCTCGACCGCCTCGGGCAAGTTCTTCTTCGTGCCGCTCAACAACCCCTTCGTGACCGGCAACGCAGCCCTGCAATCGATCCTGGCCTCGCGCACGCCCAGCGCAGCCACGACCCAGCCGCTGCCCCTGGTCAAGCTGCTCAGCATGAGCGGCAACCGGATCCAGACGTTCAAGTATGACGTCTATCAGTTCCTGGGCGGGCTGAAGGGCGACATCCCGGGCACCGGCCTCACCTGGGACGTCTACGCCAGCATGGGCCGCGACAACTACGACAACACCCAGGCCAACGACACCAGCACGGCCGCCGTCGCCACCATCCTGAACGGCACGGCCAACTTCACCGGCTCGAAAGGGACCTGCATCGGTTTCGCCTGGAACCCGCTGGGCAACAACCCGCTGAGCCCGGGTTGCCTGCAGTATGCGACCCGCGAGAACCACAACACCAACACCATCACCCAGAAGGACATCGAGGCGACGATCCAGGGTAAGCTCTACGACCTTCCTGCCGGTGAGCTTCGCTTCGCCCTGGGCGCGGACTACCGCTCCACCAGCTTCGACTATCGGCCCGACCATGGGCTCATCGCCAACGACACCCCGTCCTACCCCACCGCGGTGCCGACCTCCGGCTCGCAGACTGTCAAAGAGGTGTTCGGCGAACTGCTGGTCCCGCTCCTGAAGGACCTGCCTCTCGTCGAGGATCTGTCGCTGGACCTGGGCTATCGCCGGTCCGACTATAATCTGTTCGGGGGGTCCAATACCTACAAGGTCGACGTGAGCTGGAAGCCGATCTCCAGCTTGCGGATGCGCGGCGGCTATTCGACCGCGCTGCGCGCACCCAGCGTCGGCGAACTCTTCGCGCCGACGATTACCGGGGCCCTGGCCATCGGCACCCTGCCCAACGCCGGCGACCCCTGCTCGGTGGGCAGTTCGTTCCGGACCGGCCCGAACGCCTCCAAGGTGGTCGCGCTCTGCCAGGCTCAGGGCGTCCCCGCTGCGCTCCTGCCGACCTACACCTACGGCGTGGACTCCGTGCACGGAACATCCGGCGGCAATCCGAACCTGACCCCGGAGACCGCCAAGACCTATTCGATCGGGGGGGTCTGGAGCCCGAAGTTCGACAATCCGCTGCTGCGGAATCTGCAGCTGTCGATCGACTACTGGAACATCAAGATCGAGAACGCCGTGGGTACGCTGGCGCTGACCAGCATCCTGCCTCGCTGCTTCAACTCGGACGGCGTCAGCAACCCTGGATACTCGCTCAACAATATCTATTGCCAGCAGATCACTCGCGACACGAACACCGGCGACATCACGCTCGGACGCGAAGGGCTGTTGAACCTGGCGACCTACAGCACCGACGGCGTGGACACCCAGTTCGACTGGAACTTCGGCCTCGATTCGGTCGGCCTCTCCGAAAGCGCCGGCAGGATCCGGGTCAGCTCGGTGATCACCTACACCAACTCGTACAAGGCAGCGTCCCTGCCTGGCTCGCCGGTCCTCGACTACGCCGGCAGCATCGGCAACGCCTCCGTCAGCCCGGAAATCGCCCACCCGAAGTGGAAGGCGAACACCACCGTCGGCTACACCGTCGGTCCGGTCTCGGCCGCCCTGCACTGGCGTTTCATCGACAAGATGATCCACCAGGACCTGGTGGCCAACCCGACCGCGACGACGCCGGGCGTGCCGTCCTACAGCTACTTTGACGCCGATGTTCACTGGCTCGTCCGCGAGGGGCTGGTCCTCTCGGCGGGGATCACCAACATCGGCGACAAGGCGCCCCCGTTCGTCAGCGGCCAGCCGCTGACCACGGACACGGCCACCTACGACATCATCGGCCGCGCCTACTACGTGACCCTGAAGGCGAAGTTCTAGTCCAATCCCTCAGGCGATGGCGGGCGTTCGAGCTTCGCGCGGACGCCCGCCAGCCAACAATGACACCCGGTCTGCAAGGCAGAACCAGCCAAGGCGGGACCATGGAATGGCTTCGTAAGCAGGCGCGGAGGCCGCAGCGCTCGCGCCGGTGCATGATCGCCGGCTGGGTTGGAGGGGCCGTCGCGCTGTTCACCGGACTGCTGTCGGCGTCGGCATTGGCGGCGCAGGGGCGCGCCGCATTGGCCCCCGCCGCGGGGGCTGCGACGTCCGAGCCGCTGCGGCTGGTCCGAACCATCCCGCTGCCGGACCTGCCCGGTCGCATCGATCACCTGGCGGTCGACATCAAGGGCCGGCGTATCTTCCTCGCCGCTATCGAGAAAAACACGATCGAGGTCGTTGATCTGAAGGCCGGGGCTGTCTCACGCAGTCTGGCCGGGTTCCAAAAGCCCCAGGGGATTCTCTTTCTCGGCTCGATCCGCAGGCTCTTCGTCGCCAGCGGAAGAGACGGCGCGGTCAAGACCTTCGACGGCGCCGCCCTAGTCCCGGGGCGCACAGTTTCCGTTTCGCTTGGAGCCGATGCGATCGGCTACGACCCGCGGCGGAATGAAATCTATGTCGGTTCGGGCGGCGTCGACGCCGGCAAGGACCGCGGCGATCTGACGGTCTTCGACGCGGCCACCCTTCGGCAGGCGGCAGCCCTAACGACGGACGCGCACGCCGGGGGCAGCGTGGCGGAACGCAACGGCGTCCGGATGTTCGTTCTGGTCCCCGAGAAGGGCCAGGTGGTCGTGCTTGATCGCGACACCCATGCTCCGCTGGCGACATGGACCGTCCCCGACATCCAGAAGGACGTCGCGATCGCCCTCGACGAGAAGGGCCACCGGCTGTTTCTGGGGGTGCGCACGCCGCCCAGTCTCGTCGTCCTGAACAGCGACACCGGTGCGACGGTCGCCAGCGTGCCCACGGCGGCGACCCTGGACGGACTCTCGTTCGATGCGGCCACCCGGCGGATCTACACCACCGGCGGCGAGGGCTTCCTGGACGTCACCCAGCAGATCGACGCTGACCACTATCGCCGGATCGCGCGCATTCCGACCGGCCCGGGCGCACGAACCTCACTGTTCGTGCCCGAATGGAAGCAGCTCTTCCTCGCCGTTCCGCGCGACAGGGACCGCGCCGCGGAGCTGCGCGTGTTCGAAACCGCCCCCTGATGTCCGACATCCCAGTTGAAGGAGACACCTGAATGATCGTCCGAGCAAAAACGCCGGCGCGTTCGCTGCTTGCGACCGTTCTGACGGGCAGCGTTCTGGCGACCCTGAGCTTCTCAGCTCTGGCGCAGGAGCGCGAGGCGCCGCCGCTGCGGCTCGTCCAGGAAATCCCGCTTCCGGGCGTGCAGGGCCGGCTGGACCACTTCACGATCGACCCGAAGCGCAAGCGGGTGATCTTTTCGGGCCTCGGCAATGACAGCGTCCAGGTGGTCGACGCCTTCGCCGGCCGGCAAATCCGGCAGATCGACGGACTCTCGCAGCCCCAAGGCTCGCTTTATGTCCCCGAGACCGACACCCTCTATGTCGCCAACTCCGCCGACGGCAATCTGAACATCTACAACGGCACGAGTTTCGCGCTCATCAAGCGGATCAATTTCGGGCCAGGTTCCGATCCGGACAACCTGCGCTACGACGCCGCCGCAAAGCGGGTCTACCTGGGATATGGCGAAGGCGCCATCGCGGCCATCGACGCCACGACGAACGAGCGCGTCGGAACCGACTTCAAGTTCAAGGGACATCCGGAAGGCTTCCAGCTCGAGAAGAACGGGCCGCGCATCTTCGTGAACATCGCCGACGAGAAGCTGATCGCGGTCATTGACCGCAAGACCGGCAAGATGAGCGAATGGAAGCTGCCCCCTGGCCACGCGGCCAATTTTCCGATGGTGCTCGATGAGGCCCGGCGGCGGGTGATCATCGGAACGCGCAAGCCGTCGCGCGTGACCGTCTACAACATGGATACCGGGGCCGTCGTCGCCAGCCTCCCGTCCACGGGCGACATGGACGACATCTTCTACGACGGCGATCGCCAACGCATCTACGTGGCCGGCGGAGAAGGCTTCGTCAGCGTCTTCCAGCAGATCGATGCGGATCACTACAAGGACATGGGGAAGTTCGCGAGCGCCCTCGGGGCGCGTACCGGAGTCTGGTACGTGTCGCGTGATCGCCTCTACCTTGCGGCGCCCCCGGCCGGCGGGCTGGGAGCCCGTATACTGGTCTTTGAACCGCAGACGGATTGATCTGCGGGTCAGGCCGCGATGGTGAGCCCGTGGGAGACGTGGCCCGCGAAGGCCATCGTCCCCGCGGATCCGCCGAGGTCTCGCGAGCGCAGTTCCGGCCGGCTGAGCACCGCGTCCACGGCCGCCTCGATCCGCCGGGCCGCCTCCACGAGGTCCGGCCGCCCGTCGCGCCGACCCCGCCAGGCCAGCAGCATGGCGGCAGACAGGATCAACGATGTCGGATTGGCGATGTCCTTGCCGGCGATGTCCGGCGCCGAGCCGTGCTGCGCCTGGGCCACGCAGATGTCGTCGCCGACGTTGATCGAGCCGCCCAGGCCCAGGCTGCCGCTCAGCTCGGACGCCTCATCCGAGAGGATGTCGCCGAACATGTTGGTGGTGACGATGACGTCGAACCGGTCGGGGCTGCGGATCAGCAGGGCCGCCGTGGCGTCGACGATCAGTTCCTCCAGCGCCACGTCGGGATAGGCCGCGGCGATCGCGCGGACCTCGCGCAGGAAGAGGCCGTCGGTGAGCTTCAGGACATTGGCCTTGTGAACCGCCGTGACCTTGCGGCGCCGGCGGCGGGCCAGATCGAAGGCGGCCGTGGCCACCCGCCGGCACGCCTTGGCGGTGATCTTGCGGATCGCGAAGGCGCTGTCGGGATCTGGCATGAACTCGCCAGGACCGGCGAACATGCTGCGGTCGGCATAGAAGCCCTCGGTGTTCTCGCGAACGATGACCAGGTCCATCGGCGTCCGCAGCACAGTCAGGTCGGGCCGCGACCGGCAGGGCCGGATATTGGCGTAGAGGTCGAACGCCATCCGCAACTCGGCGGAAGGATTGATCCCCCCCTCGGCCCGCGGCGGGTATTCGTAGTGGGAGACCGGCCCCAGAATCACGCCGTCGACCTGCGGGATCCGCTGCGTCACCTCCTGGGGCAGGGTCGTGCCGCTCGCCGCCAGGCTGGCCAGGCCGATGTCGTGTTGTTCGAAGCTTAGGCCGAGGCCCAAAGCCCGGTCCGCGGCCGATAGCACGGCCAGGGTCGCCTCGGTGATCTCGGGGCCGATTCCATCGCCCGGCAGCGTCAGGATTTGCATGGCCGGTCTATAGCCCGACGGCGGTCGCTCGTCGCCGCTCACCGGCTGAACGGGTCTGCGATCTCCAGCTCCCGCGCGACCTCGGCCAGATCACGCAGGGTGTCGGCCGGGAGGGCCAGGCCCTCGGCGCCGTGGCGGGCGGCGTTCTTCGCCTCGAGCTCGCCGGGATACAGCACCTCGTCGAAGCCCTTCGCCAGCTTCGCGGACTTCAGGCCCTCGATCAGCGCCTCGATCCGGCTGTCGAAGGCGGCGAGCGGCTCGAAGGCGGCGATGTCCAGGGCGATCAGCAGATGCCCCGCGCCGCTGCGCCGCTCGGCCTGATAGGGTCCAGCCACCTCGGGTCCGAAGGCGCTGCCCGTCAGCACGCCCGAGAGGACGTCCATGATCACCGAGATGCCGTAGCCCTTGTGCGCCCCCATCGGCAGGATGTTGCCGGCGAGCGCCGCCGCCGGGTCGTTGGTCGGCTCGCCGTCGCTGTCGATCGCCCAGCCGTCCGGAATGGTCTCCCGGTTCTGGCCGGCCAGATAGATCTTGCCGCGCGCCACGCCGGTGTTGGCGATGTCCAGCACCATGGGCGGATAGCGGCCGGCGGGGCTCGCCCATGACCAGGGATTGGTGCCCACCATCTTCTCGCGGCCGCCCCAGGGCGCCATGGCGGGGCTGGCGTTGGTGGAAAGGAACATGATGCATCCCTCAGGGGGCGCCATCAGGGTGAAGTACATCGCCGTGCCAAAATGGTTGGAATTGCGCACCGCCACGGCCCCGATTCCATGGGCCTTCGCGCGTCGCAGGACGTCGCGCGCCGCATGCGCCGCCACGACCTGCCCCATGCCGTCGCGGCCGTCGATCACCCCTACGGCGCCCGCGTCCACGACGAACTCCGGCGTGGCCGCGCCATCCACCGCGCCGGACTTCAGCCGGGCGCAATACCAGGGGACCCGCATGACGCCGTGCGACTGGTGCCCCCAGAGATCGGCCTGGACGAGGCTGTCGGCGGTCAGCCGGGCGTCCTCCGCCCGCATTCCGACCTTGGCGAAGGCCGCCGCGGCGAAGTCCAGCAGTCGCTCGGGCCTGACACGCGGGGTCTCAGTCATCGGGGTTCCCAGGGCGTGGGGTTGTGTGGCGGTGCTGACAGTCAGGCGCCCACAAGTCTCCCCTCTTAAGCCAGCGGGATATAGTTCTTTCGAATGTTCTCGACGCGGCTCAGCAGCATCTCTGCGTGCTCCGGCGTCGGCGCCACTGGGATCGGGTAGCTGTCGGATAGATCTCGCCCCGCCAGGACATTGTCCGCCCAGTCCTGTGCGATGGCGCAGTAGAGCCGAAGAGCGATGGCCGGGGTGGGCGAATCGTCCGTCTCGAAGTGCATCGACGGCAAGTCGCCCACGACCACCCATCGCTCGGCGTCACGCGGATCGCCGCCGGGCGCGAAGCGCATCAGATAGAGTCCGATCATTGGCGCGATGCCAAAGGCAAGAACGAGATCGGCGATGGGCGGCGTCCAGCGGTAGCTTCGCACGAAGCTCCAGGCCTTGTCCGTCAGCTTCGCGAGGAGCTGGATTTCCTCCTCACTTTCGTAGTCGATGTTGTCGCCGGTTGGGAACGCTGAGGCGTCGATGAGATGGCTCATCGCTGGACGCTAGGCCGTCAAACAACGGCGTCAAGAACATGATGGCAACTTCTCGACTTGTGCTCCCTCCAGCTATCCATGAATGCGGCGACATCATCGCTGATGAGGGGCTGGCCGCTCTGAGCCGTTGGGGCTGATAGGTGTGTTCAGACAACGTTGTACCCAGGTGGCGGATTTGGATTGATCAATCTGTCCATCGCAGGCGGCTGCGTGAATTCCAGGCTCGGCAAGCCGTTAGCTTCGATCAGAGATTTCAGAGACGACTTCGCCGCCCGAAGTGGCGGTGCGAGTGGGATTCGAACCCACGTTAGGCTTTCACCTAAACACGCTTTCCAAGCGTGCGCCTTCAACCACTCGGCCACCGCACCTTAAACGCCCGTGGAGGCGGGCCTCCCGGCGGAAGGCGCGTCATATAGAATGGGGACTAGCCGGGCAAGCGGCGCTTGGCCGCTTGCGCCAGTCGGGCGGGATCGAACAGCGAGGCCGACTGGCGGGCGGCGAGTTCGCGCTCCAGTCGGCGCGAGCCGGCCAGCCAGCCGGCGATCGCCGCGCCCGCCTCGGGCCGGCGGTCGTGCAGGGCGGCCTGGATGTCGGCCAGGGCGCGGTCGGCGGCGCGCAGGTCGGCCCGCGGCTTGGCCAGGGCCGGGGCGGCGTAGCGCTCGTCGATCAGGCCCAGGCGACTGCGGGCGCTGGCGACCATCAGCATGGCGGTGGGCTCGTCGCCGGCGGCGGCGCGGGCCTGGGCCGCGGCGAGGGCGCGGCGCGCGTCGGCCATCAGCAGGGCGACGGTCAGGGGCTCGCGCGCCCTGGCGGGACAGGCCGCGGGGTCGAGCGCGCGGACATAGGCCGCCAGGCCGTCCAGGGTCGCGGGCGTCGGCTCCGGCCCGTCGAACTCCTCGGTGACCAGGCCGTGGATGAACGGCTCCAGCTTCCTTTCCGCCGGGTCCTGGGCGACCTTCAGCTTCGACTTGGGCCCCGAGAGGTCGGGGATCGGCTTCGGATCGTCGATCCCGTTGCCGCGATGGGTGGAGAACAGCGAGCTGGTGACGTCCGCCGTGCCCGGCGCGCCGGACACGCCGGGGAACAGGAAGTCCGGGTTGGACCGTCCGGCGCGGTGGCAGGTCTCGCAGTTGATTCCCGCGCGCGCCGCCTGGCCGCCCAGCAGCACCGGCGTACGGAAGGCCGCGCGGCCCACCTCGATGCGGGCGGCGAGCGCCGGGTCGGCGGGACGCTTCAGGCACTCCGTCGGGACCGAGCCCAGGGCGCGTTGCGGATCGGCGCCCTTCGCCACCCACAGCAGGCCGCGGATCGGGGCGTCGCCCAGGGCGGCCAGCGCGCCGGCGCCGGCCGTCGCCGCCAGGACAACGCCGCCGAGAAGAAGGCCTCTCAGTTCCCGTGCGGGTCGCCGCCGGCGTCGATCCAACGGCGCAGCTCCTCAGCGTCGGCGCAACCGTAGGCGCAGAGTTTGTCCAGGCGCGCCAGCATCAGCCTGGCGCCGGCGATGTCGCCCTTGGCCACCTTCAGCTCGCCATAGTACTCGGTGGCGCCGATGTGGTTGGGCGCGATGGCCAGCGCCTGCCGGTAGTAGGTCTCGGCCCGGGCGTAGTCGCCCTTCTTGCGCCAGGTGTAGCCCTCGTAGGTCAGGATGTCCGGGTGCGGCCCGAACGCCTCCTGCGCCTTGGCCAGCGAGGCCAGGGCTTGGTCATAGCGCTTGTCGTTGATCAGGCTGACGGCCTGGACGTAGGCGGCGTCCCCGGTCTTCGCGCCGCCGAACAGGATCGAGCGGTCGAGCATGGCGCTGGGCTTGGGCGCGCCGGCCGCCGGCGGGGTCATGGCGCTTTCGACCCGGGCGTTCAGGTCCTTCAGGCGGGCCGCGTCGGGACAACTGTCGCCGCAGGCCTGGACCTTGGATTTCAGCCAGTCGGCCTCGGTCTGCGCCTTGGGGTCCTTCAGGTTGGCCAGGGCCATGGCCAGGCCCGCATGCGATATCGGATCGTCCGGCGTCAGCTTCACCGCCTTTTCATAGGCGCGGCGCGAGGCCTTCCAGTCGTTGTCCCCGGCCCGCGCCATGCCCAGCAGCCGCCAGCCGTCGGGGTTCTGCGGCACGGCCTCCGTGACGTGGCTGGCCGCGCGGGCGGCGTCCTTGAAGTTGCTGGCCTTCAGGGCGGCGATCGCCTTGGCGTATTCCGCCGCCGGGTCGTAGATCGGCCCGGACGCGCTCGGCATCGAACCGGCGCCGCCGCCGGCCGGCATGCCGCCGCCTCCGCCGCCGCTGGCGTAGGCGATCCCGCCGCCCGCCATCAGGGCCATCGCGCCGGCGATCAGCGTGGCTTTCAACGCGCGTTGCATGGAAGCTTCTCCCCAAACGACGTCCCTGGGATCGAGACTGGCACGGAATTGACCCTACGTCACCTGCGTCGGCGGGTGCAAAACGGGCGGCGGATCGCTATCTTGGAGGGCGACCGCGAGGAGGCCCCATGTTCGGACGCAAGACCCTTGAAATGCCCACGGAAGCCGACGCCCTGCCGGGCCGCGCGCATCCGATCCCGACGGCCCAGACCCACTTCGTCAACGGCCATCCGCTCAAGGGGCCCTATCCGGCCGGGATGGAGACGGCGATCTTCGCCATGGGCTGCTTCTGGGGCGAGGAGCGCAAGTTCTGGGAGGTCCCCGGCGTCTGGGTGACGGCGGTGGGCTACATCGCCGGCCTCACGCCCAACCCGACCTATGAGGAGGTCTGCTCCGGCCGCACCGGCCATACCGAGGCGGTGCTGGTGGTCTACGATCCCAAGGTCGTCACCTACGCCGACCTCTTGAAGGTGTTCTGGGAGGGCCACGATCCGACCCAGGGCATGCGGCAGGGCAACGACATCGGCACGCAGTACCGCTCGGGCATTTACCCGCAGAACGATGCGCAGTCCGCCGCGGCGGAGGCTTCGAAGCTGGCCTACCAGGATGCGCTGGGGGCCAAGGGCTTCGGCAGGATCACCACGGAGATCCGGCCGGGCGGCGAGTTCTACTTCGCCGAGGACTACCACCAGCAATACCTGGCCAAGAACCCGAACGGCTACTGCGGCGTCGGCGGCACCGGCGTGGTCTGCCCGATCGGTCTCGGCGTCGAGGCCTGACCGGGATGACGCCCGCGGCGCTGGACAAGGCGGCGCTGGCCCTGCCGGGCGCGGAACTCTCCATCAAGTGGGGCGACGACCGCTGCTACGTGGTCGGCGGCAAGATGTTCGCCGCCACGGACGGGGCGATCACGAGCCTGTCCCTGAAGGTGAGCGACATCGCCTTCGAGGTGCTGACCGAGACCGGCCGGGCACGGCCCGCGCCCTACGCCGCGCGCTTCAAGTGGGTGATGTTCGACGACCTCTCGGCGCTGGACGACGCGGAGGTGATGGACT
>Ga0210400_10000471_pt1 | contig 44981 bp, 75 predicted proteins | sample IncBWH26MmetaG_FD_155456 | JGI IMG/M metagenome (GOLD analysis project Ga0210400, IMG submission 155456) | Forest soil microbial communities from Barre Woods Harvard Forest LTER site, Petersham, Massachusetts, United States - Inc-BW-H-26-M | ecosystem: Environmental > Terrestrial > Soil >... | reverse complement strand
GCAGGTTTTCCAACTGGAAAATTGCGAATCGCTGTAGAATACTCCACCGCACACGAATGCATTGCTAGCCGTTCCATAGGCGTTATAATCAACTGTAAGGCCCGCTCCTCCAGTGTTCGATGCCATGTATACCAACTGATTGCATTGCGCCACTACGTTGTTCTCGAATTTTCCTTGCGGTGCAAGCGAGACACATACTCCACCATTGTTATCCGGTCCTAAAACGACATTATTGAAAATTTGGACCGCTCCTGAAGCGTTAGTCAGGCCGTTGTTGATGTAGTGGTCGGAAATGAAGACATTGTTATACTCAGACCCACCGCTGGAAGAATCCATGCAAGGCGTCGAACCTGTTCCGGTGCCTCCCTCCAAGAACACATAGGCCGTCATATTCCCGCCCGACGTAGGCCCGAACCAGTTGTTGTAAATATCTATCTCGGTGATATGGGCAGCAGCCCCGCTGGTTTGAGATGTGTAGCAATGAACCCCTGTCTCATGGTAAGCGTTCGCTGCCGTATCCCATGCGGAGAACGAGTACATGTGGTTGCCGTAAAACAAAAACGGGCCAGAGCTTCCTCCGCTGTGTTGCGTATTGGGAATGTAACCGTGAGCCGCGCTAAAAATAATATTATTATAAACTTGTACGTTGGCATCGCCGTTAAGATAAATGTGCATCAGGCACCAACCAACATCGTGAAAAGTGCTATCGTGGACCAGGATGTTTGAACCATTGAAAGTAATGCAATTTACGCGGGTTACGTCCACCACCGTATCGCTAGAGGATGTATGGTCGTATAAATCGTAGATTCCAAGGTTCTTTATCTCGATATTGGAGCCGCCCTGTGCGACGATGGCTTGAGACAGTTGTTGATTGGAACAAGCCCCGCCCGGACATGTTCCCCCGGATGTTCCATTAAGGGTGTTTCGGATGACCCCATTGCACGCACTACCATTCGGACCACAGGGCACGCCGCCATCAATCAAGATGAAAGACTGTCCATTTGTATTGATTGCGCCGTTCACCCCGAAATAGGGGGCTTGGAGAATCGCTCCCGTCTCAAACTTCACAGTGATGACATTGCCGGATGATCCGGAGCCTTGCAGCACGAACATCCCCGATGTACCTGCTGCTGCCGTGCCTGTGCCGCAAAGGTGGAGAATGTTTCCGGGTATGTCGTCACCGGCTAAATTGGAGTTATAAGCACGGGCATTGGCGCAATTTGCGCCTGTGTTGCTTCCTGCGGGTGCGAGGTCGAAATAGATGTCAGCAGCGGGCAGGGATGAGGGTAAGAGCAATAGCAACAGCAGCAATAAGATCATCTTCATTTATACGCCACCGCTATAGCCACACTGTTCGTCGTTGTTCCTGTCCACGAATATGCCGCTGTTTGACTCCCGGTTGAAGAAACGTTGACCCAATCCTCAAATCCGTCTGCGCTTGGATTGTGTTGCGTGAAATTCGTTCCAGCAGAACCTGTTCCATGACTTTGATTCCAGTTTGCAGCGTAAAAAATTAGGTCGTGTGTCACTGAGGTTGAAATCGTTAAGCTGTTCGCCGTGGCCGGACTCGCAGTGACACCCGAAACAGGAGAGCCGTCTAAGGTCAAGTTTTGGTTTATCTCTTCGGCGTAGACACTGAAAAAAGTCTGCGCCGCACTGCTTGTGCAGGTCACTTTATTTGCAGAGCCTCCAATGATGTTGGAAGCCCGCGCCACGGCAACTTGAGCGGCGCCACTGCTCGTTTCTAGGGCATTACTATCTACTGCATAAGTGTTGCCTTGAAGGTCAGAGCAGCCCGTTATGGATGTGGCGGAGCTGGCACCAGACTCTATTCCCACAAGAATCGTATTCCCAGCAGTATTCGCGGACCCAAATGCCGGGGTTTGAGTTGATGTGACGGCACTACCTGTCCCTGCCACAAAGACGTTTTGAATGTAGGACTTAATAGACCCGCCACCCGTTCCGCCGCCGAAGCCTGCCTTACCTCCAACTCCGGCGTTGCCGCCGACTCCCTGCATCGGAGTAAGGGCCAAACAGAGTGATAAGATATAAGAGAGTAGGAGTCTCATTGCACCGGCTCCACGCTGAGATAGAGCTTCCCGACCATCGGGCCACCGGAACCGCAGGCACCCGCCGTCGTGCTGTAGTTGATCGAGGCCGCTCCAGTAGAGCGAAGAATTTGTGAGGCTTGTCCGAAGTTCCCTACGGCACTAAGCGCGAGAGAGCCAGTTGCAGGAGTTGTGCCAGTTCCCTGAATGTTTATCGGGATAGTCTTTGAGGCTTGGTCGTCGGTGTAAATCAGATTGATGATGTAGGTGCCTGTGGTTGTGCAAGCCGTTGTGATGTCAACGTATGCGTTGACGCGGTAGGTTCCTACGGGGCAGTTAGCCGTCGAGCAAAGCTGCGTCGAGCCGATAGATGTGCCTGAACCTATTGTTACCGTCGTGGAGTGATTCGCGTCTCCGCTGAATCCTTGCGTATCCACAGCGGCAGTAACGATGTTGGTGAGAGCGCCTTGTGCTGCGACTCCCGGCTTCAATACGAGGTAAGATGTGACCGCCCCCGGAGCCTCTTCGCAGATGCTTGTCGCGGTATTGCAAGGCGCGACCGCCGCGCTCGATGAGCCTTGGGGGTAATCCACAAAGCCCGCCGTGGTGCCCGTGCTGGTGAATGTCGGTGCCTTCATGCCTCCCGTGTCGGTCGATGTAACTGTCGTGCCGTCATCGGTGATGCTGGAGTTTCCAAGAGAGTTCGCGCTAGTAGCCTTAGGGATCGTGTTCGTTGTCAGGCCAGTTATCCCGCCCGCTGCAATTCTGACGATCCAACTCGACCCTGAAGCACTGGGAGAGATGGTCGCGTGCTGGCCAGCGGGCAAGGAGAAGGTAGTCTGTCCGGTTGATACCGAGCCGTTGTAAACGTCAAAGGTCGATGAGGTAGTTCGATTAACCGTTACGGCCACCTGGGCGATCAGCGTCGTGACAAATCCGCTTCCACATCCGCTCGTGCCTATGTCGGGAAACGTCGCAACAGACGCGCCGCTCACAAATCGGACCGTCTGTACGCGGTCTAGTGTTGCCGTTGCTGAGTCGCAGCGGACGGGATAAGGCGTCGTGCTGACATCAGGAGAAGGATTCAGGCCAGGGACGATATAGCCTGGGTCGGCTCCGTTGGTCGCTGTCTTTACTGCACCAGTGACCGCCGCGCCTGCATTCACGTAATTGTAGTTAGCTGCCCCTTCTGCTTCTGGGTCGGAGTGGGCAGTCGGGCTCGCCACGCCTGTTCCGCCTTGAGGGGCGGTTACTGGGAGGCCGGACAGATTCGATACAGCAGGTTGTGTGCATGTTGGAGCGGCAGAGATCGCCGTGATAAAGAGATTTGCGCCGCAACCTGCGGGAAAGCTCGCCAGATTCGCAAATGAATAGTTCTGCCACGTTCCTGCGCCTGGTGCCGTATTGACTACCGTTTGTCCTGTTGAGCCACCGCTTGGCAGGGAACCCGAGGGACTGCTCCATACGGAACAAGAGTTTCCGCTTACCGCCGTGCACGTCCGCGCCTGGCTCAACGTCACGTTGTAGTACTGTCCGCCAAGCGGAGTAGAGATGATCTCGGAATCTGCGTAAGCTTGCGTGAAAGGGCCAGGCGGATTGGTGAGTGCAATGGCAATCACGGGAGGCGTAGCATTCACCGTCTGCGTGCCTCCGGTGATGGTTATCAGCACCGTGGTGAAGCAGGGGAAAGTCGCTTGCGGGCAGAACGTGAATTGCCAGTGCGAGCCTTGCGGCGTGATTGCGTTATTCGATGGAATAGAGAGGGCTGAGTATCCGCCCGTGCCGTTGAGCGCGCCCGAGATCGTTTGATTGAGCGTTCCGCCTGTCCAGGTGTACGAGCTAATCGTTGGGAACTGAGGGTTAGGCACGAACTGCGCAGTCAGCGTGCCATTGTTCCAGCTTTGCCCTCCCGCGTCTGTTACTTGTCCGCTTACCGTGGTGGATTGGGCTTGCGCCAAGACAGGCACGGCAAACAGCAGCGCAAGAAATGCGAGTCTCAGTCTCACCGACATCTAATCATCCTCCTCATCCATCTCAGGGATGTCGTCGGATTCCGAGTTTTCATCTTGCTGAAGGATGTGCTCCGAATCGTCCACAGCATCAGGCATCATCAGTCGCCCCACGTTGGCCGTAGCCAGCCATTTCTCTCAAGTTCCACATAGCGCTTGGCTGCCACGCTCCGTACGTCCGTGCGGTACATCAGGTCAGGCACGCGGATGGAGTCAATTACTCCCTGTGCGTGCTCAAACGCTTGGCCGATGGTTTCCCCGCAACCGAGCGCCGCTCCCAGCCAGCCGTTGATACCCGCCGTCTCAAATAAATCCTCGTTCGTTTCGTTCAGCCGCATGTCTAGCGCGTAGAAGCTGGTCAGTAATTTCCGGTTCATGCCTTCGATGGGCACGCCTTGCTTGTAGAACTTTTTCGGCAGTCCATCATTCGGATAGGGTGGGATCGACAGGCGTATCGAAGCACAGAAGGAGTGGCGCGGCGCAAGGTCAGGAAGCTTCTGGTTTGCGGCGATCCGGTACATAAATTCAGCAAAATCCATCGGCAAAAGACTCGCGACATTGCAGGTGCCTTCGTACCCAAATCGAGGCGTCCATTCGAGTCCGAAGAGTTCTCCGTCCGTGACAATGGCGTTGAGGTCAATCATCCCCACGTAGCCGGCTTCGCGTAGCGGCTCAAAAGCCTTTCTTAGTCCCTGGTTGAAAATGGGGTTTTCCTGCTCGATAGCGAATACGAGGTTCCCAGAGCATCCGGTGGCTGGCCCCAGATCTCCATTCATCAGCTTCTTGCACTCGAGCGTATGGTTCAGGAAGTAGTAGCCCGACTCGTTCATCCACATTTCCGTCGAGACTTCCGTTCCCTTCACCACTTCCTGCAAGATGAACTCTTTCACCGGCGCCGATCGCCACAGAACGTCAATGTATCGCTCGAGGTCTTCCGCGGATTTACTGACGTAGGTTGCGGCCGTGTCCGCCCCTTCCCCGCAGGGTTTGAAGACGTAGACCTTTTTGGTTTTGCGGATGAAGCGGAGTGCCGCGGAAACGTCGTTGAAGTGTTCGTAAGTCGGAACCTTGATGCCCGCGCGCTGCATGAACTCAATGCCGAATAGCCTGTCATGCTCAAGTTGGTCGGCAAAGGAGGAGTCGCCAAGCGTGGGAGTCTTTGTGTGGGATTCGTCGGACAGCGAACCGAATCCGGTGGTGTCGAAGACCATCAGGTCATAGTCGGTGGGGTCGGTGATCTCGGTTTGCTCAATCAAGCCTGCGAGCACTCCGCGATTCGGCTCCGCTTCGACGGAGAAGTGAACGTCATGGCCCGCCTGCTTCATCAGCCAGGCGAACCATGCTCCTTCTCCCCAATGTGAGAGAACGCAGATTTTCACGGACTAACTGTAGGAGGTCTTTTTGTCCTGGCCATACTGCCGGCGCGGAGTCTTGACGTGATCTTGAATTCCGGTGCGCGTGCGCGACTGGGTGAATTCCGTGGTGCCGCCCATCGGCGCCCCGCCCGCTTCCGTCCCACCGTCGCGAACGGGAGAGGTCGTGGTTTCCCCGTCGATCACTTTGGTTGCGAACTCGCCTTCGCGCTTCGCGTCTTCTCTTCGTCCGAGGTAGCTCATCAGATTCTCCTTAACAACTTGGCTTCGCCTTGGGGTGCTTGCGGTCGGAGCCAAAGGCCCGATCTCCCCAGACTTCTGCGCTGTGCTGAATCCCGGTGCGCGTGCGGCCCATGTCGGAAGGGATGTCTTCCTGGTGCATCTTCAAGGGCTCACTGGCACTGGTAGCGCTTAAAGGCGTTGTTTTCTGCGACTTAGGCTTTTTGATGTGGCTGGCCATTCTACGTTACTGTTAGCAAATTAGAGCGCAAATTGAGATAGAACAGATGTGGGATTCGTGATAGAGTTCGGGCATGTTCTGGGGAGCCCTCGCCCTCTATTACGTTGGTCGATGGTTACTGTTGGCATTGTGTGCATACGCCGTAATTCGCGGAATCAAAGCTATTTGGACTTGGGACGAAGGCCAAAATCATCTATCCACTCCGGCCGTTACATACTCGCCCACTCCAACTATGGGAGATACCTGCCACGACATGAACGTCCGAGAATTGAAGCGACTAGGGAACAAATCCGCCAGCCTGCTTGGAGTTCCCTCCCCCGCCAGAAAGTAACTTGTAAAGAATTTCTCCGCCGACAACACCTCCGCCGATCCCAAGGCCTTTTTTAATTCTGTCCACGAGCAGCTTTCTTGCTGCGGCTTCACGGTCAAATGGCTGGGTTGTTGGCTTCTCCGGGGCTGCGGGAATCCTTGGTTGTTCAGGAGATTTAGGAGTCGGCGTAGACTTCAGCCGCTTCGTGAATTGCTGGAGCCGTTGCGCCAATCCGCTGTCGGCGCCGTAGGTTCCGTACTTTTTCAAATCGCTTAGCAAGCGCTCGGCAGATTTCCCCGAGAGTTGATCGATCACGAACTGAGGATCTTCCGCATGCAGGATGCGACTCAGCGGGGAGCCACCCTTCGCCAACGCTGATGTGTCGTGCCAGTCCGATTGATACTCGCCCCATTTCTTCATCGTGCGGCTGAACCGCTCCCCCATCCCAACACTGGTAGCGGCTTTCTGCAAATCTTTCCCAAGCGAATCACGTACCGTCTTCACGGCGGCATACAGGTCGGTCGGCAGTTCCTTGCCACCGAAAAGCAACTCGTTCATGCGAGTGTAGGTCTTACGGAGAATCCCGTAGTCCGACATGCCGAGCTTGCTCTTGAAATTCTCCATGATGTTGTTGAATGCCTGCACGCTGTCAGGGAAAAACAGCTCCGCGCGTGCGGTGCGCTCAACGTCTTGCACCTGCACCTTGGGATTCTTCTTCTCTATCGCATCATGCACGGCATTAAATTCATCGCCCAGCTTCTGCGCGATGCGCTTGTCGGCCAACTGAATATTGTCGCGCACTGTGGTCGCTAGATTCTGCTGGTGCCGCTTCATCTCCTCTGCGGACTTGAACTCCCGCATGGCCTGTTCGTGCTCAGCTTTCAGGCTTTGTACGCTTTCCTTGTGGGCCTTCAAATCCTTTTGGTACGCCTGCTCTACCTTGGCGGACTCCGCAGCGTGAGCCTCTTGCAGTTCCGACACCTTGCTCTTGGATAGGTCCTTGACTAATTTTCCTGCTGGCGTTTTTTCAGCGGCTTTCAGTACGGGGCTTTCTGCTAGTTTCGTTGTCGCCGCTTCTTTACCACTCTTCAGCGCAAAGAGTTGAGCGATAAGAGAGCCCGCACCGTGACCAAACTTCTCTGGGTCATGTTCTCGCAGACCGTGATAGGCTTCGCCTCCAGATTTCTCCACACCTGACGCCATGCCGTGGAGCACTTTCATGGTTCCTTCGATAGGGTCCATGAGGATATTCTTACCAGCTTCGTACAGACCGCTACCAGCACTACCGAGGGCCCCAGCAACCACGCCCATACCGCTGGCTGATTCTGGTATCCCTAGCCCCTCGAAGGCGCCCAACGCCGCCCCCCGACCGATCTTGCGGTACGTTCCCGCTATCGGAGCGTTCTCTTTTTTGGCGGTCTCTTCGAGTTCCGCTCTTGCCCTTAGGTCGGGTTGCGCGGGCGCGGCTTCAGCCTTCGGCGCATTCGCCGCAAACCAGTCCTGTGATGCTGCGGCTTTCGGCGCGTGCTCTGTAAACCAGTTCTTCTCAGCCATTATTGAACTACCGTGGCGCCCAGCTTCTTGTAGTGGTCTACCTGGTCAGCGGGAACAGTTTGGGTCTGCCCGTTAGGAGCTTTCATCTTAACGGTCTTCCCTGCCCCGCCAGCTTTCCCAGGATGCGCGATGCCGCCTTTGAGAATTTTTACTTGGTTATCGAAAGCGTCGAGCTGCTTGTTCATCATCTGCGTGTTGCCACTGCGAATACCGGGGATCATCGCGCGGATGGCCGTGCGGAGGTCTTGTGCTCCCGTGCCCATACCCGCTACGTTGCGCAGGGACATCGCGCGTTCGTTCAACTGCCGGACCCAGATTACGAAGTCCTGTTGCTTTTCGGTCAGGTTTTGACTTGCGAGCGTGGCGAGTTCTGTGTTCGCCAAGGACGGGTCTTCCGTCTCCATGGCGTAGTGGAGCTTGGCGATCTGTTCCGTATCGAATGGCTTGTCCAGCGCGTTGATGGCTTCGCGGGTCTTTTGCGACGCGACCTGAATGTCATTGATTTGCGCTTCGCGCGGACGCAACTTCACGCCCTCGCCGGCCCCGGCAAGCCCTTGCGAAATGGCGTCCTTTGCCGTGGTGTAGTACACGTTGCCGTCCGGGTCCATAACCTGAACAGGGCGATATTCGTTGAACGCTTTCGCTCGAGCGGCCCCTTGCTGGCCAACCATGCGATTCTTGATGGCCTCCGCTGCTTCTCCGTACTTCTTGAGCGCCGCGGCGTATTCAGGGTCAGACCTTCCCTTCTTATATTCTGCTGGGTTGGGCGGCTCCCCAATCTGGTCTGCGATGATGGGGTCTATCCTGAGTTGTTGCTTTTCCTTTGCCGCACCCATCGCGCCGTCGAAAGCCGTCTGATCTTCCTTGCTCCAGTCAGGACTCTCAGGCGTAACAATCTTGCCGTTGCGGGCAATGCCGTACGGCACGCCGCCATTTTGTAGAACCTTGGGCGTACCACCTTTCGGAATCCCCTTTACCTCTTCTCCGGTTACGGAATCGCGAATGGTTACGACGTTGTGCGGGTCCGTCTTGCTCACCGAGCGCAGGACGCCATGTTCATCAGGAACGGGCGGGTAGTAATTCTCCCGCGCCTCTTTTGCCGCCTTCTCAATGTCTAATATCCCCTTGGCCGCGTCTGTCTGGTCTTTCACGCTCGCGCCGGCCGATGTGGTTGGAGCCTTGGCGGTGATCTCCGACGCCATGCGCGAGCGCTCGTCGCCTGTCAATTCCGGTTGCTGCTGACGAGTCATCAGCTTGCGGAAAAGGCCCATCAGCCCTTGCTTGGCTTGGCTCTTTTGCGCGTCCGTCTGTTGTGTCTTGGCCTGCACCCGCTTCAACGCTTCGCCGTGGACCGTTGTTTTTTCTGGATTCAGCCAGTCCTGATTGAGTGCCTTGGCCATCAGCTTCAGTTTCTTCGGGTCACCCGCAACCGCTTCCACCTTCATCTTCGCCGCGGCAAGAGCTCTCTGGTCGCCGCTCGCCTCCGCCGCGTACTGTTCGTTCAGCGCAGACTGGAGGTACTCCCAATCCCCTTCTGCCTTCAGCAGGTCCGTCTCTTTTTTCTTGGACACGGCGTTCTGAATCATGGTCTGAATACCGGCCATCAGCCGTTGGCCACCCCATGCGTGAGGATTCCCCGTGTTCATCCCGATACTTCGCGCGCCGCTCGAGTCTTGCTGGCCAGGAACAGGGGACGGGTGCGGCGTGCCTGAGAATTTCTTTTGCTGCGAGGACTGCGCAAGTGTGGTCAGAATGCGCTTGGTCATTTCGCGCACTTGTTCAGACGGGTCTACGCCACCCTGGAAAGGTGGTGTGGTTCCGGGAGTTGCGCCGGGTACGACTGTCGTTGGTGTATCGCCCATAAATTACGCGAAGGCCGCTGCTCCTGCGATCGTGTCTAGGATTCCAGTGTCAGCGTTGGGCCAGAGCTTTGAAATAATAGACGAAGCCCCACCGGCCGCTTTCCCGCCTAACCCGATACCGCTCAGAATGGAGTCCATTGAACTTGGCGAGCTGGCGATGCGATCTGCGCCCTTGGTGGAGGTTCCCATCAGAACGTCGATGTACTTGTTTACCGCCTCTTCGTACATCTGCGTTTCGATCTGGCCTTCGTTCAAGTTGACTTGCGAGAGGTAGTCGCCCAGTCCGATCTGCGCGCCGCTTCCAAATCGATTACCCAGCGCGCTGAATTGCTCCATGATGTTCTCTGTTCCGCGATTGATTTGAGGCTGCAATGCCGCGAACAGATTGTTGATGGCGTTCTGATTGAAACCCGCACCACTGGTAAGGAAATCGAGTAGCGCATGCGCTGGCCCATCCCCGTACGTTTTCTTCAGCCCATCAAAGAGGCGGCTCAAATCCTTCTTGGACATCAAGTTCATGCCGCCGATGGGTGAAGCTGCCGCCGAAGAGGCATCAGTTCTCGGGGTCGCTCCCGGCGTGAATAGACTTGTTGCCCCCGGCCCATTCGCAGGGAACGACGGCGTAGTGGACGCCCCTGGCACTACGCCACCGGCATACGGATTGTTCGACACTGAGGAAGCCGAGGTAGGCGTGGTAGGAATCAGCGAAGTTCCCTTAGAAGAATTTTTCAGTTCATCCGCAAGCGCTATGGAGACACCTGACGGATTCGACCCTGGCAGCAAGCTGGTCAGCATTGGATTGGCTACAGATCCCATATCAGTACCTCGAAACAACGGGCATGATTTGCACGGTAGACAATCGTTTGTCGCGCTCCATCTGGAAGGTACGCGCGGCGATTAGTCCAGGTCGCCCGAGCGTGCCATCGCTCATCTGCGATTTAGGGTCGCCGTACAAAAGATTGTGCAAATACGTCGCTTGGTCATTCCAGCGGTTCACTACCGCCCCACGCTCCGCAGCGGCGAAGGCTACGATGTCCAACCAGCTTGGCGGTACGAGCACCGGAGAGCTTGAGAGGTTGTCATCGTTGAATGGGTGCCGAATCTGGTACGGCAGATAGACCTGATAGTTTTGCCCTGGCTGCGACCCAAACCAGAACTGATTGCCGAATCGCGTGTACTTGAACGGAACTCCGCCAGGGGTAAACAGCAACGGCTGAATCGCCTTTGGCGTCATGTAGTCCATTGAGTATGCCCCGGACCCGTTGACAACCAGCCCCGCGGATGCAGCTTGGACAGGGGAAAGAAAAATAACGGGGTCTTCCGAGATAGTGAGATCATCTCCCAAGTTGAGGAAGTAGCTCACCGCATAAGCGTACGTCGAACCGTTCACCCCAAGCCCTGGCCCGATATTCACCAGCGGCCCAGATGTTCTCAGCTCCTCAAACGGTTGGCTTTCCGTGATCTCCCTGAGAGCATCACGAATCCATGCAGACGGCCGCATCTCAGGATTTGCCTGAGACTCCGTTGCATCGGAACGGTTTTGTAGCGCGGCCTGCACCTTTTGGATGAGACTGCCAATCGTTGCCGATGGTCCGCCAGGTGTATTCATGCGGCCGCCAAAATCTCAATATTCGTTGCTGGCAACGTAGTTCCCGAGGCAATGGAGAAATTCGCAAGCCCACTCACGAACGATACGCCTATGTTGGTGGACGTTTGTTGCGGGGTCTGCCAGAAGAAAAGTGCGCCAGAGTCGAGGTACATACTCTGCGCTGTTAGGTTGCTCAGCGTATAAGACAAAATCACTGGCGTCCCTCCTCCGTTGCGCACATAGAGCGCAGAGAAAGTGGGAGTACCAGGGGTTGGGGAGATCGTCCCGGTAGAGGAATTGATAGGCAGATTCAGATAGCCTTCGTAGATTATCTGTTGCGCCTTGAACACGATCGGATTGTTGAGCCTGTTCAGTACCAGGGTGCTCTGCGCCCCCTGCGTAAGGTCGGCAAGCGTCAGGGTTACCGTACACGTAAGTTGGGTTGATGGAATGATTGCCATGTTACGCCGCCACTCCAACGTCTGCCGGGACTGTTCCACCGGTGCCGGTCAAAGTCAGCGCGGAAATACCTCCCCCAGTTTCCGCTGGCAGGAAATAGAAGAAGACACCGCCAGGCAATAAGAGCACTGACGATGCAGCGCCAGCGCCTACGGGCGTGAAGGCAACCGTGAGGTTGGCGGTGGAGCTGAGGTTTTTAACGTAAGCAAAATAGACGGTGGCCGCAGGGAGCGTTACCGCTGTACCGCCAGCAGCGGCTTGGAAGAACGGGTCGAAAAATGTTGCTGTAGCTGCGAGCGTCGGATTGTTGAACGACCGCGAGACGATTGTTGGAGATGGCGCGAGCGTCGTATCCGTGACGCTTATGCTGCCGGAAAGCAGGATGCTTAGATTTGCCACAGTTCCCTCACACTAAAATCAAGTTGTATGTTGCGCTTGCCGTAGTGCATTTAAAGAATGCTTGCGTCTTAGTCCACGCCGTTGTCGATCGGTAGATCACCCCGCCGTTGTTGGTGTCCCAGCCATTCAAAGTGATAGGCACTCGCCCAAGACCGTGAGGCACCGCAAATTCCGTGTTGGCCACGCCGGGGGTTACACCGGATGCTTTTGAACACTGGATGTTTCTGTCTTGTTCGGCATTGCCCATCGTGGCGCCAAAGCTGATTTGCCCGCCAATCACGCGCGCATGGTTCTCAGCCAGCAGTCGCAGGGACTCGAGCGAAATGTTTCCAATGGACCGGCGTTGCGGCTTCACGCCAGCTCCGAATTCTCAACGCGCCCACAGAGCACTACTTTCGTGATCGACAAAGGGCCAGCGCCAGCAGGCCGAAAAATCGTGAACTGCAAGTTCTGGGCGGTAAGTTGCATCCCTAAAATCTTCGTCATCAGTTTGCCCGTAGGAACTTGATTGCCCAGCGTGACGGGCTGTGTGACGGGCTGTACCACCTGCTGCGAATCGTTTGTCCCTGACAGCGTGCAGATAATGGCCACGGGCCCTAGATCTCGGTACCCAATGATGATTCGGCTAACCGTTGGCGTCCGGCCGGCAATAACCTCTTCCACCTTGTATGAATGCGTGGATGGGGCCGTAATGTCATTGAATCCAGTAGTCGGGTCGAACGCATAAAACCCCACGATCCCCGTGTTTGCATTGAGCATCGGGTACAGGGTGAGCCGTGAAGTTGTCGCTACGCCGCCGTTTGATTGCGCCATGTCAGTTGATATTCGGCTTTATGTTGTGACTCAGGATTCCGCTGGCCCAGTACAGGTGTCCGTCAGGGACTTCGACGCACATCTTCTTTCCAACGCCTTCCCAGGAATTCACGGAGAGAACCGGCCGCTCGCCGGACTCAGTAACAAGCAAATCGCCAACCACCAAGTCTTTCAGCATGACCTTGCCGCGCTGCGAATAAACCAAATGATTCTGCGTGGCGGTTAGCTCGCCGACCGCTTCAACGGCAATCGTTGTCCAGAGAGATTCTTCCGCTATCTCCCAAACGGCCACAGAACCAACCCCCTGCACGACGGTTCCGACCATTGGGCATCCAGTTCGCGTGATGCCCCCGCCGCCACTGAATGTCCCGCTACCACTTGGGGCGGTGCCCCCACCGGCCTTGCCCGTTGCAGGCGGAACAATGCCCGGACCTCCGAAGTTTGATAGAGTTCCTGTCCAGACTTCCTCGCAGCGTCCGGTTTGCAGCAACCCCGGCGTGTCCCACACCGCCCAATTCTTGTCTTCGATCGAGTAGATGTAGTGCCGCGTGAAATTCGGTAGCGGAATGGCAATTCGATAGGTCAGGTAAACGTAACCCAGTCCATCCGTTGGAACGATGGAAGCAACGGGATTGCCGCTGGCCAGCGCCAAGTCCGCCATGATGGCATCTCGCGCCTTCCCGCCAATCGGCTCGAAACTACTTACGCCCATCTGATAAATCTGCTCAGTGGAGATGAAGCAAGCGATAGACCCGTACGCGTGGATGCTCCACGGGTAGACGTTGCCGATTCCATGGTCGGAGGCCCACAGATGATCGAATTGAAAAGGAGCAAGGCCGTTTCCCGATGGCGTGAAGAACGTGATGCCGTTCGAGCGGAACAGATACCCCGACACGCCGATAGTGATGAGCCCGGTAATCAGGTCGGGAACATCGAGAAAGTCGTTTTCGCCGGCGTTCGTGTTGGCCGCGGGGTCCCACTGTGTCGGTATGCCGTTCGCACTCCACCACATTCTCTGCGGAAAGGTGTAGGTAACCCCAGTTCCGTTATCCAGTACCGTGACATTGGCAAGCAGAATGTGGTTATCGAGCTCCCCTAGATACAGACCACCGATCGACAGCGGCCCAGTGGACCCAGGTACGACAGTTGGAGCGTCCGCGACCGAGATTGCGGCAACGGAGGTGGCATTGGCTACGCCAGCATTGGAAGCCGTTGGGGTCAAAGTTATTCCATCCCAGGAAACAAGCTGCGGTCCTCCGTTGGTGTAGTACAGAATGTTGGCGAAGGCCCGATAGGAAACGGGATTCCCAGCGACCAGTTGCGGCCCGCCAAGGATCGCCCAAGGCGTTGAGGCGCCTGAAGGCTGGCCAGATGGGGCAAATTGCCACAGCCCGCGGGAGTTCCAACCAACGGTGTGCTGTATTCCGTTCACATCAAGGAAGCTGTAAGTTCCGAGAGGTTGGTTGATGTTGTCCATCCCCGCGAACTCGAGCTGGAAGTTCGGACGCGAGCGAAGCTCAGCATTCCTGAACTGAAAATTGTTGGTGAATGGCGAATGGCGATCATCCATCAAGTTTTCCGGCTCTTGCACATTCAGGCCGAGATACGGCCCGCTGTACTCGATCTCAAAGTACCCGTTGGACTTCAGCTTGAGAGGCACGTTAGTTGACGGTGATTTGAATCGATCCGTTCGGCAGCGCGCTGATGACCAATCCGTTGTTGATCCAATAGACTTTGCCGTAGGTGTACGGACCGACAGTTCCCGCCGCACCGCTCGTTGGATTCCAGATGGTGTTTCCGAATGCGTCGGTGAGCAATACGGTCGTCGCGGCTGTCGGATTGTTCCAGAGGATCTGTTCAGCCCGAACGCTGCCACCCAGATATGCTGCCGTCAGCATGTTCCCCGTCGCCCCAGTGCCAGCAAGCCCGCGATTCTTAAACTGGTTCTGAAGCAAAACGGTTGTCGCGCTGGGAACTGTCAGGACGCGATACCCGCCAGCGAACGCTCCGATACCGGAGCCTTGAAGGCTGATGGCCTGACCGCTTGAGCCGACCGCGAAACCGTGGGCCGCGCTCGTCACGAGTAACGATTCACCGTTGTTCGCGATACTGGTCAGGGCAAAGGTGCTCGCCTGGTCGGCGTTCGTGAACAGCCATGGATTTGCAGCGATCTGTGCCATTTAGTCCCAGTTGAAGTTGACGTGAACGCCGAGGCCGTAGACGCGCAGCGTTGTGGTCGCAGCAGTGGTTACCGACAATTCCAGCGTCACTGTCGAAAGGTCGGTTGTCTCGAATACGGGCGTGCTGGTCACCGCTCGGACTACCGTGTAATCGCCGGCCTGAAACACTAGCGGAAGGGCTGTGGCCGCGACCGGAATGTTCGTCACCACGCGCACGCCGTTGTTCGTGAAGGCCGTGCGGTTTAGCGAGAGCGAGGCCGCAGTAAGGTTCGCGACGCCGACGTTGTAGATCGCCACAACGTCAGTGATCTGCACGCCCTTTGGAGGGGCGGTCAATGGCGGGGTCAGTTCCGAGGCACCAGTGAACGGCGGGAAGCCAGCTGCGGGTGCCGGATAGCCAGGAGTTCCCGCTGCGGTTCCAAATTGTTCCTGAAACGGCATGCCTTTGAAGGCAGCTTCGATGATGCGCTTCTCGTCTGCGAAGCCCATCCCCACGTTGAAAGTTGCGACACCGACCGTGGCATTGTTGAGCGACCAATCGCCGGCCGCGTTACGGGTCCATGCAAGCTGGCTGGCGCCGCTGCCCTGCTGAGCGGATGGCAGGTTGAGGTTAAGAGCGTCATAAAAAACGAATCCGCCAGTGTGTGGCGTGTCGGAGTAAAACGTTCCTGAAGTTCTGCTCATCCGTTATCCCTCGTAAGTTCCTGCGCTTGCCGAAATTGTTTCGAGTTGCAATGCCGGGTCAACGGGGTTAATCAGCTTGGGATCTGGCACAAGTTCTTGCCTGTCCCTGCTCGCTTCCCGCGCCCAGCGAAGCTCCAAAGATCCGTTGGCCGCTACGTCCTTGCACCCGTAGGTCCGACAAACCAGAAGCCCGAAGTCCCACTCGCACTCGCTCAGCGGCACCTTGCGCTGGCAACGGGAGCAGGTTGTGTAGGTGTAGTCGCCTTCGCCACGCCAGATCATTCATTCCCTCAAATCGCGTACGGGTCAGGAGCAACCTGTTCCGCCGCCTGTGAAGCTGCTTGCTGATTCGGCAGCCCAGCGATGTGCAAGTTGATGTACGCCTGCGCCGATCCCTGGTCTGGAAATCGTCCCTGCGTTCCGCAGTCGCAGTTTGCCAGCCAGGGCAGATTCGGATTCAGATTCTCGAAGAATACAAACCATGTGTGCGGGGGCATCAGCTCGCCGTCTGCTCCTGTTCTGGTTCCTCAACGACAGGAATCGTCTCGTCAATGAATTCCGCCGTCTCTGTCATGCCCAGCCTCGCCATGTGATAGGCAAGGTACCCACGCGCCTGTTCTTTCTCTACGAAGTCTCCGGTAGGGCCGCAGGAGCATTGCGCGTGAAATGGCTTGACCGTCGATTCGCCCTTGGACAGCACGGCTTTGTGATGCATCAGGACACCACCCTTGGCCCCATGCTGGCTGGCACAATGCGCCGCTCGCCTTGCGAGGCGGAATTACGAATGGCATCCTTCGCCGCCTCAAGCATGCCGTAACAGAGCAAGGCGTTCTGGATTGGGCCATTCACGTTAAGAGCCCCGGAGAGTTGGTCAAGGGTAATGGTCAGGACAAGAGTGGTGCTTGGAGCCTGACCATGCCCGTTGTGTCCGTTTTCAGCCATGTTTCTACGGCCCGTAAGAGAAGAACACGCCAGGCCAAACGGTGCAGCCGGCAGAGAAGCGTTGCGTACTCAGGAACAAAAGCACCTGAGTCTTGAAGTCGTCGTCGGTCTGCGCCATGACCGGCTCGCGCTCGTAGAACTTCATCTGGTGGCCTTCCTTGTCAGCGATAAGGCCCCAGCCGGATTGCGAGGTCAGGTAGTTCAGCTCGAGTCCTTGCAGGTTATCGGCCTGCAAGGCGTTGAGCTCGTTGTCCGAGGTGTACGGCTTGCCGGGAGAGCCGAGAATTTCCCGCACGATCCAGCGAAGTTCGGGAGGGTGCGGAAGGTGCCGCGGCTGCACATGCACGGGAATGCCGCGCGCGTCCGGCATGCGCGTGAAGATGTTGATCGCTTGCTGCAAAGCGGTAAAGCTCAGGTCCGTGTCCGGGTTCGGACGGTTCGGATATGTTCCCGCCGAAGAGATGATGTTGGAGATGCCAGGGGCGATTGTAGTTGCTTGCTGTCCGCCCATCAGCGGGTGAGCTGTGTTGAAGATGGTCACGCCGTCATTTGTGGTGAGCAGCGTTCCGCCCAGGTTGAAGATCGACGCGCAGACCGCTTCCCGGCCAAACAGTGCCGACCGCGCATGGGCTTTGGGCATCTGCCGAACGATGCCGTACTTGTCATCCGCAATCAGTTGCCGGGTGACTTCGGAGAGCAGCCCGTATTGCAAGTGCAGGTACTTCTTGGTGCCGCCCTGCAAGATGCCGTCCGTTACCGGCCGCGTCCCTTCCGGCATCAAGGGCATCGGCCCAGTGCCGGAAAGCTCATAGTCGATCTCGTAGGCGTCCTCGCTGGTCATCTCATTCATGTAGTGCGTGTACTGCGGCGCACGCTGCTTGAGATCGAAGAACTGCACGAAGATGTGGCGCAAGCCCGGCGCAAGTAGCGGCGGGAACATATTGCGAGACATTACGTTTACGGGCATGCTTGTTTATCTCCTCAAAATCCTTCAGCTACTAGCTGAAGACCTGTACGACAGAGTTCAGCAAAACAAAGAAAACGTGTCCGCCAACGGTGCCAACGGGATCGCGCGGGTCAAGCCCGACAATCTGTGCGGCTGTGTTCTTGTTGGTGTCGGCGTACCAAAAGCTGTTGCCGGTGTCCTTGGTCAAGCCGATCAGTGTGCCTACAAGCTGGTTCGTGGTGGCAACGGGAGTCACTGTCGCGGATGTTCCGAGCTTGGCAACAAAGACAGTCGGCGGCGCGCCGATGTAATAGCGTACATAGCCATCCGAAGTCGGAACCATGGGCGGGGTGATAACCGCCAAAGATTGGTTGGGGTTCGCAGCGAAGTTGCCAATAACGGAACCGGGGCCGGTGACCGGAGAAAATCCCGAAGGAGCGCCGGCACCAGTCGAGCCCAGGTTGCTTGCTGGTTCACAAGAGAAACCGGCGATGCCGCGCGCTACCGTCGCGCCGTCCCAAATCTGCACACCGCCGTCAACGGAACTGAGCATGACAGGCACGCCGTACACAAACGTCTGGCTGGCCTCTTCCACTTGATAGCCGATGGGGAACGATACAGCTCCCCCAAGGTCTTGTACCGGCTCAATAGCATCAGCGAAATTCGCCATTTATGTTTCTCCTCTATTCCTTGCGAATCTTGGCCACAGAAGCGTTGCCGCCCTCGCCCGTGTTGGCGCGAGCGCGAATCTGATCTACGTTCTCTTCGGACAAATACGTGGGCATGCCAGGTACGAGGTTGGCCGCACTCATCACGCCTCGGCCGTCACCCTCCACCTTGCCACTGGGATTGCTCATGGCCAGCGCGCGGAGGTTCTGGTCCTTGCGAATCTCTCGCCAGCGCATCTTGGGGCAGCGCATCAAGCGCCGATCGCCAGAGCGGATCTCGTTCTCACCTTTGATGTTTTCTTCGGAGAACATCTGCACGTCTTTGGTGGTGGCGTATTCGAAACCAACTGCGCGAAGCTGTTCAACTCGTTCGTGGTAGGGGTTCTGCCCCACGCGGTCAAACGCCCAGAAGTACTCGTACTCGCCGTTCAGGCGCTTCTTGATTTGCCCTGAGAGAGGAATGTGCAGTGGCCGCGCCTGAATCGATGGATTGAGAAGGTCTTTCAGTTCCTCGTTCCACAGTTCGGGGCGTGGCTGGTCTTCGCGGATTTGCTTGATTACGCTGGAGGGAATCTGAGGATCGATCTCAGGCATTAGACTAGGCCTTTCCGAAGGTTCTCACTGAATTCTTTGGCGTCGATACCGAGCTTGGCGAGCTGCTGGCCAGCGGTGTAGACCTTGCCGCTGCGCGGGTCGGTCCACGTCAAATCAGAATCGTTGAGCGGGCTGTCAGGATCTCCGGTTCGCGTCACCGAGTCTTCCAAGAAGAATTTGTTGTCCTGGCCGTAACTCAGGCCGCTGGAAATTGCCGCGTCACCAATCACCATTTTTGCGATGTTCCGACAATATTCCGGGTAGTCCGGCTGGGCCTTGCGCTCGATTGGAGTGTTGGCGAAATACTCTTTGATTTTCGGGATGAACTTCCCCCACTTCGCAGCAAGCTCGGAAATAACTTCTGATTCGGTCAGGCGGGCGTTGGCAGTCACGGCAATGGCGATGGTTGCGTTACGCGCGCGGGCCGCTTTCTGTTCGTCGGTAAGCTCGGTGCCGTCTGCGTTCACGTTGGGGTCGGGCTTGGGTGTCGCGGCCGCTTTGATGCCGTCCCACTCCGTTTTCAGCGCGCCGAACTCATCACGGAGAGGCTTAATCTTTTCTTCAAACGAAGCGCCCAATCTTTCCACCAGCGCGTCGATCTCTGCCTTGTTCTGCTCGTCCGGCTTTTTCTCGCCGTTTGTTTCGTCGGGCTTCTTGAATGGCCAAGCCATACCCAAACCGCCTCTCTACCTGAAAATCCTACTCAGGTGCAATGCTCTCTGTAGATAGAACAGGTGTTGTAAATCATGCGTTTTTCTTGAATTCCGCCAATTCCTCGCGTAATCCAAAAATGTCTTCGTAGGCCGCAAGCTTCCCGCGCTGGAAGTTCTGCTCTGCGTGGGCTTCTACTGTGGTGGGAAGGTTACGCACAATCTTATGCGCCAAGTCGTCCGCCTTCGCCTTGAGGTCCGCTTCCAGCTTCGCCCACCCCTGCTCCAGGAACAGCCGCTCGGGGACCTCCAGGTTGGCGAATAGCTGAGGCCATCTGTAAGATTCTTGGGTCTGGCTGGTTTTGTTTCGGCTCATTCTGCGCCTCGAATTGCTCCAAGCCCTCCGGCTCGGGGATGAACTCTTCCGGCTGGTCGGTAATCTGGAAGTCTCGGATGATCTGTCGCATCAGGCGGCTCTTGGCCTTTACCACTTTCACCAGCCAAGACTTGTAGTGCGGTGGCGTATTGGCGTTGTCGATCGCCTGCAACATGGCGGACATTTCCTTGTTGTGCGCCATGACTGCCTGGCTCAACAAAAGCTCGTTCTGCTTGGTGACTTCCTTGTTGGCGCTCGCCGTCGCCGCGCGGATAGGGATTCTCACTTTACGCTCGAGGTAATCGGACAGCGCCTCTTCGAGAAGCTTGTCGTCCAGTCCGAACAGCGAGCCTTTGCGCCCGAGCCCCATGGCGCCGTACATATCCGTGACGAGCCCAATAAGCCGAATGTGCGAGTGCCGGAAGTCTGAGCTTCGGTGATTCGCTCGAGTGTTTGAATCCTGCATGACAGCGAGCGTGCCCATGCTGCCGTACTGGCCCTTCTTGTTGACCGTGCCAGATCCCGCACCCGCCACGGCCGGCCCTACGCCAGCACGTTCCGCGGCTTGTTTAATCATCGCCTCTTCGTTTTGCAGTGACAGCCCCGCCATCGCAGGCTCACCGACGCTGATATGCTCAAACTCGTCTTTTCCGAACGGAGCGCCGGCGCCGGGGAAAAACTTGAAGTTGCGGTCAATGTTCCGGTTACCTGGAGAGATCCGATTGATACCCAGAATCCCAAACGTGATCGCATCGGTGCGCTGGTTCTTCGCGGTGGAGATTTCGTCTTGAGCATCCTTGAGCATGTCCGCATAGCCGCGGCCCAGCATGCCGTGACTGTCGCTTGATAGGCGCGTCCGTACGATTGGGATCTGATTGTCAGGGATGAAGCTGAAGACCTGATTCAGCATGGTCTTCGTTTCGTAGTGATACCAGCAAATCAAGCGATACTTTTTGTGGTTCTGGTACCAGTAGAAATAGCACTCGTGAACGTCCCACTCGGCCAGTACGCGGTCTTCCTGCGAGACAACACCTCTTGCCTTATTTTCTTTCTTCTTCGTTTCGCCTGGCCCGTAGCGGTTCGGCTTGCCGAGAATTTCTTTGACCTTTTCCTCTTTGTAGTGCTTCTGGAAGGCACGCTCTTGCAGATCCCTCTTATTCAGCGTGACGATGCGATAGACGATGGAGGACTCTTCCAGGCTGTTCGCGTTGGGGTCGTAGCCGACATCCTCAAATCGCAGATTGTTTACTTTCGGCCCTTCGTATAGCGTGGCCTCTTCGAACTGAGTTTTCTTGTCAGTTTCGTGGTAGCCGACGTACACCGCTTCGATCTTCTTCTCGGGTCGAACAACAGTGAACGCCGTACCAAGCTTCCCGCTGTCAGAGAACCACAAGTTCTCAACGTCCCAAAGGTTTAGCTCATTCGGCTCATATCCCGAGTAATCAATGAACTGCTCGAGGATTCGCGCCTTGTCCGCGTTGTGTGCCGATTCATCCTGGTTCGATGACTTCGTGAAGTACCGGAAGATGGCCAGCGGCGAAGTCGCCCAAAGCAACTGCACGACGCGCGCGGCCGTATCGTCCGTGGTCTGGCCTACGAGCTGATAGACGAGGTTCGCGCAATTCTCGAATGGCCAAGACTTCTTTTCATCGCGCGGCTTGCCCTCCGCGATGCGGCGCCACTCGGGTACGAGGTTCTTGTGTAGCTTCTCCAGCTGCTTCGTGCGCGTCTCAATCTGCTCGTGGACCCACTTGTTGACCGCAGCGTTGGTATCCGCCCCAAAGTCCGCCTCGCGCAACTCGAACTGGCGTCGGGTGCGGTAGGACATCTTGGGGGTCTGCTCAGTTGGAACGCTTGGGAGTGTTGCCATTAGTCCTGTATGAGCCAAGCTTTGCCTAAATCGAAAAGCCAGTTCATCTGCGAGAGTGTCACGTCATTTTGCGTGAAGATTCCGCCAGTTCGCCCCGTGGATTCCTTTGCTTGATAGAGCACAACAACATGCTCCATTTCTTCAGCGCGCTCCATGGCCCGAACTAAAGTCTCGGTCACATCTTGAAAATTAGTCCGCTTGGCGGGGTCCATCAGTACCCTCCCGCTCCCACTTGCCGGCTAGCAAACTCTTCATGCTGCTGCGAAATGAACTGCATCACTTCCTTGCGGCGCACAACTTCCAATGTCGCGGGCAAATAGCCCAGCGTGTCCAGCACGTCTACCAGCCCAGCCGGGTAAGAGGTGTATTGGTCGATGAACTTCTTCATGCTGCGGTGGCACCAAATCTGGTTGTTCTTGAACGCGGGCTCTAAAGCTTCGATTCGGTTCTGCTTGGCGTTCTCGGAGTTGTCGTATGGCAATTCGTTTACGTAGAGCGGCCGTGACTCCTTGCGGTTCCGCTCATCGAGATAGAATTTCAGGATATTCTGCGCGCCTACTGTCTCCAGCCAAAAATCACGCATGCCCCACTTGCGGCCAATCTTGTAAATCTGCTCAACGAGTTCGGAATAGCCGGTAGCTTCTGCCCAGACTTCCAAGAGGTAAATGCGGTCTGTCTCGGGGTCATAGCCGGCCACCAGGATTACGTGGTCACAGCGCTTTCGCTTCTTCGCGTGCGCGAGGTCCACAATCATTCGCAGGTGTAGAGCGCCAGCTGCAATATCGTCCGCCGCGATGCCATCTTTCACTTCATGCTCGAGCAGGAGCATGTTGCGGAGATCATCCAGGCTGAGATCGGGTCGTGACTGTTTGAATCGGAAGTACCGCAACCATTCCGGCTTGAAGATGCACTCTTCCGGCAGAACCGACTGATTCAGGTAGAAGTGTGCGTAGTCGTAATTCCCGTTGTGCTGGTCCATCAGGGTCTTCCTGATGCTCGCCAGCCGTTCCATGGAGTACTCTTCGGGGAAGATTGGCATATTGGCTGGATGAAGCTTGCAGCATCCGCCCTCTGCTGAGTGCGATTCAATCTTGAACTCTGGATGGTTCTTACGAATGTTGCTGTTTAGGTCCGCGTGACCCCAGCGGTTGCCGATTACCAACTGCCGGCCGATGCCGGTCTTCGTGAATGTCTCAGAGTCGTAGCGGGTCGTGGTCTGCTTCCACCAGCGGTAAATCCCATCCGCGATATTACCGTCACCCTTCAGTGAGTTCTGCTGTGCCTCTCGTCCAAAACTGTCATCGTTGATGATCCCCGAGAAGTGCATGGACTGAAGCGACTGGCCAACGCCGCGATATTCGTACGTTCCCTCGCCGTGCGCTGAGTCCTTTGAACGCTTGTGGAACTTACTGTGATCGTTCCAGGTCGAGGCGCTATCCGGCAGGATGTCTTTGAACACGGATCGAAACAGCCGATTGTTCTGATAGTGCTCGTCCACGTTCTTGCCCATCTTGATTGCCAGGGCTTCTACTTCGTGGGTAATCAGCGTTCTGGTGTTCTGGTCGTGAGCAATCTTCATCCAGCGAATCCACTCGTCGCCGTAGCCCAAAGCCCTCATCTGAAACTCGTCGCGCGCGGTGAACGGCAGAGCCCACCACATGGATAAGCCTTCCGTGCCCACCGTGGTCTTGAAGTGCCCCATGGGAATCTCGAAGACCATGTGCAAATCTTCTGTTTCCAAGGATTGGCACATCTGCCAGTGGAGCTTAGCCAGGCGGTTCCGGCCTAACGTGTGGTGAACAAAGAAAAATAGCGAGCCCAGCGAGTTGAGCCGGATAGCGTCAAGGTACGCTTGCTCGTCATCCGTAGGGATGGGAAGGATTTTCCAGCGCTGACTGGTCACTTGTTCCGTTCGGTATGAATAGCTTCTGAAAGCACGTCGAGAATATACGTGATGTCTTGCGGGAACACTGTGGTCGTAACGGCAAAACTCTGGCCGTTGGATGAGAATTGCGGGTTGTATTCAACCTTACTGAGTTCGGAGTACAAGCGCTCCAACGCTTTAACTTTGTCGAAGTTTCTCATGTTACGCCGCCGTGCTCATCGCCGCAGACTTCCGCACGCGCCGCAATTCCAAGTGCCCTGAAACCTTGGCCAGCACTTCATCTTCGCGCAGGCACACCACTACGACAGTTACTTCCTTGCCGTGAATGTCTAGAGCCGTCAGATCCCACACATGGCCGGCGAAGCTGGGATAGATCACGGACTGGCCCCGCTCAAACCCGGTCACTTTTGGGCCAACGCTGAGAATCTGGCCAGTGGTTGGGCGACGCTCTGCCGTCTCGGGAATAACCAGCGTTGCCCCCTTCCCGCCACAGGTCGGACAAACAATCCTCTTGCGCCCTTGGCATTTGGAGCACTTCCCGTCTTTCACCACCAAACTGTTGCCCGTACCGCGGCAACTGTCGCAGGTGATTTCCTGCTCGCCTTCGCAGGTCAAACACTCGTAACCTGAAATGAAATCATCCTGCACGACGATGATGCGATCGGAATGGGCCTCGAGCTCCATGCTGCCCAACTTTAGAACATTCGTCTTCAACGCTGATTCAAGGTCAATCTCTGGCACTAGCTTCCTCCGGTGTTACGTCGATTACCGCCAACTTCTGAATCTTTGCGAGCGTTCCCAAGGCGTGTTTCTTTTCAAGCTCAGTGATCTCGTGAATGATATTCCCCGTGTGCTCAATGGTTTGCTGAGGCCGGCCGTCTACCGTATCCCGAAGGGCCACAAACGCTTTCGTGTTCCCTTTTATCGCGGCCTTCACTTGAGCCTCTACAACGTGCTCAATAGCAGCCGCCTCTAACTTTCCCTTTCTCACCAACTTAACTAGCTTTTGCAGCGCCACCGTGCGAAACAATTCCTTTGGCCGGCCACCAGGATTCCCGCTAACTCCCTTCGGGAAATGGTACGGGGCCAAGTGCTCCGTCTTCGGTTGCCTCTGTCTGCTTCCCTGTCTGTTCTCAGGCATATTTTTACGCTGCCGCCCTATTCTCTCGACGCAGATACACAGCCACCAGCTGAGCCGTGGTCTTGGCACCAACGCGCTCTCGAGCATTGGTGACGTGCGTCCGTATCGTGTACACGGAGTTTCTGTGCATTTGGGCGATCTCGCGTGGGTTCAAGCCCTGGCAGATAAGCTCGATAATTCGTAACTCGGCCGGCGTCCAAGGCAGTCCTTCGTGAACCATCAGGTTTGCTGGCGAGCCTTGCTCAAGGCCTCTGCTTCCCTCACCGGGCCTTGCTGGATGTGCATGGAAACGCGCTGTTTAATGCGCAACTGTTGGCGTTCCGCTTGCGTGGGGATTCGCTTGGCCGACTGTTTGGCTTTGAGGCGCTTCATGTGCTTTTCTGCTGCTCGCTAGGATAGCGCCGGTCTACATAGCCGCTAATGCCGAGAAAGTATTTCAGCCAACGCCAGCCTCGCCACAATCGACGCTCGCTCATGCTGCTGCCTCGCCAAATCCTTCTGGTGGCGCCACAAAGCCCATTTGCTCAAGCCTGGCGATCATGCCACGCGGTGTTTGTTCTCGCTCATGATCTCGCTGCTTGCCTTTTCGCTCGAAAATCAACTCTAAATCGAGGAAGTTTGGGCCACCGGCTTCTCTGAGGTCGCTGCGGAGGGATGATGCGGAGTATTCCTTGGGGCCAATCTTCCTGAGGGACGCGCCTAGCAAGTCAAGCTCGCGCTTGTTGATGTGCCGCTTGATGCCGTTGGGATAACGGACCGTGAATTTGTTCATCGACACGAAAACCAAGGCAAAGTTTCTGCCGTTGGACCTAGCCTGTCGCTAGGATTTTCAGCCCCTTCCCTTTTGTAAGGCGCCAGCCGGATTGCTTTGGCCAGCGCCCAGGTCGGTACGCATGGAAGGTGCTTGGCTGGAAGTGTATAGGGATAGCCGCCGCAGTCAAGATGTCGGGCGCAACGTTTTCGTATTAGGCTCAGGCGGGATGTATTCGATAGTTTTGAAACGCTCTCGGCAGGATTCGCATACGCGGGTTCGCTCAATCAGCGCGTGGATTGGCCGCGTTTCATCTACCCAGGTCTTGGCGCCACACTTAGGACAGTTCACGGGTGCTCAGTCCACTCTCACAATCGCGTACCACGTTTCTGTTGGGTCGCCTAAATCACGCCGTAAAAGCATTCCGCTATCGTCGATCTTGTAAATAAAGTAGCGCCACCGAAGGCAGTTTTGCGGAATGTCCCAGTTTTCATGCCAGTCGAGCGAATCAGCACTGAGACGCACCCAACGCTTACCCCAAAAGAACCCAGTAACGTGGCCCCACCGCCCGCCGATAAACTTACGAACTCTTTGCCACCTATAAATCAGCCACATCGCTCCCCCTTTGCGTCGATCGCTCATCCCGTCTAGTCTCGCCGCTTCTCGACCAGAGGTGCGGATTCATTCTTAGCTACCGCCCTCAGTTCTTTTGCGGCGTGCATGTCGCACAGCGGTATGTCGTTGACCTTCTGCGTGGCGTAACACTTGCACTGCCGCCCAGCAGCCACTATGCCTTGGCAGCGTTCTGTGTATCGCTTCTCGCCCATCGCTTTCCTCTCTTTCCAAGCGGAACGTCCAACCCCATCAAAAGCAATACCCTGCAAACAAAGCAGATGTTCATGCCCTTTTCTTGGTGTTCACGATTGCACAGATCGCAGGGCCTACCGTTCGGCGTGTCAATCATGGCATGGCGCGTCATTTCGTTTTTGGTCTAGGCTTCATTTGTTTTTCGATGTCAGATTGCAGCTTGCTTAACTTCTGCGAAATTTCGATGTCCTTTTTCAGCCGTGCAATATATTTATCCGCGAGGCTTTTGTAGGCTTCGCTGTGCCTTTCGGACTCTTGCCACATCACCTGCATTACCTCGTCAAGCGTATGGCCGTTCGCCAGATGGCACTTCGACGGTAGTCCGTCCTTGTCCACTTCGTCGCATATGGCGATAGGTTCCGACGTACCGCCGCTCCACACCTGAAGCGTTGATACCGTCGTCGCATTAGAAAATATCGGGGCCTGTGCTTGCTGCGCGAACATCAACATGAGTACTAAACAAGTCTCCATTGGTTTCCTCCGTAAAAAGTCTCACTCGCTCCCCTTGGCACCCAAACATCATGATCAAGGGTTCTCCATCAAACCTGAGATTTCGCTTCTGGCTGCCCCGCTGCTCGCTCCAGCTTTTCGCGGATGGCGTCATCAATGAATATGTACCGCTCCATCATTATCCTGCCTAGCTCCGGCTGTGCATTGGCGTCCTCCAGCTTTTTCGCATCGCCTACCACAGCCCGAACGGACTCTGGCGCAGCTACGCGAACAGTGAATTCATTGACGCTGTGACTCAAGACTACGAACTTCTCAAAAGGTGCTTTCATTTCCCCGCTCCCGCATGGCATAAACCGCAAAGCCAAGCTTCCAAACAGCCGCATCCTGGCTCATTCACATGTACCAACGGCTTGCGCTCGCTCATAAAGCTGGCTTCCTTTCCTTTCCCGCCCCCACTGCGCGCCGCTTACGCACACACAACTCAAGTTCAAACTTACGCAGTGCTTGAGCTAGTATGCAGGTACAAAACCCCCAGCCCTGCCCAAGCCCACATAAACGCTCGTGGCAACCCCCGAAGGTTCGCAGCCATAAACGCATTTCGCGCTTGCTCATTTGCTTTCCTTCCTCGCCTTCTGGGGTGCGCGCAGCCAGCCGCAACTCATTTAGCACGACTGATTGCATTTCGCTCAGGCTCAAAATGGTTACCGTGTTCGCGTCAGCGATAAGCTGAAACGCCCGCTTAACTGCCGCTGCATTGTCAGCGTTTCGGATGTTCTTGTTGTGAGCGTGAACGTAATCCTGACCGGGATAGTCCTCCGCTGCTGGTGCAGGGGCCAGCGCAGCCGCCCGCAATTGCTTCATGCGATTAGTGATGTATGCCTTGCGCTGCTCGACGGTAAATTGAGGGTCGCATAGCGCGATAACCGCGTCCTTCAATTCGTCCATGCGCGCCCGAGGCTCATTGGCCGGACATTCATGCGCGCAATCACTATCAGCGGTACAGTAACTTGGTCGCTCACCCGGACCCGCAGGCGCAGCCCGCTTACTCTCGATAATAGCAATCAGTTCTTGCTCGATTTCCGGTGTGTACTCAGCGTTAAACCGATTCTTGAACAGTTCCGCTAATGGCGGACCCGCAGGCGCAGTGCGGTTCAGCGCAGCCAGCAATGTATCGACGCGAGCTACTTCATCTGCCCCGCCCCAGTAGCCATCGGTCTTACTCAAGTCTTCATCCATCAGCCAGTTGAAAACTATCTGCCGCTTGCTCGGACACGGACCCGCAGGCGCAGTTTCGTGGGCGAGGGCGGATTCCGCTCGTTTAATCACATCCGTAGGGACGTTCTCAAACCATTTAACGCCGCTTGCGGAAGTGGCCACATATTGCAATAGTTCGGCCAGTCGCTCTCTCAAGCCTGCGCTGCCTGCGACGGCTTCAGCGGCCATCGCAATAACGTCGTCGTATTGCCAATCTGGAGGAGAGGTGTTCAGTAGGTAGGTTGCTAGTTTCGCTGTCGGCTCTGCGCTCGCTGCTCCCGCGCTGCCTCCGCTGGCAATAGCGTCTTGCGCTTGCAGAACCGCTCGCACGCTTCCACGGTCCAATTCTTTCGCTGCCTCGGAAAGCTGCTCATACGGCACCATCAATTCCTCGCCCGTTTCCAGCTTTCGGCTAGTCACGCCAGCCTTGCGCTTGTTCTCCATCCACTGTTCGTGGACCTTAGCGGAAATCAGTTCTAAATCGTTCATCGCTCATGCTCCATTTTCAGCGCAACTGCCACGCTAATCGAAGTCGGAAAGAACTCGCCCTTGGGCCCAGACGCAAGGCTAATCGCCCACTGAATATCCTTCGCCAGTTGCGGGAACTCTTTCTTGCACGCCTTCGCGTAGGCTTTAAGTGCTGGAATGGCAAACTTATCGTGAACCAGGTCGAGCACGAAGAAGTTGCAGCCCTTGTGCTTCCCTGTTGGGTCATTCAGCCGCTCAACGCGATACTTCTCGTAGATGCCCCTATGTTCATCGCTCGGCGGCTCAGAAGAGGCTCCCGCGCTGCCTGTGAGCGCACTTTTCTCGATGCACTCAGGACACTCTACCCATGCGCGAACGAGCGTATCTTTAGGCACTGGCGTAGAAACTGACTTACCGCAGTTCATGCAGCGGATTCGCTCCTCATGTTCCTGCCCCGCTTGTAGCTTAGTCTGCGTCATGCCGCCCTCCGCTTACTCGCTCTTACGTTCGCCGCGCCGCGTCCACTTGTAGGCCGGGTATCCACGCTGGCGGCGGATTTTGTTCGCCACTCTCTTGCTGAACCAGCGGATATGCGGAACATTTCCAGCATCTCTAAGCGGCCCATCCTCCAAGTCACGGATGCGCTCAAGAAGCGCCATTTCGATGTAATTCAGCTCTTTAGGCGTTAGTTCGATGCTCACCGTCTGCGTCATATAGAAAGTTCCTCCCCGCGCCTCAACTCAAATGCTTTTTCAGCCATGTCAATGCTTCCCCTGAAAGAATCTGCTCATTCGTGAAGCGTAGGAGCTTGTAGCCGTGCATTTGGCACCAGTTCTGGCGTTCATAGTCCTTTTCCAGTGCCGCGCCTCTCCTGTGGCCTCCATGCCACTTCCCGCCGTCACACTCGAACAGGTAAAGGCCGTGCCACATCTCCGGGCCGTCCGCGCAAATGTCCGCTCGCCACTTCCGCTCTGGCGTGATTCGGTGCTCGTACACAATGTCTCGAAACCCCAGTTCCTCTAAATGCTTCCCGAGCAGCAACTGGGCCGTGCTCAGGCGATTCTTGTAGGCTTCGCTGTGCATCAGTCCATCTCCAAGAAATGCTCGCAGGCTCGATATTCCTTGCCCTTTTTAGGCGCACGCCTTCCCGTATAGCCCTGCAACGAGTCCATCACCTTCACGGAATCCCACTCAACTACCCACCCTTTGCCACCGCAATAGTCCGCCGCGATCCGCATGGACGCTGGCCTAATCTGAATCGGCAAACCTACAAGGACGGAGTAGTTGTATTGCGGGAAGTCGCGCATTTGCGCTTTCATCGGCTCGCACCATCTCTCGACGGGGGCGATTCTGACAGTGGCGATCACGGCTTACCCCTTCCCGGCAAAGAGCGAATCAGCGAGCACAAATTAGCCTCTTGGCTGGGCGAGAGGTCCGGCCAGCGTAAATCTTTGCTATTGAGTGCTGGGCGTGGCCGGTAATAACGCTCCTCCTGATAGTGCTTCTGGCATCGCCCTTTCGCGAAAAACTTGCCCTCGCAGTCTGGAATCATGCAGCCTCGCTCGCTCATCCTCACCTCCAAACAAATCGTCTACCGCCTCTCGGCAACACGCCTTACACAGCACTTTCTGCCCCGCTCGCACTGGCGGCCCTTCGTGCTCCTCGGCTACGGGCTGATCGCAGCGCATACAGATGTAGAGGGAGAGAGTCATGCCGCTCCATTTGTGCTGACAATTTCCTCGGCCTCTTCCCAAGCAGCTCGCAAATCCTGAACTGGGATAAAGTCTGCATTGTGGTTGTGAACAAGCAATTTCAGTATGGCCATCAAACCGTCATGGCGTTGCTTCATGTCGGATAATTCTTGCTGCGTCTTCTCGATGTCACGTAAGTTGCTAATTCGCTGAAGGGCACAGTCGTATCCGGCAGCGTAGGCACGGTCGATACATCCGCAACAAATATGGTCAGGAATCTTGTTTGTCATAGTCGTCCATCCCCCTGCTCATATAATCAGCGTGAGGCTCTGAGCGCACTTCGTCTCCCCACACATCCCAGCCGAGGACGTGTTTGCGAGCAAATAATTCCAAGTACGGTCCCTGAGAAACCAGTTCAATCATTTGTCGCATCTCTTCCGGTTTCACGGAGTGCTCTGTGCGAGGCGCAGAAATCAGCGTTGTGCCTTGCGACCGCTTTCCATCTTGCGAGCGGTAGGGCAGATTCCCGCGCACGCCAAAAAGGCAATGCTCCGTCTGTCCACGAAAATACTGGCCCAGTCCGATGCGGTCCTTCGCCCACGTAATCATCGTCTTGTACTCGAATCCCCAACCCTTGAGCACGGCAAGGCCATCGATTAAGAAATTATTTGTCACCCATAAATAGCAATGCGCGTTATCTTCCGCCAACCAACTAACAGGCTTACCGCCCACTTCTAGATGTCGAATCTCTTCTGTGGCCATCAGCGGGTAATGGCGTTGCGCTCCGCGCGCAATCTGACCGCCTCCTCTCTCGTTCCATGGCGGGTCAGCGTAGATGGTTCGATATTTCACTTAATTTTCGTTACCTCTGATTTCAGCAGCCACCTGAAACAGCGAATTGGAAACAGGACGCGAACTTTGTTCTTGGTGATTTGCACAACCGTTCCAGCCTCCGGCCCCGCATCCGTCTTGATTTTCACGACATCGTAAAGTCCGAAATCAGGCCTCACTCCCTCGCCTCCTGGTTGTCACACACTCGCCCGATTCGCTCGGCCTGTTCGTGCTTCTCAATGTGCTTCCTGTGCTCTGCTGCGCTGGTGCGCGTGATGTGAGGGCAAAATGGGCACGGATAAGGTGGAGGCTTCAGGGCGCTGACGTAGACTCGCTGAGGCTTCACTGGATGTATCCCTTCTCGCGCAGCGCGTTAATCTGCCTGTCCCGCTCGGCAAGCAACTCAGGGGTTGACTTGGACGGTTTTGGGATAGAAAGAGACTTACAGACTTCCTTTACGGTTAATGCTTTGGATGGTTCTAACGGTTGTAAAGTGGATACTATTGATTCTTCGGTATTTACGTCGAGGGCGTTGCACCTTTTATTGTTGCGGATTGCACCTTTTAGCTTAGGCGTTGCACCTTTTAATTGGTGCAGTCCTTGCACCTTTTCCAGCCAACTGGGAACCCATGGAAGTTCGTAGCGGTTTGGGTTTCCGCGCCCGATTCCGCGATGGACGCGAAGCTCCCCAGCCTCCTCAAGCGACTGCACCGCATAGATAACTTCTCGCCTGCTCAGGAGGGCTTCCCGCGCAAGAGTGTCTAGCGACGGAAAAGCGTTCTTACCTTCTCGATTAGCGTGACTCGCAATGCATAGCAACACTAGGCGTGAGCCAAGCGTAGACTCAGAATGCTCCAGTACCCACGTAACAGCTTGCCAGCTCATTCCCGACCCCCGAACACTCCCCCGACCTACGCGATCAACCGCAACTGCTCGGCCTGTTTCTTACCCTTCAACGTAAAGCGAAATACGCCTTCACTTTCCTGCTTGGTTACGATGTCCCAATGCTTCCTCAGATCAAACAATCTCGCCCCGTAGCGCAGGCAGAGGTTGTTTAGCTCGATGTTGGTGACGCCTTGCGCGCCGCGCTGGTGCAAGAGTTTGAGTATCTTGAGTTGTTGGCCTTCGCGCTTTTCGCTCACGGTTTCTCCAGCGGCGGCGCATCTTCCCAATCCCATGAGGCTGAATGGTCGCCGGAATGACCTTTCGGTTGCTGGCAGCGCACGACGCTCCACGAATTAATTGTCATCGTGCTCTCGCACTGCTCAAGCTGCTCGTCATCGCGTGGATTGAACTCAGGTCCGCTCATGGAAGCCTCTGTGCCACTGGCCACAGCCACAGCAACGCATACCCTGCCGCCGCCAACGCCACAGCTCCACCAGCCACCGCCCAGCCCAGGCTAAGCCTTACAATTCCAGGCTCGTTGCGCGGCACCACCTTGTAATAGCGGAGGAGGCTCACAACCGCACCATATTTTCGAGCGTTTCTATTTCTTTCCGCTCGCGCCTGACCTCATCATTCCAGTGCCAATGATGGACGAATCCTACGCCGCGCAAACTCCCGTCAGGCATAAGAACAACCTCGCTATTAGTGAAACTCATTCGCTTTGCATGCCATCTGCCGCGCGGCAGTCTGCGAGCGATGCGTAAATTAAATTCACCGTCGAAGTCCTCAAGCCAACAGCAGCGCCACAGGCCGAGGCGTTCGCCAATTAGCCTTATCCAGTTCATTTCTCCACCGCCAGCGTCTCAGCCGCTTCGGTGCGGGATTCGGCCACAGGTTGCGGGTAGAGTGAGTCGTGGAAGAGACGCGCAGCCAAATACTCTTCTAGGTGCGGCCTGAGATAGGCTCCTACCGCGTCCTGACATGAAGAAACGACCTTGAATGGAGGTGTGGCAATATCTCCGTGTACTTGGCAAGTGAGAACGCGATGCGAAGCTAAGCATTTGCCACATTCCTTCATGACATCGAATGGAAACTTCCCGGTGTACCAGTGATTTCCTAACTCTTTGTCGTCCATCCCCTTCAACTGCTCTAACGTGTATCGCATGGTGTGTCGTCTCCTCCCTCGCTCGAAAAGTTGACCTGCTAGGCTGCGTTCTCCGCTGACTGTCGCTGCGTAAACTTGATGATGCGATTGTGGAATGCCCTGTGGTACGGAGGGCATACGAAGAGAGCGCACGCCGCGCTGTCGCACTTTTTGCGAAGCTCGCAGTTGTGGTGCCAATGCCCTTCATTCCAACTGATCAAATGTGGCTCGACGCATCCCTGGCACGTCGCTGGGTGAATCTCTTCAATCGTGGCCGGGTCTGATTCGTCAAACCACACCACTTCACCGCCTGCGGCGCGGAAGATTTCCATGCGGCGCTTCGTTTTCTCGAAGGCAGTCTGCAAGTACTCATGCCCATCCTTGGTGTACGTGCGCGGCTTACTGCTGGGCAGTCCTAACGTCTGCCGCTTGCGCTTCCGCAACTCCCGAGTGATGGCGGCCTTCTCTTGGCGTAGCTGCCAGTCGGTTTTCACTTCGCCGTCTCCAAGCTCGCTCGCAGCTTGCTTTCAAGTGTTGGGTCCAAATCTACGAGCGTGCTCTTATTGAGCTTGGCTATCAGTTCGTCTACTTCAGCCAGAAACTTGACCACTTCCGCTTCCATTTCCGCGATCCGTGAGTCGTCGCGCTCTAAGCGGCGCACGAACAGTTGCAATCTCTTTGGCAGGCGTGGGTCATAGCTAACGAAGTCGCACCATTGCCGCTCGGCGCAGGCCATCTCAGCGAGCATCTGCCACTGGTATTCGGCGGGAACGACGCCGGCGAGGATGTAGTCGATGTGGGTTGAAGTGTTCGGGCACTTGAACTCTACGAGGCCGTCCGTCCCGACTAGGCCATCTGGCGATGCGCCAAAACGGGCGATCTTGGAATGCAGAGCGAAGCCGACCGGTTCAATGGAGCCAACCTCGACCTCGTAGACACCGCGGGCGAAGATTTCATTCTCCTTGCCCCACTCCATTGCAGGACTTACGTAATGGTCGGCGGCGCGGCCGGTCAGGATCTCGCTGACGATTTGCGCCTTGTAGTCGGCGCGGGATTGCGCCTCGCCATCTTTCCGCTTAAGCTTGGCCATTACATCGGCCACCCGGGAGCCCGTGACGCATCCGGTTCGCATCTGGAGCCATTCGGCGGTGCCCTGCTCGACCTCAACGAGAGGCATGGTCAAGTTCCCCCTTCCTCTTGTCCTTCGCCTGTATGTAGTGCGCCATTGCTTTGCGGTCGCCAATTTCTCGGGCCTTGCCAAAGGCGACCCCGTACAGAAACTTCAGTTCCGCCACGTCTTTTGCGCGGGAGATTTCTCCGCAGTTCTTCTCGATCTCCTCGGCTTCGATGAAGGGCTCACCCGACCCTGGGCGGCTGAGATTGCCGTCGTCGTCATCCTGTCCGATTGCGATGTTGAAGATGTCTTTCACCAGATACCGCTTGGCGTAGGAGTCGGCAGCGGCAGCGGCGTGCGTCTTGGTCATCACATCGCCGCCCTTTGCGCCCTTGCCGTCCGCTGGCATGTCTTTGCGGTACTGGCGCGTGTACGCTCCCTTGGAAACAAAACAGACGATGCGAACGTGCTCAGGCTTAGGGCAATCTTCTTCCGTGAACGAGAGGCTGAATCCCTCATCCGAGTAGATAGGCCGAATCACGCGGTCGATGGCGGCGTAGGAGGCGTATTTGCTTCGGGTTTGCGTGTTGTCCAAGTCGGGAGCAACACGCTTGATCTTGGATTGGACTCGATTCAGCGCCTCGTTGAACTCAATCTCGGCCTGACGGGAGCGTTCCTTTTCGAGCAAAGCTACTACGCGCTCGATGGTCTCAATCGGTGCGCCCTTCTCAATGGCGAGGCGCAGTATTTCCGTCTCTGACTGAGAGTGTGCCGGGGCAAGAACTGCCGGGGCCGCAACGGGAGCTAGAGCGGCAGGCTGAGGCTCAGGAGTGGCGATAATTACCCCGCTTGGCTTGCTCAGCGCTTCTTCGGGTTCAAATGACTTGTCGATAAATTGCTGCACGCTTCTCGTCGGTCCCATTTACGCAGCCCTCCCAATCATGTTTTTCTTGCACAAATTCAAAGCCTTGTCCCACAGCAGCCCTGCCACGTCGAAACGCACGCGCCAAGGCCATTCCCGGTCCTGCCAAACGTGGTCGTGAGCGTGGAGCAACATCCTCCAGCCTTGCGCTTTGGTGAGCACATCGGCTTCGATCAGCGCAGCCTCAAACTCGTTGTCAGGGATTTCCGGTTCGACTATCTCCCCGGTTGAGTGCATCAGTTCGCTTTGGTTATCCATTGCTCGCCTCCCTCAATCCATCAGCAAAACGCAGGTGCAAAGTGTCAGGTTCTCGCCGTTTTCCACGAACGTAGGCCACAGCCTTGCCGCATCGTCGGGATGCACGCGAACTGAATAGCCAGGGCATCCAAGCTGACTTTTCCGCAGCACGTCCATCTGCCTCCGCGCTTCATCGCTCTCTTGCACGCGAATCTTTGTTCCTGCAAACTTTGTGACTTGGCGAGGCTCATTCTTGTGAAACTTGAGCACATGCTCATGCGTGGCGATAATTGCTGGCGTCCAGTCGCTCATGGCCTCACATCTCCCTCATGCGCTCTTTGCGACCAGCTCAGTGCTGATGCAGCTTTCGGCTATCGCCTGCTCGGTTTGTGGTGTGGCTTCAACCGTCTGCGGATACAGTGAGTCGTAGAAGAGGCGCAGGGCGTAGAACTCTTCGAGGTGGGCGTAGAGCGTATTCGGCTCTAAAATGTCATGGAATGACGCCACAATCGTCGCAATCGCGTCGCTGAGTTGCGGATGTGAGCCACAGCCCCATGCATATCCAGGGTGATGCCCGGTCATGCATGAGTGGCAATCCGCAACATGGTCGAACGGGAAGTCCCCGCCTCTCCAAACCTGCTTCACTTCGAAAGGTGTCATCGCCTTCAACTGCTCCAACGTCAATCGCATGTAACCCCTCCTCGATTTAATGTTCCGCTAGGTACAAAAGCTGCCCACCCTGAGGTAGGAGAAAACTCATTGCGTCTCCAAAATGTGCATCTCGCTCAACACAAGTTCGTCGCTGCTGTGCTGGCGAGCGCTTTCTGGCTGTGCGCCGCTCAACCACACGGCCAATCCTGCGAAGCACACGATGGCGATGAATTGCGGAGCGAACTCATTGAGCAGTTGCAGCCGCCCTCGCGTTGCCGCGTGCATCCATCCGAAGAGCCCTTGCAGAAACCAGAAGAAGCCGAGTGAGGTAGTCGCCTTTACCAAGTCGGGCGATAAGGGCTCCACCAGTGAGAGCAGGGCCATGATTCCGCAGAACAGCAGAACGCCGCCATTCACCAGCGATAGCGTGATGTGACTTGGCACTGGAGCCTTGCGTCCCAAAACTTCGTAGATGCGCAGGCCGCAGAAGAACAGCGCGACTGCCAGCGACGGAATCAGCAGCAGGCTAATCCCACGATGTATCGGGTAGTACAGGGCCACCCAAATAGCGAAAAGCAGCACCAGTCCGAACGTGCCAAAGAAAAACAGGTATTCCCTGCTCGTAACGCTCACCCGCTGCGCTATCCACCAGCCGCACAGAGCAAAGAGGCTTTGCGCAATCAGGTAGGCCGAATGCGGCCACGGCAGACTGTGCTTGAGCGCCGCAGCGGTCGCCCACGCGACGGCCAAGAAAGAGACGAAAGTAGCGAACTGTCTCACGCCACACCTCGCGTAGAATCAAGACGTAAGTGCAGCGGAAAGAAGGTGATGCCATATGCCTCCGTGGCCAGAGCCACCCGGCGACTAACGCCAGAAACCCGCCCCCGATGAGAACCGCCCACTTGCCCAGTTCTCACCGGAGGCTTCGCCCTGCCCTCGACGGAGAGTGAAGGGGCAGGAAGCTCGTATTCACTTTTAATAACTTTTAATCCTTGAAGGCCTACGAGCATGGGCGCTAAGGTCGCGTCTGTGGCTGCCTTGTCCCACAACTTGATCAGCAAACGCACCAGCAGGCTGCGATTGCCGTCTGCGAATGGCGAAAGTTTCTGCTGCCAACGGTCCACGATCTGGACCGTCTCTTCATCTACTGAAAGAACCCAACGGATTGGCTGGGACACCGTTGCTCTCCTTATTGCCTGCGCTCTAACAACCCAGTACCGAAGTACCCCGTACGAAAGAACTAATCGGGTCTATTTACATCCCGTTCATATGCACAGAGAATCCGCCGCCGTACCTCAAATCCCAGGAGGCCTCTTTGAACTCGCTACCTAGTCCCGAACAAGTGATTGACTGGTCTGACGCAGCTTTGCAGTCGGCGGAATTGGCCGCGCTGGATGAAGCCGCACAGGCATGGAAACGGGCAAAGAAAGACATGGAGATCGCCCGCGAAGCAGAAGCAAAGGCGTGGGTCTTGCGCTGGATGCTGGACGAGCGCGATACGTTCATCCGGCTGTCGCGCACGGTTGTGGATGGGAAGCAGGCTATGCTGAGGTTTGACGAGTTCGAGCTGATGAGGAAGGCGAGTTGACGGCCCGTTTCAAGGATGCTCCTATTCGGCGTACGCTCTGCCGCTGAGCTACAGGTCTCGCCAAACATCCGTCGATGTCGGCCACCATCACGTGAATGGTTATGGACCCGGTTGGATTCGAACCAACGACCTCTGCCTTTCGGAGCACCCTTGGAACAAGCCTCCGCTTGCGAAGGTATTAATAAATGCGTTATGTTACCCGGCGCATTATAACTTATACCTCGGTTCTGCACATTATGGCCACAAAAAAAGAGCATATCAAGCTGCCTTTTCAATGGATTGCATGGCGAAGTTGATCTTCGCCAGCGTGAGTGGCCGAGGGCTCCGCTCTTCGCCGCGCTCAAAGGAAATAAGAGTGCGAAGGCCGATACCGAGCGCATCCGCTGCTTGCTTTTGGGTCCAGCAACGCTTCAGCCGGAACTCCTTAATTGCTTGGCCGATTGGATGAGGTTTCATACTGTGGGCGCAGTATGCGGGATTACGCGGAAATGTGTCAAGCCCAAAGTGAGGGTACTACGCAAAAATGAACGTACTAGGAGTGGATTGTGCCTAATCGGTAACTGGAGGGAGCCTTACGAGGGGGATGCTCGGGGCAAAAATGGGGTGGCCGGTGGAAGTCGAATCCACTAGAACGGGAGCCACAGTCCCGCGCCGCACCGTTTGGCTTCGGCCACATTTGGAGCCAAGTGTAGGAATCGAACCCACGTCTGGGAGGTACAAGCTCCCGGTCCTACCACTGAACGAACTCGGCAAAGTTTTGGAGCCGTCGCCGGGAATCGAACCCGAGTCTCTTCCTTACCAAGGAAGAATTCTGCCACTAAACTACATCGGCCCTGGAGCACCATCTGTGAATCGAACACAGGCTTCAGCTTTACGAAAGCCGCGTCATGCCACTAGACCAACAGTGCTCAATTCTAGCTTGGCTCCCCTTGGGTAGCTCGCTGGCCTGTACTTCACTTCCGAATTCGGCTTCGGTTCCGATTAGACGAAAGAAATAGTCGTGCCGAGCCAGCGTCCATCACGACTTGAGCGTGTCCCTCCACGCTGCAAGCTAGAAACTTTTGGAGCGAGACACGGGAATCGAACCCGTCTGTTCAGTTTGGAAGACTGATGCCCTGCCAATAGGCCAGTCCCGCGCGAAGATTCTAGCACAAAAAGAAAGGCCGGGGCGCTGACAATATCCCCGGCCAAGTGGACCGCTTTCCTCGCTTTCTCGAAGCGCGGAGTTGGCGCTAAGGCTACCGGTAGACTTTGTTGAACCGCGCGCCGACGTACCACGCGATCGGTCCGCTGACGAGCAAGAACTTTGTGAAGATGCCCATTGAATGCCAGCCCTTGAACAGCGCCAGCGCGAACATGATGATGCCCAAGAGCTTGAGCACGTAATCCAAGTACACCGTCTGCGTCAGCTTTTCGAGAAATGACTGCTTTGGAATGACTGTGGATGTTGCCATGTTTCCTCCTATTTACAGTGTCCGGTGCCACACGTTGCCACTAATGCCGCGGCGCCGCCAAGAATCAGGTACTTTGTCGCCTTACCTAGCCGCTGGAAGAACGAGCCACCCTTGACCGCGGTTTGCAGCGAGGCATTCTCTTTCTTCAGGGAGTCGATTTGCTTCTGTGCGAGGGCCGCTTGCGCTTGGCGATCTGCGGCATCGGCCTGAAAGTTGAGTCTTTCCAGCTTGCACTGCTCGCACTCTTGGATGTAGGCTTTGGCTTGTGGAAAGTCGATTGCGGATACTTGTGCAACTGGCTGTGGGTTTGGGGTTGCTGCTGTTGGCGATGGAGTTGTTATCGTTATTGGGGTTTTTAGTCCCATCAACGAAGCAACAAGTTGTGCCGTTTGTTGGGGCGTTGACGCTTGTTGGAATTGGGTTTTCAGTTGCTCAGATTGTGCGTTATACGCGGCTTCTCTTGCGTCAATTCTCTTCGCCAAATCACTGACCTGCTGCTGGTACTGCTGCTGAAGCTGCGCTTGCGCCGCTACGCTCGCCTCGGCTTTGATTCGGTTGTCGTGCTCGTCGAGCCAGACTTTCGCGCCAACTCCTAGAGCGCCCAGCAGGACAAGAGCAATTGTCAGTTCAATTTTTAGGCGTAGTGTCATTGGATTTTCCAAATGCCGCGGTAACGCGATTCAGTCCGTACAGCGTGCCGACGAACAGGGCCAGCCCTGTAAAGTCCGGTAGCGCGTGCGTCCGCCAAACAATGTGGCTCACCCAGCCAAGCGAGAAGGCCACAACAAATCCCGTAGCTACCCGCGAGAAGCTGGGCGTATCGCCGTCACTGAAAACGCCGCGCCAAAAGGTCATCAAGCCTCTCCTGTCACTGCGTCTTGCACGGCTTCGTTGTTGTTCGCCGGCCGCATCTTCCAAAATCTCAACCGATGAATGTTGAGCGTGTTAATCCATTCGCTCTCGCTGCCCCATGCCTTCGGGAAGCCGATGCTGGTGTCGTAGTAGTGCGTAGCGCCGTCTGTCGGGTCTTGCGTGTCTGAGCCGACGTAAACCTTCGTGCAGACATCGCAGGCCGTGGCGAAGGCTGCGTCTGTGTCGCTGGGCCATTTGCGATAGTTGGGGTCGGAGAGATTGAAGCTGGAGTACTGCCACGGCTTGAGGATGACGCTGGCCCAGTCCTTCCCCCACCAGCAGGGCTTATCCACGCGGTTCTTGATGCTCCATGCGACGGCGCGCATTCCTTCGCTTCCCTGGTTCTGGGCTTCGCGCCAGACGCACAGCTCTAGCAGGGTCAAGTCGGATAGGTTGTCGTACGGTTGAGGATTCACGGTTTGCGGTGAAACAGATACTCCAAAGCACCCCACGCCACGCCGACCGTAGCGCCAGCGCCTGCTATCCAACCGATGGTGCGATTCTTGGCGGCTTCGAGCGCGTCCACGCGGCCCTCTACCACATCCACGCGGCCCGGCCTGCCATTGCCGAGCAATTCCTTGTGCATCTTCTCTATTCGTTCGTCGATGCGTATCAGTAAGTCGTGATCGGAATCAGGCACGGGCTGGGAGCCTCCGCTTGGATTTGGGCCGTCTATTAATCTTTATCGGCAGTTCGTTGATGAGCTTCTGGACAGCATGGAGCAGCTTCACTTCGAGATTGGTCAAGCGATGGGTGTTGGGCACGTCATCGGGCTTCACCTTCGCTCGCATCGCCCCGTCAGATGGTTGTACTGGTAGTGGTTGTTGATGCACTTCCACTCGCCGCCCTCGGAGACTGGCGGAGCGCCTACTTTGTCATCGTGGACCTGTCGCGCTGCACAGCCGCAGAGGAAAAGTACGAGCAGGATTTGCACAAACCTCAGTGTGGTTTTCATCTCAGCTAGCGCCCTCATTTCGTTGGAGTCGTGTTAGAATTAGCGTGCTAGGCGGTGAAGGCCGAAATGCAGGCACCCGCCTAGCTTCATTTTTATGAGCGCGAAGGCAATAAAGACTTGCAATGTTTGCGGTCAGCCATTTTCCCGCAGCGATTTCCTGAAATTCACTAAGCATCAGCGCCTTGCGCACGGAATCGACCGCCACAAGTCGCGTCACATTTGGACGTGGAGTTATCAACGCCCAGCCCCGCCCAGCCTGACCACGCGGTCGCCATCCCGCTGAATCCACGGCTCGGTTCTCCATAAAAGCCTTTGACTCTCTGCTTATCAGGGGTATAGACTCTCGCGCCATGCCTAACTCACCATATGACATAAAGTTTCCGCCTAGATGGAAACAAGTGCGAAACGTGATGTGGTGCCAATTTACAAATCTCTTGTTCTTCCATGACGGACCCAGACCGCCAGACATTGAGGACCATCTGCCTGCATTATTCTGGGAATGCGTTGCCGCGAACCCTAAGCTGATTGTCGAGCTGGGTACGCGAGAGGGAGTGGCCACTAAAGCCCTTACCTCTGCCGCTGCACTATCTGACGCTCATGTGGTTAGCGTTGATATTGATAACTGCGCTTCTGTTTCGGACTATCCGAAGTGGCAATTTGTTCAGGCCGATGACGTTGCGTTTGCTAGCGAATTTCCGTCTTGGTGCTCGGAGCGCGGCATTAACCCAAGTGTTGACTTTCTTTTCATCGACACCAGCCATCATTATTTCCACACCGTTCAGGAGATAGGCGCTTGGTTTCCGCGCCTGTCGCCACGATGCCGAGTTGTTTTCCACGACACCAATCTCCGCGAAATCCTCCGCACGAAAAATGGCCAGCGGCTTACGGGTTGGGACAATGAACGCGGCGTCATTCGCGCAATCGAGGAGCACTTTGAAATCTCCATTAACGAGACGCGCCAAGCCCTTATTTACGTGGAGAATTGGAGAATCACCCATCTTCCCTACTGTTTCGGCCTGACCATCTTGGAGCGTCATTGATTTAGCGCACCACTTTCCAACTGAGAGTTTCCGCTACTGGTGTTTGGCTGGCAGCAGTAGAATTGCAAAATGAGAAGTTTACATTCCCCGCAATCGGCCAGTATTGCAGCGTCAAAAACGCATTGGGCAACGGTGGTCCAATCCCGTTTGAATTTAGGATGATTACATCCGTACTTAGGACTCCAGTTGCCGCCACTGTGACTGTGCTGCCGCATGCCAGAGATGCAATCGCCGCCGTTGTCATCGCGGCTGTGCCGTTGGCGATGGTCAGCGTCATTCCAACGCTGGCAATGCCGGGGTCGGCGATAGTAATTGTTCTAGCCGCCGCTGTCGCCGCTGGCGCAAATTTGAAATTGTTCGTTCCCGCCGTACCCAGCCAGAGATTGCCCCAAGGCAGCGCTGTCGAACCCACGTCAAACCCGCCAGCGCTCAATGGTACGGGGGCTACCGGGAACATCAAATTAGCATCGTTGAACGTGAATGTTCGCGTTGTGAAAGGGTTAGTAACTTGAAACTGGTATGTATTCCCACCAACCTGATGCTGAATCGTAAAAGCGTTCGTATTCGGACCAGTTGCAATCAATGATGGCGCGGTCAATGAACAACTGAGAGAGAGGCAAAAATTAGCATTCCCTCCGGGGTCGAAAATCGACAGAGTTCTGTTCGCTGCTGGATTATTTATGGTTAGATTGTACTGATTGCCACGCACTCCAGAGGCTGAATAGCTTACGAGAGATGAAACTTCAAGAGGGCTTGGATTGAGCAAATGTGTGACTGACCCTGCTACGGTATAGGTGAAGCCCCCATTGTCAGCAATGGAACCGGAGTCAATCGATAATATATAACCTGCTGGAATGCTATAGAAAGCCGCCCCGCTACAGCCTGTGCATTCTGATTTGAAGGAGAACGTCCCGCCAACGGTTGTGTTTACACCGCTCGTCGGAAAGATTGAACCCGACATGGCGATAACGGTTGTGCCAGTAGCGGATGTGGTGTTCCCAGTTACTTGCCAGGTGCCCCCGTTATGTACGCCACCCTCGAAGCTAAATGCAGTTTGGTTCGCCAGTGTAGAGTATTTCAGCCCATAGTATCGGTTATATTGAAAGCTGGCGTTGTTTACGCTCGCCGTCGTCACGCTCCATCGGTAATCTTTCGTGTTTCCAAGTTGCGAGCCGGGAGTCTGTCCACAGAAAACGTTATTGACGATGTTGGCCTCGAAGAAAAAGTTCTTGTTCTCGAACCACATACACGCGCCATTGGTTCCAGTGAATCCATCGGCTGCGAGGTCATCGAAGCGCCCGCCAACCATATCGCCGAGATGGAAAGCAACACCATTCGCTGTGCCTGTTCCATGAACCGAGAAGCCGCTCATGCGGAAGCCCGGAGTAATGACTGCTCCGGCCCCTTCTTGCGTGTTGAAGCAATCTCCGTTGACGGTGCAGTTGAAAGTTAGAGCCGCCGCGCCTGGGCCACGCAGCCAAAGATAGGGACTCCCAGCGTTAACCGTCGTTCCGCAGGGGACAGTTGAATTGCTCGCCAGTCCGGTAATGTCCACAACTCCGGCCGCGAAGCCACTAGATGTGGGAAGTGCTGCAATCGCGCTGTTTATCCAAGCGCAAGCATCGGCACCTGACCAACTTTGGGGATTCCCGGCGCTAACGTACTTTGTCCCAACGATGTCCTTGAACGTGTTGTTGCCCGTGAAGGCGTTGTTGGCGCCTACGGCGGCGAAACTGCCACTAGTGACCGGACAGGCAAATAGGTATTGTTTTTGCAGCGTGGTCGCCAGCGCCATGCCGATCTGGACTTCATACACGCCCGGATTGCACTGAATGCTCCAACGGCCTACGGCATCCGTGGTGGTCTGCCCGAAGTTCGCTGGCCCGCTCACTGACAGAGCATTTCCGTTTAAGTCGAAGACCGACGCGAGCGGGGTGCAGGGGCTTCCCGATGCCGGGACGTTGCAGATCCGAACGGGAGCGTAGGACAGAAATACGGCGTTGCCTGGACCTGCACCTGAAAAGCTTCCGCCTAACTCTTGTGCGGAAAAGGCGCTGAGTTGGGCGAAGGCGCTCCCGCCCATCGCCAGCATGAGCAGCGAGAAACACAGCAGTTTAGTTTTCATGGATTTATCCGGTACTCCCGCACAGGAGAGCGAGGAGGAGAAGGGGTTTCATGATCTTGTATGTTCCACTGACCGTAACCTATATGATAAAATCCGTGCCCATACCGGAGGACATATGAACCACGAAACTCCCGGCCTGTTGTATTGGATTCTGGGGACCATAGCCATCATCTGCCTTGGAATAATCCAGACTCAACATTGGTACTTTCATGTTTTTTTCTACAAAGGCTGGCGCCAATGTAGTCGGAACGAAAAAATCGGCGTTGTGGTTTGGTTGGGCTTTTGGTCGTTTGCCATCCCGATATGGGTTGTGTATGCGTTGGAGTCGGTGATGGTTGACCAATTGCGGACGTTGTACTTTCGGCTCCGCTCGTAACGCTGGCATCGCCATATTCAGCATAGCAAAGCACTTCGCGCAGGGAGCACCGTTTACAGGAGCAACAGCAGCAGAAAATTGATAAGCGCCGATGTCCCAACAGGGTAATACGCCTTGCGTTGAGCATGACCCTGCTGCGGGCCGAGCCAAGGTCGTGCGCGTACTCCCTTTGGTTGTATCATTCGCGAGTGAGGCTACGTTCCCCGTCGAGACGCTACCTAAATTTATTCCCCACTTGATAACCGGGGAGCTGACTTGTGGGGAACCATCCGAGTTCAACAGCAAACTTGAACTTACAAAACTATGAGAATCGCCTTGGACGCAGGTTTTCCAACTGGAAAATTGCGAATCGCTGTAGAATACTCCACCGCACACGAATGCATTGCTAGCCGTTCCATAGGCGTTATAATCAACTGTAAGGCCCGCTCCTCCAGTGTTCGATGCCATAGATCGGA
>Ga0210400_10000469_pt1 | contig 45261 bp, 40 predicted proteins | sample IncBWH26MmetaG_FD_155456 | JGI IMG/M metagenome (GOLD analysis project Ga0210400, IMG submission 155456) | Forest soil microbial communities from Barre Woods Harvard Forest LTER site, Petersham, Massachusetts, United States - Inc-BW-H-26-M | ecosystem: Environmental > Terrestrial > Soil >... | reverse complement strand
TTGGTGATCGCCGCCGTCAACGTCGTCTTGCCGTGATCGATGTGTCCGATCGTCCCAATGTTTACGTGCGGCTTACTGCGCTCGAATTTCTCCTTCGCCATTGCTTCCTCTGCTCCTCAGTCAAAGACTTTCAAAAATGAAACAAAACCCGTCCTTACTTTTCGCCCCTGTTTTTCTTGATGACTTCTTCGGCCAGCGCGGCAGGCAATTCCGCGTAGTGCGAGAAATGCATCGTGAACGTCGCACGGCCCTGCGTGCGACTGCGCAAATCCGTCGCGTAGCCGAACATCTGCGCCAGCGGCACTTCCACGCGGATCACGTTGCTGCCCGAGCGGTTTTCCGTGCCCAGAATTGCGGACCGCCTGGCATTCAAATCACCGAACACCGGCGCCATGTATTCCTCCGGCACCACCACTTCCACCTTCATGATGGGCTCGAGAAGGACGGGCGAGGCTTTCGCGCAAGCCGCCTTGAACGCCATGGAACCGGCGATTTTGAAAGCCATTTCCGAGCTGTCCACGTCATGAGCGCTGCCGTCGACAAGAACCGCGGCGACGTCCACCATCGTAAAGCCCGCCAAAATACCGTTATCGAGCGCTTCGCGGATGCCTGCTTCGATCGGGGCAATGAATTCACGCGGAACCGATCCGCCGACGATTTTGTCGATAAAGAGGAAGCGGTGCTCTTTGTCGAATTTCCATTTTCCGGCCGGCCCACCCACGACTTGCTTGGCCAGCTCATCCAACTCGTCCACCGACATCTCTTTCATATTTTCGTGGCTGGAACTCGGGATAGGATGCAGTTCAATCACGCAGTGCCCGTATTGGCCGCGTCCGCCGGTCTGCTTGATGTATTTTCCTTCGGCTTCGGCTTTCTTGCGGATCGTTTCGCGGTAGGCGACTTGCGGCCGGCCCACGTTGGCCTGCACGTTGTATTCGCGCAGCATGCGGTCCACGATAATTTCAAGGTGCAGTTCGCCCATGCCGGAGATGAGCGTCTGTCCGGTGTCAGGCTCGGTGGAAACACGGAAAGTGGGATCTTCCTGCGCGAGCCTTTGCATCGCTATGCCCAGCTTGTCCTGATCGGCTTTCGTCTTCGGCTCGATGGCCACGGAAATAACCGGAGCGGGAAAATCAATCGATTCCAGGATGACTGGCTTGCTTTCGTCACACAGCGTGTCGCCGGTATTTACGCTCTTCAGCCCCACGCACGCGCAGATGTCGCCCGCATAGACCTCTTCAATTTCTTCGCGCTTGTTGGCGTGCATCTGGAGCAAGCGGCTGATGCGCTCGCGGGTGCGCTTTCCAGGGTTGTAGACATAGCTGCCGGACTTGAGGACGCCGGAGTACACACGAATGTAGGTAACGTGGCCGACGAACGGATCGGACATGATCTTGAACGCTAGAGCGGAAAATGGAGCATCGTCCGAAGCACGGCGCAGGACGACTTCGTCGTTTTCCGGGTTCACGCCTTCGAGCGGCGGTACATCCACCGGAGACGGCAAATAATCAACAACCGCATCGAGCAGCGGCTGAATGCCCTTGTTCTTGAAGGCCGAACCCGCAAGCACCGGCACGATTTTCAAAGACAGAGTCGACTTGCGGATCGACTTGCGCATCTCTTCGACGGAGAGCGACCCTTCGGTCAAGTACTTGTCGATGACCTCGTCGTCATGCTCGGCAATGTAGTCGACCATCTTGCCGCGATGCTCGTCGTAAAAGGCCTTATCAATCGCCGAGCCTTTCAGCGCCGCAGCCACATCCGGCCGCGAATCCACGAAGGCTTTGTCCCACAGCTTTTCGACGTCAAAAATCTCGAACTTCGCACCCAGCGTTTCTTCGAGCCAAACGACCACCTTTTGCTCGATAAAATCGATTATGCCGATGAAATTATCTTCGCGACCGAGGGGGAACTGCAGGGGAACGGGGTGGGCACCGAGCCGCTGCCGAATGGTGCGAATACAATGGTCAAAATCCGCGCCGGTGCGGTCCATCTTGTTCACAAAGCAAATGCGCGGCACGCGGTACTTGTCCGCCTGACGCCAAACGGTTTCCGATTGCGGCTGAACACCCGCGACGGAATCGAACACGCATACGGCGCCATCGAGCACGCGCAATGAACGCTCGACTTCCACGGTAAAGTCCACGTGGCCTGGCGTGTCGATGATATTAACGCGGTATTTTTTGCCGAAGCGGTCCCAGGCAGCGGTGGTCGCGGCGCTGGTGATGGTAATGCCACGCTCGCGCTCCTGCTCCATCCAGTCCATGGTGGCCGTGCCTTCGTCCACCGAACCGATCTTGTAGGTCACACCCGTGTAGAACAGGATGCGCTCGGTCGACGTGGTCTTGCCGGCGTCGATGTGAGCCATGATCCCGATGTTACGGGTATCGTTGAGTTTGAACGCTCTGCCCATGGTCCCCGGAACGGCCTTCTTTTCTCCCGCTCGAGTTGTAACTGTTTCGGCCAAGATAATTTCCTTACCAGCGATAATGCGCGAACGCCTTGTTCGCTTCCGCCATGCGGTGCACGTCTTCTTTTTTCTTGATGGCCCCGCCGCGCGCGTTTGCGGCGTCGATGAGCTCATCCGCCAATTTGTCGGTCATGGTCTTGCCCGAGCGCTCGCGCGAGTACTGCAGGAGCCAGCGAATCGCCAAAGACTGCCGGCGGAAAGGATTCACTTCCACGGGCACTTGGTAGTTCGCGCCGCCGACGCGCCGCGTCTTCACTTCCAACACCGGTTTCACGTTCTCGACGGCTTTCTTGAAAATCTTTAGCGCATCGTCGTTGGTCTTCTTCGCCACCTGGTCCATCGCGCCGTAAAACACACGCTGCGCGGTGGACTTCTTGCCTTCCCACATCATCGAGCAGATGAATTTCTCCACCAGGTCGCTGGCATAGACCGGGTCGGTCGCTTGTCTGCGGCGAAAAACGAGTCCTTTGCGTGGCATTGCTCTTTATCGCTCCTTCAAATTCCTGGCGTTACTTCGCTTGCGCGGCCTTGGGCCGCTTGGCGCCGTACTTAGAACGGCCTTGCTTGCGGTTTTCCACGCCTGCAGCGTCCAGTGTTCCCCGCACGATGTGATAGCGGACTCCCGGCAGATCCTTCACACGGCCGCCGCGGACCAGCACGATCGAGTGTTCCTGCAAGTTGTGGCCGATTCCCGGAATATACGTGGTGACTTCCACGGAATTGGTCAGCCGCACGCGGGCCACTTTGCGCAGCGCCGAGTTCGGCTTCTTGGGGGTCTGCGTGTAAACGCGAATGCACACGCCCCTCTTTTCCGGGCATCCCATCAGCGCCGGAGACTTTGTCTTGACGATGACCTTCTCACGGCCCATTCGTACTAATTGCGAAAACGTCGGCACAGGCTTCCCTCTTTTTCAAGTACGTCCACAATGCATTAACGACCGCGCGAAAAAAAAATTCCGCCCCAGGCGCATTCAACTACCATGCGTGAGGGACACGCGGCTCCCGCCAAGCGCGCACAAAAAGGCGCGAGAGCGCACCAAAGTGCTGAAAGGTCTACTGCGAATCCGGAGAAACAACCAGCAAGAAACTCCGCGCGCACTCCAAGAGGGAGAACTAGTCTCTTGGCTTCGATTCGGAGAGGCTTACTCGGCTTTGCGGGGCTGGCGCCCCATTCCGGCCGCTCTTCTGTCCCATTCCGTCGTGCCTTGTTCTGGAACCGAAGATATTCCCTTCAACCAGCCGACCCCCACCATCCGGGGCCGTCCCCAGTCAGGTATACAGCCTGCCTGACAAAGCATGAAGTATAAGGAAAACCACACACTCTGTCAAATCTACTTAAATGGAGATCCGTGGAAAACTTTGTGGAAAAGGAGCCAACCAAAGGTTGGGATGAGATGGCCCCGATTTACCCTGATTCCTACCCCTATCGACCTGGGTTCTAGCCCATGAAGAGTAAGATTGGTTCATCCAAGTTATTGACAATACAACCGTTAGCTCTGTATGGCTACTTGTTTATCTTCATAGGAGCGACGGCATGCCTGGGAAGAGTGGCACGCCCTCCTTGAACCACCTGATAGCCGTCCCGGATCACGAGTTCCACCTTTGCCAGGTCATCCAGATTCTCATCCGGCTTGCCATTCACGACCAGCACGTCGGCCAGCTTACCGGGCTGAAGCGTCCCGAGCCTGTCGTCCATGTCCAGAATTTCTGAATTGATTTTCGTGGCCGCGAACAGAGCTTCCGGAACGCTCCATCCCGCGTCCACGAAATTCTTCAGCTCCCGGATGTAAGGTCCCGGCATGTAGCGATACCAGTGCAGAATTAAATCCGTACCGACGCCGCACTTAATGCCTGCCTTCTTCAGACGTTTCAACATCTCGAGATTCGCGTCTTTCGAAAATGTGAAGCGCCGGGAAGTCGAGCCGAAGTAGCCATTCCATTCGTCAAAAATAATCTGGTAGGGAACAAGCGTGGGATCCGCAGCGACATTTTTCTTGGCCATTAGCTGGATGGTCTCTTCGCTGCGTGGCAAAGGATGCTCTATGGTGTCCGCGCCCGCTTCCACCGCGCGCTGAATGTAAAACGTTTCCGCATCCACGGCGACTTTCAGACCCAACTCGTGGGCCTCCTGAACCGCCGCTCGAACTTCTTCGACGGAAAAGTGGCTGCCGAGTTTGATCACGTCCGCGCCTTTGTGAAATTGTTCACGCACGGCCTGTCTCCAGTCATCGGGCCCCGAAGCGATGCGCGTCGCGCCCATCATGCGAATGACTTCGTCAGGAGTATTTTCGGTGGAGTGCCCACCTTCACTAGTGATGAACGCTCCGGCGGGAAAAACTCGCGGGCCGGAGATGCGGTTTTCGGAGACCCAAGCTTTCAGACGAAACGTCACATCCCCTTGCGAGCCGACATCGCGCACGCTGGTGATTCCGCTCTCGAGGAAATAGCGCAGCTTTTCCACCGCGCGCAGTGTGGCGTCTGATTCATCCATCGCCACGCCGAAGTCTGTCTCGCTCAAGGGGTAGGTGAGGTGCGTATGCAGGTCGATCAAACCGGGGAGGACAGTTTTTCCCGTCACGTCGATGACTTGCGCGTCTTTTGGCCAACCTGTTGAGCCTGCAGGCAAAATCTTCGCAATTTTGTTTCGTTCGATGACCAGCGTTCCTTCGTGAGCAGCCGCGCCCGTCCCATCGAAAATTCTTCCCCCGCGCAGCACCAGTGTGCCTTCGGGTCCCCGCGGGCCGGGCTTGATCGGTACGCGCCGGGGATCGTCGCTTACCGGTGTCGCGGGATCGAGGAACTTCCGCCGATCTTGGAACTTCTCCTGCCCCGACGCGCCCCGCGTGCCCACTGTAAATGACCAGACAGACAGCAGCGTAAGGGCCGCCGCGAACCATTTCAGTTTCATCGCCTAATTCCTCCATCAAGGCGCTTCATATCACCCTTCTTCATAGCTGCGCCAGCAAAAACAGAGCGGGCGGCTCGCCCATTAAACCGTTTCGCGGGCAGCCAAGGGCTGGCCTCTTGCAGGCTCCGAAACTCTTCCACTTCACTTTCTTTACCTGTGTGGGCGGAGCGCCTACACTGCCTGCGAGGCATACTTGACCCTGGCTTTCAATTCCCTCGCAGCATTGCGCGCTATCGCGGCGTTGTGTTTCTGTACGTTGCTCGGTTGCACAAATCTCGTCGCTCAGGAGGCTCCAAAGAAATCCACGGAGCAATCCACAGAAAAAGCAAAACCTCCCGCGGAACCGGAAAACCCGGCGCAGATCGAGTTGCTTGAAACCCACATCCGCTTCGAGAGCAATGGGGATAGCCGCAAGGAAGTTCACACCCGAGTGAAAATCAACAACGAGCTCGGCGTGCAGCAGTTCGCCCGCATCAACTTCGGCTATAACCGCGCGTTCGAATCGGTCGAAATCCCGCTCGTCCACATCACGCACGCGAGCGGCGGCTCCGTCGACATTTTGCCCAGCGCCATCACGGACCAGCCCAATCCTGTAGTGTTGAACGCTCCGGCCTATCAAGATGTACGCGTCAAGTCGGTGCGGATTCTCGGCCTCGAGCCTGGCGATCTGCTCGAATACCGGGTCGTCACTGTGGTCACGCATCATCCGCTCGCACCCGATTTTTGGCTGGAACACTCCTTCGACCGCTCCGGCGTCGTCTCTCGGGAAATTTTCGATCTCAGTCTGCCGGCAGCGCCCAAGGTTCAATTGAAAATTAATCCAGCGACCCCGGCAATGTTGGCCGGCGGGGATATTGGCGGCATTGTTTGCGCCACCTATTGCGTATACCACTGGGACCGCACCACCCCCGCTCCAACCGCTGTTTCTGACAAAGAATCACCTGTTTCAGACTCAGATATCGCGCTCACTACCTATGCTTCCTGGAAACAGCTCGCAGCCAGCCGCCTGGCCGTGTTCTTCGGGACGACGATGGTCACTCCGCCCGAGATCGAGGCGAAGGCGGCGGCGCTCACAGAAGGTCTCGTCAAACCCGAAGCCAAGAGCGAGGCACTGTACGATTTCGTTTCTAAGAAGATCAGGACGGTCGATCTTCCGCTCGGCTCTACTGGATTCATGACCCGAAATCCTTCCGAAATTCTTGCCTCTGGGTATGGCACTCCGGAAGACAAATACGTTTTGTTTGCCGCTCTGGCGGATAATTTCTTCGGGCCTGCGCGGGCTGGTCTGATCTCCAGTTCAGCAGTCGACCCACAAACTTCACTGCCGCAGCCATACAGTTTCAACCATATGCTGACAATGACGGGCTGGCCTTCGATAAACTTTTGGCTCGAGCTGAACGTCGAAATCGCGCCTTACCAAGTTATTCCGTCTCAATTTCGCGGCAAGAAAGTCTTGGTTGTGGGCCCGGCCGTCACGGAGATCTGGCAGAAGGTAGATGATTCCCTACCCTTCGCCGCCAAGCAAAGCGTAACGATTGACGCATCAGTGACGCGGGACGGTACGCTCGCTTCCAAAGTGCATTACTCCTTGCGCGGCGACAATGAACTGCTTCTTCGAATCGCCTTTCACCAAACGCCGAAGGAAAAATGGAAAGACGTCGCGCAGCTGCTTGCGTTTTCGGACGGCTTTCGCGGCAAGATCACTAACGTCGAGGCCTCGGATCCCTACGCCACGCGCGAGCCTTTCACCGTCGACTACGAAATTTCCCAGCCCAAATTCATCGATTGGTCAAAAAAACCGGTTCGCATTCCGGCGCTGCTACCTCAGATAGGGCTCCCGGATCTTCCCGCGAAGCCCGCCTCAGGCACGGCGCCACCAATCGAACTCGGCACACCGCTCGAAGTCGAAACGCATGTCGTGGTGCACCTTCCCGCAGGAACAACGGCGCGCGCGCCCATCGGAGTCTCTGTCTCCAGGGACTACGCTACATTCGCATCGCAATATTCCGCGAAGGCAGAAACGCTAACCGCTACCCGGCACGTCAACTTTCTTCTGAGAGAGCTGCCTGCCGAGCGCACCGCCGATTACAACTCGTTTCGCCACGCCGTGCAGAACGACGAATCCCAGGACTTCACCCTCGAACGCCCCGAAGCTGCGTCCTTAAAAAGAAATTCGGCGGCACCCGATCATCCGGCGCCGCCGAAACCAAAGTCTGCAAAGCCCTGAGCTTCACTTCACCTGCATAATCTCTTTTTCCTTGGAGGCGCTCAAGTCTTCAATCTTTTTTGTCTCCGCGTGGGAAACTTTTTCCAGCTCGTCCAGCGAACGTTTCTTCTCGTCCTCGCTGATTTTCTTCTCCTTCTCGAGCTTTTCGATCGCTTCCTTCAAGTCGCGCCGTACGTTCCTCACGGCGGTGCGGTGATTTTCGAGCACTTTGTGAAGCTGCTTGACCAGCTCCTTGCGCCGTTCTTCGGTGGGCGAGGGAACAGGCACGCGCACCACTTTGCCGTCGTTGGTGGGATTCAGTCCCAGATCTGCCGTTCGAATCGCCTTGTCGATCAGCGGCACGACGCTGGGGTCCCAGGGCGAAATCATGATCATCGTGGCGTCCGGGACGGTCACGGTGCCAAGCTGGTTCACGGGCATGGGAGTTCCGTGATAATCCACGCGCACGTGATCAAGCAGCGACGTGTTCGCGCGACCGGTGCGAATCGTCGCCAGGTCTTTGCGAAAATCATCGACGGCTTTTTCCATCCGGGTCTTGGCCGCCGCCATGGCCTCTTTTGTATTCCCGATTGTCGTCATATGCCCCTCAGCAAAACGACTGCTCTCGAATGCTTTCGACTTAGCCGGCTGACCTCACTTGTCAATGTCCTATGCCGGCGAGACCGTCGAGCCCACTCTTTCGCCCAGGACAACCCGCCGGATGTTTCCGTGCTTATTCATATTGAAAACCACGATCGGCATGCCGTTGTCCATGCACAATGAGATCGCCGTGGAATCCATGACTTTGAGATTTTGATGGAGCACATCCCGATAGGTAATCTGCGCAAAAAACTTCGCGCCGGAAACCTGCTCCGGGTCGGCGTCATAAATCCCTTCGACGCGCGTCGCTTTCAGGATGACGTCCGCCTTGATCTCCATCGCGCGCAGCGCCGCCGCGGTGTCGGTTGAAAAATACGGATTCCCGGTGCCGGCCGCAAAAATTACCACGCGCCCCTTTTCGAGATGGCGCATCGCGCGCCGCCGGATGAAGGGTTCCGAAACCTGATGCATTTCGATGGCGCTTTGGACGCGGGTGAAGATGCCTTCCTTCTCGAGGGCGTCCTGGAGAGCCAGCGCGTTGATTACCGTTGCCAGCATGCCCATGTAATCACCGGTGGCGCGGTCGATCTCAAAGCCCTTTTGCCGAGCGCCGCGGAAAATGTTCCCGCCGCCGACCATGATGGCGATCTGCACCCCCAGCGCATGCACATCTTTCAGCTCGCGCGCGATGGCCTGGATGCTCTCGCCGTGAATCCCGAATCCCTGGGGTCCTTGAAGCGATTCGCCGGAAAGCTTCAGCAAGATGCGTTGGTACGCCAGCTTCGCTTTTTTGGTGAGCTTGCCGGCTGGTTTTCTTGTCTTAGCCGCCATGTTTCTCCGGTCGCTGCGTTCTAAAATCTTCGGAATTGTAACAAACAATGGCAGGCCCCGCACAACGCAGGCAGCCCACAGACAAAAAAACGCCCTCGACCTAGGTCGAGGGCGCTTTGCTAAGAGTGCTAGTGGTTGCTGTTGGCGTCACACTGCGACCGGCGTACCGGAAGTTTCCGGCCCGGCGCCTGCCGCGCCGCTCACTTCGCCGACTTTAAAGCGCACAAAGCGCCGGATCGAGATGTTCTCTCCGAGCTTGGCTATGGCCTGGCTGATCATTTCGCCGATGGTCAGGCTCTCGTCCTTGATGTAGTGCTGCTCGTATAAGCAGTTTTCTTCGTAAAACTTCTCCATCTTGCCGTTGACGATTTTGTCGACGACATTATCCGGTTTGCCGGTAGCCAGCGCCTGGGCGCGATAAATGTCGCGCTCCTTGTCAAGCATCTCCGAAGTCACTTCCTCGCGCCGTACGTAGCGCGGGTCGAGCGCGGCGATGTGCATCGCGATGTCGTGACAAAGACGCTGGAACGCTTCCGTGCGCGCTACGAAGTCGGACTCGCAGTTGATCTCCACCAGCACGCCGATCTTTCCGCCCGCGTGGATGTAACTGCCCACAAGCCCTTCGCTGGCCTCGCGCTGCGCTTTCTTCGCTGCGGCCGCCTGGCCCTTCTTACGCAGGACGCTGATGGCCTTTTCGATGTCGCCGCCGGCTTCCACCAGCGCGGCCCGGCAATCGGCGAAGCCCGCGTTGGTCCGCTCGCGCAGCTCCTTCACGAGCTGCGCTGGAATCTGAATTGCTTCCGGTTTTGTGCTCATGCTTCGTCCGCCACTCTCTAGAAGTTTATTCGCTGTCGGCCCGAAAGATCCGGGCCCTTACAAAACGGCCCGCCCCGAACCGCTCGGGGCGGGCCTATTGAAATCTCCCACCCGCTCCGCTTTCTTATCGCGTCTCTTCGTCCGGCGGCACTGTCGTTTCCGCCGGTTCAACTGCCTGCTGCTCGGCGCCTTCCACGAAGTCGCCTTCCTGCTTCTCGTACTGCTCGTAAGCGCTGGTGTCCACATACTCGACGCCTTCCACCAATGCCTGATCTTCTGCCGATTTCTGCTCGGCGACCTGCGACTGCTGGTACGCCGTGTGGCCTTCGAGCACCGCTTCCGAAATCTTCGACGTGAACAGGCGGATGGCGCGCAACGCGTCGTCGTTTCCCGGAATAATCCAGTCCACCACGTCCGGATCGCAATTGGTGTCCACCACCGAAACTACCGGCACGCCCATGCGCCGCGCCTCTTTCACCGCGATGTCTTCCGCGTTCGAGTCGATGACAAACATCGCGTCGGGCAACTGGGCCATGTTCTCGATGCCTTCGAGATTCTGGTGTAGGTGCTTCATTTCGCGGTCCAGCCGCGCGCGTTCCTTCTTTGAGAGTTCGTTCATCCGGCCGTCTTCGACCATGGCCTTCAGCAGCTTCAGCCGCTTGATGGACTTCTGCAGCGTCGCCCAATTAGTCAGTGTGCCGCCCAGCCAGCGGTGGTTCACGAAAAACGCGCCGCAGCGCTTGGCCTCTTCGGCGATGGATTCCTGCGCCTGCCGCTTGGTGCCGACAAACAGTACTGCTTTGCCCTGTGCGGCGAGTTCGCCCACAAAGCGGCTTGCTTCGCGGAACATTTTGAGGGTTTTCTGCAGATCAATGATGTGGATGCCGTTGCGTTCCCCGAAAATGTACTCCTTCATCTTCGGGTTCCAGCGTCGCGTCTGGTGACCGAAGTGAACTCCGGCCTCCAGCAGCTCTTTCATCGTAATTTCTACTGCCAAGTTTCCTCCTTGTAGGATAGCTGTTTGCGGCAGCATTTTGGTCCCCGCAGTCGCCTATTTCGAATGTTTCGAACAGAAGCGCCGACTGCCATGACAAAAGCTGCAGAACAGCCTTTTGCCGGCTCCTTGCCGGCCGTGATCTCGGCAAGTCAGCTTGCGCTCACCTGCCGGAGTTCTCGAGGGTCGGGACTTGTCCCGCCCAATTCTTTAACGCTTCGTGAACTGGAAGCGCTTACGAGCGCCCTTCTGCCCGTATTTCTTGCGCTCCTTCATCCTCGAATCGCGCGTCAGAAAACCATTTGTCCGCAACGATGGCCGCAGTTCCGGATTGAATCGCGAAATGGCGCGCGACAATCCCATGCGCACCGCGCCGGCCTGCCCGCCCACGCCGCCGCCATGAGCGGTTACCACCACATCCACTTGTTCCGTCAAGCTTGTGAATTTGAGCGGCTCGACAGCGTCATGCTTCCACGCGTGATTCGGGAAGTATTGCTCCACCGTTCTTCCGTTTATCGTGAACTTGCCCGTCCCAGGACGCAGGAACACACGTGCCACGGATTCTTTGCGGCGGCCCGTGCCGAGAAACCAAGGCTGCTTGCCAACAATGGGCGTAGTAGTCGAGCTCAATGCTCCTCCTAAAAATTGCCGGGTCCCGGCGACACCGAGACCCTCTAAACTCCACGTCGGTTGGCTCCCTGCTAAGGCACCACTTAGAGTGGACCCCGACTTAGTCGGGATCGCACTTTCAAGGAACAGCAACGTGCGGAAAAACTCTTTTCGGCGCTGGTAATCTCTGCGCCATCGCGCTGGCTGGCGCGACAAATCTGGCCTGTGCTTCTCTAAACAGCTACTGCTTGCGGCTTTTGTCCCGCGTGCCGCGCCAATCCCGCGGCGTCCCGGTACACGCGCAACTTCTTGGCTCGCCGCGCGCGCAACTTATTCTTCGGCAACATCCCGAGCACCGCCTCGCGGATGATCCATTCCGGCTTGGTCTCCCGGATGCGCTTGGCCGGCACTTCCTTCAACCCGCCGGGGTATCCGCTGTGCGAGTAATACACTTTCTGTTCAACTTTGTTCCCGGTCATGCGAACCTTGTTCGCATTGATCACGACCACGTGATCTCCCGAGTCCAGGTAGGGCGTAAAACTCGGCTTATCCTTGCCGATCAGTATTCTCGCGACCTTCGTCGCGAGCCGACCCAGCACTTGGTTGGTCGCATCCACCACAAACCAGTCCGCGCCCACTTTGAGGGCTTCGGCTTCCTCACCTTTGGCTACGTACGTCCTCATTGCACCCAGTCACACCTTTCCCTCTAGAGACAAACATCAATCTTAAAGTATGGTTCTCATAGTGTCAACGCACTTTATGAATGGCCGAGGAGGCGGGTTGGCTTTTTCTAAGCTTGCACATCCGCAGTGGGCAGGAACCGCGGTGCTTTTCGCACCTTGATCGCCTGCTCAAAGGCGTACGCCAGCTTGATCAACATCGGCTCGCTCCAGGCGCGGCCGAAAAACGAAATCCCCACCGGTAGACCGCTGATATAACCGGCCACCACGGTGATATTGGGATAGCCCGCTACCGCTGCCGGCTGAGAAGTTCCCCCGCCGAACGAATCGCCGTTGATGTGATCCGTCAACCAAGCTGGGCCGCTCGTCGGCCCTACGATGGCGTCGAGCTTGAATTTGTCCATCACCGCGTCGATTCCTTCGTTGCGTGCCAGCCGGTGATTTTTCTCAATTGCTTCCACGTATTCCTTGGTGGTTAGCGGTCCTTTCTCCTGTGCTTGGAGGAAAAATTCTTGCCCGAAGAACGGCATCTCCTTCTCGCGATTCTTCTCGTTGAAGTCGATGATGTCCTCCAGGGTTTTTACTGGCGTGTTCGGTCCGAGCCGGGCCAGGTAGGCATTTAGGTCGGCCTTCAGTTCGTACATGAAGCACATGAATTCCGATTCTCTGACTTTTTCGAGTGATTCGAGCGCCACCGGGTCCACGAGTGTGGCGCCCTGCTTTTTCAGCACCTCCAGCGACGTTTCCATGACCTTGTCCACTTTCACACTGAACCCGAACGATTTCCGCAGCACGCCGATGCGAGCGCCATTCAACCCATCGGCTTTCAGGAACGGCGTGTAGTCGGTGAACGACTTTCCGCGGCTCGCCGCCGTTGCGCTGTCTTCCGGATCAACGCCGGTCAGCGCGCCGAGGATGGCCGCGGCATCACTCATGTTGCAGCACATGGGTCCCGCGCCATCCTGCGTATGCGAAATCGGAATGATACCCGCGCGGCTCACCAGTCCCACCGTTGGCTTAATCCCCGCAAGCCCGTTCGCCGACGATGGGCAAACAATCGAGCCATCCGTTTCCGTCCCAATTGCACCCGCGCATAAATTGGCGGCAGCGGCCGCGCCCGACCCGGAGCTCGATCCGCAAGGGTTTCTGTCCAGCGCGTAGGGGTTTTTTGTTTGCCCGCCGCGCCCGCTCCATCCGCTGCTCGAGTGACTCGATCGGATATTTGCCCACTCGCTCAAGTTCGTCTTTCCCAGGATGACAGCGCCCGCTTCGCGCAATTTCTTCGCCACGAACGAATCCTTCGGCGCGACCGAGCCGAGCAGAGCCAGCGATCCCGCCGTGGTCATCATGCGATCGTGGGTGTCAATGTTGTCTTTGATCAGGATCGGAATTCCGTGCAGCGGCCCCCGCGGCCCCTTTTCCTTTCGTTCCTTGTCCAGAGCTTCCGCGATGGCCAGTGCGTCGGGATTCGTCTCGATCACGCTGTTCACTGCCGGGCCGTGTTTGTCGACGGCCTCAATGCGCTCCAGATATTTTTCCGCAATCGACCGCGCCGTGTGCTTGCCGGACTTCATGGCCTCTTGCAGTTCCGCGATCGTGACTTCTTCAAATTCAAATGCCGGGACCTCAGGGGTCTTGCTCATGGGAGAAATTTCCCGCGCCGCCGTAACCCAGGGCCGGAGCACAGGCGCCGCGGCTGTCGCCAGCCCGCCAAGCAAGCCACCTTGCAGAAATCTTCGCCGCGCGGGGATCTGGAGATCCCTCCCTTTCGGGCTGAACTTTTTGCTTTCTGATGCAACCGAACTTGCTGCCTTACGATTTCTTTTTGGATCTTTTTCCATTAGGAATGCCCCACGATGCATATTGCCTGCCGATGAAGCGCACAGATATTACGCCAATGCGGGGCCGCAGCGAAATAATCCATCGCAAAAATCATTCAAGTCTCGCCGTCTCCCCGCGTTACTCAAAGACGTAGCCAGCTCCATAATCCCTCTTTTCAAGAGGGAAGTATTTGAGTATAGTTTGGCCATAGCCAGTGTCCCCCTGGTGGTCGGTTTGACATGCTAAGAATTGATGTAGACGCCCCGGCCCCTGTGCGCCTCGCCTCTACCGTGGGGCGTGCTTCCGCATCTTTTCTCTTCGGTTGCTGCGGTTTTGCTGTTCTCACCGGTGCCACCGTTGCCGCTGCTCAATGTTCCGCGCAGGATGTTGCCGGTGCCGCCAGGCAGGAACACGCCCGCAAAGAAACGCAGCAAAAAAAACCCAAGCACGTTTACACGGATGAAGATCTGAAGCGCGCGAAAATTCTTACCCCGGAGGATCGCGAGCAGGCCGAAGCCAGGAAAAAATCGCCGGATCCAGTTGACGCCCAATCCCTTCCCGCCAACGCTCCCCTCGGCGATGTCGCTCGCAGCTTTCGCCGTCAAAAAGAATCGCAGGAGCAGCGTCGCGCGCAACAGTTCGCTCTCCCTCTCACCGAGGCTCCGGCACTCGCTTCGCCCAAGCCTCTCGTACGCTCTCTTCCTCCGAAGTCCCCGCTCGCGAGTCCCGTCGCGCCGCCGCTTGCTAAATCCATTTCGCCGGGTGTCGTTCCGTTCCGGCCACCCGTGAAACGCTCGCCGTTCTCGCGTCCGAAGTTTTTTATGTCCGCTCCGCCGCGCGTTTCTCGTTCCAGGCCATCGCCACCGGGTTTCTCATCTCCCGGACCCGCCGCGCCCGCGGCTTCCGCAGAGCCGCCGGCTCATTTTGTTCCCACGCAACCACCTGCGAAAGTCTCTCCAAGTTATTCGACAAACTTACGCTCCGTGATCGTGGAACGCGGCGATTCCCTCTGGAAACTCGCCCACCGGAATCTTGGCCGGGGTTACCTCTGGCGCGACCTCCTCGCTGCCAATCCGCACGTCCGCGACGCCAATCACATCGAAGCCGGCTCGTGGATCTTTCTGCCCGCTTCAGCTTCCTCTCGGGCCTCCACTACGCTGACCGTGCAGAGCGGCGACTCGCTCTCCAGGATCGCCCGTGCCCGCTTCGGCCGCGCTTCTTCCTGGTCCTGCATCTTCCGCGCCAACCCCTCCATTTCCGACCCCAACCTCATCTACCCCGGCCAGATCCTGGCGCTGCCCGCTTCTTGCGAGCCCTAGGACGATTTACTGCTCGAGTAAAATCGCTTCGCAATTTATCCGTCTTCCCCCCGCGCCATTCGCCTCATTTGGAAACCCTCCCTCTCCTTAGCACCGGCCAGCAGTGAGTTCAGTTACAATATATTTTTGGCGCAGTTCGGAGGCCGCGCACGTGATCCACCGCAAAATCTTCCACAACGACAGCTTGCTGCCGATCGAAAAGGTCCGTTTGTCTCCCGGCCAGGCGGGTCTGATTTGCGGCTGGGGGATCTTCACTACGGTGCGCATTTCCCGCGGTGAAGCTTTCGCCTATGAACGCCACTGGCGCCGCCTGGAAAAAGACGCTGCCATCACTCGCCTCCCCATGTCCTACACGGCGGCGAAAGTCCGAGTCCATCTGCACGAACTTATTCGCGCCAACAATGTCTCCGAAGGCGCCGCACGCATCTATCTCGTCTACAACACAGTCGGCTTCTGGCAGAGCGACGAACCACATCCTCCGGTCGATCTCATCATCACTACCGCCGGCATGCCCGAGTATCGCGAGCCCGTTCGCCTCGCTCTCCGCGAACAAGGCCGCCACGCCGCCGCGCCCCTTGCCGGAGTAAAGACGATTTCCTGGCTCCCCAATGTCTGGGCCGTTGCGGAAGCCCAGAAAGAAGGCTTTGACGAAGTAGTGCTCCTCAACGAGCGCGGCGAGGTCGCCGAATGTACGGCCGCCAACATCTTCGCCGTAAAAAACAATAAAGTTCTCACGCCGCCTCTCAACTCCGGCTGCCTCGAAGGCGTCACCCGCGGCATCCTCTTCGAAATTGCTCCCGAGGCAGGTTTTGCCCTGCTGGAACAGTCTCTTCTTCCTGAAGATCTTTATTCCGCCGACGAAGTTTTTATCACTTCGACCAATCGAAATCTCATCGGCGTCGGCGAAATTGCCGGCCACAAAATCGCTTCCGCCTCGGGTTCCCTGACTCGCCGCCTAGAGGAAACGTTCGCCGCTTACGTCGAAGAGTATGTTTCGCGGCGCGTCGCTTCCTCAGCCTCTCGCTAAACCTCCTCATTCACGGGATTCTCTCCGTTGTAGTGGCCGGTCTTCAGACCGGTTTCTTTCTCCTTCGTTGCCCATTGAATCAGGAATGGTGTACCCTTTCGCTGAAAATTTTCTTGCACATCCGCCGCGCGAATGCTTCACGCGCGGCAACCTGGAGATAACCATGGCAAACGATTTTGTTCCTCGCACAGGCGCTCTTAATTCCTCCGAAAGCAATACCATCAAAGAGAAAGAGCGCGCGAGCACAGAACGACCCTTCGACCCATCACAGGTGCTCTCCCCCGCCAGCCGGCGCGCGTTTCTCCAGGGCGCGGCCGCCACCGCTGCGGCCCTCGCGTTGCCGAGCTGGTCGCACGCCGACACCAACGACATCAACGCCATCCGCACGGAAATCGAAAAACGCCACGGCGAATCCGTGCAGCGCTTGCAGGAATGGATCCGCCAGCCCTCCATCGCCGCCGAGAACCGCGGCATGAGCGAGGGTTGCGAGCTCGCCATGCGCATGTTGCGCGATGCGGGCTTTGGCCAGGTCACCAAGGTGCCCACCGACGGCCAGCCGGGCATCTTCGCCACTCTCGACGCTGGCGCACCGCGCACCCTCGGCCTCTATTTCATGTACGACGTCAAGCAGGTGGACCCTTCCGAATGGTCTTCGCCCCCTTGGGACGCAGCGATTGTCGACCGGCCGGGTCTCGGCAAAGTGCTCATCGGCCGCGGTGCGGTGAATCAGAAAGGCCCGGAGGCGACTTTTCTCGCGGCGCTGCACGCGATTCGCTGGGCCGGCCGCAAGCTGCCGGTCAATTTCGTGTTTGTTGCCGAAGGCGAAGAAGAGATCGGCTCGCCGCACTTCCCCCAGGTCGTCCACCGGCCCGAAGTGCTGGCTGCCCTGAAAAAGTGCAGCGGTATTTTCATGCCATTCGCCTCGCAGGGTCTCGACGGCCAAGTCAGCATATTTCTCGGCGCGAAGGGCGTCGTCGAGCTCGAACTGATTTCCAGTGGCGAGCGCTGGGGCCGCGGGCCGCGCAAAGACATTCACTCCAGCAACAAAGCAAGAGTGGACAGTCCCGCGTGGCACCTGGTCGAAGCCCTCTCCACGCTAGTCTCCCCGACGGCAACGATCCCGTTGTCGAAGGTTTCGCCGACAAAGTCCGGCCGATCTCCGACATCGATAAAAAACTGCTCGACGAGGCCGCTCGGCGCATGAGCGAGGCGGAAACGAAAAAGCTTCTCGGGGTCGAGCACTGGGTCCACGACGTGAGCTGGCGCGAATCGCTCGAGCTCCTCACCTCCCGCCCAACGATCAACATCGAAGGCCTCGTGGGTGGTTACACCGGCCCCGGCGGGAAGACCATCCTGCCGAGCAAGGCCCTAGCTAAGATCGATATGCGCCTGGTACCCGACATGACCGCGGCCGAGGCGCTTGCCGCTCTTAAAGCGCATCTCGCCAAAAAAGGCTTTGGCGACCTTGAAGTTCACATGAGCGGCGGTTACGATCCAACGAGCACGCCGGCCGACTCGGCAATCATTCGCGCGGCTGCCGCCGTCTACCGCCACAATGGCATTGACCCCGTTCTTCTTCCGCGCCTCGCTGGGTCCTGGCCGGGATACGTGTTCACCGGCGATCCTCTACGCCTCCCCGCGGGCCACTTCGGCCACGGCAGCGGCGCCCATGCGCCCGACGAGTATTACGTCATCGAGTCGAACAATCCCAAGGTGCAGGGGATAGACGGCGCCGCGCTATCACACGTCGAATTTCTCTATGAATACGCTTCGACAAGCTGAAACGGCCGGCGATTCTCGCGAGAGAGTTGCGCTGCACGCTTAGGCCGGGTTCGTCTGGTCGCCTCCGTCCCACCGCGTTCGGGATCTGGAAACAAGCAAAGTGCTGCGTGTTGCTTCCAGGCGTTTTCTACGGCTTAATGGACGAGCAGGTAAATCCCCTCAGAGGTCTCATGGATCAGCAGGAAGTCCAACCCGTTCAACCGGGTGCGCCCGAGCGGGTCGAACATATTAAGACCAACATGCGCCAAATCGCGCGGCGCCAATGGTGGCTATGGTCCACCGCGGTCTTGGTCACGCTCTTGCTCACCTTGGGAATAGCCTCTTTCGCATTCCCTGGACTCCTTGAACAATCGCGAGACACTTACACCTTTGACCTGAATATCGCCATGCGCGGGCTCGTTGGTCTCGTCCTTATCTTCAATGTGTACACGATTTACCAGCAGCTCCAGATTCATCGCATCCAGAACAATCTCAGCCAGCAAATCGAGACCCTGGTCCGGGTCGAAGAGCGCACCGAAGAAGTCTACAAACTGGCGGTTCTCGACTCCCTGACGGGGCTTTATAACCGCAGGTCAGGGGAGCAACGTCTCGCCGAAGAGATTTCGCGCTCCCATCGACACGCGCGCCCCCTTACGATTCTCCTCCTCGACATAAACGGATTGAAAGCCGTCAACGATTCGTTTGGCCATCCCGCCGGCGATCAGGTGATCAAACATTTTGCCGAACTGTTGCAGAGAGCGATTCGCGGGTCTGACGTCGCCGTTCGCCTGGGCGGCGATGAGTTTATGGCAGTGCTGCCGGAGTGCAAGCCCGACGAAGTGCACCTGGTCTTGGCCCGCTTGGCCGGAAAGAAGGTCGAATTTGACGATCACACGATTGATCTCAAGTTCGCGGCCGGCTGGACCGACTACATCGCCGGAGAAACGGTGGAAACATTGCTGAAACGCGCAGACGCTGCCCTCTACGTCAACAAACGCGCCGGCAAAGAAAAGAATGAATCAAACGCCCGTGTCACGTAGTTAACGCTCCTCAACATTCAGCGCCATCTTTGTTAGGGCACGTGTAGAGGCCGCGGACTTTCGCGGGCATATTTTTTAATCCTTTGCAGCTGTGGCGCTCGCGTCGCCGGCAGGGTTTAAGTCGGCTCCCGTTTCTGAATTCTCCGCCTCTCACTTCTTAATTGTCGCGCTCGGCTTGATCTCCGCGACCGCCTTTTGCAGTTCTTCCACGGCCGATCCGCTCAATTCATAGAGTGCCGGCTCATTCTCGCGTTTTGCAATGGTCCGGTCTCCGTTTTTTGCCAGGAGTACTTTCTCCACGCGCTTGCCGTCATTTGAAGTCACGGCGATGTCCAAAGCCGCCGCCGTAAACCCGTTTTCAACAAATTTGTTCGCAGACAAGTCGCGAATCTTGGCAACCAACTCTCTCACGCTCCCCGCATCCATTTTCGCGCCGTTCAAGGACCAATCTTCTCCGCTCCGGCTCAACGAATAGCTCTTCGCGCCGTCGTGTATGTCAATCTTCTCCGGATCCGCAAATCCGAAATCAAATAGTTTCTTGTTGCGAAAATCATCCGCGCTTTTGTCGAGTTCTGTCCCCAGCGCGCTCGAAACCTTGTAAACGCCCTCCACCGCGCTCGATTTCGCGTAGTAATCGTCCTTATTCTTCCGCACTTGTAGTTCTTGGGTTCCGGAAACGTCTGTCACTTTTGCGGTCGCGATCGGCGAGCCCGAAACAAACGCCGCCGCCGCCTTTTTCTCATCCTCGATTCCGCTCGACTCCATCTTGGCGTCGCCCAGGTTCCGCACCAGTCCGTCCACCTGGAATCCCTCCGCGCGGTATGGCCCGGGCTTCACGATCTGCCACTCTTCTTTGTTGCGGCCAAATTCGATGGTCTGTTTTTTTGCCGTCAATTCCACTCGGCTCACTTTATCGGTATCGAAAGTCATCAACCGCTTGTCGCGCAAGTCGTCCGCGCTCTTGTCGAACCCATTCTTGTTGTAACTCGCCACCGTAAAAACTCGCGGATCGCCCTTCACGGCCGTAAACGTGGCGCTCCCCGCTGGCGTGTCATCGCCAAAGAGCAGCTCGTGCCTCTTCGCATCCTTCTCGGTAATGTCCACCTGGAGCGCAGGGTGAGTGAGCCCATATTGCTCGAGGCTGCTGGCTTTGTCTTCAATCAAGCGCTCTGCATTCAGCGCCGACAAACTCGCCAACATATTCGAAACCGTGTTTTGATCCGCTGGCAGTGATTTCGGCTGAGTGATCTGCCACTTTCCAGCTTCATTCTTCTCGAGCGTAACTTCCTCGCCGCTCTTTTTCTTGATCTCGACGCGCTTCATGTCCGCCTGGTTCAGAGCTAAAATCCTCGGCGCTGCGTCCGTCGCCGCCTTCGTGCTGCTGTCCTCCGGCTTACGATGGTTGGACCAATACAGCGTTCCGCCCAGCGCCGCCAGAACAATCGTGGCTATGAGTAATCCCGGACTTTTCATCGGAGTTGTCCTGAAACCTGCTGCTATTTCATCCGCGGTTCGCTCGGCCGAAGCATCAATCTCTCGGCCTCGCTCATTTTCCCTATCTGCGCCGCCACCACACGGTCACGCCCGCAATCACCACCATCAGCGGAAGCAAAAACTGGCTCGTAATTCGCACCCAGTTCATCTGCGCCCGCGTCATCGTTATCCGCCGGTCTTCTCTTTCCTTCGGCCGTATCGAAATCAAATCTTCATCCGAAGCCAGCCAGTTCATGGTGTTCAGCGCCAAATCGCGGTTCCCATTGAAACCCAGGAACCTGTTCGCCGCCCATCCCGAGCTTCCTATCACCACGAAGCGCCCCTGCCCGCCCTGCTTCGCCGTCTTATACGTTCCCGCCGCCGCAATCGTCATCGGTCCCTTTTTGTTCTTTGGATCGTTTGGATTGACATCGGGCTTGTCCAGTTTGCTCGTCGCCAGGCTGCTCTCCGACGAGCTGAACAACTTTTCCAAAGTCGTTTTGTCAGTGCCCTTCAGTTCCAGCGACCGCGTCAACGGAAATCCCGTCGCCGTGCCTTTCATTTCGTTCACGATGACGTGCGTTTCATAATTGTGAACCAGTGCGACCTCGGGTCCGACGCCCATCAGCTGTCCGATCGGGCTCAAATCAAGTATCAGATCCTTGTCCGCCGTAACGCCCCAACTCTGCAGCAAGCCGGCAAGCACATCATTGTCGGCGATCTCCGCCTTCCCCATTTTCAGCGGCGGATCCAGCAGGAACAGCGCCCGTCCGCCGTTCTCCACGTATTTTTTGATCGCATCAATTTCGGGTTGTACGTAGTCCCCGGTCGGCCCCGCCACCACCACGACCGTGCACTCGCCCGGCACTTCCGCTTTTTCCAGCAGACTGATCGATTTCGCGACGTACTCGTCTTTCCCCAGCAGCTCCTTTAGGTGCGAGTAGCCGTTGCGCTCGGAATCATCGATCCGGTGCTCGCCGCTCCCCGTCACAAAACACACCGTCCGCGTGGTGTTCTTCAAATCCCGTATGAACGCCCCGGTGATTCCTTCTTCCGTCATGCTCTTGGCTTCTTCTTTTTTCTCGCCTATCTGCACGATAGCAGCGCCATAGTTCTTTACTCCGGCTTCCCGTGCCACTTGCGGCTTCTTGTCCGGATCGACGTACTCCACGTGAACCTTCGGCGAAATGTTCGCGTACTGGTCGAGCTGATCCTTGGCTTCCCGGAATTTCGCGCCTTGATCGAAATACGTGATCGTCGCGTCCTGTTTCAGCCCCTTCACGATCTTGACCGTTTGCTCCGAGAGGCTGTAACGCTTGTTCGACGTCGCGTCAAACGTCTTGTCATAGCGGCTGCCCAGGATGTTGGCGATCGTCAAGATCGCCAGCACCACCGCGATATAGACCACCGCGTACGCCGCGTATTTCGTTTGTCTCGCTCTAAGTAGCTCTGCGTTCACCTACGACCTCCAGCGCAGCGATTCCATCGAGCGCGCGGACAAGAAAAGCCCCAGAAAAATCATGCTTACGTAAAAAATAGAATCCTTCGAATCGAGCAAGCCCTTTTCAAAGGATTCAAAATGAGAATTGACCGACATATACGATAGTACCTGCGCCCATTTCGACATCTCGAACTCGCTTACCGAAGCCATCACCCAAAGAAGCAGACAGACCGCGAAGGTCGCCGCCCCGGCGATGATCTGATTCTTCGTCAACGTAGAAATAAAAGTCCCGATAGCCAACAGCGCGCCGCCCTGCAGCAACAAGCCCAGGTAACCGATCGCTAGTGGTTTCCAATCCGGATTGCCGAACTTGAACAGAAACGCGAAGTTCAACGCGGTAAACAGCAGCATGCACGAATACAACGTCACCGCCGCCAACCACTTGCCCAGGATCACTTGCGCGTCGCTGATTGGCGACGTCACCAGCAGTTCGATCGTGCCGCTGCGCTTCTCTTCCGCAAACAGCCTCATGGTAATCATGGGGATGAAAAAAAGCCCGCCGATCACGGCGGAGTTAGCCAGCAGCGGGCGGATTATCTGCTCGTTCAAATTCATGGGAAACATCTCTCCACGCATCTGCATTTCCATTCCGTATTCAACGAATCCGCGTAAGTAGAGCCAGAAGAAAAATGCCGAAACAAATCCAAACATGGTCAACAGCAGGTACGCAATCGGCGAAACAAAATAGCTCCGAAGCTCCTTGCCGCAAATGATCAGCACATTTCTCATTGTCCCGCTTCCTTTGCCGCAGGCTCTCCCGCCGGAGCCGCCTCCTGCTTGCCTGTGAGCTGTAGGAAGATCTCCTCCAGGCTCACCGCCGCCGGCCGCATCTCGTTCAAATCCCAGCCCGCCTCCACAACCGCGCGCGCCAGGTCGCCACGCGCGAATTTGTTTTTCTGGCTCTCCACTTCAAACAGGCTGCGGCTTCCCCGCTTCTCTTTGAACACCACGCGGTTCACTCCCGCAACCTGTTCCAACCGCCGCTGCGCGATCCTCGAATCCAAGTCGCCGTTCCGCCCCGCCACTTCCAGGTGCACAGTCTCCGCTCCGCGCGCACGGCTCTGCAGATTGTTCACCGAATCCGTCGCCACCAATTTGCCTTTGTTGATGATGATCACTTGCTGGCAGGTCTGCTCGACTTCCGGCAGGATGTGCGTGCTCAAAATAATTGTGTGATCGCCCGCCAGGCTCTTGATCAGGTCGCGGGTTTCGTTGATCTGCTTGGGATCGAGTCCAGCCGTCGGCTCGTCCAGGATCAGCACGTCCGGGTTGTGAATGATGGCTTGTGCCAGTCCGACCCGCTGCCTGTAGCCCTTCGACAATTTCCCCAGCAGCTTTTCTTTGACGTCCGCCACAGCGCATCGTTCGCACACCGCATCCACTCGCTGACGCAGCTCGCCCCCCGAAAGCCCTTTCAATCGCCCCACAAATGTAAGGTATTCCGCCGTCCGCATCTCCGGATACAGCGGCGGCATTTCGGGCAAATATCCTATCCGCCTCTTGACCTCGAGCGGCTGCTCCAGAACGTCGAACCCCGCCACCGTCGCGCTTCCCGACGTCGGTGGCAGAAAACACGTCAGCATCCGCATCGTCGTGGTTTTCCCCGCGCCGTTCGGCCCCAGAAAGCCCACGATCTGGCCCTTCTCGACCTCGAACGAGATGTGGTCCACCGCCGTGTTGCGCGCGTATTTCTTCGTAAGCTCTTTAACAGTGATCATAAAATTTTCAGTATGAATCGCAAGATCCCAAGCAACGAACGCACTCCGATTTGCAGGAAAGTCCTTCAAGCCCCTTGAATTCGAAACAATATCCTAAGAAGCCGCGCCGCCTCGTGTCAACCTCTTGCCGAAATTAATTCTTCGCCACGTGCGCCACGGTTTTGTCCACGAGCAACAGAAACGCCCGTATGGCCCTCTCTAGGTGTTCCTCCGGCGTGTCTTCCTCTTTGCAATGCGAGAGACCTTTCGAAGAATATGTGAACATCATCACCACCGGCATGTGCGGCACCATCTCCGCCGCATCGTGCAATGGCCCCGACGGAAGTTTCGGCGCGTCGCCCGTCACCTCCCGCACCGCTTTATCGCATAACCTCAACAATTCCGGATCGAACGGGCGCGGTTCGATCCGCCACAAATGTTTCCACTCGACCGAAACGTGATTCTCTTCCGCAAACCGTTTCACCGCCTCCCGTGCTTCTTCGTGCATCGCCGCCAGAACCTTGGGGTCGAGCGCTCGCTGGTCGATCGAAATCTCCGCCGCCCCGGGGATCGCCGTGACAAATCCAGGTTCTACCTTGACGATTCCCACCGTGCACACCACTCCCGCGACCGGCTTCGAGTGCCGCCGCGCAATCTCCCGGCACTCTAGCGCCGTCGCTGCCGCCGCGAGAAACGCGTCTCGCCGCATCGGAATTGGTGTAGCGCCCGCGTGCGCTGCTTGTCCAACGAACCGCACCATGTTCCGCTCCACCCCGAACGTGCCTTGCACCACTCCCGCCGACTCGTTCATCGATTCCAGCACCCCGCCCTGCTCGATGTGCAGTTCGAGATACGCCTTCGCCTTGATTTGCTTGAGAGCCTGATGCGCGCTCAACATCTTGTCCAGTTCCACTCCGCATTCGCGCAGCGCATCCTCCAGCCGGATTCCTTCCTTATCCTTGAGCTCTCGCACCTCGCCAACTTTCAGGCTGCCTCCGGCGGCGGAAGATCCGAGCAAGCTTCGCCCAAAGCGCGCCCCTTCTTCGTCCGCCCAATCCACTAACTTCAGTGTCACCGGAGGTTTCGCTCCTCCGCTGTATCGCCGCAGCGCTTCGAGTGCTGCCACCACACCCAGCGTTCCGTCCAGCCACCCTCCGTTTGGCACCGAGTCGAGATGTCCCGCGATAATCACCGTTTTGTCCGATTCGCCCGGCAGCGTCACCCAATTGTTCCCCGCTGCGTCGGCCTTCTGCGTGAGCCCAACCTCAGATAGCTTGGTCTTCAACCATTCGCGCGCCGTCTTCCACACCGGGCCCCACGCCACGCGCTGTGCCCCCTCTGGCGTCGAAGTCAGCGCCGCCAGATCGCGTAGGTCCGCGATCACGCGTTTCGCACTATGCGTCAACGAATCTTGCGCCTTCGCGTTCATCCCTCCTCCTCCTCACGCGCTTTTTTGCTCAGTAGGGGCACGATACATTGTGCCCTCTTTTTGATTCGCTCTTTACATGGCGCTCGTCAGTTGGGCGGCCTTTGCCGCTCCCCGCCCTCATTCTAGTGCGTCGTCCTGCAAACACATCATTTATTTGTCCTGCCTGCTCCTTTCAGCATTACCACCCACCCTCAGTGAGCTCTACCCCTTTGTTTTCTTCCCATTACCGTCGATTCGAACACGGGTCGTTGTACACTGGCCAGTCTCAATCCGTCTGTGGCTTTCCATCCAACGAAACTTCTTCGCCCCCGGAACATCAAACAGACATCTCTCTAAGGTATAGTTTCGCTATGGCAGAGCAACTCAAACCCGGTGCTTTTCCTCTCCTGGGTGATGCTGACCCTGTCCCCCACAGCCTGCTGGCTACTTACCCCGAGCACGCCGATACTTTGTTGCTTCTCTATGAGATCAGCCGCGAGTTCACTGCCATTCTCGACCGAGAGGAGCTTCTCCGCCGCGTCGCCCAGCGTCTGAAAAAGCTGGTCAACTATCACGTCTTCAGCGTTATGCTCTGGAACGAGAAGACCCAGCTCCTCGAGAGCGTCTTCGCCATGCTCCATGAAGACTCCGTCTTCTCCCGCATGCGCCTGCCGCTCCACCAGGGCATAACCGGCAGCGCCGCCGGCGAGCGCCGTACCATCCGCGTGAACGACGTCACGTCCGACCCTCGCTACATCGATTCTGACTTGGGGATCGGGACCCGCTCCGAACTGGTCGTTCCTCTGCTCTTGCAGGACCGCCTCATCGGCGTGCTGGATCTCGAAAGCAGCCTTCCTCACGCCTTCACCGCGCAGCATGAACGCATGCTCGGCACTCTCGGCTCTTATATCGCCATCGCGCTCGAAAATTCGCGCCTCTACGCCGACGCCCGCGTAAACGAGCGCCGCCTCCAGGATGATCTCGATACCGCGCGCGAAATTCAGCGCCAGCTTCTTCCCCGCGGTGCTCGCGAGGTGCCCGGCCTCGACCTCGCCGCGGCCTATGTTCCCGCGCGGGAATTGGGCGGCGACTTTTACGACTTTCTTCCTTACGGTCAGGGGCGCATCGCGCTGGCGCTTGGCGACGTCTCTGGCAAAGGCACCGCCGCCGCGCTCTATGGTTCGCTGGCGATCGGAATGTTGCGTGAGTTGGTGGTTGACCATGCGCACTTGCCCGCCGCCATGCTCGCCACCATGAATCGCCGGCTTCATGCCGCGCGCCTCGACGCGCGGTTTATTGCCATGCTTTTCGCCGTCTATGACGCGCCTTCGCGGCGTCTCACCTTTGCCAATGGCGGCGGACCCTACCCGTTGCTCGTTCGGAGAGGCGCTGTGCGGCAACTCTGCATGGATGGATTACCGCTAGGGATGTTCCCGCAATCTGAATATGAAGAGGTTTCCGTGGAACTTCAGCCCGGCGACGTGGTGATCTTCGCGTCTGATGGCATTCACGAATCGGAAAATTCCGAACACGAAGAATTCGGCCATGAACGATTGAACGCACTGCTCGCGGCCATACCGTCGGATCATTCCGCGAACACTATTTCGGAATCAATTTTGAGCGCCACCGACAAGCACAGCGGTCTCGGTGTCGCTCCGCACGATGACCGCACCCTGCTCGTCCTGCGCTCGACCGATGACTCCGCCTCCGACTATTCAAAGCTCCCCATAATTTATTAAATTCCGATGCTCTCCTCACGTGTCAAGGCCAACGCCAGTCAGGGCATCCGTAGTGGCCTGTCTTTCGGGCCTGCGCATTTTGCTACGAGTCTTTGTAGGGGCGCAGCACTGCTGCGCCCGCCGCAGACAGGCGAATTCATTTTTCAGTGGGGAGCTTCAACCGCTGGCGCGGCGGCGTTTGCTTGCAGCATATCCGGATGGTTCAGGACCGGAAGCCATTTGTCGCGCACCGAGGCGAACTCGGGTTGGTTTTTCTTCGAGACAGGATCCGAAGGAGGCAAGCCCAGCTTTTCAAAATTTTTGTATTGCCCTTTCTGCAGAATCCGGAAATCGAGATGCGGCCCGGTGGAAAGTCCGGTGCTGCCGACCAACCCGATGGTCTTGCCGATTTCGACGTGCTCGCCTGCGCGCACAAACATCCGCGAAAGATGCAGGTACATCGTCTCGTACCCGTTGAAGTGCGCGATGTGCACCAGGTTGCCTTCGCCGCCTTTGCGGCCGGCGAAGATGACTCGTCCGGTGCCGATCGTCTGGACCGGAGTACCGACCGGCGCGCCGTAATCCGTTCCCATGTGCGGGCGGTAAATTTTCAGGATCGGATGAAATCGCGAACCGCTGAAATGCGAAGTGACTGGAGCGCCGAACTTCAGCGGTGAGCGCAGAAACGCTTTCTGTAAGGACTTACCGTCGGCCGCGTAGTAGCCTGGCTGGCCTGCCGGATCGTGGAAAAGCAGCGCCTGGTATCTTTTGCCACCGTTGTCGTATTCGGCGGCGAGGATTTTTCCGTAACCCGCGACCTGCCCGTTGGAATATTTTTTCTTTTCCAGCACGATGCAGAATTTGTCGCCCTTGCGCGGATCGGTATAGAAATCGAGATCGTAGCCGAAAACTTGCGCAAGCCGCATGGCCAGTTCAGCGGATTCGCCAGCGTTTTCGACGGCGTTGAAAAGTGAATCCTCGATTCTGCCGGTGACGGCGACGACTTCTCTTTTTGACGGGATTTCGCGAATTTGCGCGGAAAAACCGTTGTCTTGGGGAACGATTCTCAGGACGCGCTCGGGATCGATTTTGTAATCGATCTCGCGCAACGTGCCTTCGACGGAGCGTCCGACGGTGATGGTATTTCCCGCGCGGACCTGCCGCAGATTAAAGGCATGCTGCGCGGCGGCGGCCGCGTTCGCGGCTTCCGCGCTGGTAAGGCCGAATTTCTCGAGCGCGGCGGTGAAATTCTCGCCGGCAGGAACTTTTTCTTCGGTAGAGAGAATCATTTCCGCGCGGATGCGCGCGGATTCCGCCCGGGCGAGCTGCACTTCGCGATCAAAGTTTTCCGCTGCCGCCAATCGCAAGCGAAAAACATGAGCGAGCGTGCTGCCGCCGGTAATAAAAAGGATAAGCAAAATAAATGCGAAGCGGCGATTCAATGATTACCCCCGGATGAATTCGAAAATGCCCATACCATCTCTGAAAATCGCACGGAGATACTTTTGTGCTTGCTTGAGACCTTGGCAGCTTACCGCACATTCTTCTTTAGCCTCAATCGGAATCCACGGCGAATCTGAATCTTTTCTATTGCGCTCAAGGATCCAACGGTCCGCCGTTGAAGCGTTCGACTTCGGGTGTTGCTGCTGGTACGGAACGTGACAATCGTGTAGAAGAATAAGAATTATTCTCATGTTCAAGCGGCGCTCGGTTCGCTGGTTGACGGCCTTCCTGGTCTGGACGGGCCTGGCGCTGTTTTTTGCGAGCCAGACTTATCTTCTCTACAAGTACTCGGGCGGCGAGGCGCACTGGGGCCTTGTGCTGAAGATGAATTTCATAGATTGGTATGTATGGGGACTCCTGGCACCTGGAATCATCTGGCTGGCGCGACGATTTCCCCTAGAGCGCGGGCATTGGGCACGGAGCGTAACCATCCACCTGACGGCGAGCGTGGGCACGGCGCTTCTGAAATGGGCGATGAATAATTTTCTGCGACATAATCTCCTGGGTTTTTCGCAGAGTCTTTCGCTGGTCTACAGCTTCCACCAGAATCTGCTCACCTACTGGATCGTGGCGGGCACCACGCAAGGCTATATTTTTTATTCGAGATACCGCGAAGGAGAGCTCCGCACGGCGCAGCTTTCCGCGCAACTGGCGCAAGCACAATTGCAGGCGCTGCGGATGCAACTCCACCCGCATTTTCTGTTCAACACGTTGAATGCGATCTCGACGCTGGTGCACAAAGATCCGGAAGTGGCGGACCAGATGATTGCGCGTCTGAGCGATTTACTCCGATTGACCCTCGCGAACACGGGAGTTCAGGAAGTGCGGCTGGCTGAAGAATTGGATTTCCTCCAGCGCTATCTCGACATCGAACGCCTGCGATTCGCCGACCGGCTCGAAGTGCGCATGGAGATTGCGCCGGAAACGCTGGATGCCCGGACGCCGTACCTGATTCTTCAGCCGCTAGTTGAAAATGCCATACGTCACGGGATCGCGCCGCGCGCGGCACCGGGCAGGGTGGAAGTGCGGGCCGAACGACAAGACGGCATGCTGGTTCTGGAAGTGAAAGATAACGGACCTGGGCTTAGCGCGAAAACAAAAGGAAAGGATGGGGTAGGAATTTCGAGCACCCGGGCGCGGTTGGAGAGACTCTATGGAGCAGCGCATCGATTCGAATTGAAGAACGCCGCCGAAGGCGGATTAGTGGTGCGACTCGTTTTTCCCTTTTATCCAATGACCGAAGCAGGTAAGAAAAAAACCGACGGAGCACCGACATGAAGATTCGCACTTTTCCCCATGACCAAAATCCCCACGCGTGAAGCCGGCGCGTGAGGCACCCTCGTTTCGCTACCTCGCGGCGTATTCCAGCGGTGGTATCCTCTCATCAACCGACGCCGCCAAACGAAAAGAACAAGAGAGTGACACTCGGCCATGGACAAACAGTCGAACCCAAAATTTCGCTACGGCATTGGGATTTTTGAAAGAGCTGCAACCGGGCTGACCATTCTGTTGGGCTTTCTTGTAGTCCTACCATTCACATTGTGGTTTGCTTGGGCAGGCCACTCAGCCATAGCCTACTCAATCGCTGTCTCACTTTTCTGTCTCTCTTTCGGGTGGGGGCTTATATCGCTGCTCCAACTCAATCGCAGTTTAGGCAAATTGGGTCTAGGTCCTGAGGGCAGAACACGCCTATTCTCGATGAAGTCGCCTCCCGACGATCCCGATGAGTTGCGCGCGTGGCGATGGGGGTGGCAATTCATGTATGCAGTCCTAGCGGGAATCCTGTCCATGGCCGCCATACCAGTTACATCCTGGCTGACAGGACGGTGAGCTTCCAAGCTTCGCACCGGAGAGAGAACTTTTTGTGGTACGCGGATGCGAAAAAACAAAAAAGAAAAAAACGCGGGAGAGCAAGGGTGAAGATACGCACGTTGATCGTGGATGACGAGCCGCTGGGGCGAGAGAGAATTCGGGCTCTGCTGGCGGGCGATTCGGAGATTGAGATCGCCGGAGAATGTGCGGACGGAAGACGCGCCATTGAAGCCATCGAACAGATGCGGCCCGATCTGGTTTTTCTGGACGTGCAAATGCCGGAAGTGGATGGCTTCGGCGTGGTGGAAGCGGTCGCTGGGGAAACGATGCCGGCGATTATTTTTGTGACCGCTTACGACCGGTACGCGGTGCAAGCGTTTGAAGTGCACGCGCTCGATTACCTGCTGAAGTCTTTTGACCGTGAACGTTTCCAAGCCGCGTTGCAGCGCGCCAAAGAGGAGATCCGCCGTTCGCGGGCAGGAGTGATCAACGAACGGCTGGCGGGATTGCTCGAAGACCTGCAAACGAAACGAAAGTATTTGACACGGTTGGTGGTCAAGACGGCAGGCCGAATCGTTTTCCTTCGCGTCGAGGAGATCGATTGGGTAGAGGCGGCCGACAACTACGTGAAAGTCCACGCAGGCCGGGAAACACACCTGATCCGGGAGACGCTGCAATCACTGGCAGGCCGGCTAGATCCGGCAAAATTCCTGCGCATTCATCGCTCGACGGTGGTAAATCTTGATCGCATTCGCCAACTGGAGCCTATTTTCCACGGGGATTATCAGGTGAAGCTGACGGATGGAACAGAATTGACGCTCAGCCGGAACTACCGCGAGAAATTGCTCGAACCTCTGGGGCAGTTTCTCTGACAACATCGCGATTCCAAAACAAATCTTGGGTGAGGGCGTTAACTGGTTGCCAAGCTAGGGCCTGAGTGCGGAAGACGGGCCAGTTTCATGTGCCGCACCTACGGCGCTTGCGATTCCCCTTGCTAACGTTCCCAGCCCTGACGGGCTGGGCTAACTTCTGCCGCACCTCCGGCGCGCAAGTCCACTTTACCCCATCCTCGGAGCCGCTCGCCCCAAATCGATTGCAGTGAATCCGGCAGGGCACTTACAAGAGCCTGGGCGAATTGCGTTCTTTTCGGACGCATCCGCGTGCGCAGAAGCCTGAGAAGAATTTGATTGCGGAGACTTCGGCGTAGAGGAGATCAACATGATTGGCAAAGCTCTGGGAAGGTTCCCGGTCATGATCGCACTGACAGTCCTGGTTGCTTTCGCTGCCCGCGGGCAAGAGCAGTGGTCGTTGCCGGAAAAGCCTTCGAACCTTCAGGTATTGCCGAAGGATTGGCCGGGCACGAGGCTGAGACCGGTGATGATTGGATTTACGAGAGCGCTTGGCGTGCGCTGCTCCTATTGCCACAAGGGCGAGGAAGGCAAGCCCCTCAGCACGTACGATTTTCCTTCCGACGAAAATCCGAACAAGAACCGGGCGCGCGAAATGCTGCGCATGCTCGGAGATATCGATGATCATCTAAAAAAGATCCAGCCCAGCGGCGATAAGCGAGTGAACATGTGGTGTCATACGTGTCATCATGGGCAGCCGCGGCCGATGACGCTAGAAGAAGCGCTCGATGAACAATACCGGGCCAAGGGAATCCAAGGCGTACTGGAGAAATACGCCGACCTGAAAAAGAAATTTTATGGCAGGGGCGGATATGACTTCGGCGAGAATTCGCTGAATGGCTACGGCTACACCCTCCTGGAGGAGAAAGATACGGCGGGGGCGATCCAAGTGTTTCAGCTGAATGCGGGGGAGTTTCCGCAGTCCGGGAATGTATGGGACAGCCTGGCAGAAGCCTACCTGAAGGCAGGCGACAAGAAGAAAGCCGAAGAAAACTACGAAAAGGCAGTGGCGTTGGATCCGAAAAATGACAATGCAAAAGAAAATTTAAAGAAACTCAGAGAGTCCAAGGACAATTGATCTGTCCCTGCAAGAAAACGCGGGGAAATGGAGCGGCGCGGTGAAATTGTTTTTTGTGGGGTTCTCGAGCGGAATTGTAGTTCTTCTATTAGGCGTGATGGGATACCTCCGGCTGGGCCTGGCCGAGGTTCGAGGCGACATTGGCCCATCGGCGTGGGAGAGCTCGCTGATGTATTCGGCCGTGCATGCATCGGTGCGGCGAAGAGCAGCCGAACTGCCGAATCCGATTCCGCCGACAGAAGAGAACCTGATCGCGGGAGGAAAACTTTACGTAAACAACTGCGGGGGATGCCATGGCATGCCGGGAAAACCGTCGGAAGGCATTGGCGATAGCCTATACCCTCCGATTCCTCAATTGCCCAAGGCCGGGACAGAGTATTCGGAAGCGCAAATATTCTGGATCGCAAAACACGGCATCCGGCGAACTGGAATGTTTGCCAACGGAAAATGGATCGCGGATAAAGAGCTGTGGACCGTCGCCGCGTTTATCAAGCGAATCAAGGAATTGCCGCCATCGGTGCGAACCGCACTAGAAGAGAAAAAACAGAACCCGGCAAACTAACAGCCTTTCTTGCGGGAAACTTTCATCCGCCCATGCGGGTCATGCGTTCGGGAAATACTTGCGCAAATAAGGTGGAACGGCACTAGAATCGCGGCGAAATGGTTGCGGTCGAACAGTTGCGATTCGGAGTGGAGGATGGCGGCAAGGTGTCGGCCCTGCTAATGCGGCCGGCCAAGGCGCGGCGGCTCCTGGTGCTCGCACACGGAGCTGGGGCGGGAATGAGTCACCCATTTATGGAGATGCTGGCGGGCGAATTGGCGGAAGTTGGCGTTGCGACGATGCGGTATCAGTTTCCGTATATGGAGGAACGACGACGGATTCCCGACGCGCCCGCGGTGCTGACGGCGACCGTCGTGGCCGCGGTGCGAGCGGCCGCGGAGGCGGCTCCCGGTCTGCCGCTGCTGGCGGGAGGCAAGTCCATGGGAGGGCGAATGACTTTGCAGACTGCGGTGCAGCATCCGCTGGACGGGGTGAGGGGACTGGTGTTCTTTGGCTTTCCGCTGCACCCGCCCAAACAGCCGGGAACGAAGCGGGCGGATCACCTGGCAAAGGTCACGGCTCCGATGCTGTTCTTGCAGGGAACACGGGACACGTTCGCCGATTTGAAGTTGTTGCGCCCGGTCTGCGCGAAGCTGGGGTCGCGAGCGACGTTGCACGTGATTGAAACTGCGGATCATTCGTTTCACGTGCTGAAGAGTTCGGGAAGGGGCGACGCGGAGGTGCTGCGAGAACTGGCGGAAACCGCGGCGGCGTGGGCGGAAGGAATTTAAGAAAGACAATTAGAGATCGCACGTAATCATCGCAAGAAGCAGACGAATAATAAGTGACTGAAAGAGCTGAAGCTGAGATTCTTCGGGCATCCTCGCCGGATGCCCTCAGAATGACAATTCTGGATTTTTCAGCGGTCTGCTTGAAGGGCGCGCTAGAGCGTTGAACTCGGCCGGCGTGGTCCTGATCAATTGCCGGAGTTGGGGACGCTCAGATTGACGGGGCGGACGGCGCTGGCGAAATAGTTGAGTTCGCGGAGACGTCGATACATGCGGCCGGCGACCTGCGCGGCGGTGGGACCCTTCACGCGGCGAGTGTTGCCACGGAGAAGCACGGCCAGCGCAATTTTCGGATGGGCTTCATCGGCGTAGGTGACAAACCAGCCGATGTGCGAGGGCGTAGTGTGATCGTCGCAAGTTCCAGTCTTGCCAAGCGGCATCTCGTCACCGCCGCGATCGAAACTGGAACGGCCCGTGCCGTAGAGAACAGCAGCAAGCATGCCTTCGCGAATGTCGGGAAGAATGGGAGCGATGTTCAGCTCGCGTTTGATGCGGGGCGCGAAATTGTCAATTTCTTCCTGGGTGCGGGGGTACTGCAAATAATAAAGAGTGCCGCCGTTTGCAAAGGCCGCGGCAAGGGAAGCAAGCTGCAGCGGCGTAATCTGGATGCCTTCGCCATAACTGGACATGCGGGCCACACCGCCGAAAGCAGGCGGCACCGACGGAAACGCGCCGGGATGCTCTTCAGGCAGGTTGTAGCCGGCGAGCTCGCCGAGGCCGAGAAGGCGGGCGTACTTCGAGACGGTTTCAAAACCCATGCGGCGGCCAAGCTCCTCGAAAAACACGTTGTTGGAGTGAGCCATGGCCTCGGTGAGGTTCATGTACTTGCGGCGGCTGACCTTGAGCATGGTCTCGCGGGAAATGACGTTTTCCTCGAGGGCGGCGATGGCGATTGTCGGCTTGATGGTGGAGCAAGGAATGTAGCCGTCACCGAAAGCAATTTTCTGATTGACTACCGTAAGAATGCGGCCCGTGTTGGGATCGACGGCGACGACGGCGCCGTTGTAGCGGCCGAGAGCCTCGACGGCGGCTTCACGGACGATGGGATCGTCAAAGGTGGTGACGTCGGCGCTCGAGGAGTCGGCGAATGTCGGAACGCCACGATAACGATACGCGGAAGATCTGCGAGTGGCGCGCGTGGCGGATTTTGCCGCAGCGGCTGGCGCGGCCGGCGCAGGAACAGCCATGATTGACGCAAAAAACAGCGCGAGCACGGACCTGCTCAGTTGCTTGGAGGAAAAAGCAACAGGAGCCAAGTCACGACCTATTGCGAGCTGCGTTGTTTTTGCGAGGACTTTCACTAATTCCACCCTTGCCTTTGCGACCGCAGTGCGGTCAAAAACCTCTCGGCTACCCCGCCCTCAATTCTGGGGGCGTGATTCTGACTCGAAGCGACCCGCGAGGTCAACAAACTTATTGCGGGTGACTGCGGAGCGGTAAACCTGCCCCTCGTTTCTTTGCCGCGAGCCAGCGATTGCACTGGCCAGCGTGTAGAACGTTGCACCCCTTTGACCAAATGTGCCGTCGTTCATTAGATGCGACTTAGTGCTGCGAGGCCAGATCGCTCCTGTACCGGAGAGACACGCGTTCTCTCAGGATGAGACATAAGCTTAGGGGTTCGGAGATGAGTACACAATAGCTTAGAAGGACTGGTACGAGGCTATGTGCTTTGTTATGAACGGCTGGCCGGGAGGGCAGGGAGATTTTGTTACCCTGACCTGTTGGGCGGAAAGGATTGCCACGAGGGCAGGTGACGGAGTGGGGTGCGTCGCAGATTGAAACGGCGGGAATAGAAAGCTTAGGATTAACACAGAGAACACAGAGAGAGGAACACAGAGGCCACAGAGGAAGAATTTGATGGCAAGGTTGGGCGGAGATGAGGAGCCGGATTCCCTTGCGCGCTGTCGGGGTAATGCGACGCTTGGCTGCAACAGGCAGGCGTCAATGAAGGGAAAGCAAAAGAGGCGGACAGCGCCAGCGCCGACTTCAGTCGGCGCTCTTCAATTCCTTCATGGGGCACGATATATCGTGTCCCGATTCTTGTCGGGATTTCAGGTAGTGCGCCTTTAGCGCGCGGGGCGGGCTTTGGCGGCGTCGGAGGCGGACGCGGCGGCAGCGGCGGCCTTCACAGGCGGCTTGTCGCTGTGTGCGGAAGCGGCAGTGTGGCCGTTCGGTCCGGGCGCGGCGGAGGCGTTCGAAATACCCGGCATCGGGATTTCGAGCTTCTTGCGGAGCGCGTTTTCTAGTTTGTCGCGGATGTCTTTATTTTCCTTGAGGAAGACGCGAGCGTTTTCGCGGCCCTGGCCCATTCGTTCACCGCCATAGCTGAGCCATGTGCCACTCTTTTCGACGATGCCTTTTTCGACGCCGAGGTCGAGAAGGTCGCCTTCACGGGAGATGCCTTCACCATAAAGAATGTCGAATTCGGCTTCGCGGAAGGGCGCGGCGACTTTGTTCTTGACGACTTTGGCGCGAGTGCGCGAGCCGACCACGCGGTCGCCTTCCTTGATGGCCTGGATGCGGCGGATGTCCACGCGCATGGAGGCGTAAAACTTGAGGGCGCGGCCGCCGGTGGTAGTTTCCGGATTACCGAACATGACGCCGATCTTTTCGCGGATCTGGTTGATGAAAATGAGGCAGGTGCGGGACTTGGAAACGATGCCGGTGAGCTTGCGGAGCGCCTGCGACATGAGGCGCGCCTGAAGGCCCATCTGGGGATCGCCCATATCTCCTTCGAGCTCGGCCTTGGGGACGAGAGCGGCGACGGAGTCTACGACCACGATATCAACGGCGTTTGAGCGGATCAGCTCTTGCGCGATCTCGAGCGCCTGCTCGCCGTTGTCGGGCTGGGAGACGAGGAGATTATCGACGTCAACGCCGAGCTTGCGCGCGTAAACCGGATCGAGCGCGTGTTCCGCGTCAATGAAAGCGGCCTGTCCGCCGAGTTTCTGCGCTTCGGCGATCACGTGCAGCGTCATGGTGGTCTTGCCACCGGACTCCGGGCCGTAGATTTCGATGACGCGGCCGCGGGGGAATCCGCCGACGCCGAGAGCGGCGTCGATGGAGAGACACCCGCTGGGAATCACGCTGACGGGCACTAGAATGTCGCGGCTGCCCAGGCGCATGATGGAGCCCTTGCCGTAGGACTTTTCGATTTGGGCGATTGCTGCGTCCAACATTTTTGATCTATCGTCTGCCATGTCGCACCTCGGTGGAGAAATTGGGAACTCGGGTAGAGCGGGGCCGGGGAACAGGGCGCTCGCAACTATAGCGAAAGTCGAATATTATCACTTGATTCATCGTTGCGCCATGTTTTTTTGTTCGTGGCCTATTTCAACAAGTCGGACCGCGGAGAGCATCCAGATTGCCCCTCGCTTTGCCCGGGCAGGAATCCCCAGCTACCGTCGCTGGCAGCCATGCTCGGCGACGTGCTCCTTGACGCGAGCGATCGCCATGGCTACCTGCTCTGCCAGCCGCTTCTCTTCCACCCGCGTGAGCTGCCGGAGCCGCGCAAGCCCCGGAGCCGGTCACGAGCCTCCAGGAACTCGCTTTCGAGCCTAGCATGCTCCGGGCAGCTTACCGCAAGGGCTGAAAGAGAGAGCATGAAGCACCTGTTGAAAACAGCGAGGGGCAAAATAGCATAGGGGCGAAGAAAAAGCAAATACTATTTGATCCAACTTAGCCTGCATACGTATAGAAACCCCGGGAGGATTTGCGGCCGAGGTAGCCGGCGGCGACATATTTTTTGAGCAGCGGGCAGGCACGATATTTGGGATCGCCCAGGCCTTCGTGGAGGACGTGCATGATGTCCACGCAAACGTCGAGGCCGATGAAGTCGGCGAGCTCGAGCGGGCCCATGGGATGATTCATGCCGAGCTTCATCACGGCGTCGACGGCTTCCGGTGTGGCGACGCCTTCCATCACGCAGTAGGCGGCCTCGTTGATGAGCGGCATGAGGACGCGGTTGGAGACGAAGCCGGGAGCGTCGTTGACGGCGACGGGAGTTTTGCCGAGGCGCTTGGCGAGTTCCATCGTGGCGGTGAACGTGGCGTCGCTCGTTTGGAGCGCGCGAATGACTTCGACCAGCACCATCACGGGAACGGGATTCATGAAATGCATGCCGACGAAGCGGTCCGGACGCTTGGTGATTGCGGCGAGCGCGGTCATGGAAATCGAAGAAGTGTTGCTGGCGATGATGACCTCGGGGCGGAGGATACGGTCGGCTTCGGTTAGGACGGCGCGCTTGATTTCGATTTTTTCGGGGACGGCTTCTATTACGAAGTCAGCAGCGGCGATTGCGGCCATGTCCGCGACGGGTTTGAGCCGAGCGAGAACAGTCCCTTTCTCCGCTTCGGGAAGTTTGCCTTTTTTCGCTTCGCGGTCGAGATTCTTGCCGATGGTGTCCATGGCGCGGTCGAGGAAGCGCTGGTCGATATCGCGCAAAATGACCGCGAAGCCAGCCCGGGCGAAGACGTGGGCGATGCCGTTGCCCATGGTCCCCGCGCCGAGCACCGCCACGGTTTTGATTCCGTCCATGTTCATCTGTTTTCTCTCCCAAACCGTCTCGCGATCTTCCCTTCGACCCGATCGAAGCTTGCTCTCCCAAACTCAAGAGAGTCGCGCAACTCGCTCCAGAATTGCTTTCGCCCTCTCCAAATCCGACGACAATACGCTTACTTCAAATCCAAACAGTGGTACTCCCGAAACGGGAAATCGATTGGGAAAAGCCCTGAGGGAATAATTGCCGACAGGTCTGCTGAAATATGAGATTCCCGCGGCCTTCAGTTCCTCAAGGGGCGGCGCGTGCAGCGCCAGGTTATCTCCCGACCATAGCAACAATAAATTGCCCTCGGGCGGAGAGTCGTCCGAAGTTGGCTTCCGCTCAGCATCAACAAGTTCCATATCGCAAGCGCTGCATCGCGTGATTCCGTTCCGAAATTCGGCCTTGCACTTGGGGCAGAACATCTGCCTTACTCCGGCAGGACGCCTTCGACGATTTCGCGGACGATTTCAAGCGCGTGAGGCTCATCTGCCGGAAGAACATAAATTTTGCGCCTGCCTTCCGAACTCAAATCCGACCGGAAATGGATGAGATTCTCCGTTAGACAAACCTCGATTGCTGGAGAATAGTCTTCTTCCGAACTTTGCTCCCACACCTTAGCAATCGCGTCTTCGGGGTACCATTTCTTCAGGTAGGTCCTACTGCGAACTCGTTCCTCGGCAATCGCATCCTCAACCGTTGAATCATCAGTGTTGGGCAGTTCCACAGTTGGATCACCTGAGCCCTCATCCTCGTCCTCATCCACGTCATCCTTGACGTCGGCGGCGGGCTTATCCTCAACTCCTAATAGCTCTTTCGCTTTGTCGTGATCCGAGGAGCGCACACCGATTTGGTAGCGCCAGGAAACCTGCATCCGAAGGGAACGAGATTCCACGTCTTGAGCGACACGGTAATACATGCCCTCGGCCCTGAGCTGCTGGCAGAGAAAGATGCATTCGTCTTGGTCGTTGCCTTGCCAAACGACTCGGAGCGGCTCCTCGTCGTTGTCAGGCCACGCAGGGTCAAGGGATTCCTCACCTTGCGGCGCGTGCTTCGGTAACTCGTACACTAGATCGACATCGCAATCGGCGCAGACGGTAAAGCCCGGGCGATATTCGGCTTTGCACTGGGGACAGAACATGGCGAAAGGAGTTTACTATACGCGGTTGAGAGGATGGCATGGGGGAGAGGCGCTCTGGGACGAGTCGGTTGAGCCCGAATGGGCATGCGTCTTTTTGGGCGGCTGGGGCGTATACCTTTCAGAATGAACATAGCCATGTCCAGTTCGACTCCGACCCATGGCCGTGGGCCGGCGCTTTGTCTGTCAACGCACCAAGCCGGGTTAACGCTACAATTCTCCGCACTGATGGCCGACGAGACTAAGGATATTGCGCGGGGGCTGAAGCAGCGCGACCCGGAGCTGCTGGACCGGCTGATCGAGCAATATCAATACCGGCTGTTCCGCTATTTGGTTTACCTGACGGCGAGCCGCGAGCGCGCCGAGGACATTTTTCAAGAGACGTGGATTCGCGTGCTGGAGCGCGGGCACCAGTACGACGGCAGGTCGAAATTCGAAGCCTGGCTGTTCGCGATTGCGCGGCACCTGGTGATCGATTGGCAGCGGCAGAAAAAAGCGCAAAGCCTGGACTCGATGACGGACCCTGAGGAAGGCGCGCCATTCGAGATCGCCGATGAGAGCGAGCCGTCGCCGCTGCGTATCGTGCTGACGCGCGAGCAGGAAGATAATGTACAGGCATCGCTCGGACAGGTGCCGGCGATTTACCGCGAGGTGCTGCTGCTGAGGTTTCAGGAAGAGATGAAGCTCGAAGAGATCGCCGTGGTGCTCGAGACGCCGATCTCCACCGTGAAATCGCGGCTGTACCGCGGGCTCGAAGCGATGAAGGGAATGCTTCAGGGAGGCGCGGCATGAGTGCGGATGTCCACGCCAGGGCCGGACAGTTGATCGCGCAAGAGCACGTGGAAGGAATTTCCACCGCCGAGCGGTCTTGGCTCGAGCAGCATTTGGGGGAGTGCGAAGGCTGCGCGAAACAAGCACGCGCCACCGGGGAAGCGATTCGCGCTCTGCGCGGGGTTGCGATTCCCCTGCCGCGGACGTTGGCGAGCCGCGCGCAAATGCGCGTGCGCATGCGGGCGCAACAATTGCGCGGCGAGCCGCGCTGGCGCCTGGTGTGGGCCGCGTGCGGAGTTTCCTGGGCCTTTGGCGCGGCCACGGCGCCGTACGTCTGGCGCGGGCTCGAATGGGCCGGCCACCGCATGAGCCTACCGAACTTCATCTGGGAGCTAGGCTTTGGACTCTGGTGGGCGCTGCCCGCAGCAGTGGTTGCCGTGATTCTGCTGATGGAAAACGCGGGACGCAACAGCGAAGCGGACTGGAAGCGGCAAGGGAATTAAGCGGGCGCGTCAACGAGGAAAACAATGATTGAAGATCCACAAGGAATAAAGAGTTCTTTCAGCGAAAAAATGCGGCTGATTCGGTTTCGCCGCAAGAAGGAAAATCTGCGCTTCTGGCAAGAGTTCAAGCTGGTGCCACGCTGGTTAATTTGGACCGTAGTGGTGCTCTTCCTGATCGCGCAAATCATCGGTCAGATCGCTCTTCACGTCCAACTCGCCAACCATGAGCAGGTTTTCTCTCCGGAGTTGGACGCGGATCCCGGAGCGGCTGGCGCCGCTCTTTTCGGAATCATCACCGCCGCATCGCTGTTCTGCGCAATTATCATCTTTATGGTCGGTTATGTAAATCAGGACGCGAAACGCCGCGGGATGCACTCCGGTCTGTGGACGTTCCTGGTGCTCGTCTTGATGCCGAGCTCTCTGGTACTGGGCTTCATCATTTATTTGCTGATGCGCGAGCCGCTGCCTTACAACTGTCCCCAATGCGGAACGACGGTCGGCGCGCGCTTCAACTTTTGCCCCAACTGCAAATGCAACCTGCATCCGGCGTGCCCGCAGTGCAAGCGCGAAGTGGCGGAAACGGACAAGTATTGCGTCTATTGCGGATACAACCTGGAACCGGTGAAAACATCCGAACCTAGAGAACTGCCCGGCGCGACAGGCTGAGCCAGGCGGCGAGGGAGGCGAACTTTTCGTCCTGGGTCCACGGCGGGCCGAAAGATTTGCCAAACGCAGCGATGCGGCGCTTGAGCGTTATGGTGCTGATACTTAGCTTCTTCGAAGCAATCTCGAAGAGTTCCTTCTCCCTGACACCCTCCAAAGGCAACCGAGAGCGAGCGCAAGCGGCGCGCAACGCATCGCGGAAAAGTTCGCCGTCAGCGGTGTGAATGAGAGCGTGTGAGGCGAGAATGTGCTCGAGTTGCGGGAGTGCGCGGCCCGAGGCCAGGAGGAGAGCACAGCGGGCGATCTTGCAATCCTGTTCCGCCAAATCCTTTTGCAATGAGTGAAGAGAAGAGAGCGCGAGCCGCGTTGCTTCCGAACGGACGCTTGCTACAAATTTTGCCCCGTCATTCCTCGGCATTTTTCCGGCGGTGTGATAGGGCTGGCGATAGGTGTAGGTAAACGTTTTGACGAGCTGGATTCTCCGGCGGTCTACAACGAGGGGCGCACCCAGCGGTCCGCGGAGGACAACGACAACGGCCCAGCCGGAATGCACGCGAAAGCCGAGCGTCGCACTTTTCATCGTGCCCTCCGTAGCAAGAATTCCAGGAAGAGGTATAGCAGGTTAGTAGCGCTCGACGGCGAGGGCCACGGCGTTGCCGCCGCCGAGGCAGAGCGCGGCGATGCCGCGCTTGAGGTTGCGGCGCTGCAATTCGTAGAGCAGTGTGACGAGGATGCGCGCCCCGGAAGCGCCGATGGGGTGGCCGAGCGCGACAGCGCCGCCATTGACGTTGACCTTTTCCGGATTGAGCCTGAGCTGGCGCGTGACCGCGATGGCGGCGACGGCGAAGGCTTCGTTGAGCTCGACGAGATCGACGTCTTTGTCGCGGTCCCAGCCCGTTTTCGTGAGCAGCTTTTCGACGGCGTCCACCGGCGCCATCATCACCCACTTGGGTTCCACCCCGCTGACGGCCTGGGCGACGATTCGCGCGATGGGCTGTTTGCCAAGCATCTGCGCCTTGCGCTCGCTTGTGACGATAAGAGCAGCGGCGCCGTCATTGGTGCCGGGCGCATTGCCGGCGGTCACAGTGCCATCTTTCTTGAAGGCCGGCTTGAGCTTGGCGAGCGCTTCCATTGTGGTGTCTTCGCGCGGCGATTCGTCGTACTTGATGACGAGCGGATCGCCTTTTTTTTGCGGGACTTCCAGGGGAAGAATCTGCGCCTCGAAGAAACACGATTTGCGCGCGCGCACAGCTTTCTGGTGGCTTTCGACGGAGAAACGGTCCTGCTCCTCGCGGGTGATTTTGTATTTTTCGGCGACCAGTTCGCCGGTCATGCCCATGTGAAAGCTTTCGTAAGCGTCCCACAGGCCGTCGTTGATCATCGAGTCGACAAGCTTGCCGTCGCCTAGGCGATAGCCGGTGCGCGCTTGCGGCAGAAGATAGGGGCAATTGGACATGGACTCCATGCCGCCGGCGACGACGATTTCGGATTCGCCGAGTTGCACGGCTTGCGCGGCGAGCGCCACGGCCTTCAAGCCGGAGCCACACACTTTGTTGATGGTCATGGCGGCGACGCGAGCGTCACAGCCGCCCTTCAGCGCAGCCTGGCGCGCGGGATTCTGGCCGAGCCCCGCCTGGACGACGTTGCCGAGGATAGCTTCGTCTATTTGCTTGCCATCGAGTCCGGCGCGGCGGATGGCTTCGGCGACGATCTTGCCGCCGAGCTCGGGCGCGGAGAAGCCGGCGAGCCCGCCCTGAAATTTGCCGATCGGAGTGCGTACAGCGGAGAGAATGACGGGAATGTCCATGGGGATACCTCCGAGCTGGCATACGTTTCAATTATATGAGATGCGCGAGGAGAAGGCACGGTGCAGGAGGCGTCCTAAGGCCGATGCCCTCGGACGCTCAGGCAGCAACCGTTTCTGATTTCCCGGTAGACGAAGAACTCAGGCCGGAGCTCCGGCGCCGAACTGACCCTCATCGGCGCTGGGCCCGTACAACCCGGGAACGGGTACACCCAGCAACCGGTAATAGACACCAAGCTGCGCGCGGTGGTGAACGATGTGATTGAAGATCATGCCCCGGATGCACGCCACGCGCGGCATCGCAAAAACAGGTTTGCCACCGCCAAGCAATGTCCATGTTTTCATCATGTCGGCGTCGCTGGCCCCGGCCAAGGCGGCTCGCGACTCAGTGACATTCTTGTCGAATACAGCCAAGGCCTCCTTCCGATTCTCAATCTTCGGAAGTTGGAAAGAGGGGCCATCCACGGGAGCAAAATCAAGCTGTTCGGTTTGGATGGTTACCGTGGCCCATCCGGCCAAGTTGGCAATGTGGGCGGCAAGCCAGCCGACCGTGCCGGATTTCTCGTGAGGCTTCCAGTTCCATTTGTCGTCAGGAACGCGCTCCAGGGTTTTGCGCGTGTTTTCCATTTCGTGGTCGAACTCACCTAACATCGATTGAGCGATGGTCATGATTTCCTCCAGTGCGATCGTCGAGAGAGTGGGAATAGTAGGCGAATAAAAAGCGAATTGTCAAGCGGTTTTTTCACCCGCGTACCGGCTCACATCCTACCCCGCCCCGAGAAAAAGGCTGGTGCACGGGAATAGCCGCAGGAGTTGACAGCCGCGTGGGATTCGGCAAAATGGCGGCATGGCACACCAAGCGACGACTTCTTATTTGAAAGACTCCATCGGGCTCTTTCACTACTACAAAAAGCTCGGCGAACGCGCGATGGCTCAGTGCCCGGACGAAGGGCTGTTCTTGACTCTGGACGCTGAGTCCAATTCGATCGCCATCATCGTGAAACATCTGGCCGGAAATATGCGGTCGCGGTTCACGGATTTCCTGACCAGCGATGGAGAGAAGCCGGATCGCCACCGCGACACGGAATTTGAAGACGCTCCAAAGACGCGAGCGGAGCTGATGGCTTTATGGGATCGAGGGTGGAAGTGCGTGTTCGACGCCCTCGACCCGTTGACCGACGCCGATGTGGACAGAACTGTGACGATTCGCAAGGAGCCACATACCGTGATGCAGGCCATCAGCCGGCAGCTTGCCCATTACGCGCATCACGTAGGGCAGATTTTATTCCTGGCGAAACATCTGACAGTGCAGACCACGGGGAAATGGGAATCGTTGAGCGTGCCGCGAGGAAAATCGGCAGAGATTAATGCCAAGGTAGCGGCCGGCGAAGTTTCGCAGCGGGGGATGCTTTTTTCATCGGACCCCGGCAATAATCCACCCGGCACCCACTAGAAAATCGCAAGGATTGAGTGGCGTTTCCTGTTCCACCCGAATTCCGCTACCCTGAATCCATCATGGCCACCTTGTTTGATATGGAACCGCTAGGGGAAAGCGGCCTGAAATTCAATGAAGCGCAGCGCCGTGCCATCACTCACGGCGAAGGTCCACTGCTGGTCATCGCCGGCGCGGGGACCGGTAAGACCCGCGTCATCACCGAGCGCATCCGCCACCTTTTGCAATCCGATGAATCACTCTCGGGCGAAAACATTCTCGGGCTGACGTTCACCAAGAAAGCCGCGGGCGAAATGAAGGCGCGCGTGGTAAAGGCCACGGGCGAGCGCGGCAAGGATGTGACGCTCGCGACGTTTCATTCCTTCTGCGAATCGCTGCTGAAGGAAGTCGAGCCGAAACGGCTGGCGCTTGAACAAGTCGATCACTGGATCCTGCTGCGGCGCAACATGAAGCGGCTGGGCCTGGAGAAATACCGGCGTCTGGCGGAGCCGGGGCAATTCTTGAGCGATTTCATCGCGTTTTTTTCGCGGTGCCAGGATGAGCTGGTCTCGAGCGAGGACTACCAGCATTACGCTGACGAGCTTGCCGCGCAGCTTGAGTCCGAGCGCGCGGCGCTGGACGAAGACACCTACAAAGAACGCGCCGAACAGGTCGCGCAGGAACGGGAAATCGCTCGGGCATATCGGGCCAGCGTGGAGTTGTTGCGCGAGAAAAACGCAGTGGCACTGAATGGATTGATCGCGGAAGCGGTCGCGCTTCTGCAAAAGAATGAAAAATTGCGCGAAGGCCTGCGGCAGCGCTACCGACACATCCTGGTGGA